>JAABUK010013511.1_pt1 | contig 10173 bp, 12 predicted proteins | sample 5559141 | NCBI WGS metagenome assembly JAABUK01 (sample SAMN10711869, study PRJNA513367) | rock metagenome | isolation source: Antarctica rocks | place: Antarctica: Victoria Land, Pudding Butte nord | collected 2016-01-03 | reverse complement strand
TCTACAGCACTCTGTGACCCTGAATTCTGAATTCTAAATTCTCTAGAAACTTCCAAAGTGGTGTAGCTAATGTGCTACTCTCTCTAGCAAGGCAGCAGAACCAGTTCGACTGTGTGACCCATGACCGCCGGTATACTGTTGTGCTTGGTGGGTGCGTACGCGTCATCTTGAAAAAAGCTTGCGATTGAATCAAGACTCAATGAGTGTGCTTGAGCTTGGCTCTGAAGTAAATCTGCTTGCAAGTTCAACTGACTAGCTGGTACTACAAATAGTACTGGAGTCCGTACTGGCATACCATAATATTATCATCACTTATGCTGCAATCCACCGCCCCGGATTGGCATCACCTTTCCATGCTGATGTGATGGGACCAGACACACATGTGACCGACAATCACCTTGCTGTGAAGGTCGTTCGAGATTGAATCCACAGATGTATTCACGGCCAACCTCAGAGCGTGTACAACTGCACATACAAGCAAACTGTTTGCTGCAAACATTGATAAGATAGTTAGATTTGTCTGTACAAGTCTGCACCTTGGAGACCTCCTTGCTGACATTGGACGGTGTCTATGTAAGTAATGTATACAAGATGCAGTGAGTGTAAGACATCCGTGCTTGATCCTTTCCAAGGTGTTCTTTTCTGTTGCCAAATCGTTGGCTCCAGATGCAGGAAATGTGAAGAAGAGCAGAGTAATCAGTGTTAACCATTTAGTCCGAACAGCGTTGACGACAGCTATGACCGCGCACGCGAACCGTGAGCGCGACTGTTGGCACCGGACGGCGCAACCAGCACTGCAGTGCAGCCTACGCATGTAGCCATGCAGTGATGTCGCCTCCTGGGTGGAACGTGTGTGCCCCGATGACACAGCAGGTCACTGATGCGGAACTTGCCATCTTGGAGTATGGCCAGATAGATCTGCAGGCAAGGATCAAAGTAAACAGTTTGCAAAGGTCTTTCAAGAATATAGAATTGATGTCCAGCAAATGAACTGCAGGACCTATTGGGTGATGCTTTGACTGAAGTGCAGCACTGCAAGGAACTGCAGTTTATAGACAGCAGAAGCGCTGTGTTGCTGCAAGAAAAGGCTCATTACGCTGCAGCACATGCTGATTTCGTGTATACAGACCTGACACAATCCAGTACTCAGGTGCAGGACCATCAGATTTACCAATTTGCTTTATAGCTGGTTTCTTGCAGCTAAGGTAACAAATGAGCTGTGCACTTACAGAATACCAAAGACCTGCTGCGCGATCTAGCTGGAAAGTCATGTGAGCTATCAGCTGCGCACCTGGACCTGCATGGCTGGAAGAGAAAAGCAGCGCTTCAGCAACTCAGACTTGTCAGCGTTCAGGAGGATTGTGGTCATCAGAAGGTTCACATAGAAGCACTGACTGCTGAGTGCAGCAGGCGTCAGGAACAGTGCAACAGCCTGCATGGAGAGATACTGGCAGCATGTGCTCAACATGCACAGCTGGAGACCAGACTGACTGACAGTGCTGCCAGCTCTGCAGGCTTGCAGGTAAAGTCAATCGCGTCCCGTGGATGCTGCTGTATGCCAAGTTTTTGACAACCGCCTTCTCTGTGTGGACAACACCCGCATTGTAACTTTCTCTTTTGCCTTGCAGATTCAGCAGGTAGAGCTGCTGGCCTCTTTGCAAGACAAAGAGGCTTTGCTGCATGAGACGCAGTCTAAGCTGCAAAAGTCTGAGGCCAAGCTTTTCGCTGCTGAAAAGTCAGCATTGGAAGCACTTCATGCTGCAGGGCAGCGTCACATTGCTGTTGAGGAGAGAGCCAGACTGTCTGAGCAGGTGTGTCTGTGAAGCCAGCTCAGTCTTGGTACAAGTCTTTAGCTTGCACACCTGACTCTTTACACACCAATGCATCAAGAGAGTCTACATTGTACCCATATTGGCTTCCTCTTGCACCTCATACATTGTGTGACGCAACAACAAGTATGAAGTTATCATGACATGATAAGCTGAATGTGAGTCTCGATACAAGATATGATGATAAGTGTGCAAGCAGCCATGGAGGCATGAAGCAGGCATGAAGCCAGCTTGCTTACAAATGAGAAAAGCATGCCAAAGATAGAAACATGCTTGGAGCTGCTAGGCTTGCCTGACTAGGCACAATGCCAGTGTCATGATCGTAGAGTTCAAGCCAGGAGGTCTGATGAGTCATTACTGGCTCCACACCCCAGACTGTAAGTTATAAAATGAAATGAAAATGAGTGCTATTTTGAGTTGCAGGTTGCAGCAGCTGCCAGGGAGCGCGCTGAGATTGCTGAGCAGCGCTTAGCTCAAAGGACTGACTTGGCACAGGAACGACTGCAGCATGCAACAGATCTGGCACAGGTAAACTGTACCGTCCTTGGCGTCATTCTATTTTGCCTGTCTGACCCTTCCTGCTGACACATCTTGCTGCCACTTAGATCAGCTGCAGCAGCTTGGCTGGTGCATGTCCCTTTGCACCTGCAACAGAGAACCTGACAGCAGACGATAGTCAGAAGTGCAACTGCTGCATAAGGCAATGACATATAACTAAAAAACGTATATTCATAAATGGTATGACAGGAGCGCCACATGGCAGCAGCTCAGAAGGCGGCTGTCACAGAGCAGGGCCTCAGAAGTGAGATTGTGAGCCTCCAGGAAGTTTTGCAGAGAGCCCATGCTGCAAGGTACCAGCCACCACCAACATACCTCTGACACTCATGTCACTTGGCAAGCCTACTGCACAAAAACAAACCATGAATGCATCATCACGCCAGCATGCCTCTTGCCCATTGCACCTGTGATAGATAAGAAGGACAGCTGTCAAAACAGCTCCAGCTGCTTTGCAAACATTGCATTGCGGACAAAGTGTCGCAGATATGTTTTCCCCTCTACAGGTTCAAGGAGAGAGATGATGTCAGCCAGGAGTTGCACGAGAAGCTGCAAACTGCTCAGACAGACTTGAGGAGTGCTCAGACAGACTTAAGGACTGCTCAGCGTCAGGTGATGTACACTGTAACTACATGCATCCAAGTTGCAACAACGTGCAAGTATGCATCAGCAGCCTTTCCTGCTGTATATTTAGTGTCCCAACTTTTACACAAGACACATTGTGCACCTTTACGGTGTTGTCGATGCTATGTGACATCTGCCTTGATTCTGCTGGTCTGAGTCTGGATATGTCTTGCAATGTTGCAGGTGGCTCAGAGGGACGCACGCATTGCTGCTCTGGAGGAGATCTGCCGCCACCGTGACTCTTCAGCCACTCCTGCCAAACAGGTGCACCTTTCCCCTCAACCAGAGTCTGCTCCCACAGCATCACTGCTGCAAGCAGCTGCAGTACACACACATTGCGTTGCAGGCCTGCATATGCATCACACAATGCCGACATTCACTCACAATGCCAACATCACAACATATAAAAGACTGATGACTTGGAATGCCAATGTGTGCTGTGCTTAATGAATTGGTTGATCAATGGGTCGTCTGGCTGATGTGCACCATTCATGGGCAGCCTGCAGCAGCCAGCTGACACAGGTCACATGATTGCTCTGGATCATTGCAGCGAGCAACACGCAATGTCGCTCACCTATGATAGCGTTTTGGAGCTGAGGTAGCACTGTGGTAGCGCATCCGGCAATGACCTGCCTTTTCATGCCCAGGCTGTAGAAGCAATGGATGCAGTTGGTGCACTGGTGGATCAGCTTGACGTGACAGACACAGCAGCAGAGGCAGCAAACCAGGCTCCCCATGCCCCTGCACCAGTGCCTCCAGCAGCAGCCGTCAAGGCTGATGCCACTAAAACTGCAGCTGCCAAGGTCAGCAAGCAGGCTGCCGTCAAGGACGTGAAGGCAGCTGGCAAGGGCACCAGGCAACAGGCTGCAGTGTACAGCAGACAAGGCAAGCAGCCTGCAGAACAGACAGATCACAATGCCCAAGCAAAGGCAGGCTCGGGGAGGCAACTGGCTGTTGCTGCAAGAGGTGAGGCAGCTGCAGGTGAAGCTGCTGAAGTGACTGATGGGCCGTCATCCACCAACAGCAGGCCTTCCCGCCCGCGTACCAAGTCACAGCCCTACTGGATGAGTGGGGCTGCCAAGCCAGAGCAGGACTCACCATCGGTCCCTGCAGCCTCTGATGCAGTGCTGGAATCAGGTGGGCATGACTCATGGCCAGATCAGCAGTCACATGGTGATGTTGCCAAATCAGACAAGGCTGGCGCCAAGGACAAAAAACCTGCTATGACTAAGAGGCAGGCCAGAAGCTCTCCACAGAAGGACCAGCAGCAACCGACCAAGAAATCTCGTGCAGACAAGAAGCAGCAGCCAGAGGAGAAGCTGGAAGTTCACCTTGAAGCTGATGCAGCAGCTGAGCAGGAAGCTGAGGCAGATGCTGGCAGGGTTGCTAAGCAGCAGAGCAAGGCCGGGGATGGCAGCACAGTCAGGCAAGGAGGGAAGGCTGTACAGCAGGAGGAAGAGGAGCAGGCTCACATGGCAGATGATGCTTTTGCACTTGATACTGCAGATGCAGCAGTGGAGATGGCAAGTCTGAAGGAGGTAGAGCAGCAGAATGATGTACACATGGATATAGAGGTGATGTACGGTGTGCTGTCACTGCATGTCTCCACAGCTAGAATACATGCACAATGAAACAGCAGCCTGTTGCAGCATGACATGCATTTGCCATGTACAGACATGTTGAATTTCCTGGATCCTAATTCAAACTAGATTGATACCGATGCCACACATCATGTGTACCTAGGCTACCACAACTGACCACATCTCCTGCACAGCAGGCTTGCCACAACAGAATTGTCTTGACGCAGGGTAAGCAGGTAGAGTCCAAGGCAACTGCTGCTAACCCTCCAGCTGCAGCAGCAGCACCAGCAGGCAAGGATCCCATTGCAGGAGCTCTGCAGCGGTTTGGGCTGAAACACCCCTCCCGCCCTGTGGGGGTGGCCAAGATCGACCTGGCCAGCTCCTTCACTGACGCCTCCTCACCGGCTCATGCACTCTCAGCCGCCACATCCAAGCCATCACCACCCGGTGAGCATGCCTGCCTCTAGAAGCTTGATGCATTCTGTGGCACTGTATGCTGCGCTGGGCAATGTCCATTTGATCAGCATCAGGTGGAAGGTGCATGGAAGTTGCCTTTGGGCTGCAATGCCACACACAAAATGTGCTTTAAGGCAGCCTGTGAGTTGGCACCTATGCCCCATATTGGTCATCAGTCAACTCCGTTGCAGATGTTCTTCCTGAGTACAAAGCAGGTGCATCATGCAGCATGATCTCTGGGGTGCAGTGTGATTTCTGGGATGCAGCATGATCCCTGGGGTCTGCACCTGACACAACTAATGTTGCTTCAGCAGCTTGACCTGCAAATAGGTCTTCAGCCAGATGGGGGACTGGATCAAACAAACACACATGGCTACATGGCTTTGCAGCTGCCTGATGCACGTTCCACATTCTCACAAGCAGCATCACAACAGGAATCAGCATCTGTGCTTATCATTGAAAGCATGTAACAGATTTTTCAACATCCAAATTGGCACTAAGAGTGATGCTGTGCAGGTGTTGTTGGGGCTGGTAAGTCTGCTGGTCAGGCTTTGCCTTCTGGAGCAGGAGCCAACAAAGAGAATGAGGGCCAGTCTGCAGCCTTGGCCTGCAAGGCACACCCCGCCCTGCAGAAGCCCATGCCCAACCCCCCCGCCACCCTCAACACAAGGTTGGCATCTGCGCTCACCTCTAGTGCGCAGGACTGCAGCGTGCAGTGCTCCATCAGAAAGCATGATGGATACATGCAGGGATTTTGAGAAACCATGTCACAACACCTACAAATGCAGTGTCATGCTTTGTAGGGTGTGTGAGAGTATTACATACATACATACATACATGAGCTAACATGAAGTTGATCCATTCTGTTGCCCACTGACACCTCTGCTTGATTGAAAAGCATCAACAGTAGGCTTCAAGCCTGCATGCCATGCATGACCCTGCACATTCTGGCATGACGTGTGCCCAACTTCTCAGCCTTGCTCTCAGCCCCTCGATCCAGACCCTTGGGGCCCAGCCACATTACAATAAAAACAATGCAGTGTGCCAGTCGTGTACAACTGACAGGTGCAGCTAGTGTCGAATGACTGAGTTATATGCAGGGTGACAGCTGCTGCAGCAGCTAGGAAAGGTGACCAGCCAGGCAAGCCCACAGGCAGCCAGCCTGTTCTGCCAGCCCACAGGGATTCAAGGTGCGTGCATGAAGGACAAGTCTTCTTGCGCACAACAATCATTGACTAAGCATCAGTGTGACTATGTCACCACAGCTTGATGCTGTAAGCTGCCAAGAAAAAAGAAAAGAAAAGAAAAGGTTACGCTTTTCAGTGATCATAACGGGAGCCTCCCAAGGCGGCAGCCCGGAGCCTGTAAGCTGCCATTACTGCTGCTCTGTGATGGTTGTGCTTGTTGCACAGACCGCATGATGCCGCTGCTCAAATGCAGCATATAGGCAATGCTGACATACTGCAGCATTAAGATCTATGAGCATGTTCCAAAAAGCATAGGCACCCTGTAAGTTATGGTTGAAGGTGGATGTGTGATGTGCAGTCAGCCTGTGGTGGCTAACAAGAGGAGGATCTTGAAGCCTGTTAATGTCAACTACTTTGCTGGTGGCAAGCACCAGGACGTTCTGCCTGCCAACATGCTGTTTGGGGATGCTTTCATGGTCCCCAAGCTCAGGAAGTGATGTGTCAATTCCTCATGTAGACTAACTCACTCTGTTCTTGTTTGCTGCAAACTGTGTGAGATATTCTGTCTGTCCAATGTAATGTATCAAATATTCGTATCTTAAGCAGAATTTGGCAGTTTGAACAATGGGACTTTGCCCACAAAGGTGATATCGAGCTGCTGCAGCCTCAGGGGAAATCTGTCTGTAACAAATGCTCTATGAGTCATTCTTCGTTTGATCCAAACTTATCCTCAAGCATGACCTTGCCTTGCCCTCCAACACCATCCATTGCCTTCTTGACCGCTTCTGCAGCCTTGTCAAGGCTGTATCTCACACCTGGACGGGCAAAACCAAACTTTGCATCAAGCCAGTGCAACAGAACAGCACACATCCCATGTACCTCCTGTGCACATGCCACCTGGGCGCTCCTAGTGTCTGTACAAAACTAAGCTGGACAATTGGCAACAGGGCAAACAGGTGTTGCATCCAACTTACTGGCATGTGGAGGCTTGATGGTGCCATCTGCAAGAAAGCCCATCACCTTGGCAAACACTTCTTGGCGAGCCTGATCACTGGGCAGGTTCTCCAGCCACTGCAGAACAGAGCAAAACTGTGCAGCTCAAGCGCTCATACATGCAACAACACCTCCTGTAATAGTTCAAGCCAGCTGGACACAGACGTGCTGCTTATTGCCAAAACCACTTGGCAAGCTAATGCTGCCGGAGACTTAAGCTCAAGTGACAAGCTATGTTTGGCAACCTTTTTTTCAAAAAGAATATGAATAATCAGAACTTCTGTTAGGCAAACTTGCAGTTTTGTGCCACAAGCTGCTTGCCTGTGTCAGCCAGAAGCCTTGAATCTGGATCTGCCTGAAGTGCAAACATCGGCACAACGACTTCTTCCTTAAACAAACTAAAGACGTGAACTTTCCCACCCTGGCGGGTGCCTGCAAAAGCACTGAAATGTCATCTGCACACCCATCTGTGATGTCTGTATACATGCATCACTCACTTGCATGGATACCAGCAATCGGATCTGCAGTGACGCTGCAATGGCACACCAAGCAAGCACATTGGAGAGGACATGTGCAGAATGCAGTAATGAAGCTATTGCAGCGGTTGACGCAGCACTTACATGGAGGAAGATGTCGTGAGGCTTCGCCACCAATGGGGTTGATGCTGGCCCAGGCTCCTTTGCCATCAGTGATCTGCATGACTCTAGCAGTCACGTCCTCATCTGTTGTCACTATGACCTCCTCTGCCCTGCAGACAGCAACTGGCAATGACTGCAGTTCATGGCACAATACTTTCCGTGCATGGACACTGCCAAAAGTCATCAGCCTGAAAGAAGTGTTCAGGCAGATCTGTGCACAGCCCTGTCATACACGATGTTGGCTACGCTGAGACTGGCTAAGCTGAGACTGGCTAAGCTGAGACTAACTCAACACTGCCCTGACAAAAGAGAGTCTTATGTAGCTTCACGCTTAATTTCAGCAATACCACAATTGAAGTAAGCATAGACAATGGTGTACCCACCCAAGTTGCTTCAGCTCATGCACAACCTCATGCTGCCTGACCAGATTGATAGTCTTGGTGCCCTGCTTCTGTGCCATGCTGATCAGCTCCTTCCCCAATACAGAGTTTGCAGCTTGTTGCAGCAAGTATTCTCCCTTGGGGACTTGCATGACTTCCAAAAAGCCATAGGCTGTTACAGGGTTGATCTGCACAACAAAGTACTGTGTTCCATGTGCACCTTGATTGCATCACACCAAAATAAGCTTTTACAAAGGACAGATGGCATCTTTTAGGTATGGAGCTTTCATTCCCAAGCTGACAGCTGTGCTGAATTGCACCACATAACCCATGGCACGGTGTGAATGTATACCATGTGTCATCTTATCTGCATGCATTGAATCAAGCTCATGTCAAAAGTTGCAACTCAACTTGATGCAGCACCCATGCATTGTTTGAATTTTCAATCAAGTGCTCACCAGAAACTGAGCAGCCATGTCATCGTCAACATTGCTTGGCACAACAACCTGCAGGACCACGTAAGCGCTGTCAGCAAACAGCTGATCACAAGCACAACATAAAGCAGTAAGCCACACACCTGTCGTCACATGTTGGATGTGCTACAGTTGCAGGGATACATACTCACCAAATCCTTCTCAGGGACTGCGACATACTGTTGATACATGCCTTCACCGCCAGCTGTTGGCCATGGCACTGCCACAACACGTTGCCCTTCCTTGACACGACCTCCTGTTTTTGGCCCCAACTTGTTGACCATGCCAAGCCCTGCACTTGCATGCAAGCAACTTTCATGGTCTGACTGGCATGAAGTGTGACCGCTCCTGCATACGGTCAATGCAAAGATGGATTGTGAAACTTGCAACATGTATGACTGTGCGACTTGTCTTACGAGCCATTTGTAGTTGTGCAAGCTGAAGCAGGTGCGCATGCATGCCTGTGTCGGACCTTCTAGTCCGGGAACTGCCGGCAGCTGCTTTGATTGAATCCCCCATACCTGCCGCGCATGCAAAACATGTCTGATGGGTTGATCGGTCGCAGCATCATCCGCACTAGCACCTCGCCTTCTTTGAGCTTAGTGGGCACATCCTTATGTATGACTTGTATGCTTGCAGACGGGTCTTCGTCGTTATATTTAGTGATGGCAGCAGCGAGCTGCTTGCCCATGGTGCTGTTGAACTGACAACAGTGTTGAAAAAGCGTAAAGCTCTATGCTGTACGCCCAAGAGTCAAACTTGCAAAGCGAATTACGAAAAGAGGCCAGACACACACACACACACACACACAGTCTCTCACTTAGGCTTCCATTTTAACTCTTGATCCATTTCCTTGGTAGATTGGATCTCAGATACATGTCCCCAAGGATACACTGATTTGCAGAGCCTGGTGAAATGCCTGGATCATTTACTCTTGATCCATTTGATGTGCTCAGGACGGAAAGGGTCCGAAACTGCATCACCTGGCAGACAGTGATGTCACTGTTTCCAGACAAGGTCTCTATTGCAGTCACTTCAACAAATATAGACACTGGCTGCTTCTTTGTTGGCGATGACGCACACACAAGTGGCAGGGATGGCCATCAATAGCAGAGACAATCAAGCACACTCAAGCATCACTCCAGGTGTATACATGGCATGACGAGCTGACACATAAATGTAGGGCATCAAGCTTTGCTTTAAGTAATCATTTTCAGAAACGAAACACTGACATTGTGCTGTTCATTGCATTGTAAATGACTGTCCCGCTGGTCGGCACAAACTGCTTGGTGATGAGCTTGATGGCCTCTTGCGATGCCATTCCTCCCATGACAGCAGCCACACAGTGCAGTTCACCAGCTCCAAAGCGGCACATTTCTCCCACCAAATCATCCGATATTGATGCTGGACCAGAGCTGCTGTCTTGCACAATGGATGTAGCAATGTGTTTCAGGGCAG
>JAABUK010013510.1_pt1 | contig 10175 bp, 11 predicted proteins | sample 5559141 | NCBI WGS metagenome assembly JAABUK01 (sample SAMN10711869, study PRJNA513367) | rock metagenome | isolation source: Antarctica rocks | place: Antarctica: Victoria Land, Pudding Butte nord | collected 2016-01-03 | reverse complement strand
TCATTCCCTCAGTCCAAGACTCAGACCACAAGGCCGCTGGAGCTTGTCCACATGGACGTGTGCGGACCAATGGCAGTTCCCTCACATGGTGGAGCAGAGTACCTGGCAACCTTTGTGGATGACTATTTAAGGCTGTCCTATGTGGTGCCACTGGTGCACAAGTCAGAGGTGACCGGGGCAATCAGAGACACCTTAGTCAAGTGGGAGAACCAAACTGGCGAATCCTTGAAATCAGTATGCACTGATAGAGGAGGAGAATCTTCAGTCAAACCATTTGCATGGTATCAGTTGCGGTGATGGTGTGTAGGGTTTGCGGCTGCACAACTAGCTTGTTTCATTGATCTAATGACCGAGTGGGACTTACTTGCAAGAGGCAAATCCTGCCTATCCCTAGCTGACCTCAACTGAACCTCTGACTGCACATAATCCAGCAAAACATCCTGCATCATAAAGCGTCATGTCGTTGGCATACTCAAGGATGCACCTCATCTGCTCAAAAGTGGGCAGCTGCTCAGGTCCTACATTTTACTATATTTAGGGCCCCACTCGTCTCATTCCAGACTGCTACTCTGACATTACCTAGATGCTCTTGTCTTCCACTCTACAGCAGGTAGCCGGTGAGCGCAAAGCTGCTCAGCTTCCTGAGTATGTAGACGACCCAAAATATTGCAGATCGTTTACGTACCTGTGGCGTAATGCCGCACAGAAGCATGACGAGCATGACTAGCAGGCCTGTGCGGTCTTTTCCGTGAAAGCATCTCTGTGCCAGAGCAAGATGCATGCACACGTATTACCCTCAATATTAAGTAAAACACAACAATGTCCAGAAAGATCCACGGACTAAGCACAATTCTCCCAAATATCAACATCCACTTTTTGGTGCAGTACTGGCTGAGGCCAGTAGCTCACTTTGTTTGCGTTCACATAAACATCAAGAATAGCAAACGAAGTGGGCAACAGGCGTCAGCTTGTCCCCCCTTAAGGGGCTTGGCAGTTTTTGTTCCAAACTTGAAGAGACTGCTGCCAAATGCTATGCTAATGCTGAGTTTGCTCAGTCTTCACACCTCCTGTTACAGCAGTTCGGAACTTCTGTCACAGAGGCCAATTTTCCTGTCAGAAACAAAAACACCAACCTGAGCCACCCCATGGTTGGTCATACAGATGCACTTGCTGATGAGCAAGCCTTAGAGACCAGACTCATTAATGAGGTTGAAGAAACCCATCCTCCTCCCCAGCAAGGCTACTCACAGATTCTTCAGCAAGTTGTTTGGATGGGCTGGAGTGCTTTTGGTGGTCCATTTGCACACATTGGCCCTTCTTTGTACCACTCTTCTGTCCCTTCGAGTAATTCATGCTCGGCTTCACAAGATAACAATGCAACGTGTGTGTTCAGCTAGCGGCTGGCCCCATTGCTGAAGCTTGCCCTAGTCAGAATGAAGCCTGGTGTCAAAGTCCCTGCAGACTTGCACCAGCAACTCCAGCATGACTTCACAAGCCAAGTACTGAGCCAACCTCAGACTGCATACTGCATGGCCTACAGGCCAGGGTCCTCATACCCCTATTCAGATGCTCGCCCATCGCATCAGGAGCATAGCTTTGAAACAAACCCTGGACACATGTGCATGCTCTGCACCACATCAGAGGATCATAGTAGGGCAACTGAGGCGTACCTGAGCGCTGCCAAGGCTGAGCCTCATGAGCGCCCTCAGGGGCTTCCCAAACAATTTCTGACTGATGAGCCTGCCGGTGAGACGGCACAGCAGCACCTCCTGGTGCGCAACCACAATATGCAGACTCCTGTTCAGCAACGCTATGTCCAGTGGGCCGCTGAGCCGTATGGCAAAGGGCATGCTGTAGGCCGTGGTGTCAGGATTCAACTGGTGCAACAGGATCATGACCTCCTGATTCAGTGTGCAGAACACTCCGCGAGACTTGTCTTCGAGCGTCAAGAGCTGAGGGACATCATCTGATTGACTGCTGAAAGAGCTGCCAGAGCTTGACTGGAGATATGAGACTGTGTCAGCAAGTTTGGTGATGGTCTTGTCAGTGAACAGCTGAGAGGAAGCAAGCTCCACACCAAAGGAGCTCTGGGTCTTGCAGGCGACCAGGACCGCCAGCAGACTGGTCCCACCAATTTGGGAGAAGTCAGCAGACACGCTGATCTGATCATGGTGCAGCACCTCCAGCCAGATTTGGTGGATCTGCAGCAGCAGTTCCAGCACCGCTCAGCACGGCCAGGCAAGTGTCAATATGTAACGCAACACGTGGCATTGGGCATCAGCTTGCAGGTGCCAGCGTGAAGGTGCTCACCGATTCCTGGACTTCAGTGGTGGGAGCGACGTAGTCCGCTTTGGCCAGGTCAGCGTAATTGGGCTCAGGCAGACTGGCCCGGTCAGTCTTGCCGTTTGGCATCTTGGGAAAGCGATCAAGCAGGACAAAGGATTCCGGGATCATCTGCTTGGGTAGAAACTTGGCCACATGCAGGCGCAGCTGGTGGGTCAAGGTTTTCGCAGCGCAAGGCAGATGCAGGATAGCTGAGGACCTGACGCCACACAGCTACCAGTTGTCATGGCAACACTGTTGAGGCAAGAGCAGTGGCTGAGCGATCGAGGATAGAGGTGGTGCAATCGACGCTCGACAAGGCCACAATTTCTACCAAGGCAAAGCTGAAGGTGATTTTGAGGAAGGTCGAGGTACAACAAATCGAATCGGGTCGTGTTGTCATTTAACCCTTCTTAACCATATTCTTACCCGAACGGTAACCCCTCACCCGAACGTGACCTCCAAACCCCACCGTCCACAGGCATGAGTCACAGCTTGTGACCTGCCGTTGCTTCGGTGCCTTCCGGGCATTTCAGCATAGCAAAAGCTCTTAAACAAGGGTAAACAGTACTCCTGTAGGGTAACATGAACCTGATGCCGCAGTGTCGGTCAACCTTCGAGATTGCGGGCTTCTTGCCGAAAACTTGAAACCAGGACGTCTGCTCCGAAGCAGTCAAGTTCTGAGGTCCATATTCAGCTAATGGTCGTACTTGGAGCAAAATACGCAGACGGTCTCTCGAACTGAGTGTTTTTGTTTTTTGGCGTGGCCTTGCAGTGCCACAGAGATCAGCAATCTTGAAATCAAGGTGAGCAATTCTTCTTTGATATTTCCAACTTTCTTGCCATCTAGAGTTTTGAGATCTGTTGCAGTCTATGTTAGACCTGCGCGTAGTCCCTTCCGTCTGCCAGAAGGAATCAGGATCATATACAGGCTGCTGCCCGTATATAACTACGCCATGGAAAAAGGTATACCTGCTGATTAACTATTGTACTAATCCATCTACAGGCTCAGCTGTGCCAGAGGGACCTTTGTGGAATGTGTTCATTTCTTTCAATTTTTGTCAAGTGCACAGTTTGTGTATTATATGTCTGCTGCACAATAATGCAACATTTCAGATATACAACCTCAGCCTGCAAAGCACTAAGTGGGGCCTTATGAACACAATACTTTTGTTGATGCAGCCTGCAAAGAACGCAACTCAAGGTCTCAAAGAGCTGTTCATACTCCCTCCTGCTCATTGCGTGGCATGCTCTAGCAGATTTGATGAGGAGCATGACCATGAAGCAAATGTCTTCCATGGTGAGTCTCCTTAGTGCACCCGGTCTGAAGGCTGAACACCGCGCCGTGGTGCGTCACGTAGAATTTGAAATATATTGCAGATCTGTGTTGCTCTAAGTTTGCAGCTTTTGTTCTTACTTTGCCCTCGGGCTACTGCAGCAACCAGTGCAGCTTGCACTCTACTGAGAGGACCAACTACGTTGATCCTACCTGGTCTGTACTGCCACCTGAACCTGAAGGCTTGGAGGTACTCTGACCACCTGACCTGACGCCTGGACAGGTTAGCTTGGGTTTGCAGATACACAAGAGGGTTATGATCAGTTACCATTGTGAACTCCACCCCCTCCAGGTAACAGCGCCATGTCCTCATAGCGTGAACCACAGCAAACAACTCTTGCTCACCCGTGGTGTAGTTATGCTCTGCAGGAGACAGCTTCTTGGTCTCAAAGGCTACAGGCCTGCCTTCCTGAATCAAGACGGCACCTATGCCAGTGATTGACGCATCACAGACCACCTCAAAGTGCTTGCTGTAATCCGGCAATACCAACGCAGGAGAGCTTGTCAAAGCCTGCTTAGTGTCCTCAAACGCTTTCTGACAGCGTTCCGACCAGACCCAGGGCGTCTTGCCCTTTGTCAGGTCAGTCATGGGGCTCACCAACTTTGAAAACCCTTGCACAAACCTTCTGAAGTATGTAGCCAGGCCTAGGAAAGACCGCAGCTGATGCACATCTTTTGGCACAGGCCAGTCTGAGATGGCAGCTGTCTTAGCGGGATCCATTCTGATGCCATGTCTACAATATGCCCAAGGAACTGCAGCTCAGGCTTGTTGAACTCACACTTGGGCAACTTTGCATAAAGCTCGTTCTGCCGCAAGATGTCAAGCACAATTCTTAGATGCCTGGCATGCTCCTCAGGGCTCTTACTGAATACCAGTATGTCATCAAGGTAGACCAACACAAACTTTCCAACATGCTCTCTGAAGATGTTGTTCATAGCAGCTTGGAAAGTTGCTGGTGCATTGGTCAAACCAAAATTGATCACCCTGAACTGGTAATGACCCAAAGGGGTCCTGAATGCAGTCTTAGGCACATCATCATCCTTAATTCTGATTTGATGATACTCGCTCTGCAGGTCAAGCGAAGAAAACACTGAAGCACCATGCAGCTGATCAAGCAGGTCATCAATGCGGGGCAGTGGGTATTTATTCTTAATTGTCATCTTGTTGAGAGCTCTGTAATCAACGCACATGCGCAGACTACCGTCCTTCTTTCTGACAAACAAGACTGGTGCCCCAAAGGGTGATGAACTGGGCTCAATGATGCCTCTCCTGAGGCCCTCTGCTATCTGACGATCTACCTCTGCATTTTCTGCAGGACTGAGCCTGTAGATGGGCTTGAAAGGGGGCACACCTGACTCAGTAGAAAGTGTGTGTGCCACGTCCCTTTCAGGGGGAAGCCCATCAAGCAGGACCTCAGGGAAACAATCCTTATACTCATGCAGTATTGACTGCAGTTCTGACTGAGGTACAAGGGTGTTATCTGCATGTGATTGCTGACTGCCTGATTTGTCATCCTTAGTCACAGCAGACACATGCACACCCTCATCTGTCTTATTCACAAGCAAAAATATTGCATTAGCACCCTTTCTGATAGCCTTTCTTGCTTGCATTGCACTCAATATGAGAGATGCAGATGGTCGCTTAGGCTTGCTGAGCCAGGCTCAAATTGACTTTCAATCCTATGCATCTGAAGGTGCAGAAAGCGTTCTTTGACCACAAGGTAACATGCCACAGCAAAGCACAGACACCAGCTGCAAGAGCCTATGACCATGGATCCAATGCAATTGCAGAGACAAAGCTTTGATCAGGAGGCTTGGGCGCGTGACTACTTCCAGGTTGCGTCAGAGAAGACACAAGAGCGGCTAGCACAGTTTCTCATCTTGCCTGATGTCCGAGCTACCATGTCACCAACACCAAGAGTGCTGACAAGGATGAGCAGCTTGTATGGGCCACCAGCCAGGCTGTGCAAGACCTCAGTGCCTTTGTGGCCAAGGAGTTGTCACGTCTTGCTGAATGGGACATCACTTCTGGACATCCAGATCCAGACACTATTGCTGCTATTGTGAAGGAGTTCAGGAACGGAAGCAGCCATGCTGTTGATCAATGGAGCAATGCAAGCACAGCACTGTGAAATATGACGAGCATGTTGACAGCTCTAGGTCTGACCAGATCTGAGACAGACCTTGGTTCCATTGCCACTGCTGTCCTGACAGCAAAGGACAGAGCAGCTGGGAAGCAGATACGTAGTCCTGAGCAGTATGAGCACGACTGCAGTTTGCTTCATGATCAAGTAGGTTTCATGCTCCTCCATTGTTCTAACAATGGCAATCTTACAAGCCCGGAAAGCGATCAGCGTCATGCAAAACATCAGTATGCGCTGCAGCAGCGCTTACAGCGGCTTACACAGCAACATGCACAATAGCATGATGGCATCACACAGAGCAGCTTGCACAGCAGCAGCATGCATGATCATGCAGCAGCAACATGCTGCACAGTGCAATGAAGATGCCTCAGCGTGCACAGAAATGGCATCGCACAGTGTTGAACGCCAAGATGATCCAGCAGCATGCTGTGCACCAGTATGCATGCTTGCGATGTGGTCCTTGTCACATCTGTGACCTGAATCTGTGTCATGCAGAATTATGCACACCGGGATGCTGCTGGTATGGATCTGTTTCAGCGGGCTCTTGATGAGGATTCCTCACTTCGCTGTGCATCAATGGTGACAGAGCAGTGGCTATATGTCTTTGATCTAGATGGCAAGCCTGCGTGCAAGAGCTTCTCCCCCTTTACAAGCCCCTACAAGGTCAGATTGGTATCTGATGCCCATGGGCAGCCCAAGACCTCTCAAGTGAAAGATGCAGCATGGTCTCGAGTGCTGGGAAAGGGGGCCTTGCCCATAGCTGTGCTACAATCAAGGCTGTATGCCACCCACAAGATCAGTGTGGTGCTGAAGACTCAGGGCTTGTATCACATCTGCAATGCCTCTCCTGACATAGCAACTGCCCCAGACCCTGCAAGCAACTCAGCAGTCTGAGCTTGGCTTGACAAATGCAGCTGCTGTCTTCACACAGGCTCCACAGAAAGGCCATAGTTGAAGGCAGCCAGGTACCAAGCGGGGCCGCTCTGCCAGGCAGAATGGTACGTCGGTGTCCTGCAATTAGTACTCCATCCCCGAAGGCTCAAGTCCTTTTGCCTGCTCACATGCTCTTGTATATTTGGATTGCAACCGTTGCCTTTTGCGAAATTTGTTCATGTGTCACGTTGTACCAGTCTGTATGAGCAAGACAATCTTTATTGAGATTCTATAGCTATCTGAGCAGTGTGCTAACGCACAGCTGATGCGTCACAGCTGATGCATCGGGCAGACCAAGAAAGCAGCCTCGCACTGCTCGCACGCCTGCTCAGGTGACAACCTTGAATAGCCTGTTGGCAATTTTGTTGGGCAGTGCGACAAGAATTAGCCGCCATTCAACAACAGCTGGACCTCCTCAACGCAAAGGTGCACGATCTGCAAGAGGAACTCAAGGCTGTCAAGGCAGCCCATGCATCAATGTCCAACCCTTTAGAAGAGTTGCTGTTGCAAAAGATTACAGACATGCATCAGGCTGTCTCCGAGGTCGTGCCATATGCAGCGGAAGTGACTTACAAAATCTGGCTGAGAACTCTGTTTGTTCCTTACATGAGGAGGTGGGAACAGCTATGCGCCTGGGGGCAAGTAAAGACATCACCAGTCTCAAGTCAGGCATTGCAACTATGAGTTGATGTTATGTGCATGTGAGAGCAGCACAGGACAGGGACATAAGCTGTGGTTCAAGGGCACAACACAATCACAAGGGCTGTAACACCAGATGACTGTTTTGGCCAGCACTTGTCATGCAAAGCATCAGTGCATCAAGCACTCAGCTGCACATGCATTGACATTATGCGCTTCTGCTTGTTGCACTGGGAATGGGATGCTGTGATTCCAATGCGCAGCATGTCTCATCAGCAACTGATGATGTGCTACAAAAGTCACATTCAGCGAGCGTCAGTGGGAGCATACGTCATCTTGAGCTGATAGTGGTGTAAGATCGATGTTGCATGCACTGTGCCTTGGTGCCAGCAACTTGACCCTGACAAGCTAAATTGAGCTGACAGCAACTGGACGAGTGGCAGTGAGCTGATAGATTGCAGCTGAGCTCAAATAACACTGTTCAGCTGACGTATCAACAGGGTGCAGCTCAGCTGACAAGTTGCAGCTGACCTGACAGCTGAGCTGACGAGTTGCAACTAAGCCTTCACATAGCAGCTGAGCTGAGCTGAGCTGACACATTGCAGCTGAGCGGCCGTGTTGCAGCTGAGCTGCCGTGTTGTAGCTGAGCTGACAGACTGATTTAACAGACTGCTGCCAATTGGCTTGCAAGCTGAGAAATCATGACTGAGCAGACAGATTGCAAGCCAATTGACAGATTGCAAAGGAGCTTGTACTTGATAGCTGAGCTGATGTCTTGCAGGTGGTCTGTCACAGCAGATGAATTGCATGACAGAATACGCTAGAGCAGATAGATTGCAGCTGAGCTGTCAAGATACAGCTGAGCTGACAGATTGCAGGTGGTTCGACATAATGCAGGGCAGAGTTGCAAAGGAGGTGACACTGTGCAGCAGTGCTGAATGACTGCAGCCGAGCCAACTGATTGTAGACGGACTGAACAACTGTGGCAGGGTTGAAAGGTGTGCAGCTGAGCTGACAGTTTGACTGGGAAAGTGGCATCTGAGCTGACAAGGTGCGGCAGTCTGTCAGCTAAGGCTGACACACTGTCAGCTGTGATGCAAACAGCCCGCCAACAATCAGTGAGTCCAGCTGCACACATTCAGGACCCCTGCAATCTGTCAGCCCAGATTTGCCCTGTCAGCTCAGCTGTCAAGTTGTCGACTTGGCAATCTGTCGGTTTTGGATGCAGCTGGTCAGTAGAGTTTGGCCCACCCCTTGCCCCTTGACTTTGACTTTGACTTTGACTTTGACTTTGGCTTTGACTTTGACGCAGACGCAGACGCAGACGCAGACTGCTGACTGCGCCTGCAGCTGTTGCGCTGAGCAAAGGCTATCTCATCTTTGAACGAAGTCTAAAGCTTTGGCTTTTAAAGTTGATCACTTAAAACGCAAGAGCATGCTGAGTCAGGGCTTCAAATTTGGGGCACAACAGTGTACAGCTGTGCATAGGTGTGGGTCATTGTTAATGACCTAAGCTGTACATTGGTTGGGGACTAAATTTTTTGCTCAGGTATTGGAAAGCCCCCTGCCCCTTGCTGATCCTTTTCAGCAGGTGTTGCAGGATGAGCACTGTGGTCTGCGCTGTAAAGGTATTGTCAGTGCAGCTGTGTCTCTGCAGCCACCAGGTTCATCAATCGCCCTGAGTATCACGCGCTAGGCCAAAGCTTGTCCGATTCTCGAAGTCCCCACAGACACACCTGAAATAACGCTGCACTGTTCGCATACCTCTACCCCTGACAGCTTCAGGTGGCTTTCTGTTGTACGTGATCAAATCCAGGCTGTCAGGCTTATCTTCAAGTCAAACGTCAAAGATTGCTTAAAGGGTCAGGATGGTAAAAGAGCAAGGTAGGCTCTCGATGCATCCTTTCGATGTCTGCAAGGCAAGCAATCGCATTCGTGTATATCGGCGGCGACCGGGGTTGTGTTTCGCTTTCGTCGCAACTTCAAGAGTCAGCAAATCCAACCCTGCTTTTCTCGTGATCCCTGTAGGCTGACTGACCTGTGTGTGTGTGTGTGTGTGGCTAATTCCCATAAGCGAGGGCAGTTCTATGCGAAACTTTACGGCTGAAATCGGTCGCAGTTGTGAGCAAGCCCTGAGGGCTAAGTTGTGCGACCTCGTCTGCGCATAGATTCGATTTTAAACAATCAGGGGTCTGCTACTCATATTGGCATCAAGCTCAGCAGCGGATCTCACGCAGCTTCAGCAGACTTTTTGCCGCAGTCTCAGCCACCCAAAAGGGCATTTCGACTCACGCTTAGACCCCCTAAGTTGTTAACGAGACAGGCCTACTGGCAACTCCAGAGCCAACAGCTTCGCAGGTTTACGCTTGAAGGAGGGCTCATCCACCATCACAGTCCAACAGGGATAGGTAAGAGTCCTGCTGCCAGCCATAGCCAGCTATGCCAATCGTCAGTTCAAACAAGTGTGCAGACTTCAGGGTGCCATGTGTTGTCTTGCAGCTCTATCAAGCGTAATAAGAAATATGGACGCCTATCATCTGATTCAAGATAATCCCCAGGTTTTTTGCTCCTCGCAAACATCGTTCATCATGTCCACACCTGAAGATCATCTCCTACTATGCTTGTTTGCAATCATGTCTGTGGTCTGCCACAGCAAAGTGACAGCCACACTTTCAGTGAGGACGGGCTCAGTCTTGAGTACAGCGAGGCTCTTGCAAATAGCTGGAGTGATGCTGCTCGGACTCAGGCAGACAAGCGGCAAGTCCCAACTCTTGTGTATCATCTCTGGGCAACCCATTGCC
>JAABUK010013507.1_pt1 | contig 10175 bp, 10 predicted proteins | sample 5559141 | NCBI WGS metagenome assembly JAABUK01 (sample SAMN10711869, study PRJNA513367) | rock metagenome | isolation source: Antarctica rocks | place: Antarctica: Victoria Land, Pudding Butte nord | collected 2016-01-03 | reverse complement strand
CCAAAACGCCGAGCATAGCCGCGGCCACCGCGGCAGCGACTCCGATCGGGCGTCGACGTGACCGGACCGTACCGACGGGCGGTAGCAAATGAAAGGGCACCATTGACCTGCTTCCATGCGAAGTGGCGGCCTTGCCGCCTCGTCGGGAGCTCGCAAGTGACATCCCGCGGGCACCATCGGCCACTTGAATAGGAACCGGTGAAGCATAGCCGCTGATAGCGGAGGGTCCAATCACTGTTTGAAGCCGCTGGGCCCGAGGTAGTCCGTGCCTGCGTGCTCCGGTGCGGGTCAGCAACGATCGATTCCTAGACATGCTCGAACGGCGATCCAGTGGCCGGGGAACGCGGCAACGCCGCATCGACATCGTCACCGGGTAGCGAGCCTGGCGTATCGGGGTGGGCACGAACCGATTGGCAGGAGTGGACACGAACGCTCCGATGTTCAACGCCGTTCCGTGCCGCGGAGAACGTTGAGACGACTTGCTCAGGTGGAAGCGGCAGTTGGCTGCAGAAAACTTACGTTTCAGAAGTTGATGATAACCCAGCATGGTTTTACGTTGTAAACGAATGTGCGGGAGGTAGTGGGCGGGGCAGGGCGGGCCGGTGGATTTCCGTGGGCCGGCTGGGCGAGGGAGTTCGGCCATCGGCGCTGCTCCACTTCATAATGATCAAATGTCGTCGATCAGCTGTTTGTCGCGGCGCCGGCCTCGGACCGGGCACGGCGGCGGCTGCGGATCTTCGCGGCGGCGGGTGCGGTGCTTTTGTTGCTGAGCGGGTGTTCCGGGGGGAATTCCGCGGTGGTCACCACCGACATCACGACGGTCGTCCGGCCGTCCACCACGGCAACGGCCGGCTCCGCGGCGCCGGCCAGTTCCACGGGTCCGGCCACGACAGCTGTCGTGCCCTTGGCAGACCCGGCCGGGACGAGGGCAGCATCGGCTTCGTCAAACCAGACCATCAGCGACGTCCGCGGCGGCGGCGACACTGCCGCCGGCGCGGTCCACGGCCGGTGGGGCAGGCCCCGCCGCACAACTGCCCGGCGGCGGTCAGGTGCTGTTCCCCGGCCACCGCCTGGTCGCGCTCTACGGCGACCCGGGCATTCCCGGGCTGGGCGCCCTGGGTCAACAGGATCTGCTGGCCAGCATCGCCCGGATCAAGAAGATCGCCGCCTCCTATCAGCGGCTCAGCGCAGTGCCGGTGATCCCCACCTTCGAGATTATCGCCACCGTGGCGGACAAGTCCGCCGGTCAGGACGGCAACTATTCCGCCGAAACGCCCAGCGCCGACCTGGGGCCGTGGGTCCAGGCAGCCGCGGCGGCCGGGGTGTACGTGGTGCTCGACCTGCAACCAGGGCGTTCGGACTTCCTCACCCAAGCCAAGCTCTACACCGACCTGCTGCGGCTACCCGGTGTCGGGCTCGCCCTTGACCCTGAATGGCGACTGGACCCCGATCAGATACCGCTGGAACAGATCGGGGGGGTGGACGCGCAAGAAATCAACTCCGTCATCACCTGGCTCGCGGACCTGACCGCAGCCGAGCACCTGCCGCAGAAACTGTTGATCCTGCACCAGTTCAAACTCTGCATGATCGGATCCGAACACACCCTGAACCGCAGCCGCCAGCAGGTGTCCCTGCTGATCCAGATGGACGGGCAGGGCCCACCCGAGTTGAAAGACCAAACTTGGGCCGCCGTCACCGCCGCCGCACCACCAGGAATGCCCTTCGGCTGGAAAAACTTCTACCGCAGCGACATCCCCACCGCCACCCCCGAGCAGACCATGAACAAAAAACCCACGCCGCTGCTGATCTCCTACGAATGAGTTGGTCGCGGCGGTGCTGATCGGCCGCGGCGTCACCATCGGCGCGGTCAACCCCCGACCGGGCGTTGGGCCCGGCGATCATGTCGGGCACCTTCACCTTGCTGTGGCTATATCTGCTCGCCCCGATCGTCGGCGGTATCGCCGCGGCCTTGCCGTACAGCAACGTGGTGCCAAAGCCACCGTCCCCACCATGGATAGATAATGGGGAACCCGCAGACCGGCGAATCGGCCGGGAATTGGGGCCTGGCCACGGCCACCACGGCGTCCTGCGCGGCCACATCGACATCTTCGCCCACCTCATCTGGATCTTCGAAAACCTCGGCTGGGCCAGCAAGTCCGATGGCCCAGCCCGCAGCAGCTGGCCGGAATTTAAACCACCGCCAACGAAATGGAACACTGATACAACCGCCGGAACCAGTACGACGGTCAGCCTTGACCGGCGGCGATCGCTTGGGCGGCGAAACCCGACGGGGTAGCAGCGACAATCTGCCACACCCGAACGTCCTTCTCGGTGGCCGTGTCCTTTTCGTGGAATCGCACGACTTCGCCGCGGCGATCACCAATACCGGTGATGACCTGTTGCCTTGCGCCGCAGTCGATGACCACAGCGAGATGACCGACAAAATCGGCCAACGATGTCGGTGTTCGATCACCGACCTTCACCACCGGGTACGGCCGTCCCGACGACACCGGGTCCGCGGCGACAAACGTCATTCCGATTCCTCCACAAGTGGGCACGTCCGCCACATCTGGCGCAGCCAAGCTCAGTGTGCCGGGCCCACGCGGACCCGTCCAGAGCTACTCCTGACCCTTCCTAAGACGGACGGCTACACCGTCCAAGCCGGACGGAAACGGCTGCTTCGTAGCGCAGCGCGCTCCTCAATGCAGTGGTGGGTTGCTGGATCTGCTTCTGGACGCAGTCCGTGTGGCCAGGGGATTCACACCATCAGCGCGCCGCGGCCGCCGGCTCCGGTCGAACCCGGCGCCCCGCTCAGTGGCGACGGCGGGTCGGGGGCCGCCGTCGCCACTGAACGGCGCCGGACACTACTTCTTCGGTGCCGCGCCGACATGAGATGGGTCCCAGCTCGAAGGTGAACGCTTCCACGATGAGGGTTTGCTCCGCCCACCAGGGCGGACAGGTCAGCAGCGGCTCTGCTCCCCATTCCCGCCATGCGCAGCTCTGGTGCGCATGGCAGGCCGGCGGCGCCGGCAGCTTCGATTCGAAAATGGTCAAGTTCCCGTCCGGATCCCCGAACTCATCTGCAATGCGTTGGCGAAGGTTCGGTGTAACGCAGAAGGCTTCCCGATCGCTCCCAAACAACCAGCCTGATTCGTTCCGGACAGGTGGTCCTGGTAATCGCCAACGGCCGTATCCAGAGCGCCCAGGACCACCGTCAGCGCCGCGAGGTCGGCTATTCCCCGGCGGCTCAGGACTCGATCTGCGCGCCGGTGAAATTCAGCTTCTCCCACGCGGCGGCCGTGCCCTGAAACTGTGCGATCAGATCGGGTAGAACGCCCGGTGCGCCGGCCTTTCTTGCCGCTGCAACCGCCCGTGCAATTGACGGCAGATGCGTTCTTGCTCCGACAGCCTCGACGGGCAGGCCGTGGCCGGAGTCGCCCGGGGTCTGAGCGTCCAGTTCCAGCGCAGGAACGACGAGAAGCGCGGACCCGTCGGCAAGCGCCCGCTCCCCTACCGCCTCCACCGCACCCTCCTTCTCGCTGCGCCACCTTCCGCGGCAACCCGTCTGAACAGCGACGATGTGAATCGCCAAATTATTCGCGCTGTTTGACGTAACCGGCAAGGCGTATGCGCCCTTCGCAGCTATTCGACCTGCGACGATTGCCCGTTTGATCCGAGCAGCGGTGTACACGCGTTCGGATACCGCGCCATATAGCTTGTGGAAACTACGCCATTCAATTCGAGGATCACACGAATAGGCGCCTGGTCGGGGGAAGTTCTTTCAGCCAGATGAAGCGGCTCGACGGGATTGGCAGCTGGGCAGCATCGGTGGGCGAGCCATTGAGGTGCGAAGAGGATGGTAAAAGACCGTGCGCTGGTGGCGCACCCGCAACAGCTTGCACGTCGACCTTTTGCACGTCGATCTACAGACACGCCTGATGGTTGTTCGGTCCGTGGGCCATCGACCGCCGGTGTTGCTCGCGCTTGGTCAACGGCGCCGGGTTTGCCGGGCGAGCCAACGTCATGGTCGTGGTTCGAGTCAACAGGGATCACTGGCCACCTGCCGTACCGGGGCGGTTCTTTTCAGTCGCGGCGCCGGTGATGTTTGGCGGTGTACATGGCGTGGTCGGCGGCGGCGATCAACTCGTTCGGGTCGCTGTGTTCGGGTGCAATGGGGGTGTGGCCGATGCTGGCCGTGAGGGCCAGTGTGTCGCTACCGGGCAGGGTGATCGGCGCGGCCACCGCACGGGCCAGCCGGTCGGCCAGCTCCCCGGCACCGGCGGAGGTCAAATCGTCGGTGACAATCAGGAACTCGTCGCCGCCCAGACGGACCACCATGTCGCCCAGGCGAACCGCGGCGGCCAGCCGGGCGGCGACGACGGTCAGGGCCTGATCGCCGATCAGGTGCCCGTGTTGATCGTTGACGTCCTTGAACCCGTCGAGGTCCACGAACAGCACCGCACCGGGCCGGCCGGTGCGGACGGCGGCGGCGATGGCCTGCTGCAACCGACCGGTCAATTCGGTTCGGTTGGGCAGGTCGGTGAGCGGGTCGTGGCTGGCCCGGTGGAAAAGGTTCTGCTGCTGGGCGCGGCGTTCGGTGATGTCCTGGACCTGCCCGATCGCGTACTGGGCGGACCCGTCGGGTGAGCCGGCATAGGCGACGGTCACCGCCACCCACACCGGGGTGCCGTCACCTTTGAGGTAACGCTTGTCCCGCTGATAGCTCGGCTGCGAACCGGCGAACAGCGCGCGAAGGTGCTGTTCGTCTTCGTCGCGGTCCTCGGGATGGGTGAGCTCCCGCGCAGTCATCGTCAAAATCTCCTCGGCACTGCGACCCACGATGTGGGTGAAGGCAGGGTTCACCCGCACATACCGGCCGTAGTTCCCCGAGGCCGTGGAGATCAGCGCCATTCCGGTGCCAGCCCCGTCGAATGCCCACCGAAACAGCTTCTCCCCGGCCCCGAGCTGCTCTGCCATCCTGGCGTTGTCGATGGCGATACCGGCCTGCACCGCCAAAATCTCCAACAGCTCCCGCTGCCGCCTGCCGGGGCGGATTCCATCGACCGGCAGATCCACCGACAGCACCCCGAGGAACTCCCCCTTCGGACTGCGCAGCGGCGCATACAGCGCGTCCAATCGGTGCCACACCCGACGCCGGCCACGGCGTCGGCTGGGTCGCCGGCCGCTGCTGGCGCTGCGGGCGGCTTGCGGGATCCAGCCGCGCTGATCGGCGTCGGGTAGCAGCTGGTGCGGCACGAACAGCAAGGAGCCCCACCGCTGCGCCACGTCGAACTCCTCGTCGTAGACCTGCCGGGACCTCCGCAGACCCAACAGTTGCCCCTTGGCGTCCTCGCTGCCGGCGACCGCGACGGTTTCCATCACCCCACCCGGCCGCAAAACACTGACCACGGCCACCCCGAACCCCGCAGAGGCCACCACCGCGTCGGTCACCGCCTGCACCGTGCCGTCCTCACCGACGTTGCCGTGCACCCCGGTGATCACCTGATGCAGCCCATGGACGGTCGGCTTCCGGAACCGCCGACGACCGAACATCCCTCTCCCACCCTGGGCGCCTTCATGCTCGCGACCTTGTTCGACACAAATCTCCTGCTTGTGCCCTTGTTCGACAACGTTCCCCGTTCCGGCTGCCGCTATTTCGCAGGACACCCCGTTCGTGGCCCAATCTCACTCCGATGTGCCAACGGGGCCAGGTCAGCACTGCGGGTCACACGGTCACGGATCCGAACGCAAACATCGGCGGATCCGGTGTCATAGAAGCGAGGAGCACCATCGCGGTGTGGACGGATGTGAGCGTGTCCGAGATTAGCGGAGCACATCAGCCTCGAACAAGCCTGGCCTTCTGGTCCGCTGCCGGAACAACGCATTAGATGGTGCGGGGTGCTCAGAGCGGGAAGGCCGCGCTCAGGTTCACCGGCGGGGCGGCAACACCAACTCCAGAGAGAACACTACGGTTCATCCGAACGACGTCACCCCGTCAAATTGCCAAGGGAGTCAAACCGTGAATGCCATTCCTGATGAACGGGCGCAACAGGTGTATGACCGGATCAACCGGACCTGGCGGTTCCAGGGCGCCGACGACAAACGTTCCATGATCACGGAGCTGAGCAGGCTGGGCGGTTCTGGGCTGGCCGGCAACATCGCGAAGCTGATCGACGAGATGCAAACCCAACTTCGTCTTGAGGAGCTTGACTCGCCGGGCGGCGAGCGCGGCTGATCGTGGAGCGGCCGGAAAATGACGCCCGGGCCGGGGCCCGGACGGCGCGAGGGCGGCCGGCGCGGCACGGGCGGGTTGTGGCTTCGAGACGGCTCTGGCTGAAGTCAGGGAATGTCGCTTCGATGCAAAGGGACCGCCGGTCGTCGATTCTGTGCGCGGGACGTCGGATTGGTGGAACTCGGTGTTTCGGCGGCCAGAGGTAGGAAGTCGGCGGTTCGTCCACGCCGGCTCGACGGTGCCGGCCCGGCGCCGGCCGCCCCGCTGGACGCTGTTCCCCCACCCCGCGGCACCGTGACCCTTTCTGGTGAATCTGCGGCCCCTGCTTTCGGGTGCATTCCGGGTCTCACGTCACTGCGAGTTAACAAAATTTTGGCCGCCACGGCATCTTCCGTGGCCAGCGCACTCCTGGCGTCGGCGCCGGAACGTCGAGTGTGACCTACCGTTACGGCTTTCGGAGTGATCGCCACAGTTGCCTACGCACCCGATGTAGCGGATCCGCCGGCGGAAAAGGACAATGGGCCCGTAACGGCGCCTCGAGCGACGGCACCGCGCCGACCGAACAGCGGCGACATCCCGCAATCACAGGTCGGCGGGGAAGTTGGAGCAGACAGCAGACGAACCTGCCGCAGCTACCACCGGCTTTTCTGTAGGCGGAGATCCAAATGCCAGTTTCGGCCTGCACCTGTGGGGTCCGCAGCAGTGATCGTCGCACCAAGGAGGGAAGCTCCAATGAACCCGCAGACCATCACGGTGGCATTCGTCGGGGGAAACGCCGATCGGCGGCAACTTACCCTTACTCCGGACAGCAACGGGAAGATACCGAGGGAACAAAGATTCCTCGGTTCCCCATACATATTTGATCCCGACAACAATCTTTATCGTCACTGCCCGTCGACTGGGCCAGCTGATGAAAACGGGTTCGGAAACCATCAGGTGTGACGCGGTTCCGCAGACCTGCTACCCGTTACCCGGCACTGCCCAGCGAATTGGGCCGGTCGACAATAAGCTTTTCTCGCCGCTCGACCCGGAGCATCGTCGAACCTCCGAGCGCCGGAACACCGTTGTCACCTCAATGAATGACGGCCAGGCGGACCGGACGGCTGCCGATCGATGACGCCGGAGCGAATTCACCGAGATCCTCGAGCCGGCCGTCGAGGCAAAAGCCCCAACCGACGGTGCAGTGGACGCACTTCACCGGTCACGTGCACTTCTCACCTGGACCCGAGCGGACAGGTCAACGGCAGTACCGCCGAACGGGCCGGTGAGCGGCTGGCCTGGCCTGAGTCCCAACCGGTATCGCAACGCCGGAGGTGACATCACCTGCGGCGCTGCCAATGAACCCTGCGCATCTGATGGAGCATCCGGCGGACGCCGTCCGGGCTGATTCCGGTGGTCGGGGCTTCGCGCCGGAGATCTGGCCACCTCAGGGCTCTGCGCACGCTCGAGGCCCGCGGTGGTGTCAGAGCATCAGTGGCGCCACCGACCTGCCGTTCACCGCACCTTGCTCCGACCGCGTCGCGGTTGGCGATCAGCGGCGCCCCGCCGGCCTGGTCGGCGCACACGAAGCGGTTGTTGGCATGCGCGCGCAGGGCGACTTGGGTGGTGCCGACGGTAATGGCGTCAACTGCTCCCACGGGCCGATCGCGGTCCGGTTGGCGATCAGCGCCGCCGCGCCGGCCTGCTCAGCGGTAACCAGGCGATCGTTGATGTTCGCGCAAGCTGATCACCCGCGTCGCTGGCGGCGGTGGCGTCGGGGCGATGCCGGGGCGCCACTGAAGTTCCGGCGGGTGGCGACCACTTCGGCCGGCGGCGGCGGCCTGCTCCGTTGGGCCTCGGCGCCTCCCGACGTGGGCGGGATATGTCGGGCTGTGCCCGGCGTCACCGCCGGCGGGAGGGGGCAAGTCGTTTCTGTTTGTACATCTGCTGGTCTACTTCGGCCAGCACGACGAGAGGTTCCTGGGGTTCGGTGATGACCAACGATCCGATACCGGCGGACAGGACGACGGTGACGTCGTCGAGTTGGTAGCCGGCGTCCATCGCCGCTTCGACGCGTTTCCTGATTGCCGCTTCCCCGGGGTGATCGTCGGTCAGGTCGGCGCAGATGCCGAACTCATCGCCGGAGAGCCGGGCGACGGTGTCGCCGCCCCGCATCGCTTCATCAAGCCGACCCGCCACATCATGCAGGATCCTGTCGCCGGCGGAATGTCCATGGGTATCGTTCACAGTTTTGAATCCGTCGAGATCCAGCAGCATCACCAGGACCGCGTCGCAGCTGCGACCGATTCGGGCCATCGACATCTCCAAGCGGTCCAGCAGCAGCGCCCGGTTGGCCAACCCGGTGAGGGGATCATGGGTGGCCGCGTGGGCCAATCCATTTTCCCGTACCTGCCGGGTGCTGATGTCGCAACTGATCAGGCCAACCGCCCTCTCGCCGCCCCAATTCACCGAATGGACCAGAGATTCAACTCGCAGGGGGGCGCCCCCGCTGCCGATGAGGTCCGTTTCGAAGGAACCGGCGATCGCCGCTGGCTTGGCGCGGCGTGCCAGCAGCAGGCGGCGTCGCACTTGAGCTGCGTCGTCGGCATGGACGAAGTCCACGATCTGCTTGCTGAGCAGTCCACCGGCGCGCTGGCCCAGTAGGCGTTCGGCGGCTGCGTTGGCGTAGGCCACGCGCCCGTCGAAGATGATGGTCACTGCCGCTGGTGTGTCACCGATCAGGTCGGTGAACGCCGCCTCCGCGGCGTTGTCCCCGCCCGGAGCGGCATTTTGATCTTCACGCATGAGACCATCCTGACCGACAGTCGGCCGCGTGCCAAGGTCGAAATCCTGATTCAACGCACCTTACGGTGTTGCCGGTTTCAACCTTTCCCGGCGCAGCCCTATCCCTCCGCGCTGGGCAGGAGATAGACGGGCAGCCATATTTTGTATCTGCCGCGGCCGACCACGGACGACCTCTGCACCTGTCACGGCAACTTCTGAAGGCCAGGTGTGTGGCGACGACCGCTGGTGACCGGGCGGTTAAATCCGGCAAAGGGGCGGCTCATCAGCAGTTCTGGATCACGGCGAATTGATCGCACCGGCCCGGCTCGATTCCTCCGCAATCGTAGGGCCGGAAGGTGCACTCCCACCCTCCGGCCCCGCGCCCGTCCCGCAACTGTGCTGTTCGCCGTTGCAGGCGGACGACAGGCGGATGCTTGCTCTGTGACCGGCCGCTATCGGCTCAGCACCTGGAACCGGGAGACCGAAATGGATCCCGGGTCGCCGCGGAGCCCGAACATGGCGTGGTAGCCGGCCAACGCCGACGCCGACGCGACGCCTGCGACATCGGTGGTGGCCAACCGCGTCCAGGTGCCGTTGGAACCCACATAGGTGGTCAGGTGGGTACCGTGCACCTGCAGTGCGAACTGATCACCCGGGGCAAGGGTGACGTTGGTGCAGCAGGTTCCGGATCCGGACGGGTTCAGAGCGCCCGCCGACCGGACGTCGACGCCCGAGGTGTGGAAGTGATTGTTGTACCAGCCCGCGACATAGTTCGCTGTTCCGCCGTCCAGCCCCAGGAACAGACTGTCCTGATTGGCCGCTGCCGGCCCGATGAACGACTTCGCGGTGAGGATCAACGCGGAGTCGGTGGATATCGGGCTGATTCCACTGTCCATCAATCCGAAGAACGGCTGACTTGCGGAGCCGCTGAGTTGGCCACCTCCGACGGAGAGCGTCGGTAGCAGTTCATTGGCAGCGGCTTTCAGGTGCTGGTACTTCGCCGACGTGTCGGTGCTGAACCGATCGTCGAGCTGCACCGTCGGATACATGCTGGGATCGAAGCCGATCTGGGCCGCGATCTGGCTGTGAGTGGTGAGCCGAGCCCGTGCCCGCGCATAGCTGGCGGTGGCCCGCAGCGGCGCAGAGTCCTGACCGATGGCGTCCAATGGAGCCGTCACCG
>JAABUK010013506.1_pt1 | contig 10176 bp, 8 predicted proteins | sample 5559141 | NCBI WGS metagenome assembly JAABUK01 (sample SAMN10711869, study PRJNA513367) | rock metagenome | isolation source: Antarctica rocks | place: Antarctica: Victoria Land, Pudding Butte nord | collected 2016-01-03 | reverse complement strand
CGAAGCGGGCGAAGCTGAAGCTGGCGGCGCGCCCTGAGCCGAGGCCAGAGCGCCCGCGAGCGGAGCGCCCTCGGTTGGAGGCAAGTGTTCCATTGGTTCCTGTGAAGTCAAAATCGGCTCAGCTCATCTCATCTCGCAAGCTCAGCGCGGTTTTGCTGCGACTTTGCGGCGGCCTGCCGAAGCGGAAGCGGCTGCAGTTTGACGCAGCGCGCCGCCTTGAGCCACAGCAGCTCAGCCCAGCTCAGCCGAAGCCCGTGCCGAAGCCGCGCCGGGCGGGGGCGAACCGGGCCGCAAACAAATTTGCGAGCCACTTGGAATCTCGGCGCGCGGTTGGTTATCCTTGCCGCAATGCCTCCCGATCCCCTTGCCTCAAGCGGTTCCGCAAGTACTTCAGCCCGGCCTCCGCTGCGAATCGCGGTCGCTTCCTTCGCGCACGGGCACGCCAACGCCTACTGCGACGCCATCTTGCCCTTTGAAGACGCTCAGGTCGTCGCGGCCTGGGACGACAATGTGGAGCGCGGGCAGGCCGCCTGCGACAAGTGGAAGCTGCACTTCGAGAGCGACCTGCAAGTACTTGCCGCCCGCCCCGACATCGACGCCTTCATCGTGACGAGCGAGACCAACCGCCACGCCGAGCACATCGAAATCCTGGCGCGAGCGGGCAAGCCCATCCTGTGCCAGAAGCCGCTGGCCACCACTCTCCAAGACTGCAGGCGCATCGAGCGCGCCGTCCAAGAGAACCAGGCTCGCTTCCAGATGGCCTTCCAGATGCGCTGCGACCCGCTCAACCTGCAGCTCAAGAAGTGGATCGAAGCCGGAGAAGTCGGGCGCGTCGGCCTGGTGCGGCGGCGCCATTGCATCAACTTCTTGTTCAACCCTCCGGCTCCCGGCAGCGCCTCGGCCTGGCACATCGACGCCCAGGCGAACGTGGGGATGTTCTTCGACGACGCCGTGCACGCCGCCGATTTTTTGCTGTGGCTCTTTGGACGCCCGCGAAGTGTTATGGCCGAGATCGACAACGTGCTCACCTCGGTTGCGCCCGACGACACCGGCCTGGCGATTTTCCGCTGGCCCAGCGGCCTGATGGCGAGCCTGTGCAACGCGTCAGTCACGCTGGCGGGCGAGAACACCGCCGAAATTTACGGCGACAAGGGCGTCATCATCCAGAACTTCGACGACGGCGTCTCGACGCCGCACGCGCCTTCGGGGGCGGCTCCGCTCAAGCTCTTCCGCTCCAGCACCGGCAGCTGGGAGGAGTTCGCCTATCAAATCCCCGGCTCGCACTACGAGCGGCTCAAAGCCGTGCCGCGCCCGTGGATTGATGGGATTTTGAGCGGGAAATCTGCGCCCGAGATGGGCCAGGCGGACGCGCGCGAGGGCACGGCTTCGGTCGAGATGTGCCTGGCGGCCTATCAAAGCGCGCGCGAAGGCCGCCGCATTTCCATTTAGCCGCGATGACCCCGGAGAACCGCACAAGTACTTGCAGCTCTCTTCTCGGTGGCCATCCGTGGTGAATGTTCGGAGGATTACAGATGAAACTTGGCATCAACACCGTCATTCTGGGCGGAGCTGAACTGGACGAGGCGCTGGGTTTGGTGGCGCGCTGCGGCTACGAATTCGTGGAGCTTTCGGCCATCGCGGGCATGAAGGCTCACGTCAATCCGGGCGACGACCCCTCGCGCATCCGCGACGCGCTGGCCTCGAACAACCTGGCAGCCACGGCCATGGAAGCGGCCACGCTCGACCGCGAGCGGCTGCGCGGCCTGTTTAAGCTCGCCTCACAAATCGGCGTGGGCATCGTCAACATCGGCTCGGGCGGCGCGACGGGCGACGAGGAATCGACCGTGGCCGCCATCAATTTGATGCGAGAAATCGCCAAAGATGCCTCGGACGCCGGCGTGACGCTGGCGGTCAAGCCGCACGTCGGGCAGGCGATTCACGACGGCGCAACCGGGCTGCGTTTGATGCACGAAGTCCGGGGCTCGGTTCCCGAGGGCGCCATCGGCTTGAACTTCGACCCCAGCCACCTGGCGCGGGCCGATGAAGACCCGGCTCAGGTCGCGCCGCTGTGGGGCGAGCTGATCGTGACGAGCCACTTCCGCGACTGCCCGGTTCGCGTGCCCGGCCCGCCCGGAACGCCGCAGCAGCAGGTGCCCGGACGCGGCGCTCTGGACTTGCCCGCCATCCTGAGCTCGCTCAATTCCATTGGCTACGCGGGGCCGGTCAACCTGGAAATCATCGGCGCGCAAGAGTGGCCCGTGGCGCACTCGGTCGCGCTCGTCGCCGAGGCGCGCGGCTACCTGCGCCGCTGCCTGCAGGAAGTCCACAACGAAGTCCACAACTAAGCTGAGCCGCGAAAATCAAGGGAGAACATCATGTTGAAAGTTGCTGTGATTGGAGCCGGAGGCATCGGCAAGACGCACACCCGGCTGTACAAAGCCAACCCCAGAGCCGAGCTCAAGGCCGTGTGCGACATGGATCGCGCCCGCGCCGACGAAGCCGCGGCTATGGCTGGAGTCAAAGCCTACTACTCCGTCGAGGAGCTGCTGGCGGGCGAGGATTTAGACGCGGTTTCGGTGGCCACGGCGGGCACGGAAAACGGCGGGCACCACTACGAGCCCACGATGCAAGTACTTGCGGCGGGCAAGCACGTGCTGTGCGAGAAGCCGATCTCGAACAACATCGAGCACGCGCGCGAGATGGTCAAGTCGGCTCGCGACAAAGGGCTCTTCCTGGGCATCAACCTCAATCACCGCTTCACGCCCGCCGCCAACCGCCTCAAGGAGCTGCAAACCGCCGGCGAAATCGGCGACGTGCTCATCGTGAACATGACGCTGTGGATCAACAACCCCAACGAAAGCTCGCCGTGGTTCCACATCAGGGCGCTGCACCCGCACTCGATCGACGTGATGCGCTTCTTCGGCGGCGACATCGCGCGCGTGCAGTGCTTCATGCACGCTTCAGGCGAGCGCAAGTGCCTGTCGAACCTGTCGATGAACGTGCAGTTCACCTCAGGCGCCGTCGGTCATTTGACGGGTTCCTATGACGCTTCGATGCATCATCCCATCGAGCGTTGCGAGGTCGTTGGGCTCAAGGGGCGCGGCGTGATCGAGAACGTGTATGAGCGGCTCGACTTCTTCCCGCGCGAGGACAAGGCGGTGCGCTCGTGGCACAACGGCATCATGGGCGGCATGGGCACCTTCGACGACACCTTCAAGAACCGCATCAACCTCTTCGTGGACGAAGTGCTCGCGGGCGACGTGAAAACCGCCACCGGAGCCGAAGGTTTAGCGGCGCAGGAAGTCATCGAGGCCGCCATCAAGTCCTACCAGAACGGGACAGTCGAAGATGTGCCGCCGGTGAACGCTTAGGCGGCGAACGCTCAGGCGGCGAACGCTTAGGCTGAGCGGCCTCAAGTACTTGCAAGCTACCATGAACATCGTCCTCATCGCGCTCGACACCCAGCGCGCCGACCACCTGGGCTGCTACGGCTACCCCAAGAACACCTCGCCCTTCCTCGACTCGCTGGCCCAACAAGGCACTGTCTTCGAGAAGTGCTACGCGCCCAACATTCCAACGCATCCTTCGTTCACGACGATGCTCTCGGGCAAGGAGGCCATCACGCACAGCATCGTCAACATCGGCGGCGCGGTGCCGATCAAGGAAGGCGTCCGTTTGCTGCCCGAAATCTTGCGCGAGCACGGCTTCGCGACGGCAGCCGTGGACACCATGGGGCGTCACTTCTCGCGCGGCTTCGACCACTACAAAGTGCCCGAGTGGGATCGCTCGGACCCCACGACGCTGAGGCGAGCCGAGCACGTCAACGCCATGGCGCTGCCGCTGATCGCTGAGCTGAAGGCGCAGGAGAAGCCCTTCTTCTTGTTCTTGCACTACTGGGACCCGCACACGCCCTACCTGCCGCCCGAGCCCTACCGCGAGATGTTCTACGAGGGCCACAACCCGTATGATGAGAGCAACCACTCGATGGACTTGGCCTGGAACGACCCCCGCTTCCGCTGGTATTACCACGACTGGATGCCCGGCGTCACCGACTCGAATTACGTCAATGCTTTGTATGATGCCGAGACGCGCTATTTAGATGACAACCTCAAGCACGTCTGGGATGCGCTGGGCTCGGCTCGTGACGAGACGCTGGTGCTTTTCACGGCAGACCACGGCGAGATTCTGGACGATCACCTGGGCTTTTACGACCACCACGGCCTCTACGAAGGCGATGTGCACGTCCCGCTGATCCTGGTTGGCCCGCACGTTCCCGAGGGCAAGCGAGCCACGGGCTTCGTGCAAAACGTGGACTTCGTGCCCACTTTTTTGGAAATGCTCGGGCTCGAAGACGTGGACTCAACCGAAGGCCGCAGCCTGCTGCCGATCTTGAAGGGCGAGCGCGAAGGCAACTACAGCGAAGTGTTCCTGAGCGAGGCGACGTGGGAGCTCAAGCGCGGCACGGTCGATGGCAAGTGGAAGTTCATCGACTCGGTCGAGCAAGACTACCACGGGCGCCCGATGCAGGAGCTGTTCGACCTGGAAGCCGACCCTGGGGAGCAGGTGAACTTAGCCCAGTCCAAGCCCGAGGTGGTGGCCCAGCTCAAGGCCAGGCTGGATGCGTGGGTGGCGCGGCGGCTCGAAGAAACCGGGCGCAGCGTGGATCCTCTGCGCGAGCAGGGCATCTGCGGCACCGGCATCGGCACGCCCAAGCCGGGCGAGGTCGTGGGGGCCGGGGCCACGCCGCTGCACCTGCGCCACGGCGCGGTCGCCGCCGCCATCCCCGACCCTTCTGAGCTGCGCGAGCAGCACGACAAGCAGCCCGCAGCGCCCGCAAGTACTTCTGGAGCCGTGGCCGAAGCCCCGGCGAACACGGCTCACGATGAGAACACCGGCGCGCCGCTGCACGGCTACGTCGAGGAGAACGAGCAGGCCCAAGCCCAGCCGAACTAAGCCGAACCGGGCGGGGCGGCCTGGTGCTCTCCTTGAGCGCGTTGATTTGAGGCGGCGGGCCTGCAAGTACTTGCGGGCCGCTTCTGCTGCGGGCTGAGCCGAGCGGCTTGGCTCGCCACCCCAGCCGCTTGCAAGTACTTGCCTCGCCTGGTTTCCTCCGCTCATGCCCGCCAACGTCGTGCTCGTCACCATCGACAGCCTGCGCGCCTCGCACCTGAGCTGCTACGGCTACCGCAAGCCCACCTCGCCGCACCTGGACGCCCTGGCCCGCGAGGGGATCCGCTTCGAGAACGCCTTCGCCGCGGGCATCCCGACGATGCCTTCGTTCACAACTTTGCTCAGCGGGATGCACCCGCTGCGGCACGGCATCACGGCCCACGCCTCGGCTCAGCGCGTGGCTCCCGAGGTGCAGTTTCTGGCGCAATATTTCAAGAAGCTGGGCTACGCCACGGCTGCCGTCGACAACCTGGCGACCCAGGCGCACGGGCGCGGCAGTTGGTTCGCGCGCGGCTTCGATTACTACTCGTCGTTTTTGTACGCGCCGTTTTCCAACCAGTGCGAGCAGCTCGCCGAGCGCGCCGTCTCGTTCTTCGAGCAGCTGCACGAGCGCCCTTTTCTGCTGTGGATTCACCTCTGGGACCCGCACACGCCCTACGCGCCGCCCGCGCCCTTCGACCAGATGCACTACGTCGCCGGCGAGAGCGGCAAGTCCTTGAGCCAGGTCAGCGCGGCCTCGCCCGAGTATTACGAGGCGTTTCTGCGCGACATGAAGCTCCAGCGCGACGACTACGACTGGGTCGTGGCGCAGTATGACGGCGAGATTTCTTACGTCGATACCCAGGCCGCGCGCCTCTTCGAGAGCCTCAAGGCGCTGGGCATCTGGGACAACTCGCACGTCCTGGCCCTGGGCGACCACGGCGAGGCCTTCGGCGAAGGCGGCATCGAGTTCGATCACCACGGCTTATACGACGCCGTCACGCGCATCCCCTTGATCTGGAAGCCCGCGCGCCACGGCTCAAGCTCCTCAAGCTCCTCAAGCCCCGCAGTCGCGCCTGCAAGTACTTGCAGCGCCCTGGTTTCGCACGAGGATATTTTGCCCACGCTGCTCGACGTTTGCGGCGGCGCGGGCCTGCTCGAAGAAAGCAGCGAAGTGACAGGCCAGTCGTTCGCGCCGCTGCTGCGCGGCGCAGGGCTGAGCGCAGGGTTCGAGGGCCGCGAGCAGGTTGTGCTGGTTGAGTCGACGCGGCAGTGCTCTGTTGGGGTCAGGAGGCGCCGCTGGAAGCTGATCCAGCCGATTGGCAGCACCGGCGACGGGCGCGCTCTGCCCGACATCTACGGGCGTCCGCGCGACACCACGCCGCTGCTCTTCGACCTGGAGAGCGACCCGCACGAGCAGCGCAGCGTGGCCCAGGAGTTCCCGCAGGTGCGCGACGAGATGGGGCAGGCCCTGGCCGAATTCCGCAGCAGCGAGCGCGCCCGCAGCGGCATCGAGCCGCTGGATTACGGGCTGAGCCTGCCCTTCGACGAGTTCATGGCTCGCCTCACCTCGCGCAAGCTGCGCGGCTGAGGCGCGGCTGAGGCGCGGCCACGCAGCTTGTGACACGTCGCTTGAGCTCCCGCAACGCAGGCGGAAGCGGCGCGCGGCGAACCGAGGCGAACCGAGGAGAACCCAATGGCTCAAGAGAAAGCGGGCGTGCGCCTCGCGGCCTTCCCCAAGTGCTACCTGGACGCGATGCTGCACGAGAAGAGCATGACGCTCTTCGACTGGATCGAGATTGCCTCGCGGCTGCCCATCGAGGGCGTCGAAACCTACTACCCCACGCTCGAACTCGAAGGCGCGCCGCCCGGCCTCAAGTACTTGCAGAGCGTCAAGGCCCGCCTGCACCAGGCGAACTTGGAGATGCCGATGATGTGCTTCTCGCCCGACTTCACGCAGCGCGATCCGCAAGCCCGCGCCCGCGAAGTCGAGCGCGAAAAGCGCGCCATCGAAGCCACCCAAGCCCTGGGCGGCAGTTTCTGCCGCGTGCTGAGCGGCCAGCGGCGGCCCGATGTCTCGCGAGAAGAAGGCATCGGCTGGACTGTCGAGTGTATCCAAAAGCTGCTGCCTTTTGCCAGAGATCATAACGTGACGCTCACGCTGGAGAACCATTACAAGGACCCGCTGTGGCTCTTCCCCGAGTTCGCGCAGCCAAAGGGCATCTTCCTCGAAATCGTGTCGAAAATTGAGGGCGCGAACTTCGGCGTCAACTACGACCCCTCGAACGCGCTGATCGCGGGCGACGACCCGCTGCAAGTACTGGAGGCGGTTCTTGAGCGCGTGGTGACGATGCACGCCAGCGACCGCGCGCTTGCAGGCGGCAGCGCGCAGGACTTGAAGAAGCTGGACGCGGATCCGCTGCACGGCTACGCGAGCATGGTTCAGCACGGCGTCATCGGGCGCGGGCTGATCGATTACGACGGGATTTTCGGGATGCTGAAGCGGGCGGGCTTCGGCGGCTGGGTCTCGATTGAGGACGGGCCTGATCCCGGCGTGGGCGAGGAGCACCTGCGCGAATCGGCTCAGTTTCTGTTGAGCAAGGCGCGCGAGCATGGGCTGCGTTAGCTCAAGGGCTTGTCAAGGACTGGTGAGGAAGTGCTTTGCAAATAGGGGTTGAAAAAGTTTGGCGAGGGGGTTACACGGCGGCGTGGTTGTGCAACACTGCGGTTGCATTGAGAACCGACCGCGATGCTGGTTGAAGTGGGGCCGTTGTTGAGGTTGTCCGCTGGATTGTCCGCCGCGTGTGCGATTGGAATCTTTGTTGGGTTTAGCTGTGCTCTGAGTGGTCTTGGAGCCGGTGCGTCTCCTCAGCCTGGGCTCTTGGGCGCAGGTGTGGCGAGGAAGGCGTGAAAATGTGTTTGGAGAAGCAGCATGAGCAAGCGGTTGTATGTGGGGAACTTGAGCTACAACGTCGGCAGCACCGACCTTGAGGAGCTCTTCGGCGCTTACGGTCAGGTGTCGAACGCCGAGGTGATTTCGCACCGGGATTCGGGTCGCTCCAAGGGCTTCGGGTTCATCGAGATGCCAAACGACGATGAGGCGGACGCGGCTGTCACCAACCTCAACGGCAAGGCGCATCAGGGACGCACCCTGACCGTCAACGAAGCTCGCCCGCGCGAAGAGCGCACCGGCGGCGGCGGTGGCGGCGGCTACGGTGGCGGCGGCGGTCGTGACCGCGACAGCGGTGGCGGCGGCGGCTACGGCGGCGGCAGCAGCGGCGGCTACGGTGGTGGTGGAGGCGGCTACGGCGGCGGTGGAGGCGGCTACGGCGGCGGCAGCGGTGGCGGGGGCGGCAGCCGTCGCGGTCGCGAGAACCGGCGCGAACGCTTCTAAAGCGCCCTGATCTGGAACACGAACCTAACGCGCTCTGCTTCGGCAGGGCGCGTTTTGCTCTGGCGCTCCATTAACTAACCACAGCATCGCACGCAGAAGAAAAAGCACGCCTGCAAGTACTTCAAGTACTTGCAGAAGGCCATCTTGCTGAGTTCTCGATGCGATGCTGTGGTTCTGCGTGGCCATCTGCGGCCATCCGTGGTTAATTCAAATCATGCACGACGCGGTTTTTCCCAGCCTGGACGACTTTCGGACTCAAGCCGAGCGCGGCAACCTGATCCCGGTTTGGTGCGAGGTGCTGGCCGATCTCGAAACGCCGGTCTCGGCCTTCCTCAAGCTGCGCGAGGGGCGCGAGGCCGACGACTGCTGGCTGCTCGAAAGCGTCGAGGGCGGCCAGAACCAGGCGCGCTACTCGTTCCTGGGCGCTTCCTCGCGCGCCTTCCTGCGCACCAGGGGCCGCTCGGTTGAGTTCATCGAAGGCGGCAAGTCGCGCCGCTTCGAGCTCGAAGACGGGCGCGACCCGCTGCACGTGGTGCAGGAGTGGATGAACGGCTTCCGCTTCGTGCCCGCGCCCGGCCTGCCCGACTTTTGCGGCGGCGCGGTGGGCTACCTGGGCTGGGACCTGGTGCGCTTCTTCGAGAAGCTGCCCGACGCGCCGCCCGACGACCGCGACCTGGACGACGCGCGGCTGCTGCTCACCGACACGCTGCTCATCTTCGACTCGGTGCGGCACACCATCAAGATTTTGCACCTGGCCTTCGTCGAGACCTCGGCTCAGCTGGGCTCGGCTTATGACGAGGCGCGGCACAAAATCGAGCAAGTACTTGAGCGCCTGCAGCAGCCTCTGCTGCCTTCGCGCGTGCGCAGCCTGGGCGGCCCGGTCGAGGAAGATGCGCCGCGCTCCAACTTCGCCTCGCGCCACGACTTCGAGGCCGCGGTCGAGAAGGCGGTCGAGTACATCCACGCCGGAGACTGCGTGCAGGTGGTGCCTTCGCAGCGGTTCTGCGTGCCGCTCAGGGCCGAGCCGTTCGAGGTGTACCGCGCGCTGAGGCACGTCTCGCCGGCGCCGTATATGTTCTTCCTGAGCCTGGGCGATGTCCAGCTCATCGGCGCCTCGCCCGAGATTTTAGTGACTGAGAAGAGCCGCCTGGTGCGCACGCGCCCCCTGGCCGGCACGCGGCCTCGCGGCCAGACGCCCGAGGAAGACGTCAGCTTAGCCGAGGAGCTGCTGAGCGACCCCAAGGAAATCGCCGAGCACGTCATGCTGGTCGACCTGGGGCGCAACGACCTGGGGCGGGTGTGCGAATACGGCAGCGTGCGCGTGGACGAGATGATGGTCATCGAGCGTTACTCGCACGTCATGCACCTCGCCTCGGATGTTTCGGGGCGGCTGCGAAGCGACAAAAACGCCTTCGACGTGCTGCGCGCGACGTTCCCCGCAGGCACGCTCTCGGGCGCGCCCAAGGTGCGCGCGATGCAGATCATCGACGAGCTGGAGCCCACGCGCCGCGGGCCTTACGGCGGCGCCATCGGCTACTTCTCGTTCAACGGCAACCTCGACACCTGCATTACGTTGAGGACTATCGTCGTCAAGGACAACGTGGCTTACGTGCAGGCCGGGGCCGGAGTCGTCGCCGATTCCATCGCTTCAAGCGAGCACGACGAGACCCAGAACAAGGCCCGAGCCGCGCTGCGAGCCATCGCGCTGGCGCAAAGCGAGCTGTAACCAAGCAAGTACTTGAGCGCGCAGGTTGCGCAGGTGCAGGTTGCGCAGGTGCAGGTTGCGCAGGTGCAGGTTGCGCAGGTGCAGGTTGCGCAGGTGCAGGTTGCGCAGGTGCAGGTTGCGCAGGAGC
>JAABUK010013505.1_pt1 | contig 10176 bp, 10 predicted proteins | sample 5559141 | NCBI WGS metagenome assembly JAABUK01 (sample SAMN10711869, study PRJNA513367) | rock metagenome | isolation source: Antarctica rocks | place: Antarctica: Victoria Land, Pudding Butte nord | collected 2016-01-03 | reverse complement strand
GCCAACATATTTCCTACAACCGCTATTCCCACCATCTCTTCGTCCTCTTCCAATTCCTCTCCTAGGTTCATTAGAGTATGCATGATCCCTACCACAACCCTCGCCATTCTTTCCATATTCTCCCTACGGCTGTGACAATATACTGGCAGGAAGTAGCTTAACGCCTGCCTCACTCCAGCATTATCCTTCGTGGTAGGATCAAAGTAGCAGACCACAAGTTGCCTGAGAAGTTCCTCATCTTGGACTACGCTGGTCAGCATCAATTTGCAAAGAGCGGTTGTAGCTGCTGATTGAACATCAGGTGATTGCACCGCCTTCGTAGCTTTCGTAAAAACTTTGAAAACTGATTTCTGAAGTGCAGGATCGGCCGTTGGTGAGGAGAGCAGACTTGGATGTGTCGTCAACATATCAGAGAGAATGTGGAGAGCGGTCACTTGAAGTGCGTCATGACCCTTATTGAAGCAGTGAAGGAAGAGGCTTAGGTTTTCTTCAGCTAGATTCTAGAGCCAGATTGTCAGTATAGGTAAGCCTTCAAGGAAAGGACCATCATACCTTATCGAGAAGGCAGCACAAACCCAAGCAGAGTAGACCACGTTCTCTGATTGGTGCTTCGTGACTCCTAACGGCTGGTACAACTAGATTGTTCAGCATTGTCACCAAATGAATATTTTGCTGTAGATTATCCTCCACATTTTGCAGCATACATTGCGCTATATGAAGGCACTTCATGTTGATCACGATTTCTTTAATGGCCTTGGCCTCGTCTTCCTCGCCATCTACGCTATTGGCCCGGACGCCGTTCTGCTTGTTGCTCGCCTTTGTCGGTGTGGTCCCGCTCATCTCTGATTGGGCCGAGTGGAAGCTTTCATCTTCATCGTTGGCGTTATCTTCTTCATTGGAGATGGTGTCATGGACTTCGGCGACAGCTTCCAGTACTACGCCACAGAACTCCCGCTCTCCAGCAGCGTCAGCGCCGCAAACGTCTCGGAGGACGTCGACAGCAAGCTTGGTGATCTCATCAGGTAATCCGGCAATGGCAAGTGTTTCCCTCATAAGAGAAAACATCTTTCTTCTACCAACTTCGTCGGAATAATCCAGTGACTTTGCAATATGAAGCAGTTGTTCCACAACGAATTCTAACTCGACCGTGTCTTCATCCTCTCCTTCACCTGAGCCGTCGGCGTCGTTGCGTTTTAGACAGTCTACCAAGTTGTTCATATATCGTTGGAGAAAGAAAGCAAGTTTAGTCACCTCCGGCATCTTCTCCTCAGCAAGTGATTCAAGCTTTGGTTCGCCGTCTTGTCTACAGAAGTCATTGAAACTTCTGGCCAGGAAGACACTCTCGGGGGTTAAACTGTCCCAGAATGCATTTTCGAAACTTATAGCGTCACAATAGTCTGGTCTTCCGATCCAGAACTCTTTCATAGCTTCGCCAGCCACACCATGTTCGACTGCTGAATTTACGACGTCAATACGCTCCAGCAATTCAAGCAAGCCGTCAACGCTGGGAGGAGCAGCTTCTCCAGCTGGACGACCCTCATCAGCTGTTCGTGGGCCTGCGCAGTCCTCGATCCAACGCTCTCGGAAGAGTCTTGCCGTGGCTTTCCGAACGTTCTCATCGCGGTCACGCAGACCCCACCGAAGCAGCTTCTCTCTCATAGACAACGACAGGTGGCGGAAGTCACCCAGAGCTGGGAGCAGTCGTGAATAGAGCGCCCTTCGCGTAGCTGAATCAACATCACGAGCCCGCTCTAACAGATAAGGTAGAGTGCTTGGGGTCAAGGGTAGATTCAGTAGAAGAGAGCGGCGGACGTCTGCACTGGGATCATGCTGAAGGATCTCAAGCAGCCTCTCCGACAGGCCGCTTGCTTCGTCATCGTCGCTATCTGCGTTGTCCTGTCCTCCATCGTCTTCATTGCCAGCGAGTCGTCCCAGGCCGAGGACAGCCTGAACTCTTATCATTGGCTCTTTATCTTTTGTTCTTTTGAGAAGCCCAACCTTCAACAGGTGATAGTACTCATCATCGATTGATTCAAGCGAGTTGATTATATGCGCTATTAGCTGGGTTGAACGATAGCGAACGGTCTTTTCCTTCGAAGCCAGCAGTGGTAGCAATATGGCGAGAATATGAGAAGTCAGCCGAGTGCTTGGGGTTTCAGGAAAGGACTGTGTTTCGTCAAGCTCTTCAGGAAGAAGAGCCGCATCTATGAATGATCAGTATCTGCTCTGAGGGCTTCAATGTAATCTATCTCGTACCTTTCTCACAGGCATGTCGAAGGAACAGCCCTAGGAACCTCACGAGTTTATCGCCTACACCTTCACTTTTCTTCACACACATGAATCGGATGACACAGCGCGCAACTTCGACGTTGAAATCATCCTCCCCGAACTCCTCCTGCCTTTTGTTGCTGGGGTTGATCGGTTCGTAGCAACATGCCTCCTGTACCTTCCTCAAACTGATCACCAACTTCCGATGGCTTGCAATTGTTCTCTGTGCATCTCCGAAAAGGTTGCAGATTTGTGCTCGCAAACTTGACGAGGGTCCTTCATCTGGTATAACCACCGTTGGGGAGGAAATGCGTGACGCGGTCGACCTGCGCGAAGCTAGTGTTTGGGTTGATGGTTTGTGAGAACCTCGAGACGTAGTAGAAGTACGCGTGGATGCTCTTCCTGGCATGCTGGCGACTCGTTGCAGATTTGAGACAATTGCGATTCTAGGAAAAATCAAAAGAAGACTCAAGGTCGAGATGGTGATGCCGGTGTAAACAAACAAAGGCCGCTAGTGCTTAGCGCCGTAAACTCCGCAAAAATGAACCCCTCCAAATCTTCCATATTTCAGCAGCTTGTTTTTACGATTTCTCCTCTTCTGTAATACCATGTTCACTAGAGGCGTGCGAAGGTTTGCCACAACAGCGTACAGGATGGCAGAATTATCAGCTAAGGTTGATGCTTCAAACCAATATCGGGTCCAATTAGCCAAAGCGCAAGGCCATGTCGACGGGTTTGTTGGAGGTAAAGGTTACTTATTCATGTGCATTTGTGTCTGGCTAACCGAATGTGCATCGATTCAGCAATTGGAAACACACCCCTAATCTGCCTCAAACGCCTTTCAGAGGAAACAGGATGCGAAATTCTGGGCAAGGCGGAGTTTCAAAACCCTGGTGGTAGTGTTAAAGACCGCGCGGCTTTGTATGTGATTAAGGAGGCTGAGGAAAAGGGTCTTCTACGGCCAGGTGGAACTGTCATTGAAGGCACGGCCGGGAATACGGGCATTGGCCTTGCTCATGTGTGCCGTTCCAAGGGCTATCAATTGGTCATTTATATGCCGAACACCCAATCTCAAGGAAAAGTTGATCTTCTGAGACTTTTGGGTGCCGAAGTCTTCCCGGTGCCAGCGGTGGCATATGAAAACCCGGAGAACTACAATCACCAGGCTAAACGTCACGCCGAGAGGCTGGACAATGCAGTATGGACAAACCAATTTGATAATATGGCGAACAGGAGAGCACATATCGAAACAACAGGGCCAGAGATATGGTATCAGACTGAGGGCAAGATTGACGCGTTTACTTGCGCTACAGGAACAGGTGGAACGCTAGCAGGTGTTACAAGATATCTAAAGGACATGTCTAATGGCAGAGTAAAGTCATTCTTGGCAGATCCACCAGGCAGTGTTCTACATGCATACATTACTAATGGGGGCAAAATGATTGAAAGGACTGGCTCCAGTATCACGGAAGGTATTGGTCAAGGCCGTGTCACAGATAACCTTCAGCCAGACATCGACCTTCTTGATGGTGCACTACATATTAGTGACGAGAAGAGCATAGAAATGGTATATCGATGTCTTGACGAGGAGGGACTTTATCTAGGTTCCAGCTCCTGTCTGAACGTCGTTGCGGCAAAAGAGGTGGCGGAGAAATTAGGAAAAGGGCATACAGTGGTTACGATACTTTGTGATGGTGCTTACAGATATGCTGACAGACTTTTCTCAAGAAAGTGGCTGCAAGAGAAAAATCTACTGGGTGCTATACCACCACACTTAGAGCGATACATCGTGTTGCCCTAATCATTTGATTCAAGCATAGCGAAATGGACTCGATCCAAGGCTCGCCCAGAGATACCTCAGAGTATCCGAGAAGCTTTTCCCATCATAGAGGATGATGAGAAATTTGAACTAAAGCAACCTTCTTGCTACCATGACTGGTAATCAGATTCTCAATGAACGCAACTATATGACGGGCTTCGAAACCGTCCCGCTTTACTGCTTCCTTCTTCTGGATCATCTTAACTTTCTTTACTGGAATACAAGTTGTTATTTCTTCTTCGTATGATTAACATCAACCATTATCATTCACCGCACCTTTGATTGCTATATGAATTAAGTACCACACCGATTCATATTATATTCCCACTCAGCACGAGCTCAGTAGTGTGAGTAGTCTTGATAGTTGACCAGAGGATCCGGCCTTGAGCAGTTTAGCATGACAGCAGAGCCGAAATTGAAGGTACTAAGGAAGAGCAGCTCATCCAGGACGGGAGCTGTCAGTGAATACCAAGATGTAACCTCAACACTAATTCTTGCCACAACACATGCCTTGGCCGTTCCTTGACAACAACCAGCATCCCAATATACTTCAGAACAACAACAGAATATAGCATTTCGTATTACAAAGAAGTCTTGCGTTCATTTTTGCTAAGGATATTACATCTTCTATCCCACTTTTTGCCTACGACGTCTCTAACTGACCGGAATGGAAGCCTCAAATGGCTCACCAGACCCACCAGCAGGCCTACTATCCCTCTCAACAGAAATCCTGATCATGATAGCCGAGGAGCTCCGATACCTTTTCCAGCGCTGTAACGCATGCAATACAACGCAGGCTGTCTGGCGCACCGAATCCAACTTCGTCCCCATGGCTCTTACCTGCCGTCGCTTCCGCGATATCCTTAGCGCGTACGCATTTGTGCCAAAACGTTCGCGGGGGAACTGCCTCATGGCAACTTTCACATGCCCTTGCGTGTTGGCGCGTATGAGTGCCATTGCACAGGAGCCGCTGGCAGCAAATATTGAGGCGGCTGCGAAGATAGAGGAAGAGGCTACGAGAAAAGAGGCGGAGGAAGAATCTGCGGTATTAAGATGTCTATGGAGGCGCCAGGCACGAAAACCGCGGCGAGGAGGTCGTCGAGGGGGTTCTTCGAGAGGGCGTGGAAGGGGATAAAGGAGCACTTTGGACCACGAGGTAGCGTTGTACGCATCCTATGGCGAAGAATGACTGTTTCTAATACGAGGGTAGTAGTTGCATAGCCCTTTCGCCTCCACCTTGGTTCGCTATTGGAAATGTCGTGGGGCGAATAATCCCTGGTGCTTAAGGGCGAACAATATACACATGACGCTGGATAATCCCATCGGCCCAAGATCTATAGATCTTAGTGTCATACACCATCATACAGGATCCTCAGTAAAAGCCAGCAACGTAACGGTAATACATTTCCCATATGGTCCCATTCCAGGAGCCACCAACACTCCAGCGTTTCCACACACGACAAAGGCCTCTCTTTCTTTTCGAAAAACCATGACTAATAGAGGGAGAGTTCTTCTCGATAATCACGCATCATAGATTTCTTTGTGTCCCATCTCATAGAGCGTCATATATCATACTTGATCTTCGGTGGACGGACAAAAAATGGGCTCCTCAGAATACGGGGCTGTTCTTTACAAGGACTTTGGTCGTTTACTGGTAGATTTGTACATTAGACCTCACGAAATTCACTTCTGCGCCTCTCCTCATGAGACATAAACATGTAAAGACCCAAAATATACTCAACGCACGTGCAGTAGACACCGCCACCCTTCCCATACCACCCAACAAGAAAAACCCCCATACCGGATCTACAGTACAACCTCGACATATGAGAGAGGACATGGAAACCTAACACATCATATAGTTCTCACCTCATCAATTGCCCCCTAAATACTCTCACCTTGTTGAGTCTCCCACCTCACCACCGTTAATTAAGTGCACAGTGCTTCGTTTTATGCGCGCCGCCAGTGCATATTACCTTACTTACCCGCTCTTCAACTTTGGAACCTCAAGTCTCCTCCCAGGCTGGTTACAAGGTGAGTACAAGGAAACATCAAGCATCCGATCTTACATGCGTATGATCACACGGCCTTGCATTCCATTCATTCATCACATATTCCTACGTACTCCTAGGTCTACCACGCCCCTTTGTACACCGACCACCTCCAGTATACCCTATGAAGAGTAACCCACAAACATGACGCTAGCAAATGCAAATGCAAGATGCCCACCGCGAGTCCTGTACAATAATCCAAAAGCATTGCGCTCTGTAAAACTCCTTTGCCCAATCACGGACGTAGATATTCCCAGTATATAAAAAATTCATCCCCCTTATGCTTCCTTTTCGTTAAGCTCCTTCTGCCGCTTCGTCTTTAGGTCGGGATGATTCGCCAACCCAGCCATTAATTTTCCCAACGCCCCCCTCGCAGGTCCCGCATGAGCTTTGGCTGATGCACCATTCTCGATAATATCCAGATCCTTCCCCGTTGTCGTCGCCGTCGTAGGAGCTTTATCTAGCGGGCGTTCGTTGTGGTCCATTTCGCTAAGATTCGAATTGCGCCTTTGCATTCGCTTGGCGGCATCTTCATCTTCCTTTTTGTGTAGGGAATCCGAGGGAAGGAGGATGGCGCGGTCGAGGGCATAAGGAAGTCCGCGATGCCGGCCCCGCACCATCATGGCCATAACGACGACTTTGGAGACGACGGTAAATTCGCTGCTGAACGAAGCGTTGATGTTGGGGTAGCCAAGGGAGAGCCCGACGGTGCCGTACGCGGAGACGATCTCGAAGAGGCAGGCGAATAACGTGAAAGCGCTATCGTTCGGATTCTGCAACTTCGGGCCCTCCGCAATCGCAATGATAAACAGTCCCAAGAAAAGATACCACAAATCGAAACTCAACTGGCGACGCAAATGAGCCCCCACGTAGGAGGGCTCTTTTTCGTCTTCTTCGTTCTCGGCTGAGGAGCCCCAGATGCCTAGGGACTTTTCTTCGTAAACATTTGTGCGACGTACGGAAATGGCGATAGGGAAGACTGAGATATACATCATGATGAGATAGGAGACTTGGATGCCGGGGTGGAGGTTGGAGAGGTTGACATCGGAGAAGCCGGCGGTGCGGGTCGAAACGGCTTGGAAAAGGCCGTTGAGGACGCGGTAGCCCGGGGAGCCGATGCCTGTTACGGTGGGATCGTTGAGCTAGCGTGTATGTTAGAGAGACATTTAGAGGTGACTACTATGGCAAGAAAACTTACATCAAGGATGATAAAGAAGATGAGGTCCAGGCCATTGAGAACTACGAGGATCCAAAACAGCCACCATGTAGCGGCACTTGGGAAGAGTAAGGTGAAGCAGCGTCGGGGATGGTCAAGCAAGAACCTCAACTCCTCCCATACCCCGCTGTTTTGTGGCACCAGGAATGAGCTTAGCCAGATTACGAAACGAAGCATGCATGGGAAACCAGTATTCCCGATAACAATGAGGAAGCTCCCCAGCAGGAGAGGCAACACGGCTTTTTGGAAGGAGATCATCGAATCTGGTGTGAGCGTGAAGCCGAGATCATTGAACAGGGAAGCTGGTGTGAATATTCCCCTTGGACTGCGTAAGCTTTTACTTGGAGATGGAGGAACCGCTCTGCTTACCACCACGCTCGTGACAGGCCATCGCTATCAACTATAGAGCCATAAGTGGCGCTGCGTACAATCCAGGGCGCCAGGGTGACCACGCCTAGTAAATGGAAGAAAAGGTAAAACGCTACGTTTCATTGTACGTTAGCGGTAGGCCGTGAGATGAGTTCGGCGGTTTTTGACACACTTACAAACGAGTACGATGGCCAAGGTCTTCAATGAGCGGTATTCGATCCCACCGAGTTCCTCCCTTTGTTCTTCTGTTAGATCAACAAACGCAGAGTTCCGTCCTAGAGTCGGCTGCCAGCTAAGATATGGCATAGGGTCCTTTTCTCTAGAGCCAGATGCCCTCAGACTCCCAAATGTCCCAGTACGCGATCTGAGCCGTGCTGAAGGTGGACCTATCTCATCTGTCGGTGTTACTTTGACTGCCTCAGAATTTCCGGTCTTCCGGAACGAGAGCTTAGGCAAATTCCCAGTGTCAGTCCTCGTGGCTGGACGATTGAGCTCGTCATTTGTTATATTGCGTTCCACATGTTTACTGTTCACGGTCTCTTTGCGCTCTATTGGACTAGTAATTTCACGATTCAATGGTCCGCCATCGTCATCACCAGCCAGTGTTTCTGGGACATCACCGCGATCAAAATCTCTAGGGCCAGGTATCCGAAGTGTCCCTTTATCCTTGGGGTTCCTTTGGTTCTCTAGAAAAGCGATGTGCTGTTCCGGAGTTAGGCGTTGGGGTACACTTTCTAGCGGGGAACCAGTGCTCCTTTTCTTGTCAACTTCGTCAGCGAATGTGACTTCTCTGTGAAACGTGGGTGGTTGTTGTAGAGGTGGCTGGGCGTGGCGCGTAGGTGGCTCGACAGCATCTCGCTGACTTGACGATGAAGCCGTCGCACTATCAAGTCCTTTATTGGGGTTTACTTTGTCTGTAGCATACTGGCTGTCTGCGCTGTCATTTCGAGACTCTCCATTATGCAGGACTACAATGTCCCGTCCATTGACACCTCGTTCCAAGAGTCCTGGATCTTGAGTGTCTTTTCTGGCCTCGGTTTTGGTACGAGATCGAGTGCGTGTACGACCCATGCTGTGCGCCTCTCTGACGACGTGCTGAAAGCGCTGTTCGAACCAGTACAATCTAACGAAGACCACAAATGTATTGATGAAGATTGGTGTGGCTATCATAGCAAGGAAGTAGAAGACAACCTGGTGATATGGTAAGCAAGAGCTGCGGTCGAATGGTCACCGATTGCGATTACCTGCTGATATGTATTGAGTTTGTTTACATCGATCCTGCAGAAATATTAGCACCAGCATCCGCACGGGGAAAGCATTGGGAAGTAAGGAGGTTTTACGGGTTTAGCCCACTTTGCGTTGCACATCCAGTGGCGAAGAAGATTGCGTCAATGTAGGCCAAGTTACCAGCTGGGTATAGGAGGATTGATCCAATGATGCCAAGGCAGAGTATGTACATATCTGTACCAGCTTCCATTAGCGCCTTCTAGATCTTCTAGACAATAACCATCATCTAGCTGGCGTACAATGTATTGTGAGAAAACTGAGGCGCCGCTTCTTGAAGGGCGAGCCCGGGTTGTGCGCCTTCACCCATTCGAAGGATTCAAGGAAAGGGCCGAACATGGTGAGGGAAGGCTGAACGCCCAACAAGGCGCCAACTGATTGGTAAAACGAACAAAGGTTAAGCGGGATCCAAAGGTATGCGGAGATGAATCGTTGGAAGCTGGATTGAGGTGGATAGAAGACGTCGAGGAAATCCTTCCGCCACTTCTTTTTACAAGTTGGATTCTTTTCGAGTTATCATTTCGTCTGAGGGGCATTGCCTCATTGCCAATAGAAACGGCTTTTGCATAAGAATATGTACCATGATATCTAGACTTCTCAAGGGAGGTCATCAACCGGGCGGATCGATTTCCTCTCCACGAAAACCAAGGTTCCGGGCCGAGGCTACGGAATGGTGTATCGTAAAATGACGGTGTCAAACACACTAACGGCGGGTGAATTAAGGTTTCTCGCTTAAATCGCCTAATGCGGCTGCGGTTGCGGCTAGACATGGGTGAACCCCGACTGACGGCTCGAAAAGGCATTGACGCTTAAGGCAGTCATCACCATGATAGTCTGTCGAAGGATGATCATCAGACAGTCGTATATCTTTTACGATGGGCCAGTCCCAGTTAAGATGCTGTGCAAGTGTATGAACTATCCTCGACTGTGCGTGAAGAGCTATGACAATCCATCAGCCATGGGATGGTTTAATTATTCCAATATACGAAGGTACAAGTCTTCCAAGAGACGGGGGACCCGGAAAGAATTTCAACACCTTCAAGAACAAAGGTGACCGCAGTCTTCCCACCTCAAGTCCATCAGGGTCACTCGATGCCTGCTCTTCGAAAGCACGAAAGCATGAAAGATGGACAGCAATCCCTCGTGGCTTGCAGGTGAGCGTGAGAGAT
>JAABUK010013504.1_pt1 | contig 10176 bp, 9 predicted proteins | sample 5559141 | NCBI WGS metagenome assembly JAABUK01 (sample SAMN10711869, study PRJNA513367) | rock metagenome | isolation source: Antarctica rocks | place: Antarctica: Victoria Land, Pudding Butte nord | collected 2016-01-03 | reverse complement strand
GGCTCGGCCCCCAGCAGCGCCTCCGCCCGCGCCCGCGCCGTCTGCGCCGGCAGGTCGAACGCCACCCGGCCCTCGCTCTCGAACCGCATCGCCACGTCCGGCGCCGCCAGCGCCAGCCGACGCACCGCCGCCTCCGCATGGTCCGCCTCGGTGCGCGCCTGCTTGAGGAACTTGCGCCGCGCCGGCGTGGCGTAGAACAAATCCGTCACCACCGCCCGCGTGCCCGCCGCACCCGCCTCCGGCGCCACCGGCGTGACCACGCCGCCGGCGACTCGGATCGCATGCGCGTGCGCCGCCCCTTGCCGGCGCGAGATCAAGGTCAGCCGCGCCGCCGCCCCGATGCTGGGCAGCGCCTCGCCGCGGAACCCCAGCGTGCGGATCGCCACCAGCGTCTCGTCCTCGAGCTTGGAGGTGCAATGCCGCTCGACCGCCAGCGCCAGCTCGTCGGCATCCATGCCGCTGCCGTCGTCGACCACCTCGATGCGGTCGATGCCGCCGCCCTCGAGCCGCACCAGGATCCGCGTCGCCCCGGCGTCGAGCGCGTTCTCGACCAGCTCCTTGACCGCCGCAGCCGGCCGCTCGACCACCTCGCCGGCGGCGATGCGGTTCACCAAGCCCTCAGACAATCGCCGGAGTCGCCCCATCCCTCAATCTAGTGCACTGAAGCAAACGAAGCGAGCAGCTTCGTTTGCTTCAGTGGTGCACGATCCTATTGACGACGCCCGCACGCCCCAGTTGCCAGCACATGCGAGCCCCCTACACTCGGCGCATGGACACCCAAACCGAACAGAGCATCCTCGACGCCGTCGCCACCGTGCGCGACGAGACCGAGGCGCTCACCATGCGCCTGGTGCGCGAACCCAGCCTGCTCGGCGCCGAGCACGGCGCGCTGGCGGTCATGGACGACGCCTTCCGCGGCCTCGGCCTGGCCCCGCGCCGCATCGCCATCGACCCGGCCGCACTCGCCGCCCAGCCCGGCTGGTCGCCGCCGCTGATCGACTATGCCGGCCGCGATTGCGTCGCCGCCATCCACCGCCCGCGCCACCCCACCGGCCGCTCGCTGCTGCTGCAGGGCCATGTCGACGTCGTGCCCGTCGGCGCCGCCGACCTCTGGACCACGCCGCCGTTCGAGCCCGCCCTCCGCGACGGCCGCCTCTATGGCCGCGGCAGCGCCGACATGAAGGCGGGCCTGGCCTCGATGGTGATGGCGTTCGAGGCGCTGCGCCGCGCCGGGCTGCAGCCGGCCGCCGAATTGCAATTGGCCGCGGTGATCGAGGAGGAGTGCACCGGCAACGGCGCGCTCGCCGTGATGCACGCGCTGCCCCGCCCCGACGCCTGCCTCATCCCCGAGCCCGGCCCCGGCTTCCCCGCCCTCTACACCGCCGAGGTCGGCGTCGTCTGGGCCTGGGTCATCGTCACCGGCCGCCCCGCCCACGTCCGCGACATGCAATCCGGCGTCAACGCGCTCGAAGCCGCCTTCGTCGTCGCCGCGCACTTCCGCGCCTACGAGGCCGAAGCCAACCGCGCCGAGCGCCGCCACCCCGCCTTTGCCGACAACAACCACCCGATCAACGTCAACATCGGCACCCTCGAAGGCGGCGAGTGGAACTCGTCGGTGCCCACCCGCGCCAAGCTCGGCGTGCGCGTCGGCGTCATGCCCGGCCACCCCGCCAGCGCCGTCCGCGCCGAGATCGAGGCCCTGGTCGCCGATGCCGCCTCCGACCCGCGCCTCTCCGGCGCCCGGCTCGCGGTCCGCTTCGAGGGCTTCGTCGCCGATGGCTGCACCTTCCCCGCCGACCAGCCGATCAGCCGCACCATCGCCGCCATGCACCAGCGCGTCGCCGGCGACCCGGTCCGCACCTGCAACGCCACCGGCCTGACCGACGCCCGCCACTACGCGCTCGCCGGCACCCAGGCCACCTGCTACGGCCCCGACGGCGACAATATCCACGGCATCGACGAGAGCGTCGGCCTCGACGCCATGCACCAGACCACGACCGTGCTGGCGCTCACCATCGCCGATTGGTGCGGCGTCGAGACGCTCGCATGAAGCGCCTCGCCGCCGCCCTCCTTCTCCTGGCCCAACCCGCTCTCGCTCAGTCCCCGTGTCCGTTCCCCGGCCAGGCGCCCCACCTCGTCGTGCAGCTCTTCTTCGGCCAGAGCATCAAGACCAAGGCCTGATCAGCCGCCGCTTCGCCCAACGCCGCGTCGGCATCGTCAGCGCGACCGCCTGCGCCGTCTTCTAGCCACCGTTGCAAAGCGGCAACCGCCGGCACGTTTAGGCCAGTGCCAGCGCCGAAGGAGCGTCGATGCCGGAGGCCTGGCAACACCAGGTCCGCGCCCACCTGACCGAAGCCGCCGCCCAGCTGCGCGCCGACCCCGCCGACCCCGCCATCGCCCCATCCTTGCGGTCCTGCAGCGCCACCGCGCCGCCCTCGTCAGCCAACTCGACGCCGCTAGGTTGCGGTCTCGCCTCACGCCGCTAAATTGACCCCGCCGCACGTTGGAGGCGGGTTATCCCTCCGGCTCGCATCAGCGGGCACGGACAACAAAGGACACGAACGTGGCCGAAAAATCCCAAAACGTTCAGGACGTTTTCCTGAATCACGTCCGCCGGGCCAAGACCCCCGTCACCGTCTTCCTCGTCAACGGGGTCAAGCTGCAGGGCATCATCACCTGGTTCGACAATTTCTCCGTCCTGCTCCGGCGCGACGGACATACCCAGCTGGTCTACAAGCACGCCATCAGCACCGTCATGCCGGGCGCGCCGATCCAGCTGTTCGACGCCTCCAAGATGGAGGGCACCGCCGCCGCCCCGGAGACAGCCACTGCCGACGACGCCAACTAACACTGCGGCCGCGCCCACCCGCGCGGCCGTCATCCTCCCCTGGGAGCGCCCGCTGCGAAGCCACGCGGCCGGCGCCGCCGAGGGTCAGGCCTACGCATCGCGCGCCGCCGAAGCGCAACTGGCCGAAGCCGTCGGCCTGGCCGCCTCCATCGGCCTCGTGGTCGTCCACACCGCCATCCTGCCGCTGCGCGCCCGCCGCTCCTCCACCCTGCTCGGCGAGGGCCAGGTCGACAACGTCGGCCAATCGCTCCGCGCCGAAGCCGTCACCGTCGCCATCGTCGACGCCCAGCTCAGCCCGGTGCAGCAGCGCAACCTCGAGCGCGACTGGGCCTGCAAGGTGATCGACCGCACCGGCCTCATCCTCGACATCTTCGGCGAGCGCGCCGCCACCAGCGAAGGCGCGCTGCAGGTCGAGCTCGCCCACCTCGACTACCAGCGCAGCCGCCTCGTCCGCTCCTGGACCCACCTCGAGCGCCAGCGCGGCGGCTTCGGCTTCCTCGGCGGCCCCGGCGAAACCCAGATCGAGGCCGACCGCCGCCTCATCACCGACCGCATCGTCCGCCTTAAGCGCGAACTGGAGCAGGTCCGCCGCACCCGCGGCCTGCACCGCAGCGCCCGCAACCGCGTGCCGTATCCGATCGTCGCCCTCGTCGGCTACACCAACGCCGGCAAATCGACCCTGTTCAACGCGCTCACCGGCGCCACCGTCCACGCCCAGGACCAGCTCTTCGCCACCCTCGACCCCACCATGCGCGGCACCAAGCTGCCCAGCGGCCGCCGGGTCATCCTGTCGGACACGGTCGGCTTCATCAGCGACCTGCCCACCGAACTCGTCGCCGCCTTCCGCGCCACCCTCGAGGAGGTCGCCGAAGCCGATGTCGTCCTGCACGTCCGCGACGCCGCCCACCCCGACAGCGCCGCCCAGCGCGCCGACGTCGTCGCCGTGCTCGACGGCATGGTGCGCGACGGCGTCCTCGGCGAGAACTGGCCGCAACGCACCATCGAGGTGCTGAACAAGGCCGACCTGCTCGGCGGCGCCGCCAAGGTCCAGGCGCGCGAAGGCGCGTCCCCCCTCGCCATCGTGCCCGTCTCGGCCATCACCGGCGACGGATTGCCCAATCTGCGCGAGGCGATCGACGCCCGTATCTCGTCCGGCATGGAGCTGCGCGACTACCACCTCGCCCCCAGCGACGGCGCCCGCCTGGCCTGGCTCTACGAGCACGGCGAGGTGCTCTCCCGCGACGACCAGGACGACGGCATGCGCGTGCAGGTCCGCCTGCTGCCGGCCGACCGCGCCCGCTTCGAGGATGAATCCCGCACATGACCGAATTTTCCCGCGCCGACCTGGCCGACATCGTCCAGCTCGTCCGCGCCGTCGCCCGCACCGAGATCATGCCGCATTTCCGCGCCCTCGCGCCCGCCGACGTGCAAGCCAAGAACGGCCCGCTCGACCTCGTCACCATCGCCGACCAAGCCGCCGAACGCCACCTCACCCAAGGCCTGCGCGCCCACTTCCCCGGCATCGTCGTCGTCGGCGAGGAAGCCACCGCCGCCGACCCGGCGCTGCCCGAGCAGATCGCCGGCGCCGCCCTCTGCGCCATCGTCGACCCGATCGACGGCACCAGCAACTTCATCGCCGGCCTGCCGCTGTTCGCCTCCATGATCGCCGTCGCCCAGCACGGCCAGACCGTCGCCGCCATCATCCACGACCCGGTCGGCGACGACACCGCCCTCGCCATCAAGGGCCACGGCGCCTGGATCGAGACCAGCGACGGCCGCCACACCAAGCTCCAAGTCGCCGACCCGGCCCCGGTCGCCGACATGAACGGCTCGCTCTCCTGGCGATTCCTCCCCGAACCCCAGCGCTCCCAGCTCTGCGCCCGCCTGCCGCGCGTCGCCGGCGCCTGGGACTACCGCTGCGCCGCCCACCAATACCGCATGGCCGCCGCCGGCTTCTGCCACTTCGTCGCCTTCAACCGCCTGCTCCCCTGGGACCACGCCGCCGGCGTGCTGCTCTACCAGGAAGCCGGCGGCCACGTCGCCCGCCTCGACGGCACCCCCTACACCCCCGCCAGCAGCCAAGGCGGCCTCATCGCCGCCCCCGACCCGGCCAGCTGGACCGCGCTGCGCGACGCCCTCTACGGAACCGATTGACCCGGCCAAGCCAGAAAGCTAAGCCCCGCCTCCCAACGCGACGAGGCGACCCGATGGCCCTGGACAGCACCGAACAAGGCGAAGCCGTCACCTCCGAAGTGGGTGGCATCGCCGCCGACCGCCTGCGCAGCCTGATCGAGCGCATCGAACGCCTCGAAGAGGAACGCAAGGCGCTCGCCTCCGACATCAAGGACATCTACGCCGAATCCAAATCCGCCGGCTTCGACGTCAAGGTCATCCGCCAACTGATCTCGCTCCGCAAGAAAGAACCCGCCGAGATCGAGGAAGCCGAAACCCTCCTGGACTTGTACCGCCGCGCCCTAGGCATGTAAAAACCGATCCATAACTGCTCCACGATTCCCTCTCCCGCTGGCGGGAGAGGGCTAGGGTGAGGGTGGTCCAGCCCGCCGAAAGCCGCAGACCATCTCCGAAGCCACCCAAGCACGTCGCCCCGCGCAGGTCGCCCGCTTCCAATCCCTGTGGGGAACGCCGCGTCTAAGCTATCCTAGGCCCGTGCCCCAACCCTCACCCCCCTGGACCGGCCTGTTCGATCTTTTCCGCATCGGCATCGGCCCCTCCAGCTCACACACCGTGGGCCCCATGATCGCCGCCCTCCGCTTCCGCGCCGCCATCCCCAAATCGATGGCGGTGACGGCCATCTCGGTCCAGCTCTTCGGCTCCCTGGCCCTCACCGGCAAAGGCCACGCCACCGATATCGCTGTCGTCCTCGGCCTGCTCGGCGAAACCCCGGAGACCGTCGATCCCGACCGCATCCCCGCCCTCGTCGCCGCCGTCGGCACGGCCAAGGCGCTCGCTCTGCCCGGCGGCCGGACCGCCGCGTTCGACCCGGCCGCCGACATCGCCTTCATCCGCGAGATGCTGCCCAAACACCCGAACGCGCTCCGCTTCATCGCCAGCGGCCCCGACGCCCTCTTCGCCCAACTCTACTATTCCGTCGGCGGCGGCTTCGTCGTCTCAGACGAGGACGAGGAAGAGGACCCCGCCGAACCCCACCCTCCCGTTCCCTTCAACTTCATCACCTCGGCCGAGATGCTGGACATGGCGGCCGCGGCCGGCTTCTCCATCGCCGAGCTGCAGCGCCAAAACGAACTCGCCCGCCGCAATCGAGCAGACATCTCCGCCGGCATCGCCCGCATCTGGACCGCCATGAAAGCCTGCATCGAGCGCGGCCTCGGCCAGACCGGCGAGCTGCCCGGCGGCCTCAAGGTCCGGCGGCGCGCGCCGGGTCTGCTGCAACGGCTCCAGGCCCGGCAAGGCAGCAACGCGCAGGACGTCCTGCTAGGGATCGACTGGGTCAACCTGTTCGCGCTCGCCGTCAACGAGGAGAACGCCGCCGGCGGCCGGGTCGTGACCGCGCCGACCAACGGCGCCGCCGGCATCATCCCGGCCGTCCTGCAATATTACGAACGCTTCGTCGCCGACGCGACGCCGGAGGGGGTCGAGACCTTCTTCCTCGCCGCTGCCGCGGTCGGCGCGCTGATCAAGCGCAACGCGTCGATCTCCGGCGCCGAGGTCGGCTGTCAGGGGGAGGTGGGATCCGCCTGCGCCATGGCCGCCGCCGGGCTCGCCGCTGCCCTCGGCGGCAGCAACGCCCAGGTCGAGAACGCCGCCGAAATCGGCCTCGAGCACAATCTCGGCCTGACCTGCGACCCGATCGGCGGCCTCGTGCAGATCCCCTGCATCGAACGCAACGCGCTCGCCTCCGTCAAGGCCATCAACGCCGCCCGCCTCGCGCTGCACGGCGACGGCACCCATTTCGTCAGCCTCGACCAGGTCATCCGCACCATGCGCGACACCGGCCGCGACATGCTGTCCAAATACAAGGAAACCTCCGAAGGCGGCCTCGCCGTCAACGCTATCGAGTGTTGACTGCTCAGGCTACGACGAGCGCCTCGCCCGGCGAGCCGCTCACCCGCTTTCGCTGCCGCTCCGCCCAGGTCGCCACGTCGGCGGCGTCGATGCCGAGATCGGTCAGCACCGCGCGCGCGGTGTCGAGCCCGTCGGGCCAGCCGGTCTCGACCACCGGGTCGACCCCGTGGGCACGGAACTCGGCCGCGGTGGTGGCGTCATGCACCAGCGCCAGCCGCTTGAGCCCAGGGAAGCGATGCGCCGCGATCGGGGTCAGCTCGCTCGAGATCGCCAGCGACGGCTCCGTCAGCAACAGAATGCGTCGTCCCCCAACCGCCAGCGCCCCCCAGATGCGCGGATCGCTCATGTCGCCGAACACCGCCTTGTAGCCGTCCGCGATCGCCTCGCGCAGCCGCTTCGGGTCCTTCTCGATGGCGCCGTACTCGATCTCGAATTCGGTCAGCGCGTCGGCCACCGTCCGGCCCGCCTGGCTCATGCCGACGATCAGCACCGGCCCGGCCGTGTCGCGCTGCTGCAGTTCCGGGTCCGCTTCGCGCTGCTGCTGCCGCCGCCGCAACCGCCCCGCCCAGGACCGCCCCAGCTCCGCCAGGTTCGGCGTCACCGCCAACGTCAGCGCCACCGAGGCGATCAGGATCGCGCTCACCTCTTCGCCCACCAGGGCCCGCACCACCGGCAGGCTCAGCAGCACGAACGCGAATTCCGAACCCTGCGACAGCAGGAAGCCCAGCTGCGTCGAGCCTGGCACCGACCAGCGGAACACGATGCTCGCCGCCGCGTTCAACACCGCCTTGACCGCGACCAGGATCGCCGCCCCGCCGATCACCCAATACCATTGGTGCATCAGCATCCCGAGATCGAGCGATAGCCCCACCGAGATGAAGAAGAACCCCAGCAGCAGCCCGCGGAACGGCTTGATCTCGGATTGGATGATCGGCCGGTACGGCGTCTCCGACAGCATCATCCCGCCCAGGAACGCGCCGAGCGTCAGCGACAGCCCGATCCGCCCGGTGGCCCAGCCCGTCGCCAGCGCCACCAGCAGCGCCGTCGCCGTGAACACCTCCTCGTTGCGCGTGCGCGCCACCAGGTCGAAGAACGGCCGCACCACGTAGCGCGCCAGCAACAGCGCCACCCCGAACGCGCCGGCCGCCTTGAGCAGCGCGAGCCCGGCCGCCGGCAGCAGCGCGGTATCAGTCCCCAGCGCATTGGCCAGGATCAACAGGAAAATGGCCGCCACGTCCTGGAACACCAGGATCGCCGTCGCGGTCAGGCCCACCGGGCAATTCTGCTGGTGCCGCTCGGCGATGATCCCGGCGACCACCGCCGTCGACGACAGCGCCAGCGTCGCCCCTACCAGGAACGCCGCCCCCGCCGGCAGCCCCGCCGCCCAGCCGATCAACCCCAGTCCCAGCGTCGAGAACGCCACCTGCACCGGGCCGAACCCGAAGATGTCGCCGGCCTGCTCGCGGATATGCGTGAACGAGAAGTGCAGCCCGATGTCGAACAGCAGGAACACCACGCCCAGCTCGGCCAGGATGCCGATCGCCTCGTTCTGCGGCGCAAGCCCGGTCGCGCCGATGGCGACGCCCAGCACCAGGTAGCCGACGATCGGCGACAGCCCCAGCTCGCGCGAGCCGATCGCCGCCCCGACGCCGAGCGCCAGCACCAGCAGCACCGGCACCAGCGCGGCCAACAGCATCTCGTCGCCCATGATCTAGGCCACGCCCGGGGTGAGATACTGATGGATCGCCTGCACCACCACCGAGCCCTCGCCCACCCCCGACGCCACCCGCTTGACCGACCCGGCGCGCACGTCGCCCACCGCGAACACCCCCGGCCGCGTCGTCGCGAACGGCGAGGCCAGCGCCATCCCGTTCGCGTCCCGCCCGGTCACCACGAACCCTCTCTGGTCCAGGGTCAGACAGCCGTCGAGCCACTCGGTGTTGGGCTCGGCGCCGATCATGACGAACAGGTTGCCGATCGCCTTCGTCTCGCCGACGCCCGTCCGGCGGTCGGTCCAGGTGATCCGCCGCAGCAGCGCGTCGCCCTCCAGCGCCGTGATCTCGGTGAACGCATGCACCGTCACCTTGGGCGAGCCGGCGATCCGCTGCACCAGGTAGTCGCTCATCGTCGCCGCCAGCCCCGTCGAGCGCACCAGCACGTGCACATGCCCCACCGTGCGCGACAGGAACATGGTCGCCTGTCCGGCCGAGTTGCCGCCGCCGACCACGCAGACCTCCTCGGCGCCGCACAGCTGCGCCTCCATCCGGGTCGCCGCGTAATGGATGCCCTGGCCTTCGAACCGGTCGAACTGCTCGACCGCGAGCCGCCGGTAGCGCGCCCCGGTCGCGAGCACGACGCTGCACGCCCGCACCGCCGCGCCGTCCTCGAGTTGCAGCCGGTAGGGCAGGGCGGTGCAGTCCAGACCGGTGACCCGGCGGGCGATGGCCAGCTTGGCGCCGAACTTCTGCGCCTGGCTCTGCGCCCGCCCGGCCAGCGCCTGGCCCGAGATGCCGGTGGGAAAGCCCAGGTAGTTCTCGATCCGCGACGACGTCCCGGCCTGCCCGCCAGGCGCGGTGGATTCCAGCACGATGGTCGACAAACCCTCCGACGCCGCATACACCGCCGCCGCCAGCCCCGCCGGGCCCGCGCCGACGACGGCGACGTCGTAGGTGATGGCCGGGTCCAGCGCCTCGGTCAGTCCGATCGCATCGGCCAGCGCCGCGGTGGTCGGGTTCGTCAGCACCGCACCATCCATGATAACGGCCGGCAGCGCCTCCGCCTCGATCTGGAAGTGCCTCAGCGTATGCGCCACGTCCGGGTCCTGCTCGGTGTCGAGCATCCGGTAGGGATAGCCGTTGCGGATCAAGAACCGCGCCAGCCGCTGGGTGTCGCCCGCATGCCCGGCGCCGATCAGCAGCACGCCGCCATCGGCATGCCGGATGAACCCGACCCGGCGCAGGATGAACGCCCGCATCACGATCTCGCTCAGGTCCGGATCGCCCGCGATCAGCCGCCGAAACGCCGTCCTGCCGATCCGCAAGACCCGGCTCTGGCCGCGGGCGCGTGCCGAGACCAGGATCTGCCGGTCGTTGAACAGGTCCATCTCGCCGGTGAACTGGCCCGCATGGTGCGTGGCGATCACATGCTCGTCGCCGCAGGGCTCGACCTCGAAGATCTCGATCGTGCCATCCAGCACGACGAAGAAATCGACCCCCCGCTCGCCCCGCGTGAACAGCACGGTCCCGTCGGCGACCGCCTGCTCGGTGCCGTAATCGGCCACATGC
>JAABUK010013500.1_pt1 | contig 10178 bp, 14 predicted proteins | sample 5559141 | NCBI WGS metagenome assembly JAABUK01 (sample SAMN10711869, study PRJNA513367) | rock metagenome | isolation source: Antarctica rocks | place: Antarctica: Victoria Land, Pudding Butte nord | collected 2016-01-03 | reverse complement strand
TCTAGCCACCTGTAATCAAAAAAGCAATCAAAACCTTGACAAATTGCGCTCTGCACTCTGCACAAAAGCATGACAAAACGCTGCATTCCTCTGCATACAGAAGCTTCTAGACCTGTAAGCCATCTGTTACAGACCGTAATTACTGTAAAATGTTTAGAATCCTCTGTATGGGAGCCTTTCACAGCTCGCGGCCCCCTTCTGATGATCAGAACGGTGGGAAAAGCCAGGCAGGGGTGGGGAGTGGGGTTGATATTATAGTGCTGACTCACTAGGGTTTATCTGATGAACAGATGCTCATGCCCAGGCCCTAACCCCTTATTCTCTTAAAAATCTCTATCTTTGGCTAAAAGGCTTTCTCTGTAACTTGTTATTTTGTTAACTAGAATTTAGAGTTATAGAAAACAGTACTTTATGCAGTACATTTTAAGTTGAGTCTGAGATCTACGACACTGAGTCTTGAGTAAAATCATTGAGTTTCACTCACTCCCTACCCTACCTGCTTGCCGCGGATTCTGAAGAATGTTAGGGTTTTGAAGATATGACTAACATGAATATCTGAAACCTACAGGGTTTACAGAAGCTTCCACAGCACCTGCAGACCACGTGACAGATCACGTAATGGATCAATTACAGCATAATCTTAATCTTATCTGGAACATGGATCAGAGTCAGTAGTCAGCGAGGTACTTATATATATAAGTGTGCCAGTCTTTAAAATAAGTCCTTTCAACAGCTTTGTGCCCAGGCACTATACAGCCCAGATTTTAAAGACAGCACTGATATGCACAACTCCTGGTGATTTGACACAAGACTGCTACTGCAGTCTCAGATGTTCTTGTGTCACTTGGACAGAGGACAAGTCAGCAAGGTCCGTCTGACATCAATACAAGCTGACAAACCGACCACAGCAGGGTGAGAGCTCCTTCATCAATCACATGGCTGTATTCAATTTATCGCAAGCTGAGGCTCTTCTGCAATGGCCTCGTCAAGACCTGCGTCATCATAGTCTTGCATAACAGCACCTGGTGCAACTGGCAGTTCTTCTTGGATTTCGTTGCCACCGTTTCCATCTGCTTCAGCAGAGGCCAGCATCCCTCTGACATTCTTTAGCCTGTCTGCTACTGACGGCCTGGTTGTCAACCGGCCCTTCTGCATCAAACTGCCCTGACGCCTGGCTAGAGGAGGAGGAGCTGCTGTAGCAGCTGCTGCAGCAGAGCTTGACATTCCCTGTGCTTCTGCTTCTTCATAGCCAGATGGCCGCAATGCAGCAATCCTGTCTGTGTCCTGGTACAAATTTGGCTTGTCTGATGACACCCTAGCAAACCCTGCAGGGCCGTTGGAATCTGCCCTGGCAAATCCTGAGGGGATGTTGGCAGCAGCCTCGCTCTGTTCTGGGGCTTTCTGGAAACTGCCTGACTTGCGGTAGCCCTCCTGGCGCAGCCCTTGCCCTAGGGTTGTCTGGTACCCTTGCATGTAGGGCCCCCCCTCAGTCTGCCCACCTGCACTCCCTGGGGTTGCAGCCCTACCCCCTTCTGACTGTTTGGACAATTGTCCCTGAAGGCCAAACTGCTAGGAATTAGCATCGTCATTTGCAGTGTGTCCATGTGAGTGTGCAGGCACCGAGCAGCGCACGTTTTTCTCACAGCCTCACCAATGAGTCATGTGAGGAACCAGTCATTGACCAGTCAAGAGTTCAAATGACCTTCCTGCCATAATCCTGCCACTTGGCTGCAGCACAGACATGGAAGCATGACAAACTCCAATCTGCTTTGTTGTTTCAAGGAAAGGCTGTGTCGCTGTTGATCTACTGTCAAATGCCTTGATGCTGATCAACAGTATGCGCAGACCAAGCCAAGTGGACACACACAGCTGTGACAATGCGTGACTGATCTACGGTTGATGAATGCATCAGCATCCCAATGTGATGCTGTTACACTGGGATGATGCAGCGCTCTACAGCATAGCCAACAAGACCTACGAGAAGAAGAATGGCAATGGCCAGCCAAGTTCATCTTTGGTTTAGGTGAATGAGAGAAATTTCAATCAGCGCTACAAATGGAAGCTAGCAGGTACCTGCAGCCTCCTGGCGGTCTCCTTGAGCTCGGGAGCCTTCCCCTCAGCTTCACCCCTGCCCGGCTCAGCTGCTGCAGCAGCTTCCCGAGCCTGACTCAGCTGGCTTGAGTGTGCTCGCTCGGGCAAGCTCTGAGCAGGTGAGCTCGATGAAGCTGAGTACGCTGCTGGTGAGTCATCCCCTGTTGGTAGGGAGCCAGGGCTGAACACAGCACTGGTGCTGGGGCTGCCACTGGGGCTGTTGAATGCGCCCTGGGAGGGCACGCCCCTCAGCGGACTGCCCTGGTTAGTACTAGCCACCCTGCAAGTCAATAGCGCAATATGTGGCCAGACAACCATTTGTGGCCAGACAACGAAACATGGCCAGATAACAATATGTGACCACATGACAATGACAAGGGGGACTTGTGTCTTGGCTCGCCACTGGAAAAAAAACTCAGTATGGATATTGCATTTGTACTGTCGGTCCTATCATGACATGTGGGTTCAGCCACGGTCTTATCATCACGTCTTAGATTTCGCTCGCTGATACAAGCCCAGATTGTGGGCAAATGCACGAAGTGTTTGGCATCCAATTCGCATCTTCAGGCCTGTTAACGGGGTCTGCAGAAGGTTGTTCAGTTCACAAGCAAGGTAAGCCTGAACATTTAGTGATTGCCTGGACACATTGGCAGTGGCAAGTCACATGTTTTGCTGGCTCCTGCAAGCTGGTAGCAGATCTCAACAAGCTGCTTGGGCATGTCTGATGTGGCCCTCATGACAGGGTTTGCAAAGATGTGAGCAGATTTGTGAAGAGGACCTAAGGAAATTAGCAGGGTTAGGGGGAGGCAAGCAATGGTTAGTGTGTGCAACTCATTTGGGTCCCAGCATGCTTGCTGGTGCATGCTGGGATTTGACAAGCTTATGTAGGTTACATGGAGGGTGAGCACCGAAACGGTGATGTAGGTTATACGGAGGCTGAGCACTGAGCATGGGTTACCTGGGCGAGTTGCCAGGGGCAGGGGATCCCAGTCGGGGTGACCCCCCTCCTCTGCTCCTGTCCTCAAGCTTGCGCTTCAGGATCACCACCTCTGATTGAGATTCCCTGGCCTCGGCAGCACTGCATATTCAAATCCGTCGACTTGTCAGTCCACAAGGATGGAGCCTGTGGATGCAGATGTTTTCACACCCTGTGCTGTGCTGTGCTGTGCTGTGCTGTGCTGTGCTGTGCTGTGCTGTGCTGTGCTGTGCTGTGGCCTGTCCACACTCTGCGCTGCGCTGTGCTGTGCTGTGCTGCGCTGTGTTACCATACATCCAGAAGGACAGCGCGTGTAGGCAGCTATCATACAGATCAGACAAGACGGGTAAGTCCATCAGCAGTAGCAGCAGAACAGAGGTGAGCGTGCCATACCTTGTATCCACAGCTTGACGCAACACTTTGACTTCCTTGGCCAAGGCCTCGTACTCTCGCAGGTTGTTCCCTAGAGCACTGCTCTCTGCCTTTACCCCACCAGCCTTCTGGGGTGCCTCCTACAAAGGACACACACACACATACATGTGGACATTCATTGTGTGACAAACTTCACCACGATTTGAGGCCGAGTGGTTGCGCTGTGAGGTTGCTGAGGCTTTCATTGGAAGGCTGCTGTGATGCACGAGAGGCTGTTTGCACATCAAAAGGCAGCATCAACAGCACTGACAAGCTATGCTTTCAAGCAAGGATGTCTGATAAGTCACAACTGGCTCCACACCCCAGACTGCAAGTTGTGAAATGAAAGCTGGCTTGTCTACTTACTCTGTATTAGCTTGACGCTCACGCTTGCAGTTTGCAACACAAGGCTAGCAAATCTGCGCATCACAGCTGACGAACAGACAAGTCAAGAACACAGTGCAGGCGTAGCCAAGGCCGGCAGGCATGTTGAAGACCGACCAGGAGAACAGACAAACCAAGCAAATGCAGCCGCAGCCACGAGCAACAGGCACGATGAAGACAGACAAGGAAAGCAGACAGACAGACAGATGAGCAGGCGCAAGAAACACTTTCTGCTCAGCATGCTACCCTGATACCTACTGGCTAATACAAGAGCAAAGGCTGGCACAGGTAAAAATCAATCAATCAATGCTCAGCCTACCTGCAGCTTGGCCAGCTGGCGTTCAGCGGCCCGCCTCTTCTTCGTGGCAAAGTTGCAGGCCTCAATGGCCTGTGTGAGGTTGAGCTTGCTGCCTTCATGCGCCTTGTGCAGGGCCTTCAGCTGACTCTCCAGAGTCAGACTCTGCATGCAGACAGACATGAGCACAAACAGACGTGAGCACAGACAAACGTGAGCGCAGACAGACATGAGCAAGACTGATTGCCTCACAACTCGTCCTCGACTGTTGACTGCCCAGTTCACTTGAGCTGGCTGCCTACACAAGCCCAGTGCCCATTCATGCAAATGATTGGTATTGTAATGATGACAATGACAACATAATAATGATTGATATAATTTCCTAACGAAAATCCAGAACCTGCACACGGTCAGAGGTCGTGTCCCAGATCAGCCAGGTCTAGTAAGGTTAGAAGCTGGGATACAAGCAACCCAGAGGACATGACAATGTTTTGGCGTCAGAGCGATGCAGACAGGTCGCACCGTGTGTTGCTGTAATTCTTTATTGTGCTTCTGAGGTGTGAGTTCTGAGTATGGAGTCTGGATGTCTGAGTGGTGACACGTGATGACGCTTGTCAGGTGCAATGTCAGATTTGTGTCAGGACAAAATAGACAAGAACACTGGTGCAGCAGTGCGTGAAACAACAGCAATTATCAAGGACAGCAGGAAATACAAAGCAGTGTCCATGGTATACAAAGCAGTGTCCATACAGCAGAACAGCATTTGAACTCAAAGCACGGTGTTTGAAGTCTATCTAGTTTGAAATGTACCTTGTCTGTCAGAGCGCTCTTCTCGTCAACAGCCTCACGAGCCTGCAGCTGAGCTGAGCGCATGAGCCTCTGAGCTGAGTCAACCTCCTTCTGCAAGTCGGCCATCCTTCCTTCATGCCCATGTAACCTGGCTTGGGCTTCTGAAGCAGCCTGGTACACACATACATACAGTCAGACCACATTCACTCAGTCAGTGCAGCCTGAGTTGATGTTGTCTTGTCCTTGCAGGCCTGCTGTTTGTTCCTGCATGTGTGCCCCCCCCGATACACACACACACACACACACACACACACACACACACACACACACACACACACAGAGCAGCTGCAGCAGCAAGGACACTGTCACAGCAATCAATCAGCTTACATGTCTTTGGCTGCTAGCTTGGCTGTTGGCCTCCGCCAGCTGTACATCCTTGTCTGTCCATGCCTCACGCAGCCTCTCAATCTCCTTCTGAGCGTTCTTCAGCTTCACTCCATGCCCCTTCATGGTCCCATTCTCCTTCTTCAGCACCTCGACGGCCTCCTGGGCTTCCTTGGTCTGCCCTTGCTGCTCTGTCAGCTTTGCCTGGACCTACGCAGCATACTCTTCTTCTTTGTTGCTGGCCTTGCCATACTCTTCTTCTTTGCTGCTGGCCTTGCCATACTCTTCTTCTTCGCTGCTGGTCTCGCAATGTTTTGGTTTGACATTCTGGGCCGACCACCCTTTGCAGTTCTTTTCGCTTTTGCCAGGTGAAGGCATATCTGATGACTAATTGGTTCCATTTTGTTAGTCTACAAGTGTGAGTTTGCCTTTCGCCAGCTCAGCAACATCCACATCAAGGCACTGCAGCAGTTGTGTGAGCTTCCGCGACCCATACTTGGCAATGACATAGTTATTGCTCTACTATACAGTCAATGATCTTACCTTTGCCAGCTCAGCAGCATCCACACCTAGGCGCTGCTCCAAGCTTGCCACCTGTGCAGTAATGGCAACTTGGAATTCGGCCAACATCTTCTTCGCGGTTGCTGCCTCCATGCCAGCTGTCGCACTGTTGGCTGCTGCTGCCTGCATTGCACCAGTGATTCTTCTTCAGTGAGGCTAGGACAATGCTAAGGCCTGTCACTCTTCTTCAGTGAAGATGGGACACTGCTAGGGCCTGCCACTCTTCTTCAGTGATGGTAGGACACTGCTAGGGCCTGCCACTCTTCTTCAGCATTGTTATGCCACTCACATTGCTGTGATGACTGCCTCATTGTTAGCATGCCCCTGTCTGTCATTGATAGACTGAACTGCTGAAGGAATGCTTTCTCTATGCAGCATCAGCAGGCAGCAACAAACCCATGATCACAGTCTCATCCCAGCTGACATCCACTGCAACTTAGAAATCTCCAGCCTTCTGAGAGCAAAATGCAGAGAGGCAAAAGGCAAGATCAGAAATGAAAGTCAGTAGGGCTGGATAGCGTAAAGGGGCAAACCTCAAGCTGTTGGTCAAAGGCAGCAAGGATGGGCTGCCACTGAGTGATCTGCAGCTGAGTCATCTCCTGCTGCACGGCCGCCACCTCAGCAGCCACTGCATTGTGCTGCTGCCTTGCATCATCCAGACTCCTGGCATGCTGCCTCAGCATCTGCACTCAACGCATTTGCACTCAGTGCATCTGTACTCAATGCATCTGCACTCCGTGCATCTGCACTCAATACAATTGCACTCAATGCATGTGCACTCAATGCATGCTGCACTCAATGCATCTGCGCTCAATGCATGCTGCACTCAATGCATCTGCACTCAATGCATCAGCACTGAAAGCATCTGCACTCAATGCATCCGCACTCAATGCAAGGTTAGAACACCAAGATGGTGTACTGGTAATGCCTGCATGCCCTCAAGCGCTTGCCTTCAGCAAATGTAGGCAAAATTGTGGACTGACATTGTGAAACACCTACTGATTTGGCCACATGCCATGAAATGCACTACGTTACGCAAGATGCTGCGTGTATCAAGCAACGAGATGCCTGGCTTCACTGATGGTATAGTCGTATTAGCAGGCCTTATTGGGATGCACAAGACATGTTGCTGTGGAGAGGCAAGACTCGTCCTGCATGTACCTAGCTCATTATGAGCTGGAAAGCGTTGTTATTATTGTTGTTGTGATTATTATTATCATTATGATTATCATTTCTATTATTGCTACTATTATTATTAGTATTATTAGTATTCTAATATTATGGTATGCGGCCACACAGCTCACCTTATGCTGGTCCTCTATCTGTGAGTCAAGCTCAAGCGTGTGAGCATGCTCAGCACTGAGTTGCTGCAGGCAGGACTCATGCTTGGCTGCTGCTGCCTTGCTGCGTTCCTCAGCCTCTTGCACCTAACACAGCCACAGCACTTGACACCACTGATTGCCATGCTGCTAGTCTGACAATTGCTGCTCACCAGAAAGCTGGTTATGGCTGTATAACAACAGACCTCTGACTTGGACAAGTATGCTGCTCACCAGAAAATTGGTTGTGGCTGACAACAAAGCTCTGACTGGAAACATGCTGCAGAGTAGGCTGCTAAACCTCTACAGACAGAGCGCAGCAAGCAACTCAGGAAATAGTCCTAGACACAAGTGATACAAAGAATAGTCTGAAGACACAAGTGATACAAAGAATAGTCTGAAGACACAAGTGATACAGGAAAAAGTCCAAAACTTAATCAGTGAGGGAAAGGACTGTTCACCTGCTGTTCCAGGTCTGCAATGGTTCTCTGCAGCTTTGCAGCAGCAGCTTGGCCATCCTGCAGCTGACCATTCAGCTGTGCTGAGTTTGACTGCTCCTCTTGCAGTCTTGCTCCCAGGGCAGAGTGTGCCTGAACCCACCAACACAAAGACTTGTTTAGAGTTTGTATTTTAGAGTGCGAGGTTGTGATGCAACTTCCCAAATGGTGCAGATGTTGCATGCCAACACTGATTACAGAATGAGCTCTGTCCATAGCACCCAATGCAAGCACGCATGCTGCGTCAAGCATCTGTGCAGTTTCTGACTAATAAGTCTCACCTGGTCAAGCTTTGCGTGCTCTTCCAAGTGCTGACTCAGCTTGTCCTCTGTTCTAGCCTTGTCAGCAGCCACAGCGTCAGTTGACACCTTGGCTGCCTGTGTCTCTGCTCTGGATGCGTCTAAAGCTCTGCTCACTTGAGCTGCGTCCTGCCTTGCACTCTCCAGCTGTGACAGTATCTCGCTGTACTTCAACACCTATGGCAGCACTTACGACATATGACTTATGACTTATGGCACCTATGGCAGCACTTGTGACATATGACTTATGACTTATGGCACCTATGGGCAGCAGCAGAATGCATCAGCAGGCATGTTGGTGAATACACGGCCTGCTCGTTGGGTGTCTGAATACATAGCACGCACAAGTTGTTGCAATGTGCTCAACTTTGAGAGACACGAGACGTGTAATGAGCAGAGTCTTGTTTTGTGGCTGAGCCTGGCTGCAACATTTTTGCTGAGCAGCACTCTTGCAACTCTGAATCTGACAAACTAACTGCAATGCATGCATGCATGCAAGTTTGAAGAGCATAGATGACTCAGGCAAGCCGAGTCTGCAATGGTTGGTCTTTGCCATTTGATAGGTGTTCTGCAGTCATGAGTCACCTGAGCTGCCAGCTCAGCCTCTGCCTCCTCCCTCTTCTTCGCCGTCCGGTCAGAGTTCTGCTGCTCTTCTGCCAGCTGGCGCTCCACACTCCTGCCATGCTCCTCAGCACTCACAGCTCGCTCGCGCTCATTGCTCAGCTGAGTCTCCAACTCAGTGGTTCTCTGGCTAGCAGCACCAACCTTGTCTTGCAGCGCCTGTACAAAAAGACTCATCCTTTGTATCAAGATCAAACTAATTGCAAAAAGCCAAATACATAACAACTTATCACAGAACATGTGTACACCTGACAATCGTGTATGAACATCTGGTTGCTAATGAGTCTTGGCGTCGTCATGTTGTGCAGCCATCCAGCTGGACCAGATCAATAAATTGACTTGTACATTCATGCGCAGTATGCATGGGACTCTTATGAACCCAGATGTTTGCTCTAGATTTGCAATGGCCAGCTGAGCCCCAAGCTCTGCTCTCAGTCGCACAAAACAAAATCCAGTGTTGTACATTACCAATACGGCAATGTGCCAAAAACAGCGTATTCACCTGGATCTGAACACCTGACTCCTGAAGTTGGGTGGTGAGATTAGCCACTCGCTCCTGGTGTGCTGTCAGCTGCACCTCCATGCCTGTCCTGGCCACCTCTGCTGCGCTGGCTCTGTCAAACTCACTCTGCCTCTCCTTACCCAGAACATCATGACGCTCCTGCACACAAATTGCATGACACATGCGTCAATTGACAATCATCCCCATGGCAGAGCAACAGACATGCATTGTGACATTATTGCTGAACCCTCCGGACATCAGCAACTTGACAGTCACAACTTGGGTGTTACATGTCACATCATGTCATACCAGCGCATCATCATGTCCAGAGCACCTCATGAGACAACCTGAGACAAATGAGCCGCATGTGTAGATCTTTGATGGTTTTGAGCTGAAGAGCCTACCTGCAACTCCAGCAGTGCTTGGTCATGCCTCTGCTGCACAAGACTAGCCTCCTTGGCAGCAGCTTCCTTCCCATCTGTCATGGCAGCCTCATGCCTGTTGTCACACCCACAGCATGCTCAGCACGCCTAGCATGGCTGGCTGACAACACCCAAAGCATGCTCAGCACGCCTAGCATGACTGGCTGACGACACCACAAGCATGCTCAGACGCCTAGCATGACTGGCTGACAACACCACAAGCTTGCTCAGCATGCCGAGCATGACTGGCTGACAACACCCAAAGCATGCTCAGCACGCCTAGCATGACTGGCTGACAACACCAAAAGCATGCTCAGCACGCCTAGCACGACTGGCTGACAACACCACAAGCTTGCTCAGCACGCCTAGCATGACTGGCTGACAACACCACAAGCTTGCTCAGCACGCCTAGCATGACTGGCTGACAACAACAAAAGCATGCTCAGCATGCCTAGCATGGCTGGCTGACAACACCAAAAGCATGCTCAGCACGCCTAGCATGACTGGCTGACGACACCACAAGCTTGCTCAGCATGCCTAGCATGACTGGCTGACGACACCACAAGCATGCTCAGCACGCCTAGCATGACTGGCTGACAACACCACAAGCTTGCTCAGCACGCCTAG
>JAABUK010013498.1_pt1 | contig 10179 bp, 8 predicted proteins | sample 5559141 | NCBI WGS metagenome assembly JAABUK01 (sample SAMN10711869, study PRJNA513367) | rock metagenome | isolation source: Antarctica rocks | place: Antarctica: Victoria Land, Pudding Butte nord | collected 2016-01-03 | reverse complement strand
CCTACAATCAGGTTCGTCAGTTCGGAAGGCAGTGGCAGCATGGAAAGACCTCTCTTGGTGGAGTTGGTCAATCAGCTTACGCTGCCTTCCGTTTTCTTTTCAAAGATCAGAAATGGATAAAGTCGAGCTAAGAAGTTAAAGCCATCAGGTGCAGGAATTGGATTACTAAACTCTTTTGCAAAAATAATCTCATAATTCGATTGTTCGCTACCCAGTGCTTTCCAAATCTCAGCAATGTCTTGCAAGGAAGTAACCCATCCATCATCACGAATCGTTTGCCTTTCTACTTCTGACAATAAATTTGTTGCAGCATTAGCCTTACAAGGTGTGCCCGCATCGGTAAACAATTGCGCTTCGCCATAAGTTAGCGCTTGAAGAGGCTCACGATCAATCCCTCTATATACTGGTCTTCCTTTGGGGGATGTCGGGTAATCTGGAAAAGGAATGCCGTAGATTGGTTTGCCGATAGGATTATTATCATACCTGTGACTTTCCAAAGCTCTTTGGTAAAGAGTTTCGTATCGAGTTACAAGTAAATATCCGCAATTCATAATACCATTTGCATCTCAAAGTTCGTCGTCTTCAATCGCATCGCTTTCGATTGCTTGGATGATGCGGCGTGCGTGTTCGGAATTGTATTCGGTGGCTTGCAGTTCGAGCGCGTCGCGGGCGGTGTCGGAGTCAATCGGGTCAACAAGGAGTTCGAGCAGCACTGTGGTCGGTGATTGTGCGAGGGCTTCCTGTGCGAGTGCGCGAAGCGCCGGATGCGCGTGTCTGGCGAGGACGCAGATTTCGCTCGGCGCAAGGCGGGCGGAGAGCGCGTCGGCGAGCGCGTCAATGCGCGCGTAGTCGCGTGCGTGGAGCGCGCGAAGGATTAGTTGGGCGAAGACTTCGGCGGAATGTGTGCCGTTTTGCAGCACGGCGGCGCAGGTGTCTGCCATGCGGCGAAGCGCGCCCGATTGTTCCGCATTGAGCAGCGATGAGGCTACGCCGGATTCGTTGGCGCGTTCGTCGAGCGCCGCGAGCAGTCGGCTCAATTCCCAATCGGCGCGCGGGTCGTATGGCACGCCCGTGCGCGTCGTCTGCGAGGGTAAAGCCGCTTCGCCGCTTGTCGTCGCTGCTGTCGCGGTTGATTGCAGCGCACGCTCGACGAGGCGCTGCGTGGTCAGGCGTAAACCTTCCCAGACGCTTGCGACGCGCGCTCCAAAATCTTCGATCATCATGGTGTGCCGGTCTTCTCCTGTTCGGGGGTTATCAAGGTGGGGAGCTTTCGGCGTGCCTTGATAACTTCCTATCATACTGCGAAAAGGCGACGAGAGGCGAACGCTGCGCGATGACTTTTCATTTTCAGAGGATGGGGGAAGGCTATGCACGGACGACAGCGGCGATTCGGTCAGGCCGCCTTACGTTACGGAGGATGAAAGCACACGCGTGTTGTTTGAGATTGATGAAACGGAGCGTGACGGGAATGACGAACCGGGAATGATTGCGATGAATGTAGAATCTGCTTTTCGTTTATCCTTCCCCAATTACAATTGGGCGCGGATGCTTATCCTGCCGCCGCGTCTGTTGCGTCTGTCGCATCTGTGGCCTGATTATGGTCGATTATTTCGACGATGTCGGCGAAGGAAATTTTGACGATGTCGCCGTCGGCGCGCTCCATTTTGACGCTCGGTTTGGTGAGCGCCTGCGTCATCTTCATGCTGCGGACAATGCCGCGCACGCGTGTGCCGTCGGCGGTGACGATTTCTATGTTGTCTTTGGTGTAGAGCGGTTGCAGGGCGGCGAGAGCTTTGGTGACTTCCACGTGTGTTGTGTGCTTTCTGTGATTCGTTGCTAATATGTCGGGGCAAGGTGCAGTGTGATTTGACACACATGGCCTCGCAAACATTCGTTGGTGCGTTAAGTTTATATTGATGACAAGGCGCGTGTCGCGCGTTGCTTGTGCCGCTTTCCGCGCTTTCATTGTAAAGCGTCCATGAGGTGCAAACAAGAAGATGCAACCAACAGCCGCTGTTTGTCGTATAAAGCCTGAGAAACCAGCGAGCAAATGACGGCGCGGCTTTCAATCGCGTCGTTCAGATATTCCAGACTTTGCTTTGACGGTGAAACTTTATGCAATCTGAAGCCACATACGATTCAGGCGGCGAACCGCGCGGGAACGCTGTCACTACGACGTGCCTTAATTGCCGTGCCGCGATGCCGCGCGAGATGCGTTTCTGTCGCGCCTGCGGCCAGCGTCTCGGCGAAGACCTGGCGGAATATGTCGAGACGATCCGCTTTGACCAATCACCGCGCGCCGCCTCCGGTAATCATATAGGCCAACGCGTTGCCGCGTCGGATTTGCCTCCGCAGCGCGAAACGGTAACCGCTCACCACGCGAAAAATTTCGGCGCGCGTGTGGCGGACGATGTCGTGCATGGCACGTTCAAAGGCGTGGAAGAGTTGTTCAAAAATCTGGAAAATGCCTTCAAACAAAATCAGGTAAAACTGTCGGCGCAAACAAGTCGGTTGCCGTCGTTCGGCTGCGGCGGCAAGGCGTTTCGTTTTAATCGCCCGAAGAATGAAACGGGCGAGCGCAACAAAAAACGCGGCGCGCACTGGCTGACGTGGATGAGCTTCTGGATCGTGATCGGCCTGTTCTTCACCGTCTTTGTAAATTTAACGTCATCCAATTCTCATCGCCGGAATCGCGATTCGCGCGCCACTGCTACTCAAGCGCGCGAGGAGGCGGCGGCAGTGCGTCAAAAGGTTGCGGCCTTGCGCGAGGCAGCGCTTAAAGTGCGCGAAGAAATAATCGCCGACACCAACGGCGCTCGTTCAGTGACCGTCAGCAGTGGCAGCGACGGCTCGCTCGGACTGGATGACTCCGATTTCGCGCTCGTCGCTGTGCCGGGCACGAACCTGTACGGAGTGCAGTTGGGCGAAGTCAAGCGAAACAGCGCTGCCGATCTCTCCGGGTTACGCGAGAAAGATTTGTTGATAGAATTTGACGGCGCGCCCATTCGCACCGTTGAAGAATTCACCGCACGCATTAAACGCGCGACGCCGGGAAGCACAATTAAGGCCGTTGTTATGCGCGGCACGGAACGGCTTGAGATTCCCGTTCTGATGGGTCAGGAGGATTGAACGGAGCGCGCATTGTTTGTTGTTTCAATCAATCTTGATTCCATCTCGCGGCGCACGTCTTCACGGTCTTCTTCTGCTTCGTCTGCCTCAAATGTTTCAAACAGTGCGTAAGGCGAATCGCTGACAAGGCGCAACTCCCACGCCTCGCGCCCGGTCGCCTGCGCCGCGCGCTTGAACCACAAAGCATCCACCGTTGATTCGCGCACAATTGCGTTGTGAAACAAAACATTCGGTGATGTCGTCGCTGTCAGCGATTCAATCGCACGGCGCGTTTCCGCGCAGAGCAGCACCTGTTCCAATTGCCAGCCGTGCCTCAGATAAGTGGCGATGATTTCGCCGAAGCGTTCGAGTTGATTCATCTGTTTGAAGAATGCGTAGTATAACATCTGCGGCAAAGAGCAGCGGTGACGCGTCGTGTGACGCGCGCTTCCTTTAATGTGCGCTCCCTTTATCGTCGAGAGCAATCATTTGAACAGTCGCCATGACAGCGAGAAACAAAAGCACCGCCGCCGGATTCAGCAACGCGCCATTTTATGTCGCGCTTGAAAAAACTCTCGGCGAACGCGGCATGACTTTCGACGATGTGTGTTCGCTGAAGGACGCGGCGGAGCGGCGTATACTTGAAGAATACGGCGCGATGTTTGTCGCAGACAAGAGCGTAGTCGTGCCGCCCGCGTGCATTTTTTCGAGCGAGGCAGAAGTCGCAAAGTTTCAAAAAAAAGCGGGCATCGGCGCTTTCGCTTTCGCCGAAGCGACCATCGAACTGCAACCGGCGGCATTAAAAAATTTGCTGGCGGCGTGTGCGGAAGCCGAAAACGCTGGCGCGCGGATTTCGCCGCGCGGCGGTGCGGAAGCGGCGCGTCGAAACTATGCAGACACAGTGCGTTTGTGGGAGACGCGCTTTTTGCCTGCGATTGATTACTGGACAAAGGGCGGGCGGCTTTCCGCAGAGCAAGCCGCGAGGCTGCGCTTGTTACCTTTGCGTTCGCAAATCGCGGCGGTGCTCGAACTCGAAGAACAGGGCGTTTTTTTCAGCAAAGATTTTTCCAAAACAATTCTGCAATCGGTTGCTGCGCCCGGCGCGTCGCAGCATCTTTCTTTGCTCGCCTTCGATGTCGCGGAATTCGCCGATGCCGAAGTGCGCAGCATTCTGGTGCGCCACGGCTGGCATCAAACAGTGTTGAGCGACTTGCCGCATTTTACATTTCTCGGCGTGGCGGAAAACGAATTGCCCGCGCGTGGATTGCGCCGCATCGAAGCAAGCGGGCAAAGCTTCTGGGTGCCGGACGTTGAATGAAACTTGGTTTAATCTTAACGCATCGGCCTAACCCGAAGGACAAAAAGAAAGACCGCATGGCAAGTGCGAGGCAGCGAAAAAGTTTGTGTTGCTGCGCACGCGTGAGGCAAGCAACGCGACATGTTATGATCTGCCTCTAATGGAGGCGACTCCGAACGTGAATGGATTGTCTTCAGTTTTATTTCTGCTGCCACTTTTATTCCGCGCGGGTACTTCAACAAGAAAAGCGAAAAGTGTTTATGAACAAAACTTCTCTCAATCTGCGTCTACTCGTTTACGCGATTGCTCTTTCGATCTTTGTTGCGTCAGGCGCTCACGGCCAAACGGCTGCCGCCCGCGCAAAGGCCGCGCCTTCTGCGCCGCAATCCGCTGCCGCCGCGACGACGCCGCAGCAACCTCAACTCTTCAATCGCGCGCTTCCGAACGGCCTCGAAATCGTCGTATTGGAAGACCACGCCGTGCCGCTCGTCACCGTCGAACTCGCCGCGAAAAACGGTTCTTACACGGAGCCGCCGGAACTCAACGGCCTTTCGCATCTTTACGAGCACATGTTTTTCAAGGGCAACCGCGCCATCGCCAATCAGGAAGACTATCTGCGCCAGATAGGACAACTCGGCATCGCCTACAACGGCCAGACGCAGACGGAACTCGTTAACTATTATTTCACGACGACCAGCCCGAACTTTCCGACGGCCTTGCGTTTGATGCGCGATGCGGCGCGGTATCCTCTTTTTAACGAAGCGGAGTTCGAGCGCGAGCGCCAAGTCGTGATCGGCGAAATTGACCGCAACGAATCGAATCCGTATTTTCCGTTGCAACGTGAAATGAATGACCGGCTCTTTTATAAATATACGAGCCGCAAGAATCCGCTCGGCAATCGCCAGACCGTCTCGACCGCGACGACCGCGATGATGCGTTTGATTCAATCGCGCTATTACGTGCCGAACAATACGGCGCTCGTTGTTACCGGCGATGTTCGCGCCGAAGACATTTATCGACAGGCGCAAGAACTCTTCGGCGATTGGGCGCGCGCAGACGATCCGTTCGTTAAATTTCCGCTCGTCGAGCATCCGCCGCTTCAGAAAAGCGAAGGCGCGATTCTCAAAGCCCCCGTGCAAAACGTCGTCATCAACATCGGTTGGCAGGGGCCGTCCATCGGCAAAGACAATCCTGCGACTTACGCGGCGGATGTCTTCTCGTTTATTTTGACGCAGCCTAACTCGCGTTTCCAGCGCGCGCTCGTTGACACGGGACTCGTCACAGGCGTTTCAATCGGTTATTTAACGCAGCGCAACGTCGGCCCGATCAACGTCATTGCGCAGACCACGCCCGACAAAGCGCGCGCCGCCACACGCGCCATCTACAATGAGATCGCGCACTTTAACGACCGCGATTATTTCACGGACGAACAGCTTGAAAGCGCCAAGGGTTTGCTCGAAGCCGAAGACCTTTACTCGCGCGAGAAAACGAGCGACTACACGCACACGATCAGTTTCTGGTGGGCTTCGACGGGGCTGGATTATTTTCGCGGCTATCTGAAAAACTTGCGCGCCACTTCGCGCGCGGACATTAGCCGTTATGTGGCAAATTACATTCAAGGCAAACCGCACGTCGGACTCGCAATAATGAGCGAAGACGCGGCGACGAAAACAGGGATCAAACCGGAAGAGTTAATCGGCAATGATAAATAAATTTCACCAGCGCGCGACGCAGTTCGCTGTTTTCTGCCTCGCTTTAGTTATCGCGGCGACGCCCGCATTCGCTCAATCAATTGCAACACAATCGTCGGCGACGCCGCAGCAACAAACGACGACTGCCACGCCCGCCGAGAAAAGCATTGCCGCAAAAGAAGCGGCGCTCGTCACCGAGTTTGAAGTCAATGGTCTTAAAGTCCTCGTTAAAAAACGCGCGGGCAGCCAAACCGTTTCCGCAGGGCTTTTTATACGCGGCGGCTCGCGCAACATCACTGCCGAGAACGCAGGCATCGAAGCCCTGATGCTCGACGCCGCGACCGAAGCGAGCCGTAATTTTCCGCGTGAGCGCTTGCGTTCGGAACTTGCGCGCATGGGAACCGTGATCGGCTCCGGCGCGAACTATGATTACTCTGCGCTGACGCTCGGCACGACGCGCCGGAACTTTGATCGCTCATGGGAAATCTTCACAGACATCGCGCTTCGTCCAGCGTTCGCCCTCGATGATGTCGAGCGCGAGCGCAGCCGCACCGTCACCGCGCTTAGCGACGACACGGACGACCCGGATACTTATTTGCAGCGCTTACAGGAACACGTCGCTTACGCCAACCACCCGTATCGCAATCGCCCGCAGGGAACAGTTGAATCAGTCGCGCGCTTGACCGCAGACGATTTGCGCCGCTATCACACGCAGCTACTTCAAACATCGAGACTGCTGCTTGTGATTGTCGGCGACCTAGATGCCGCGACATTGCGCGGGCGCATCGGTGATTCATTCGGCAAACTGCCGCGCGGCGATTATCACCAGCAGCCTGCGCCGCCTCTCGCCTTTAATACGCCGTCGGTTGAAGTGACGAAGCGCGGCCTGCCGACCAACTACATACAGGGACTATTCGCCGCGCCGCCCTTAACCTCGCCGGACATTTATGCGATGCGCGTGGCCTCCAGCATTTTGCGCGACCGCGTGTTTGAAGAAGTGCGCGTCAAACGCAATCTTTCTTATGCGCCGAATGCTTTTCTAGGCAGTCAGGACGCCAACATCGGCGGCATCTACGTGACAGCGGTTGACGCCAATCAAGCGACGCGTGTCATGCTCGACGAAATCGCACGGCTGCAACACGTACCCATCGGGACTGACGATGTGACCGCCATCGTCGCGCAGTTTTTGACGAATTATTATCTCGATCAGGAAACCAACGGAGCGCAGGTCGGAGAACTCGCGCGCTATGAATTGATTGGCGGCGGTTGGCGCACCTCGCTCGACTTTATCGAAAAAGTGCGCGCCGTCAAGCCCGCCGATGTCGAGCGCGTCGCGCGTCTTTACATGCGCAACATACGCTTCGTCGTGATTGGCGATCCGGCGCGCATTGACCAGAAACTCTTCACGAACACGGCGGGAAATTAGTTCATAGACTCTGTGTTACACGTCTCGCCGTTTCTTTAACGAAGCGGCAAATACGAAAGAGGCCTCTTCAATCGAAGAGGCCTCTTTTCGCAGGACTATGCTTAACGTGAAAGCGTTTTAATGATTAACCGGCTTCGGGGTGTCCAAGGAGAATGTGCCCGCAATCGGTGTTGTCGGTGTTGGCGAATCTGCGGGTTCGGCTGTCACAAAAAGTCCGAAGTCTTTCAGCGCTGTCTCGCCTTTGATCTCCGTTTCATTGCGATTACCCGTGTTTACGATCTGACCCATCTTCACGTAGTTGTTATCGGGGCCGACTGCCCACAGCACAATTCTTGTGTTGGGCGTGTTCGATCTCTTTAGGTCATGGAAGCGCATCTTGATCTGCGACGGGCCATCGTTGCGTGGCGTGATAAACGCATTCGCGTGCGACCCTGCAAGGTCTCCCGCGAAGTTGATGCGCAGGTGCGTCGTCTTTCCGCGCTTGAATGTGGGAATGTTAAGCAGCGGCACATTATAGGCTGAGGTATTGCCCCCGGTGGTGGTTGCCGTCACGCGGTCGCCGGTGCCGCGCGGCGTCGAGCCTGCGCTGTTGTGAGTTTCCACAGGCACTACGGCCATGCCTTCCGGCACAGCGCTTCGCAATACAACTTTGGAACTTGAACTCATCATCGCCATATTCGCGTCGGGCGACAGCACCAGCATAAACTTGTCGAGCGGCGTCGTTGTGCTCAGCGTCGCCGTGCCGTTATCAACCGTCACGGGGCCGAGCAATGTCGCTTTGCCCGACGAATCAACGGCATAAACATTGTAGCCGGTGGCGTCACCGGTCAATCCCGTTAGATTAAGATTGACGGCTGTGCTCGTGCCAGTACGCATGATCTTTGCCGTGCCGGAAGCGCCGGGAATAATCGTCGTCGGCGAGAGATTGACAGTAACTTCCTTGTTCGCCGGATATTGGATTACCGTAGAACTTCCATCAGCGTTCTGGGTTGTTTGAGTTGTCTGTGTGGTGGTAGTAGTAGTGGTCTGCTGCGGCATCGTATCCTGCGCGAACGTCACACCAGCAGCGACGAGCGAAAGGGTAAGACCGCCCGCAATACAAAGTAGATGTTTCTTCATTTGTTTAATTTCCTTCTTTTAGAATTTATGTCGTTGGGAGAGAAGTAACAGATTTCGACACAAAATGACGCAAAATTTATGCCATTTATAAAAGCCTAAGCAAATGGCGCAAGAATTCCCGCAACAGCGCGCGAAGCGACATATAACAATACATCGAGTGTACGGCAATGCGCCGATTTCGTGAAAGATTATGCGCTGGTAGAGTAATTTTCTGAAGACCGTTTTACGCTTACAGATAAAGATTTCGTGCCTTGTCGAATAAAAACTTCGCGCCCGTCAAGACTGTAAAAAGAAGGAAAGGCAGCCGTTAATCTGGCTGCCTTTCTTTTATCTTTGTCGAGAAAAATCAATACTTGTAAAGCTGCGTGATGGCCTGCGCTACGTCGTTGACTTGCGGCAGTATCGCGTCTTCGAGTTGCGGCGCATATGCGACGAAGGTATCGAGGGCGGCGACGCGGCGAACGGGCGCATCGAGGTATTCAAACAATTCGTCTGCGATGCGCGCCGCCATCTCCGCGCCGTAGCCGAACGAGAGAGTATCTTCGTGCGCGATGATAACCTTGCCGGTCTTTTTCACGGTGGCGACGATGGCTTCCCAATCATAAGGCGCGAGCGTGCGAAGGTCTAAGACTTCGACGCTGATGCCTTGTTGCTGCTCGGCTTGCTTGGCGGCGACGATTGCTCGCTGAACGAGCGCGCCGAAGGTGATGATAGAAATGTCTGTGCCTTCGCGCACCGTCTTGGCTTTGCCGAACGGAATCATAAAATCGTCGGGCGGATACTGCGATTTATTGTACGCCTGACGGTAGAGATGTTTGTGTTCGAGAAAGATTACGGGATCGTCCGTGCGAATCGCCGTGCGCAGAAGCCCGTTGGCGTCCAACGCGTTTGATGGATAAACGACGCGCAGTCCGGGAATGTGCGTGAAAAGCGTGTCGCCGGATTGCGAGTGATAAATTGCGCCGCCTTTCAAGTAGCCTCCGACAGGCACGCGCACCACGACAGGACAACTGAAATCTCCCGCCGAGCGCCAGCGCATCAAAGCCATTTCGTTGCGGAGTTGATGATAAGCAGGCCAGATATAATCGAAGAACTGAATTTCGACGACGGGCTTTAAGCCGCGCGTCGCCATGCCGATGGCGCGCCCGATAATGTTAGCTTCCGCGAGCGGCGAATTAAAGACGCGCGCGCTGCCGAACTTTCTTTGCAGATTCGCCGTCACCTTAAAGACGCCGCCCTTGCCCTTCACTTTTTCCAAGTTCTCTTCGCGCGAAACATCCGCCACGTCTTCGCCGAAGACGATGATGCGATTGTCGCGCGCCATTTCCGTGTGAAGACAGCGATTGATGAGATCGACCATCGTGCCCGCGTTGCCGGAAAGCTCCGCGCCCTCTTCCGAATCGAATTCTTTTGCCGTCGGATCGACGTCGGGCGAATAAACAAATTGAGTCGCCGTTTCCGGCGCAGGCTGCGGGCTTAAGAGCGCGAGGTCTGCTGCTTCCAGCACTTCCCGGTCAACCTCGTCTTTGATTTTTTGT
>JAABUK010013497.1_pt1 | contig 10181 bp, 13 predicted proteins | sample 5559141 | NCBI WGS metagenome assembly JAABUK01 (sample SAMN10711869, study PRJNA513367) | rock metagenome | isolation source: Antarctica rocks | place: Antarctica: Victoria Land, Pudding Butte nord | collected 2016-01-03 | reverse complement strand
GGCTCGTGACCGCTGTACACCGCTCGACATATGTCTTGACTACCCTGTACAATGGACAATCGTGGCAAGTGTCACCAAATCGGAATTCGCCCGGTACTAAACCACGACACTTACTCTTGTGAATCGGAGCTACCTCATACATTGCGCAGTGTTTGCCCGCAACTTGCCACGGTCTCGACAGGGGCAAGAACCGGCCATGAGTGTGGTTTCAAGGCTTCCAGCTTCGAGCCGAGTGTCTGAAACACTAGGATTTGGGTAATGAGTCAGAAGGATTACTTGTATAAGACCAACTTCCTTCCGTCGGGATGCTTCCTTGCGAGCCTCTACCGCTCAACGCCTCCATCTGGATATTCAGGTCTTTTAACACTTAAGTTCTTCGGCAATACGAAGGCTCCATACCGCTGTCGACATGGTCGACACGACCGCCACACGGACGGACGAACAAGCGAATGCCGCAGAGCATAACGCTACTCATTGTCCGCTTCTATGTCTTCCCACGGAACTACGTCTGCAGATAGAAGAATACGTGATCGCCGACCTCCCCAGCCCATACAACAAATCCTGGCCAGCTATCCCGGCGGACTTAGGACACAACATGGGCCACGGTTATCTGCAAACCTGCCATCTCTTACGCACCGAAATGCTGCCTCTGTTCTTGTCTGCGCCGGGTCTCCGCATCAACTTCCGCCCAGAGCTTCGTGGAAGCATGCCCTTGATCACTCGCCGCCTTGCGGCTCTGGAGGACTTTCTGGAGATTACATTCGAGGTGAGGGATATCGGGAAGGACAGCCTTGACGTGGGCTTGAATTTCGACATTATTGAGGAGCAGGACGTCGACATATCGTTTGCGTGTGTGGACTGGCGGATGGGGCGGCATACAGTCAGTATTGCAGACTTACCGGCAGACTTACCGCCCTTTGGAGGGGCTATGACTGCTGTTGAGATGGAAGTGTATCATAGTGTTTCAGCGTTTGTGGAGGGATTGAACGAGAGACGGGATAGCTCTGGCAGGCCTAAGAGCTTGGAGAATGATCATGTGCGTGGGTTGTTCGTGATGCTATGTGGGAAAGAGTGAGAGCGCTTGTGCGATGATACGACCGCCGACCTCTACGTCCTCCTCATCGACAACAAACACGTACTGGGCAAGTACTGGCCACGTGCAGGCCTCGCCCAAGGCTGCAGGCTTCCACGGATGCCTTAGGAGGACTTTCATTTTGAGCATCCCTTGCTTCCGGCTGTGGGTACGTGCTCAGGGGCCTTTATTACGACATCTCTGCTCGCAGCACATATGTTGGTCCACCCTCTTCCCCAACTTATCACGCCATTGCTGCCTAACGATACAAGTGCTCCGTGTAGCTCATCAAACACGCCTACAACAACGATCCGATATGGCGGCCACGCCGACAGAGCAACAAGCCCTCGCCGAAGAGCACAATACCACCAATTGTCCGCTCCTCTGCCTTCCTGCCGAGCTACGCATACAGATAGAAGAGTACGCAACCTCTTGCTCGAATGATCCGAAATCCTGGGCATCTCTCCAGACTGACCTACACCCCAACACTACACACGCTGGGTACCTACAGACATGCCGACTTCTACGAACCGAAATGTTACCTCTCTACCTGAACACACCGGAGCTCTACTTCCAATGCTATCCCCAGCCTATTGGTGCTACGGCGCTCTTTACCAGGCACGTTCCTATCATCAAGCGCTGGGTAGAGCTGGTCATCGCGGAGCGAGATGTGAGCAGGGATAAGCTTGGAGTAAGCGTAATGTTGGGGCGAAGCGTGGATAAGGCGCAGCAGGACGTTGAAGTTTCGTTCTCAGCGTAGGGGGTGGCCGCCGAAACACGAAATCTGGGGCGGCGGTAACGATGGCTCTGGATGTGACGAGTACGGCAGCATTCGCGTGTTTATCCAGGAGCTGAACGAGAGGTTGGAGAGCGAGAACAGGGGTCTCGAGAAGGACGATGTGCGCAAGCTCTTCGCCATCCTCTGCGGGAAAGAGTGACAGCATCTACGTCCGCCTCATCAAAAGCAAATGCGTACTAGGAATCACCCTCACCCTCCCCTCCCCCCCAACCGCCTCCCCCAACTTCCTCCCCGCCACCACCACCACATCCTCCTCCCCACCCGCAACCTCCGGGTTCGCCTCCCGATACCTAATCACCGAGCTCGCAGTCCCGAAACCCCGTTCCAACTCCTCCACCCTCACCTCCCGATCGAACAAAAATGGCCCTGGCCTTCCGTCCTCCGCTGCGGGTGCCGAGGGGATGCCGTCCCGATCCCCGTCCCTCCTCACAAAACCCGCCTCCTCAAACTCCTCTACCGGTGGAGCTACCGACCAGGGAAGATCGCCGAGTGAGCCGAGTCCCGGAATTTTGGTAGGGCGCTAAACCGCTCATCCTCCAACTCCCGCAAAACCGCTTGCACCGCCTCCGCGTTTGGAGTAGAGGGGTCCGCGTACATCGACGTACAGGTCCAGATCGCCAGCGTTCCTCCGGGTCGTAGGGCGCGAGCGGCAGAGGGGTAGAAGGCGGGGAGTTGGAGCCAGTGGGCTGACATGGCGCAGGTTATGAGATCGGCTTGTTGACCTTCAGCCAAGGCGGCATCGCAATTCTCGCCGGCGCTTTGGACGAAGGTGGGGGATGGGGAGAGGGCGAGGGCTGTGGAGGCTTTGGTCGCTTCGGCGATCATGGCGGCGCTGGTGTCGGAGCCGAATGGAGGAGGTGAAGTGGGGGTGGAGGTCGAAGATTACTTTGCCGGGGCCGGTGCCGATGTCTTGGGCACTGTGAGTGGAGTGGATGGCAGAGGGTGCAGGTCTCTTTTACCTAGATGAATGTTGCGTGGACCATTGTGGTAGTCCAAGATGGCATCGTAGATTTGGACGTGGGTAGGGGTGGCCTCGACCTTGAGCGTAGTTTGCGGCTTGTTCGACGGTGAATTTGACGAAGGTTGGGTCTTTGGTCGCCATTGTTTTTGGTCTTTCGAGCTGGAACAGTGCTCGATAGTAGTAGTATTATATGCAATGTGAGTCACCTGAAAGTGGGCCCATTCCTGCAAGTTGAGGCTGAAGACATCGGCACGCATGTGGAAGGTGATGCTTGCAGGCTGTTGGTCAAGATCGTTCATAACTTACATACCCAGCATAATCCTATCAATCTGCTCGTTTCTTATAATCCGTTATATCATCGGCGGCAGCACTCTTCCCTCCTTCAGCGGGTCCATCATCCCAATCTTCAGCATTCTCGTCCCAATGATCGAGTTCCTCCGTGACATCAGTATCCCCCGCCCCGGCCGTCGCCTGCCCGGTCGCTCCAGCAGCCACCACCCCAGTCTCCTGCTCTCCCACGGGACCCAGTTCAACATCCCTCTCTGGATCTTCGAGATCATCCTGGTCCTCGCCAGGCACGATATCGTAATGCTTAGTCTTCCGCCGCCTCTCCAACATACGTTTGTGGTACCAGCTACACGCCAGTAGCGCCAGAGCTGAACCCACAACATTGGCGAGAATGTCGTAGGGATCAAAGGCTCGATCATTTGGGAGGAGAGCTTGCACGACTTCGGAGCCGATGCCGAGGCCGGCGGTGATGGTGAGGAGGGTGAGGTGGATGCAGCGACGGCGGGAGGTTTCGAGGATCCAGTAGAAGGTTAACTAGGAGAGTAGTGTTAGGCTGGCGCATAGTTGTCTTGTTGATAGGCGGGTACTGCTTACTGTGAGGAGGAGGAAGGTGATGAAGTGGAGGCCCTTGTCGCTTTGGCCATACGAGGGTATGACCTGTGTGGACAGTCCCAAGTATGCCGACGCGAGCACCAGTACCACAAAGGCCGCTGGAGCAGGTGTTAGCTGTTGGCTGTTCGCGGGTGTCGCGGGCGTGGTCTTACCTAGAAATGGCTGACGGATACGAATGGCCGGCATTCTGCGTCTTCTTCACCTTTTACGACATCATGTGTGTTTAGTTGTGTCGTGAGGTAGGGTCATTGTCGCAAAGACATACGCTGGTATTGTCGCGGGAGTGAACAGCAGCTCGGAGGGTCGGCGTGTCTTCACCTGTGACCAGTCTGGCTTGCGCTAGGCACTCTCGGAGGAACCTCACTCGCCCTCGTCACAGCAAGACATCATCCGCCGGCGACGACACCATCGATATACATCGTTCCGACCCGCCCACCATCTCCGTCTCGCGACGCCGATTCTGATGATCCCACTCTCGCCTCACCACCCGACCAGGCTGGCGAGTAAATCGGCAAGCGACCGGTTTACAGCGTGTTCGGAGGGGCTTGCGCAGTGCACAGCACGGCCAAAGCGGGTCATGAGGAGATGACCTCTACACCCCAGCGCATCACCACCAACGCCCACTACCCCACCACCGCCGCCTCCACGATCAATGGCAGCGCCCGTCGCGGCTTCAGCATGAGCAGAGATGGTCACCATGGCCCTAGGACGGAGCCTCCCGCCAGCGCGGCCGAGGGGGACCAGCCCGAGGACGCCGTGCATCTCATGCTCAGGTCACGGTGGGCAGACACGGAATCAAATATCGCGAAGCTCTTTGGAACCGATGGGCAGACTCGGCGCACATCCAAGAAGTCAATAGCGGGCGAGGGTGCTGTCGCCGCAGCCACCTCCGCGGCCGCTCATAATGCCAAGACTCCGGCTCCACCCAAACGCTCTGCCCGCCAGATAGACGACGACTACGGCGATGACGATGAAGAGGAGGAGGATGAGCTGCAGAAGGAGAGTCCGCTCAAGAAGAAGGCCAAGGTTGCGCTACCCAATGGCATCCACCCCTTCGCCTCGCGCTCGCCGCTGCCAGCGGGCAGGGCCCTTCCACGCGCTGCACCAACCTCGACTCCATCCGAACCCGCGAAGAGCTCAGAAGACGTGCGGAAGCAGTTGGAGGAGGACAAGAAGGCGGCGGAAGAGGCAGCAAAGAAGAGCTTCCAGTCCATGTACTACACCCTCGAGCATGACCGGGACGCGATGTTGGAGCAGCAGAAGTTGGACGAGCTGGATCGCGAAGTGGAGAATGAACTATCTGGAGGCGCGAGCAGCGCGCAGAACACACAACAAGGCGCAAATGCTGGTGCAGCGGCAGCAGGCACCCAGGGGACATTGGGAAGTGCAGACTTAGGCGCATCAAGCCTCACACTCAAGCACCTCATCGCGCGGATAGACATGAAGCGCGACATGGTTCGCGCATCCGACAACCAGCTCCGGACCCTCATATCGGAAGTTAGGAAAGGACGAAGCAAGTGGGCGTCCGAGGACAAGGTTGGACAGGAGGAGCTGTATGAGGCATCGGAGAAGGTGCTTATGGAGCTCAAGGCACAGACGGATTATGCTCAGCCTTTTCTGCAGCGCGTCAGCAAGCGCGAGGCACCGGACTACTTCAACGTCATCAAGCACCCCATGGACATTGGGAGCATGCTGAAGAAGCTGAAGCAGCTGGCCTACAGGAGCAAGAAGGACTTTGTGGACGACCTCAGCCTCATATGGGCGAATTGTCTCAAGTACAACCAAGATCCGAACCACCCGCTACGGAAGAAAGCCTTGTACATGCGAAAGGAGACCGACAAGCTCACACCACTCATCCCGGACATCATCATTCGGGACCGTGCAGAGGTGGAAGCAGAGGAGAGGCGAATGCACTCGGTGGACGCAGACGATAGCGACGAAGACGATGCGCCGATCATGGCTTCAAGAGGCCGCATGGCGCCTAAGAAGGGTGTCAGCAAGGGCGGGCCATCTTCAACCAAGCGAGCGCCGACAGTCGCGGTGGAGGAGGCTGGTGACTCAACGCCGGCGCCGGATGTGAAGCCAGCATTACCACTTTCAGCATCGAATTTGCGAATGGAGAGTCTGCGAGCAGAGTCGGAAGTGCACGATGCGAGCTCAACAGGCTTTAGCACTCCTCCTCCTGGCAATGCGACACCCTCTGGACTCAATGGCGTGCACGGTAGTGGTGCGCCTGGTAGCCAAGCAGATGTTACAGAGGTTGATGGTTTGGGCAACTCCATCATTGGCTCCACGCATGAAGACGAGGATGAAGAGGACACGGAGTTCAAGACGTGGAAGCAAGTCACCAAGAGGGACCGAGCTCAAGCTGCGTCTGAACGACATCGGCTGTTTCGTGGCGAGCAGCTTAAGAATCTGAACCCGGAGGAGCCTGCGCTTCTGCGGTCAAAAGCCATGATGCGGAGATGGACGCGCCAGCAGAAGATGGCTCCCACGGAGAAAGCTTCTGGGGACACGACCATGACTGACGGTGAAGATGGACCAGAACAGCCACCGCAAGGCGAGTCTCTTGCAGAAGGCATCGAGAAGGATCAAGACTCCACTCTGCCCGACTACTACAGCTCCCTCTCAGCTATCCCCAACATCGACGAGCGCTTCAAGTGGACCACGGACTCGGAGGGCTTTGTGGTGCCGCAAACTGAAGAGTGGATGCGGATGTATCCCAAAGACCTGTTCAAGTCTGCCGGTGGTGCTTTGAATCGCAAGATGGAGGGCAACATCAAGCAGATGCAGGATACCCGGAAGATATGTGCGAAGATTGGGATCGTGAAGCAGATGCAGATTCAAGCTCAGGTAAGCTAAGCACGAGCAGCAATGGCGACTATTTCGTGTTCGTTGCTGATAACTTGTCCAGACGTACCAGAACCAGTTTTCAAAGTACGAACCACAACCCTTCGTGGAACAAGACGTTGGCGCAGTGGTGGTGTCTGAAGACGGTCCACTCATGGCTCCATGGGTCACTCGAGCGGCTCTTCAGCGCTCAGTCGGCAAGATCTTCTATCACGCTGGCTTTGAGGACTTTCAGCCTTCTGCGCTCGAGACTATCACCGATCTGGCTGGCGAGTACTTTGGCAAGCTTGTCGGTGCTTTCAAGTGCTATCACGAGCAACCTAAGGCCGAGGCTGAGGCTCCACGGTACACGTTCGAGGAACAAGTCTTGCACTCCTTGCACGAGCATGGCCTCGACGTCGAAGCGCTGGAGACGTACGTTAAGGACGATGTCGAGCGCTTGGGCACGAAGCTGGGTGTTGTGCACGAGCGAATGAAGTCGCATCTTGCTGATCTCCTCGTACGCCTTCCCAACACTACCTTCGCACCTCTTACCTTTGCTAACACGAACGCAGCGTCCCGCCCTCGGCGACCACGCCGGTGCAGACGGCGTCGGCGCCTTCAACGACGGCAGCGACCAATTCGTCGGCGGCGACTTCGCCGAAGACCTCGACGAAGACTTCTTCGGCTTCCGCGAGTCCGGACTCGCCGAAGAACTCGGCCTCGAAAACATGTCCGTCCCATTACACCTCCTCCAAAATCGTATGAACAACCTCCACCAAGCCGCCATCGCTGGACCAATCAACACGACAGGCCTGGTCTTCCCCACCCCACCAGCCTACGAGCCCATCACTGTCGAGAACCTGGGATCGCAGATCGGGCTGGTGCAAGGGTTCTTCCGGGAGAAGTTGCGCGCGAACCACGATGATCCGTTGGTGGAGGATGAAGACTTGCCGCAGAAGCAGCGGTTTCCGAAGCCGAGGCTGCCGCCTACGGGGAAGATTTCGAGTCCGAGGAAGAGGCCGATTCGCGAACAGCAGCAGGCGGCGAAGAAGAGGCGGAAGATGGAGGAGAGTCATGGGAAGGGGATGGATGCGCCGGTGGGAAAGTTGAGGTTGGAGATGCCGAGTAAGGAGGCCAATGGCGTTGAGCCGGAGAAGCGCGCGGCGAAGGAGAAAGAGAAAGAGAAAGAGAGGGATGAAGACGGCATGGATGTTGACGGCGACGAGAACGGCGACGGCGGTGGGGGAGGCGAGGGAGGCGCGATGATCAGCCCGGAAAGCTTGGCGCCGAATTAGGCGGGCGGTGCGTCGAGCTCGAGATCGCCGGGGAGACTGAAGGCGCCTTACGCTCCGCCTGGGTCCAAGTGTCAGCGCTGCCGCCGGATACGCATGGTATGCTCCGGGGCCCTGGCTCCCGAAGGGGGCCGCTGCGCGAGATGCGCGAAAGGGGGGTATGGATGCGTGTTCGGTTCGAGCTCGGCGGGCGGTGTGGCTCGCCCTTGAGGAATGGGAAGGTCGCGGATGCCGGACGTGGAGGTCAGGTGCACAGTCCGCGAGACTGGTGTTTGGACCACCGCTCATGGTCGCAGAGGGCAGCTGCATCGGCCGGATTTGCAAGCTCGAGACACCTTGAGTCGAGCTCGCCCAGTCCACGACACCGCTGGCCTCACTGTCTCCGGCTTGGTTCGAGCGGCGTATGCCGCCGGCGCGACCTTTCTGGCCGCAGCCCTTGCGCCTTGTGCGTGAGAGCGGACGTGGTACTGGCTTTGGCCCGGAAAAGAACAGCAGGGAGTTTTGGAGGAAGTGCCGTTTCTGCCGTGGGACCTGAAACCGAAAGGTGGGAAGCGGTCGCTGTGCGGAGTGCGTGGCTGGTGGGTTGGAGTGTGTCTATGACTCTCCGCCGGAGAGTTGGGAACCGACTGATGACGAGGAGCATGGGTGGTGATGGGACGGCGGAGAGGGCCGTTAAGGACGAAGAGCCGTCTGATGATGTGAAGATCAGGGTGGAAGAGGTGTCGGAGTGACTCTTGGGGTACGCGGCGTTTTCTGGGATGGGTGGGTGGGTTCGGTCATCGGCAACTTGGGTATACCCTCAGTCATCATTCTCCGGCGTGGGATGGGCGGGTTGGGATCTGCCGTGATGGGTTTTCGTTGCCTTGTGTTGTTTTATTCATTGCGCGGAGGGCATTGGATTGTACAAAGGGACGGGGACTTTGTAATTTCCGCCTCGTTTGAGGGCTGGACAGTTGTGCAAAGCTTGATTGATATGAATGAATGGAGATGGGGGTTATTGATCACTTGCTCCTGTCCTTGCCCATGAATACGCTGAAAAGTAATGTGACCTAAGAGTCGATTTGGAGCCAGCCATCTCCTGGACACCTGTGATTGATCATCTAATGGGGTGGTCTACAGTGGCATTGATGCTGGTTGCAGGTAGGGGATCACATGGCGTGAGCATAATGCGATGGCCTCCTCTTCGGCCCGGCCAGTTTTCGTACTCGCCCTGACGTTAGATAGAACAAGCGTCTATGCAGAATCTCGTAGCTTGATTGCACAAAGGTACCCGTTTTATCGTCCTCATGTCAAACCATTCTCTTGGCGAAACGCAAATCGGACTCATGGAAAACACAACGAGGCCACAACATCGACTCGTGGTTGGCACTTCGAAGGCTTGCAATTGTGCTTGTGAGCTATTTCCGTTCTGTAGCCTGGCAAAGCTAGAACTCTCGTCCAGCCCGACCATCTGGTAGCAGCAGATATACTCGTTTCAGCATCGCAAGCATTGTCTCGGCAGTTCACACCCGCCCCCACGCGCCTCACATAGCTTCGTTCGCACGCTTATGTCCTCGCAGCCTGCGCCGCAGCCTGTCCAGCCTGGGCAGCCGCCTGCTGTGGGTTCACCTTCTTCCCGTCCTTGTTGTACCGCACTCGTGGTGGGGGCGCGCGGTTGCGGCGGCCTTCGCGGGATCGGACACTGTTGCCGCTTGTCAGCCTCTAAACTCTCTATTTCTCGTGTCCCGCTCCCATTTGTTGTATTGTGAACGCACCGCACGATCTTCCCGTGGATAGCGCACGAAACGCAGTACTGCAGCTTGAGGTACATCTTGGGGACGGAGTACTCGGCGAAGACGGAGGCGTCGGAGATGTCGCGGATGGCGGCGCTCTCGACCATGTTGCGGATGGTGAATCTCTTGATGGCCTTGTCCTTGGGGGTGCAGCGGGAGCAGTTGGAGCAGCGGATCGGCTTCACGTGGCCGCGGCCTTTCTTGTTACGTCCACTGCAATAACCTCATTAGTGGTGTTCGCGTGGTCGGTTGTCCTTGGTGGGTGTCGTGGGTTGACGTACTTGGACGCTCGCTTCTTGACCATATTTGCGGTTTGTGTTGTTGCAGCAAGCGTATGTCACTTGCTGTTGTGCTATCGAGGCTGTGGCGTAGAGGTGAGGTGGTGTCGTCGGCGTTCTGTACAAATTGCGTGTGGTGGTGGTATGCCAAGATTGTTCACCGGGATCGTCCGCGGGATAGGGCAAGTCAGCCGAGACAGGGATCTGCGTTCTTACGGAAGCTTCAGGGTCGGCATTGTTGACACGCGATTGCTGTTGACTTCTGCTCGAGATAT
>JAABUK010013496.1_pt1 | contig 10181 bp, 13 predicted proteins | sample 5559141 | NCBI WGS metagenome assembly JAABUK01 (sample SAMN10711869, study PRJNA513367) | rock metagenome | isolation source: Antarctica rocks | place: Antarctica: Victoria Land, Pudding Butte nord | collected 2016-01-03 | reverse complement strand
GACCAGGTTGCACTTGTGTACATTTGCGCATGCAACCAAAGAGGGTGCATATCGGTTGGATAGCCAGGCGGAATCAGCCTGGGGCAATTCATGCACATGTCATCTTGCAATTCATCTGGGACCAAAAGGTCTGCATGACTGCTTGCCACAGGTGTCTCATTTCCTGTACTATATCTATCCAGTATTTTCACCTCAGTCCCCTGACCGCCACCACCATGATCACAGCTGGCTGGAATTGATGCCTCCATGGCATGGTGACTGATCAAGTCTGCCTCTGAACTACACTTCTGCCTCTTGTTGATAGTCTGGTCTTGGTGAGCTCTGTCACAATCTTGCTGCATCATTTTGGATTGTATGGCCTGTGATGCAGCATCAGTTGCACTTGCTGAGGTCAATGCTCCAGAATGGGACAGTGTGTCATCCCTGGCAGCAGTTATGTATGTCCTGACTTGGTCAGGGCCCTTGTACGTTCCTCCATACTGTGAGTCATTGGCAACAGGGTGTCCAAGAAAAGAAAGATGAACCCTGCACAAGATCGCACAACTAGTCATTTGCACATCCAAACACAACACCACCTACTTGATACGGAAGCAGCTCAACAGTGTCAACTTGCATGTCCTGATTGTTCATAAACATTGCACAGACCAGCAGCAGATGCACCTTTGGTGAGAGCGCCAGATGCTGTGCCTTGTTTTTTAGATGTAAGCAGATTTGCTGCACACATGTCACGTGCCCCAGCAAACATGCAGATTTGAAGGCTGACCTGATCTGGTGTGTGCGGCCAGTCTTGGGTTGGCATTCCACCAGGCTGGTGCAAGCATCAGGCGCAACAGACAACAGCCTAAACCCAGTCTGAGCCTCCTTTGCCTGCAGTGTCTGATTCTGACCAACTTCAGGTGCCCTGCCCATGCTCTGCTTATGAGACAGGCTGCCATCTGGCTCCATCAAGAATGCATGATTGCTGCCTGAATCCCAGGCCAGTTGCCTGTCTACGGCTATTGGGTCATCAGGAAAGGACCCCAGAACACGGGCAATGTATGTTTTCTGCACCGCGCCTGGCTCCTACAGACACAGGAAACATGTAAAGTGCTGTGTCATGCCAGAAATGCAAAGGTTGCAGCGACAGGCAAATGGTCCCGATTGTCTTGGAGTTGCACTGACTGATTGCAACAACAGCATGCCTTTCAAATGGGCAATCATGCCCCAGGGTTGTAACAACCATATAACACCTGGCAAATGAAGACTCACCGTAATCTGTGTTCCGACAGCCTTGGCAGCAGCTGCAGTCTTGGCAATGAGTAACAAGCCTGAGACAGGTTTATCAAGACGGTGCACGGGAAACAGCTTGCCTAGATCCGGCCTTTCCACTTGCAGCAAAGCCATCACCGTATTCTTGCGATACTGCCCACAAGCATGCACAGGCATGCTGGCTGGCTTATGCACGGCAATCAGATCCTGTGTCTCAGCCACGACCTGCCAGAAGCCACATCATACTACTGTCAATTTGCTTTCAAAATAACAATAATTTACAGGCGTTCCAGCTAATCGTTTTTGCCAGATACCTACTTTGCTTTCATGTGCATATACATATATCTTAGCTTGGCATTGAAGGCAGCAAGCGCCTGCGGGTTGGCTTGAGGGGAGTACATTTGCAACAACTTGAGCTGTGCTTCATGCAGGATCTCTATTGTGGTACTATGCGATGTTTGATGTCTGGGTGCACGGAACAAGTGCATACTGCACTTGATGTAGCAGATGGCAGGTGTCAGGTAGGTACCTCCAGGGGCAGATCCAGCACAGGTGGCTCATGGCGGTGAATGAAATGCCGCATGCGGTGGTTGCCATTCAAGAGAGTGTCTGCTGTGGCTGTGACCTTACCACCCTCAATTCTCAGCCGGCCATCCTCAAAAGCCTCTTGATAGTAGCTTCTTGGGCGGGATGAAAACTCCTAGAACAGACTTAGGTTGCAAAGAAGCTATGACTGCCGGCAGCGCTGCAAGTGAGCTTTCAGCTATCACTGTGCAGGGTGGTTTCAGGGCAATAGCAACTTGAGCCGTCCAGTGCAGCATATTGAGCTGGCAAGATGGTGCTGGAAGATTTGGAAATGGTGCAACATACACAGCGGGTTTCGCATTGGTGCTACAAGACCTATTCACACACGCAAGCGTTATATACCTCAGAGAAGACATCTATGATTGTCTTGCCCAGCCACCTCTTCTTCACAGAGCACAGGAAGTCGAAGTAGTATGGTTTCACCTGTACCCAAACAAAGCTTTTCATGCGTCTTACACTCTCCGCTTGAATCCAGCGGCGGGCGTCTTACAAGTCGCAAGCCGTTGACTTGTATATAGTCCGCGCTCTTCGCAGGGGAATCTGCTGACTCAACCACCTTGTTCAACAGTGTCGGCATCTTGCAGGATCTGAAGTTGGCGGCTCTTCCCAAGACTGAGAACGGCATGCGGTACGATGGCTCAAACCACACGCGAGTGTTGCTTGCAGCCTTGTGAGCGTTACGAGTGCCATGCCATTCCCTGCACGTGCCGTGTGCCTCGCACCACTGTGTCACTCTACTAGCACAGAACATGTACATCTGACTTCACCTGCAGTGCCTCAAAGCAGACTCAACACACAAACACTCAGTTCATCAGTGCAGAACGCTGGCGGAGTCTATGGAAAACGAGGACCACATGCGTCTGATTGCACACTCCTCCAGACTGTATGAGTACTGAAGTCAGCAACGTGATAGACAGCCAGCTTCAGCTGGCAGACAGTCAATATACTTAACAATTGCAACAAGTATGTAGAGGCTACGAGACCCCAGTCTCTGTCGCTTCCATCTGTTTTTGCCTCTTCCAGGCCTGAGCACGCTCCAAAAACTTAAGATTTGATGCTGCACCTTCCTCCTCAGGAAAGACATAATCATAGTACTCCTCCATGCCCGCGTCCATACCTTCGTCTGTCTGAATCTTTCTTTTCTTTTTGAGTTTCTTGGGCATTTTACGCTCTACCGCCTCCACCGCCGTCTGAAAACATTGCAAGCAGCATCAGGTTACTACAACATTGGGTTGGTGCAATCAATGAAGATCAGAGTGTCGTGCATTTTGCATGCAGCATCACTGGAGCTTTCAACAAAGGTTGTTGTACAAGATACAAGACTGTGGGCCGCGCCTACACTCCAATTCGCACAGTGCAGCGGGGAAGCTGTTCTTGTGAGCAAACCTTTTTGATAAGGTTGCAGCACAGTCAGTGACAGCAACACACAGCAGGAAGGCCTGCATGCCTACTGCACAGCTCAGTGTAAAGCGTGGTCAGCATGTTTGTCAGGAGTATGCATTGCAGCCATATGCAGCAGGGGTGTGACTTGCTGTTTGACTTATGACTGCTTGAGCTGTGTGTGCACACCCATAGTATCTGTTGTCTTCTGGGTTGCTGCTACAGGCAAGAGTTGCAAGGCATGACTGACCTGTCGTTGCTCAGCTGCAACAGTGTTGGCTTCAAAGGTCCGCCAGGCTTCTAGAAGCATGACAGCTTCCTCCTTGGCGTCAGGCTGGTTCTCCCTCAGGCTGCGGAAAGCCCTCTCATATACACTGCGCATGAACCCATGAAGCAAGATTTGCCAAGCAGCCCTGACAAAGCAAGCCTTGGCAAGCAAACGTTGCCTGACATGAAAGTGTATCTAACCAAAGGCGCTGTTTGCATACAAAGAACTAACACACTAGTGCAAGGGCTGTAGCTCGTTCTGACACAGAGGGGAAGGAGAGGAGTGGGGGAAAGGGGGGGGAGGGGGGGACAGGTAGCTGTGTTGTAGCTGTAGTCTCTGACAGTCTGGGATGTGAAGCCACTTGTGATGCATGCGACAAGATGATTTAAAAGCACAGGTGAATGTGATGTTTTGGGTGCAGGGGAGGCAGGCTGACCTGCGTGCATGAGCTTCCCGGTCAGCAGCAGCAGCCGGGCCTTCCTGCTCAGCTGCCGCTTGCCTCCTGCCAGCCTCACTGCCATCCGCCTCCTGCTCCTCTTCACCCAGCATGCTGGCAGGGGTTGCCTCAAAACTTGCGTAACTCAGCCAAACCTGCATCAGCAGTGCCTCTCATCAACTTCTCCAAGAGAACAACCTTTATTGTGCAAAATGAGACAGTAAAGCTGTATGATGCAAGGACAACTTTTAACACTGCTGTGTCAAGTTCTTCACAGCAGGGGTCTGACTACAATTTGAGCCATAGCTAAAGGCGTTGACGTGCATGCTTGTTGCTGCTTGACCAGACAAAATTCGCAGTTGGAAGATTGGGTGTAGTTACAAGAGCAGCATACCTTTACATGTTTGGTGCGCTGAAGCAGCCTCTCATACAGCTTCCGTGTGTTTTCCCTATTGCCCTCGCTGATCTCAAAGTCAATGTAAGACTGCAAGACCACAGGACCAATGATGAGTTTGCAGCACTTCTATATTTGCTGCACATCCTGATACCTGCCAGCACTCAATGTAACACAGCCCATTTGAAATCAAGTCCAAAATCAGGCAGCTGTTGACTTAGCACCTCAGCTGAAACAACACATGGCTCTGTATACCAAAGCACATGTAGTATGATACTCTGAGCAGAGAGCATGTCCAAGACTCTCAAGTGGGAATAACCAGTATGCGACAAAGGGAGCATTGCACACCTTCCATAGCACCTCTGGCATGTCCAGTATAGGCTGAGCAATAGCCAGCTCATATATGGCACGCGCCCTGTCAATCTCCCCAAGATACTGCTGCTCAAACTCAGCAAACTTGCACCAAGCTGTGCAATTAGCTGGGCTCCACTCTAGATACTTCTCATACAAGGTTCGCACACGCTCAATGTTCCCAAGTTGTCTCTCAATCTGCACAACACACGCATCGTGTCTCACCCTGCAGTGTGTCCCAAAATCACCAATGGCTTGCGTGTCTGGCGTACATCAGCCACAAAGTGATGAGCGACGACATGTTAATGTTGCAATACCATTTGGGTGATTGCAGACGTAAGGGAATGCAGCAGCAACACTGCACTGTGCTTGGTCTGTGCAGGAGGTCGTTATATCAATCTGGTACTCCAATGCAGTGCTCACCTCAATGTAAGCTTTATATGTCCGGTCCTTTGGGCACATGCCCAGAGACATGCCCAATATCTTACGTGCAGCATCTAGGCGCTGCTGCCGTACCTCAAATTGAGCTGCAAGAATCCACATCTGCAGGTAGTGCACCACAAGCAGGTTGACAAGGGGGCGAGCAGCACATTGTGAACCACATGCCTCAAGCAGTGCCAGAAACACAATGAAATGGAAGATGCACAACCTGTCTGACAACCTGTCAACAATTCCTGAACAAAGATTGCGGGTTGTTTACATTCTTGTGATCAACTCTCCTTGCACGCAGCAGACAACAGAAGCTATCTGGGCAGCCCGGTATCATACTGGGCTAATCAGCAAATTAACGCCGAAAGGCATAGTCTTTTCTTTTCCTTTTCTTTTCTATAACAGAAGCTCACAGGGGCTTACTTTGGCGAATGTGAAGGCTTTGTGGGGGATGAGCTTGAGGCAAGCCCGGTAGACTTCCCTGGTGCGCTCTGCATCCTGGGCCTCTAGCTCCTCAAACAAGGCATAGTTGATCCACAGATAGATATACCGCTGCCAGTAGCGTTTCTCATCAGCCGGCGGAATGTTGGCTATCGCCCTCTCATACACCTGCCGAAGTTGGAGGACAGCCATGAGCTTGCAGACAGCATTAACACTATGTTGATCAAACCAGCTGAACCTTGCGCCAAAACATATTGCCTCGTTATTGACACAAGGTCACAAGACTTGCTTGTAGTGCGATATCAACTGAGAGACATTGGATCTGTGTACAGCAGAGAGTGCATCTGCAGTTGACGTTACTGAATGACAGCAAGAGCATAGACAATGGAATAGAGGGGTGAAGTGAGGGAGCATCCTACCTCGCGTATCTTGTCATGGTCACCTGCTGCCTCCTCCAGCCGGATGTAGTCAAACCAGGAATCATAGTTCAGGGGATTCTTCTTGACCTCTGCCTCATACTGGAAGCGCCTCTCACCTACTATGACATCCTGCAAAGGCCATCAACAGAGGCTCAATGTGGACAACATCAGCAATACAACATGCCAGTCAGTGCCAGACATCAGCAATACAACATGCCAGTCAGTGCCAGACATCAGCAACAGCTCACAGACCATCAGCAGGTACCAATGAGCCAAGCTCCAGCAGCATACTGCCAGCAGCCTAGCAGCACCCAATGTAACATGCAACTTTGGGAAATGCACACCGTGCTTCAGATGGCATCTGGTGCATCACGACCGTGTGACTTTTATGAAGGCACAGAACGTGTGCTGCAGCAGGCATGATTGATTTACCTCAATGCCTTCTCTGTCACCATGCTGCTTTTCAAATGCCACAAACTTCTTGTACACATCTTGCGCCTGGCCTTTGGGGATATGGTCAAGAGCATACTTGTAAATGGCACGGGCCCGCTCAGGCTCCTTACACTTCTCTTCAAACTCAGCAAACTTGATGAAAAGCTCTTCCTGCAGGCTGGTACAGGTGAATATGACACCATACAATCTGTGCTGTCGGCAAGTGACATTCGCCTGGCCAGATGCACTTGATCTTGATACAAAATCAGCGCACTTGCGCTGCATGCTTGCCAAGAACGACATTGGGTACATAGAAAGCAAGCAAGAGAGTTGTTGCCCAGTTGGACTGGTTGCAATATGCATGTTTGCAAGCTGTCTCACAGGACATGCAGGCTAGGCTGCGCAGATGACTGCAGGTCTTCAGGTCAGATGCAATATCATGCAGACTTTTCCTTGAGCTGGCAGCATAAGTTTGAAGACGAGATGACTGATACCGTTTGAGCGTCCTCTCCCATCTCGCCTACTGCCCTCTCATAGCATGTCCTGGCCAAACCAATCTGGCCATTCTTCATCTCAAACTTGGCATATCTGACCCAGGCCTTGACACTAGGCAGACACTGTACATAGCGCTCATAGATGTTGCGTGCCCGCTCAACTTCGCTGTAACGCAGCTCCATCTGTATGATCGCACCAAAAGAAGCGTTTGATGCTCAGCGCTCTGCATTCTTTGTTTGCAACACTGTTGTGGCAAGGACTTAATGCTGCTATATGCAGAACAGGAGGTGCAGTGCAAGTGCAAACGTACAAGGCAGCACTGCTGCTAATGAATGACCTTAGCCCACATCCATGATCAACTAGAAGGACTTGGAGATGCTGCTGACCTTGATGTAGGCTGCCCAGCCATGGTGATCAGGCTCCCATTGCATCCATCTCTCAAAGATTTGCCTGGCTCCTGGCACATTGTTCAGCATCTCTTCCATGTGGATGTACTTATACCACAACTGGTCAATGCGCGGCAGCAGTGTGACAGCCCGATCCCAGACATTTCGTGCATGGTTGATGAAGCGTGCTCGCATTTCCATCTCAGCATACTTCAACCAGAGAGTTACACTGGCATAGCTGACATCCAAAGCTCGCTCCCAGACAGAACGAGCTCGCCTGTAGTCTTTTTGGGACTCTTCCCATTGAGCGTACTGCATCAGACCACAGCTGGTAAGCGTGTGCAACAAGTCATGCCTGCATTGATGGTATGCAATAGTGAGAGCACACCTTCACCCACACTCCCTGGTTCCATCTGACTCTGCGCACAAGGTCTTCAAACTCCTTGCGCTTGCGTAGCCTGTACTCTGCAAGCTCTGCAGGACTGCTGATCTTCTGCTTGGGGGCTTTGAAATCAACCTCTTGAAGCTCTTTTGACTCTCGAAGGATTTGCTCAGCAGTGATCTGCAGCAGAAGGTGGGGGAGTGTGTTGTGCAGACTGGCGCAGAGACAAGCTCAGCAGCTTCGCTGACTATATCCAGTCAGGCAAATGGATCCAGTCAGTCAACATCTCCCTTGAGGTGGGCGGAAGGGGGTTACTTTAGGTCTGAAATACGCACCTGCTGGTCTGCAGGCTGCTTGTTCCTGACCCTGGTTGCACGAGGTAATCGGACTTCTGTGTCTCGCTGAGTGGTACCTCCAAAGTTAGCCATTTCTGCTGGTCGCAGCCGAAGCTGGCCGGTGCTTGCTCAGACAGCTATCAGCAGTCACTGGATCCTTGGCGGAGCGCAGCCGTCCTCGGGACTGTTAAGCCGACGTATGTGTGGCTGAACGCTACGTGTTGCAAACACACAGATACGGCGGGTCTTGAGGGCCACCGTGATCGCTCACTGTGTAGACCACTGCACCAAGCAAGGCAATCAAGCCACACGGCGTAAACTGGCGGCATTACGCCGTAACTGTAACGCATGATTACTCACTGCAGTAAGCATTACTCAAAGGGCACAAGGTGGCCATGCAGATTGTTAATGGACTGCATAAGGTTGAGTCCCTGTATTGGGATTCTTGGAATACACGCCCAGACCTGTCATTTCATGCAAAAGCATGACAACCATACTATGATACCTATAATTGGTTGTCAATCTGACAAGTACAGTTATCGAATTCATTTGCTGGTGAGCATGCTCCGTAAGCTCACTTTGCGTACCTTGAGCTTTCAGCCCTTGCTCACCCCTTAATCCCTTAATAGATTGGATCTCAGATACACTTTCCCAAGCACTAAAGATTCAGGGGGGTAACTTCGCCAGTACTTTGCCGATTTCCAGAAGACTTTGCCAGAACTTAGCCAAAACTGGCAAAGTGCCGGCTAAGCATGGCTAACGCTGTTTGCCAGTATGACTTTGCCGGCAACTGGGTACAGTAGCCAGACTTTGCCAAGCGTCCAGTCATAAGTGCATTCTAGACTGATCAGGAACACTGCAATAGCATGTCACTGTCCCAAGCTCCTTAAGGATACACTAATTTGCAGAGCTTGGTAAAGTGCCTGGATAATAGGGGTACTGCATCAGATACAGTATGCAGTCAAGCAAGCTCACCCCTTGATGTTGAATGCATGTGATGAATCGCAGAGGCAGAATCGTGTCTTGCACATCACAAGGGTGGATGTGATAGATTGCATAGATGCAGTTGACACTGTTTGAGCCTGCCTTGCAGTGACAAAAGCCTCACTTGAATGCAATGCAAACAGCACAACATGTTTCGGCCCAGATTGCGTATCATTGTCATGCAATTCAAAGGAGCCCTGGCATGCGGTTCTCAATATCCTACTGTGTACGAAATAGAGTGCATGCTGTACAGCTGCAAGGGTACAACCCATTTTAGCATGCTTGAATGACTGCATGGCTTCACAGGCTAAAAAGCATGCTGTTGATCATGCACAGCCTGTCTGTGCATTATCAACAGCTGCTGTGGCATGCATCCCATGTATGGGGCAACATGCTCTGCACTATTTTGAGAAAAGAGGCACCATAAGCAGCGCAAAGACGCTGGCAACTATGCTCAGTGTTATCAGTGTAGACCCCAGAGTGCTTTTTGCCTTGGCTGCTGCTACTGGCACAGGCTGCTTGGCAGGTTGAGCCTGCCTGATGGCTTCCTGTTCCTGCATGACATTGTGTTTCATTGGGTGCCCTTGGGTGCAATTAAGTGTCTCATGTTAGTGCATGTTGGCTCACAGGACTAGGGTTTAGGCACACCTAGTAGGTACCTGGCAACAGTTAGCTGGAACGCCTGTAAATTATTATTATTATTGTTATTATTGTGTTTCATTCACACACAGTTGACACACTTGACATGCTCTGTTTGTGGAGCTATGGCAACCTGCATATGCAAACTGCAAACTCACATCTGCATGTTGGCTGCTCAGGTGCAGACCTCGCAAAGACTTCAATGTTTACCTCTTTCTGTTTTTGTCGCCGATGGTATTCCTCTATCCACTCCGGAAATAGCTTTCTGAACATAGGATTTCTCAGATTCTGCTCCAAAGAGACTGATGCTAAGCGGCGCTTGTCGGCTTTAGACGATGATATGCTGCCAGTGGTGATGTTGTTCTCATACATGAAAGAAAGCAGGCCATTCAGGATTGTTCCCACACTCCACATGGGATTCCAGCTTTCTGCAGGAGGTCTTCCAGTTTAATGATTGCTAGAAGTGATTGCTTGAATGATTGCTACAAATGCAGGTCTTGCATGAAGCTTGTAAGCAACACACAAGTGATATGGGCAGCAAGATCATGCGCTCCATGCATTCTTGTAGCAAACATAG
>JAABUK010013495.1_pt1 | contig 10182 bp, 8 predicted proteins | sample 5559141 | NCBI WGS metagenome assembly JAABUK01 (sample SAMN10711869, study PRJNA513367) | rock metagenome | isolation source: Antarctica rocks | place: Antarctica: Victoria Land, Pudding Butte nord | collected 2016-01-03 | reverse complement strand
CAAAACACTGAAGTTTGCTCGTGAGTCGCTAGTCAAAACATGAAAACAAATGATGAAACAAGTCAATAAGCATAGAAAAGAAGTTGATTACAAGATCGAATCAAAGATGTTTCTGAATGAAAGAAACATTGTTACAGCGAGATCTTTCAAGAAGCTAGATGACAAAATGCTCGATTCTTTCATCAATTTAGATTTCATCGACTCTTCATATAAACTGAAATTATCAAAGTCTATGCATGTTCATGATGTATTTCATTCTGATCTGCTTCGCTCTGTCGTCAACGATTTCTTGTCTGATCAAAAGAACGAACTCTCAGATTCAATAGTGATAAACGACGAAGACAAATGAGAAATCGACGATATATTGAATTCTCGTCGATATCGAAGATGACTTCAGTATAGAGTCAAATGAAATGACTATGACAATGATCTCAATTGATACAACGCTGATGACGATGAATTTATGAACGCTCAGAAGATAGTTGACGATTTTCATATTTGATATTCAAACAAATCGCGCTAAAAGCGCTTTCGACTATTCAGTCAATCAGAATTTAATGAGTCTGAGTCTGTGAAATCATGATTGAGCAATCAATCGAATCGAGCAGAAAATACATTCATGCGAACATGAATCGTCGAAGAAGAAGAGTAATATCACGATTCTAGTCTTGTCAGATTTATTCTCACTTCGTCATCTTGACTAGTCTCTATTGAGTCTAGCGTCGACTGAGAAACACACATATGTAGTCAGCTTCTTTTCTGTAGCTATCTTTCTTTCTTAGCATTTATCTTCTAGTTAAATGACATTCATATTGACTCGCTCTATGCTGATTTCTAACATATTTGATGCTTCATTTGTCGAGAAAAGATTCTTGCTCAAAATCAGTTGATCGAGACTTTGATATTCAATTTTAGCTTCATGTTCAATGATAAACAGCAATGTTTGAACATATCTACGATCAGAATGTTCGACTAGCTGTGTTTATCATGCGCTCGCATCTAGAGAATCTCTGCGCGCTAGAGAAATCTCGTCGATCTTCATGAGCTGATATGAAAAGAATTTCAATATTGATATCAGCAAGATCAAAATTCAACGTCACTTTCTTTTGATGATCAATTAACTGTTTGAATTCGATGTTTTGCAATTGATAGCAGCGTGAGTTTCATCACATTCGTTGCAGATATGTTGATATGTGCAACTAGAATAAATGTAGCTGTCGTCGTTGAACTTGTTGCATATTGAGAACTCTGTGCTTGACTGTTTTCTGACTCTCTGACTCTGATATTTCGTCTGAGAAGCGATAGCAGATGTTTTCTTTATCAATGCTTAATCAATAAGTTCATTTTCAGCATTGTATCACTCGTTTGAATCATTGACTTCTTTTATCATGCAAATCTCATGAAAGTGAAAGTGAAAGATTTGCAGAGATTCAAATATGTAATGCAGATGAAGCTTCTGCAGATAGTCAATGTATCAAGCTAAGCTTGCTTGCAGAGAATGTCTCAATTGATCATTGATCATCTCAATGAAACATTGATTATATACTTCTAGACAGCGTAGAAAGAAAATTATGTTCTTGAGATTCTGCTGAGTGACATCATCATCATGAGCTTGAAGCTCGTCGATTCATAACAATTGCAGATCTTGCTTGTTGATTGAATTTAATATATAATTGTTGATCAGCTTGAAGATATTGACAGCTCAAAATTCATTTTTGAAGATGAAAGTCAGTTGAATGATATCAATAAAGAGATAGCGAGATATTATTATTTAAATGCAAGAATCACTTGAAAGAATAGTATCTGATGTTTGACTGATAGAGTTCTCTATCACTGAGTTGTTTCTCGACTGATTCAGCGCTGTACTTTGAGCTTCTAGTCGTTGAAGCTTCTGTTTCAGCTTGCGTTTCATATTTGCTTGATGAACGTTCTTAATTCTCTGTTGCATGACGAAAGTAGTTGATGTTTCAACAGTTTGTTTCAAGTTGATTTCTTTCAAGAAAACATTCAAAGAAGAAAAACTTAAAGAAGCAGATGAATTCAACGAGAGTGATGATGATGATGCAAATGAGCGAGAGCAAGACACATAAGAAAAGAAGAAGCAACAATGACTTTGTCTTCTGCTGACAGCGATAGCAACGTTGACGTTGACGTGACTCTGATAACAAGTAGAAGCAATCATCGATAGTGATGACAGTAGTGAAGCAAATGAGATAGCAGTGACAGCAATGAGTAGCGATGACAGCAGTGAGTAGCGATGACAGCAGTGAGTAGCGATGACAGCGATAAGTAGCAGTGATAGCAGTGAGTAGCAGTGTGAATGACAAAGTGAGTAGCAAAGTGAGTAGCAAAGTGAGTAGCAAAGTGAGTAGCAAAGTGAGTAGCAAAGTGAGTAGCAAAGTGAGTAGCAAAGTGAGTAGCTGTTGAAATCATGTCTAGAATCTAATCACACTGCAGCGAGATAGTGCGTAGCTGAATAAAATGTTTGATCAATAGAGATAGCTTTAACTAGAAAACTAAGAATACAGAAGAAAGAAGACAGTTTCAAGCTGTATCTATAGTAGAGCGAACAAAGAGACGAAGTAGTTGATTTGCTAGAGCTTGAATAGATGAAATGTTTCAGCATATTTCGATTCAAAACATCATTGTTTCTTGTTCACATATTGAAATTTCTAGAATCTATTGACTAGACTCTATTCAACGTCGACACGCTTCGTAACATTACTTTCTTCTCTTTAAAAGTCATGTTTCTATGACTTGTAATGTAGTTCATAGCACTGACGTAGAGCTTGACGCTCGTCTTTCTACCAATCTTTCTATTGATCTTTCAGATCATCGAAATGTCTATTGTAGCAGACTCACTATGAGAAGAAAAGAACAATCATTGTAGCAAACTCACTATTTGACGTAGAAACACGAGGTAGATCGATTCACTGATAGATAGAGCAATGTGAGTAGATAGATCATCGCATTGACAGCGTTTTTGTAGCAGACTCACTAGAAGAAAATCGACTAGCTCATCGAAGAGATCAATTCTGATCATGTCATTGAAGCAGACTCACTAGTTGACACAGAAACACGAGATAGATCGATTCACTGATAGATAAAGTGATGTGAGTAGATAAATCATTGCATTGACAGCATCTTTGTAACAGACTCACTAGAAGAGAATCGACTAGCTCATTGAAGAGATTGATTCTGATCGTGTCATTGAAGCAGACTCACTAGTTGACACAGAAACACAAGATAAATCGATTCACTGATATTCATATCTTGCACTTTCACTCATTCTTCGCTTAGTACTAGTCAGTCATGTAATTCGACCAGTCATACAACTTGAAAATTCATATATCTTCTACATTCATATACATAGTGAGCAATTCACTCATTACACGCTTTCAACGCTTTCACATAGCTTCGCGCTGCTTTAGAAGCTTCATTCTATGAGATTTAGTAGTCTTGTAGATCTTCTTTAGATTATTGATATAGCGTTTTTCTTCACGCTCATCGCGAGTTCGTTGCCTTGATTCTTCTACTTGTACTCTATCTTGAGTCATAGTTTAAGCATCTTTGATATAAAGTAGATCTTCTGATTGAAGAATCTTATCAGACTGCTTTTTGCATGCATTTTAAGCATTCTGAGTTGACTGTGTTCGATCTAGCTTATTCTTCAGTAGCTCAATTTTACAAGTCATTGCATTGACTTCTTTCGTATATTTGAATAGCTTCTGATGAAGCTTGAGTTTATAGTCAACGCAAAGTAGATTGACTTGTTGTCTTCTCAGCTGTAATCTAGTAGTAGAGATAGTCTTTCAGACATTGAGTGATTTCGTCGTAGATGATGTAATAGAACGAGCTGAGAATTAAGTTTCTTGCATCTTATTCAGAATTGCATTAGAATCAAAGAAATTTAGATCAGTTTGCTTTCAAGTCGAATGTATAGTAGTTTTCTTAAAGACTTTACTTCTGAACTCGTTGAAAGCAGTCAGAAATTTGATTTTGATGAAGATCTTGTCACTCATTTGAATCGCTTCGTTAATGACTTTTGAATGTCAGTGTTTCAGAAACTGAAAAACACATACATTCAGCGACTGAAGCAGATGAGTAGTATGCAAAGATAAGTCGAAAGATATGATCTTGTGATTCTCACAGTAGAATAGAAATTCGCGTGTATGATGAGATTCGTAGTCATTCATTACGAGTAGTCTTCATGCATCTCGTTGATATCATTGACTGTAGTGATCAAAATGTTTAATTCACTGCAGTAATATTCAGTCATTTGAATAATCTGTATTCGATGTAGTGAAAATCATCTCGTCATCGATATCGTTGTTGAAATGAAAGAACAATAGATTGACTTTCTGAAGAATAAGCATTGATGAAATATCTTTGTCAGTATCGTTAATACACTCAATGATGATACAGAATTCTCTGTTATCTGAGTTCAACATGTATATTCTTTGTACTGAATCTACTGTAATGATTCAGTCAGAACGTGCAATGTGTTACGAGTGTATCAAGACTGATTAGAACTAGTCAACGATCTAGTTGAGATCTGATCTAGATCTGACTCAGGTTTGACTCAGATATGACTCAACATTCTTTTTCTTTCTCAACATCTTGTTCATCTACATCATCTTCTTTTCATGTTATAAACACATTTCTTTCGAGCCTAGCGCAGTCTCTGAACATTACATAAATAGAAGCTCTTGTATCAATCTTCTTCTGTATTCTTAATATTCAGTTATAGCTATCTTTAAAGATCAAGCACTATCAACTCTGATCTTCATTGATTGTATCATCTAGGCACGATTCTGACACAATGCTCATACGATATTTGATTTCGTCGAAATTTCATGTATTCTTCTTCGTCATGTCGTATTGCTTAATCATCTCGTCATAAGCATCAAAATAACTCTTCAGAAGCTTCTCATCATGTGCATTCTTTCGTGCAGCTGTCAAAGACTTTCGTTTAGCTTTATGAAGATTCAATTGATGATCTAGTCATCGCTTGATTTATTTGAGATCTAATGATGCTCAGAGACTATTCTGACGCAGTAGAAGATTATCAGCTGATTCAATCAGATTCAGTGATGCTGATAGACTCAATTCGTTCAATCTCTTTATGTATGTATGCAAAGCTAACTTCTGATCAGATTTTAAAGCTCTGTTATGCAGTTCTTGTATTGCTGATGCTGATGAATGATCTTTCAGTCTGAATTGTAGTCTTTGCATCAAAACATCAAATTCGCGCGCAATTTCGACTTGATTAGAATTATCATACATGTTTATGACGTCAATAGTCTTCTGAATGCAACTCTCGATGATAGCGTAAGTAGCAGTCATGTGATTGAAAGTTGGTGAATTTTTGAAGATGATAGGTCAAATATTCGAATTTTCGAGTTGTATGACTGATCAAGTTACATGACTGACTAGTATTAAGCGAAGAATGAGTGAAAGTGCAAGATATGAATAGATAGAGCAATTTGAGTAGATAGATCATCGCATTGACAGCATCTTTGTAGCAGACTCACTAGAAGAAAATCGACTAGCTCATCAAAGAGATCGACTATTGACTTGTCTTTGTAACAGACTCACTAAATTGATCTGAATTTGAATCGAGTTGAATCGAATTTGATGACACAGATTATTTTGACTCGACTGATTCACAAGCTTTTGAGAAGAAAAGAAAGAGATTTGTGATTCTCTAGCAATTAATGATCATATGTTTTCGTTGATTCTATTGATCGATTTGAACTGATGTTACTGACTGAGCGATAAATTCTCTAGCAATCACACGATCATATGTTCTCATTGATTCTATTGATTTCTTGATGTTGTTCTGTCTTTCGATGTCGTCGATCATCAGATACACAAATTTCTTTATACTCGTTTCGTTGTCAGTCGAGTGACTTAAATGAATATTGATACTTGTATCGTAGAGTTAACGAATTCTTAGTTTAATGTTGAAATCATGTCTAGAATCTAATCACACTGCAGCGAGATAGTGTGTAGCTGAATAGAATGTTTGATCAATAGAGATAGCTCTAACTAGAAAACTAAGAATACAGAAGAAAGAAGACAGTTTCAAGCTGTATTTATAGTAAAGCGAACAAAGAAACGAAGTAGTCGATTTGCTAGAGCTCGAATAGATGAAATGTTTCAGCATATTTCGATTCAGAACATTGTTGTTTCTTGTTCACATATCGAAATTTCTAGAGTCTATTGACTAGATTCTATTTAACGTCGACATGCTTCGTAACAGTAGCAGATGCAAAAGTGCATTTCTGACTGAATTCTAAGAAATGAAGAAACAGAAAGAGATGATGAGAAAAACAGAAAAAGAAACGATCTATTTATTCTCTTTTTTCTGCTTAATCTTCTTGTTCTCTAACAATCGACATTGATCAAGTCAAGTCAACTAGCAGTCATCTTCACTTGTTGATAGTCTTCAGTCAAGCTGAATCTTCATTTCATACATCTCTATCAATTATGTCGATCTGCTAAAGCATCTTATAGACATTGACTTGCATCTGCAAGACACTGACACATTGTCGAAGCTACATTCGCAGCAAAGTGAGAGTATAATGTCTCAGAAGAGTTTTTAATTCTTGCATGAAAAGATGAAGTCTGTTGCTGCAACGAAGAATTTGAAGTTCTCTGCTTCAAGCACGCAGTCTAAAGACGATGCAACACTCAAGTTCAATGAGTTCAAGCAAGATGCTGCTTTATTCAATCTTATGTGCTGATCATGCAAGAAGATGAGACATAAGATTGATAATTTGATGTGTCTCAATTACACATTCAGACAAGAGACTTGCAATCAGAATGAAGAGATGAGAAAAGAGAAAGTCTGATGTTCATCATCAAATTATTAAATATAACTATGAAAAGATGATTGTCACATGCATTGATGATATCAGTATTGACAAATGTCTCTGAGAGAATGCGCGAAGCTTATTGTCTTATTAACTCTGAGATCGAGCGAAATTTTATATTGCAATCATGAATAAAAGAGCATGAGTTATTGAAGAATCATGTGACTCTGAAACAGATTCAGATGATTGATAATTGTTGCATTCTCTGCTATAATATGCATCAGATCAATATTGAGTTGATTAATCACAAGAAAGTTTGCAAGAGCTGAAACATTGAGTTTCATGCTGTGAACATGCAAGAATATGATATGATTCTTGACTATTCATGATTAGATAAGATCAACTTGAATATTCGCTGACGCAAGCATCGTTGATCATATCGAAGAAACAGTGCTCAGCGTGCAAAGCAAATACAAGTTAGTCTGTGCAAGATATCAAAATTTGTCGAGCTGACAATGCTTGCAACTAAGAAAAGAGAAGAGACTTATGTAGCTCTGCTTTATCAGCTGCTATCTATAGATGACTTATCACAGAATGCAGATTGTCAGACTGCAAGATGCAATGCACTTCAAGTGAAAGAATCAAAGATATTCTTTGCTATTTAAGATCTCAAGAAAGTGTTTTCTGAGATTCTTTCTGATAGTCTGAACATGCATGATCAGATAAAACACTTCATTGATCTGATGAAGAGCAAAATGTCTTGCATCAAGTCTATTTATAAGATGACATGAGATGAGTTTGCTGTGATACGAAACTATCTAGACAGCGCGCTAGAGAAGAAATGAATTCATTCATCAAGTAGTTTTGCAGAAGCATCTGTGTTGTTTGTAAAGAAGTCGAATGAAAGTCTTCATTTATGCGTAAACTATTATGATCTCAATGAAATAACAGTAAAGAACAATTACTCATTGTCTCTACTGTCTGAAACGCTGAATCACTTTGCTCATGCAAGACACTTTATCAAAATTGATATTTGCAACGTTTATCATTGCATTCAAATTTGCAAAAGCAATGAATGAAAAATGACTTTTCATACATGCTACAATCAGTTTGAATATCAGATGATGCTCTTTGAACTGACAAATGCTTTTGCAATCTTTCAGTTCTATGTAACTCACACGCTTAAGTCATTCATGAATATTTGCTGCGTGATATATCTGAATGATGTCTTAGTATACTCTGAGACGAAAAAGCAGCATTGAGAGCATGTGTGCAAGATTCTTTGCACGCTACTGAAATATTGACTGTATATCAAGCTGTCAAAATGCACTTTTAATCATAGCAAAGTTATCTTTCTGAAATTCGTGATAAAACGAAGAGATATTCAGATGAAACAGTTTTATATTGACGTAATCACTAGCTGATCTGAGCTTAAGTCTGTGAAGAACATTCTTGTATTCTTGAAATTTGCAAGATTTTATCAACAATTTATAAAAGAGTTCTTTCAAATCATCATGCTCTTAACAGATTTAATCAAGAATGCAAAGAAGAAAGCAATGCATTTGCTTTTTGCAATGATGTTGAAAGTAAGAAAAGCTTTTGAAAGATTGAAAGCAATCTTTGTCAATGCTCTCATTTTGAAACACTATGATTGAAATGCAGATCTTTGCATGAAGATCAATGCATCAAATCGCGAAGTCGAAAATGTGCTTAGTCAGAAGAACAAGACTGATCAATGACATCTCATTGCATACTATAGTTATAAGTTCAAAGAAGCTGAAGTACGATGAGATATGCATGATAAAGAGCTGTATGCTATAGTTCTTAATTTTAAGAACGAACAACACTATCTTCAAAGTAGCAAGTGATTCATATGTGTGATAACAGATCACAATAATCTTCGTTACTTTATGATGATGAAGAAGCTCAACGTACAACAGATGCGCTGAGCTGAGAAATTAGCTGCGTTTGACTTTCATATAGAATATCACAGAGACAAATTAAACTCTGTGAATGCATCATCAAGAAGACTTGACATCATGAAATTGAATGATAGCAAGAAGAATAATGATTATTTTCTATCTACTCTGCGAAACAAACTTCGCAATCAGAAATGTCAATCTGAGCTGCTAAAGAATGAAGAAGTTTTGATAGCAATCAAACTCGCAGCATTGACGATGCAACTGAATGACATAGTCATTGCAGATACTCAAGTCATGTGCTTAAATAAGAAAGTACTCATCAGATTTTGCAGAATTCTAGACATTGCATTGTTTTAACTTCTGATTCATCAGATTATGAAGTCGAAGAAATTCTATTTGAAGATGAGTGAATCAATGACTGCGTGACTGCTGAAGTTACAACAAAGAGACGTCTTTATTGCAAATGAGAAGTGATGTCAATGATTTGCATCTAGAAAGAATGAGCTTTCAAAATGAAGTATGAGAAATGATGAACTGCTACGTCGTGATCTTGCAGTCTATGTATTCAATGACTCTGCTACAAGAAATGAGATTCTGTGTATGAATCATGATGATTTCAAAGCAGATCATTTTGCACACACTTGTATCAAGACTGCAATAAGAAGAAAATATTACTGATTGAAAATGCTCAAAGAGATGATGAAATATGTTTGCATCTGTTCAGATTGTCAGCGAGTGCAAGTGCATCATCATAAGCTCTATGAGAAGCTGATGTCTATATCATCAGAGAACATAAATTCATTTCACATGATGATCATGAATTTCATAACAGACATGTTCTCTGCAAAGAATTCATACATCGAAAAAACAAGCGATGCTATATTGATAATAATAGATAAGTTGATCAAGCACGCAATTTATATTTTGACGATCAAAGATTTGAATGTCAAGAGACTTGCAAATCTGCTATGACGAGAATTCATATCTCATCATGAAATGATGCAAAGCATTATATTGAATCGAGACTCACTGTTCATCAGTTATTTCTGAATCACTCTATGTTGACATCTTGAAGTGAAGCAAAAGCTAAGCATTGCATTTTATTTGCAAATCAACGATCAAACAGAAAGATAGAATCAGATGCTTGAGCACTATCTGCAAGTGTATTTCAATTACAAGATGAATAACTGATCAAAGTTTTTGTCAATGACGACGTTTGCATATAACAACAACGTACACGCTAGTATCAAAAAAACTTCACATGAACTTCTAAAGAAATACATTGCAAGCTTTGCAGAGACATCTGAGAACAGAATTTTAAAGAAAAAGACATTCTTGACTATGAAGTGAGCAGAATGACTACGAAGTATCAGAGAACATCTAATGAAACTATGAAAGTGAGTAGCAAAGCAGCAAGCAAAGTATTATAATGCTCATCATAA
>JAABUK010013494.1_pt1 | contig 10182 bp, 7 predicted proteins | sample 5559141 | NCBI WGS metagenome assembly JAABUK01 (sample SAMN10711869, study PRJNA513367) | rock metagenome | isolation source: Antarctica rocks | place: Antarctica: Victoria Land, Pudding Butte nord | collected 2016-01-03 | reverse complement strand
TCGTCCGTCCCGCGCCGGTGGGGACCGGTGCCGCGTTCCTGCCCTACGTGCCCCTCGCCGAGATCCCCGCTTACGACGAGGAGCTGAACGACCGGTTGCAAGGGGACATCGCACGCCTGGAGGAGCGCGCCCTGCGGGACAACAGCGACGCTTTTCTGACGGCTCTGCTCGCATTCAAGCGCTACGCCTTCGCGCTGGCCTGGCTCGCCGAGCAGCGCCGCCCGGTGTTCGCCGCCTTCGGACGCCCCGAATTCTCACGGGTGGCCGACGCCGGGCCGGAGAGCGGGGCGGCGTTCGCGGACCTGGCGGCGCACTTGGCACGCCTCGGCGAGGCCCTGTCGGCGGCGCGCGACGCGGTCAACGGGGCCTTCGACATCGACGTCTCGCACCGGTCCCACCGCACCAATCAGGCGATCGAGGCGCTCACCCTGGTCTCCACGGTGCTGCTGCCCGCCACGCTGATCGTCAGCCTGTCCGGGGTCAACCGCGGTGCCAGCGTCCAGGGGATGCCGATCGAGATGCCGCTGGTTCGCGCCGCTGCCCGGCCGTATCACCCTGGTGAAGTGCGGCGGTCGTATAGGCCTTCCATCGCCGGGACTGGCGCTGATGACGATCGGGGTTGATGCCCCCCGGTCCAATGGGATGACAACAGTGGACTGTTCGCGCGACGAACGCGCGGGCGATAACGCAGGGGAACGGGGGCCACCATGGCGACAGGGACGAAGGCACGGGGGCCGAAGACGGTGGAGGCGGCCTTCGAGGGGCCGCCATCGGCGGCCCCTGTATCGGTCACGACGGCTCCGGGACGCGCACAATCGCGCCCATCGCGGGGGTGATCCTCGGGACACTCGTCGGCGCGGTGCTTGGGGGGTGTTGGTCGGCAGCACCCTGGCGCTGGCGCCCGGCGCGCGGCGGTGCGCTCGCCAGGGCGGCCATCGCCGGGGCGATCACCCGGGCCGGTAGGTCCGCCGCGAATGGAGCTCCCCCCGGATGAGCACGCGCCGCGGGAGCATGACGCTGACGGCCAGCGCCATCAGCGAGAATCGGCACAGATATGCTGGCGCGGCGCGGCGGCATTGTGCGCCCCTGAGGCACGGTGCCGCAGTATCGGTCGTAACGTGTTCCACGGTGTACCCTGTCAGCACCGCCGTTGGCATCGGGCGAGGATCGTCGCGGCGGGGCGCCGGTAGCTGCGCCAGCACTTCCCCGCCGCCAGTCCGTGCGGGTAACCGCCCGGCAGCGCGTCGCGGGTGCCGATGGTGGCCGTGCTTGCCACACGCCGCGCCCGTGCCGCTTCGCCCTGGCGAGCACCTGTCGACGGGCCATACCGGCCGGGGCGATCGCCGACAAACGCCGGACCCACGCCTGGGGCACCTCCGGAGGGTGCCCCGGGCCGCTCATATGCTCAGCAGCCCGGGCGCGGCCTACGGGCTAAATACGGGGGCGATCGGCCAGCCCCACGTCGCCTCCGCCAAGCGGCCGGGGTTCCCGCGCGGGCGGCACGCCAACCACGCCGGTCAGCGCCGTCGACAGCGCTGCGCGGACGGCGTGCGTGTCGTCGGGCGAGGTGACCGATGGCCGCTCGATGGGTCATGTCGAGGATGAGGGTCGGGAGGGGTACATGTTGCTGCAACTCGGCTGCGCGACCGTCGGGGCGCTGGTGATCGTCGTGGTCCAGTTCGACATCCTGGTGACGGTGCTGCACCCCGGCGTCGAGGGTCCCCTGAGCACGCGCTTCCACCGCGGCGCGTGGCGGCTGCTGCGCCTGCTCGCGCGGGCGGTGCCGGGCGACGCGCGCCGCCACGCCTTCCTGCAGGCGGCCCTGCCGCTGCTGATCGCCGGGCTGATCGGCCTCTGGCTCGCCGGCCTCCTCGTCGGCTTCGCGCTCGTCGACTACCCCTGGCTCGGCGACCCGGCCCGCTTCGCCGCCCCGCCCGGCGCGGACCCCTCGACCGCCGAGGCGCTCTACTTCAGCGGCGTGACCCTCTTCACGCTCGGCTACGGCGACATCCAGCCGGTCGCCGCGCCCTTCCGCGCCCTCGCCGTGCTGGAGGCGGCCGGCGGCGTGCTGACCGTCTCGTTCAGCGTCGCCTACCTGCTGGCGGTCTACCCGGCGCTCACGCGCCAGCGGGCGGTCGTCATCGCGCTCGACGCGGAGGTGGCCGGGCAGGCCGGCGGGCTGCCGCTCGTCCGCCGCTACCGGCGCGCGGACGGCGGCTGGGACGGGCAGCTGGAGGTCCGGCTGCGGGAGCTGGGGCTGGAGCTGCTGGCCCTGACGGCGAGCCACGAGACGCACCCGGTCCTCTACTACGCCCACCCGCGCCGCGCGCAGCACAGCTTCCTGCGCATGCTCCTGACGGTACGGGGGCTCGTCGGGCTGCTGCGCTACGGGCTCGCCCCCGAGCGGCACGCCGACCTCGTGCGCAACCCGCAGCTCCTCCTGCTGGAGCAGGCGCTGGGCTACAGTCTGCGCCGCCTGGCCGACTCGCTGCACAGCCCGCCCGTGGCGGCGGCGGCGGGCGCGACCGAGCGGCGACGGCTCGCGGCGGAGTACGCCGGGCTCTGCGCCGACCTGGAAGGGCTCGGGCTGGCCTCGGCGCGCCAGGTCGCCGCGCGGCCGGTGCCGACCCTGGTCGCGCCCGCCGGGACCGCCGACGCCGACGCCCCCGCCAACGCCGACCCGCGGGCGGACCCCGCCGGGGGCGTGGCGACCTACGCGGGCGAGCCGGACGTCCTCGACCCGGCGCTCGACTTCACGTCCGACTCGCCGGTCGCGGCCTACGTCGCCTTCCGGCTGGCGACCGACCCGTACCTCGCCGCCTACGCCGCCGCCTCCGGCTACACCGTCGCGCAGGCCGGCGCCACCGAGGAGACCGGCTGGTGGGTGGGCGACCGGTCGGCACCCTGACCCATCGCCGGGGGCCGGACGGTCCCCGGCATCCGCCCGCGCACGCGTGGCGGTGAGCCGCGACCCCGCTCGGGGGCGCGCTGGGAACGCCGCCACGCCGCGACGGGCGACGCCCGGGCGGACAACGCCCCGGGGTGATCGCCCCGCCGGGTTATGGGGCGCGAATCGTGCGGGCGACGGGGGCATCCGACGACGCGCGGGGGCTGGTGGCGTATGCGCCGTGGCGCTACGGCGCGGCAACGGGGGTTGCGGCGGATCCCCTCGCGCGACCCGCGTCGGCGGTGCCGTCCGGTGGTGCGCCGTCGCCGTCGACCGCGACCCGGTCCCGGCCCGCCCGCTTCGCTCGGTAGAGGGCGGTGTCGGCCCGGTGCAGCAGGTCGCGCCGCCCCTCGCCCCCGGGCCGGGCCGCCGCCACCCCGACGCTGAGCGTCAGGCGCAGCGGCAGCCCGGCCGGCCCGGCGAAGGGCGCGGCGGCCACGTCGCGCCGCACCGCCGCGGCGACGCCGGCCGCCGCGGCCGGCCCGGCTCCGGGGAGGACCGCCACGAACTCCTCGCCGCCGTAGCGCCCGAGCGCGCCCGTCGCCGGGAGGGCGGCCGCGACCCGGCGGCAGAGCTCCTGGAGCACCCGGTCGCCGGTCGCGTGCCCGTAGCCGTCGTTCACCCCCTTGAAGTGGTCGAGGTCGAGGAAGAGCACCGCGACGTCGCCGGGGGCCGTCAGGGCGGCCTCGAGGCGCGCGAGGATCGCCTGCCGCCCCAGCACCCCGGTCAGGGCGTCGCGGTCCGCCCGTGCCAGCGCCCGCGCGTGGGCGCGCTCCCGGCGCAGGAGCTCCCGGCCGAGGAGGGCGCAGGCGAGCGCCCCGAGCGCGTAACTCAGGGCGAAGGCGACCAGGCGGGGCGCCGCCGCCGCCGCGGCCGGGGCGTACGCCAGGGGGGCGAGGCCGGCGAGGGCGACGGCGGCACCGATCGGCAGGGCGCGGCCGGGCTGGTGGTGGTAGAGCGCGGCGAGGATGACGATCAGCGGGTAGCAGGCGTTGAGCGGGCTGTCCGCCCCGCCGGTCGCGGCGACCCCCAGGGCGACCAGCGCGACGGTGCTCAGCGGCTCGAGCACCAGCAGCCCGGCCGGCAGGCGCTGCCACGGCAGGCGGGCCAGCGCCAGGAACCAGCACAGCGCGCCGACGCCGACCGCGTCGAGGCGCGGCCGGTCGAGCGCGGCACCCCACCAGGGGGCCTGGCCGAGGGCGAGGCCGAGCGCGGCGATCGCGAAGCAGAGCGCGTAGGCCCCGCGCCGCACCCCGGCGGCGAAGGGCGGGGCGGGCGCGGCACCCGGTCCCCCGGCGGCGCGGCGCGGTCCCCCGGGTGCGTCGGCGGCCCCGCGCGCCCGTCGCCGGGTCATGCGGCACCGGGGCGCGATGGGCGTGCGGGCGCGCTAGCGGGGGACGCCTGCACGGCCAGGAAGGCGGCGACGACCTGCGGGTCGAACTGCCGCCCGGCCTGCCGCGCCAGTTCGGCCACGGCGTCCGCCACCGGCCAGGCCGCCTTGTAGGGCCGCGCGTGCGTCAACGCGTCGAAGACGTCCGCCACCGCGACGATCCGCCCGGACAGGGGGATCGTCGTGCCCGCCAGGCCGCGCGGGTAGCCCGCCCCGTCCCAGCGCTCGTGATGCGTCAGGGCGACCGCTGCGGCCAGTTGCAGTACCGCGTGGTCGCTCCCGGCCAGGATCGCCGCCCCGGCGGCGGCGTGGCCCCGCATGACGGCCAGCTCCGGGGGCGTGAGCGGCCCCGGCTTCAGAAGCACCCCGTCGGGGATGCCAATCTTGCCCACGTCGTGCAGCACCGCCGCGCGCTCGAGGCGGCCCGCGTCCTCGACGGACCAGCCCAATTCCCGCGCTAGCAGCGCGCTTGTCGCGCCCACGCGCGCGGTGTGCTGGCCGGTGTCGTCGTCGCGCGCCTCGGCGGCCCGCGCCAGGCGGTCCAGCGTCTCGTACTGGGCGGCCACGAGGGCGGCGTTCGCCGCCGTCAGCGCCGCCGTCCGCGCGGCCACGCGCCGTTCGAGCTCGTCGTTCGCCCGGTGCAGCGCCGCCGCCGCCTCGACCCGGGCGGTGACCTCCGTCTGGATACCGATGTAGTGGGTCAGGACGCCCGCCTCGTCGCGGACCGGGGCCATCGTCAGCTCGTTCCAGAACGGCGTCCCATCCTTGCGGTGGTTGCGCAGCAGGACCGCGCAGTCCTGCCCCGCCCGCAGCGCCGCCCGCAGGGTCGCGAGTCCCGGCTGGGCGGTGTCCGGCCCTTGGAGGAAGCGGCAGTTGCGCCCGACGACCTCCGCCAGCGTGTAGCCGGTCAGCCGCAGGAAGGCGGGGTTGGCGTAGACGAGGGGCAGGTCCGGCAGGCGGCAGTCGCTCACCGTGATCCCGGCGGTCGCCGCCTCGCTGGCCCGCTGGTACAAATGCAGCGCCTCGCTCAGGTGGCGTTGCTCATGCGACGCGGCGCCGGTGGCATCGTCGGTCCTCGGCAGGAGCCCGTGGTGTGGCATCATGGCGTGGCGATCCTCATATGCGAGCGGGCGCGGTGCGGTCCGCGCCCCTGCAGCGAGTATCTGCGCGGGTGGGGGAGCAAGCAATAGTGTATTGGTACCGTAACGCACCGGGACGCGCCCCGACACGTTACGATGGTTACCCGGATGAACGACGCCATGGCGATGCCCCCGGCGCGAGCGCCCGTACCGGAGACGCCGCATATCGGCCAGCGAGGACAACGACGGGTTCTCTGGCGTTTTGCGGTGGTGTGCTCCCCGCAGCGTTCAGGGCCGATGGATGGTGGAGCAAGGTGCTGGGCGGAAACGGGCACATGTGCCCGACCGGCGGCGCGGCCGCGCCGCGGCAGGACGGCGACGACCGGCGGGGCGGGCAACGCTCCCGCTGCGGCGTGTGCCGGGGGCGCTGCACAGCGACCACCGGGACGCCCGTCGCCGGGTGGTGCTGGACCCAAATCCATCCTGCTGCTCTTTCGCACGCCATCCGCGCTGCTGCTGTTTTCTCTCGTCGAATAGCCTTGGTGCTGGCCGATCCGTTGCCCGATTCGTCGTGTTTACAGCATTTCGCAGGGATATTTAGCGGTCGGTACCATAGCTGCAGTGGGCGAAGTAGTGGCGGGCATCGCGCGGCGTGACGGCGTCGAGCGCGTCGCCGATGGCCGCATCCAGCGCCGCGGCGGTGCGCGCCTTGACCTGAGCGAACGCCTCCGCGATCGGCGCGAGGTCGGGCGAGGAGGCGGGCAGGAAGCGCAGGCGGCAGCCCGCCGCTTCCATCAGGCGGCGCGGTCCCGCCCCCTTGTGCGTCGCCACGTTGTCCAGGACCAGGGTCTGCCCCGGTCGCAGCAGCGGGACGACCAGCGCGCGCACGAACGCCGCGACGGTGCGCGCATCCGCCGCGCCGCCGACCGCCAGCCCGCCGCCAGCCCGCCACCGGTCAGCACCGCCAGCGTGGTCAGGTTGCGCCCCGTATTGCAAGGCGCGCGGTCGTCGGCCCGCTCGTCGCGCGGTGCCCGCGCATATGTCGTCGCCAGGCCCACATGCGCCCCCGTCTCGTCCAGCATCACCACGTCATCCGGGTCCCAGCCCGCGACCTCGTCCCGCCACGCCTGCCGCGCCGCCTCGTCCCGCTCGACCGCGCCCACCGTTTTTTTATGCGTCCAACCCAGCCGGGCGATCGTCCGATCCATCGTGCTGACGTTGATCGCCTGCCCCAGATCGCGCAGTGCTGTGCCAGCGCCGCATCCGGGGCGGCCTGGAGCTGCGCCCGCAGCGCCGGATACTGCGCCGGGCCGATCTCCGGTCGACCGCCGGGGCGCGGACGCGGGTGGCCTGGCGCTGGAACGAGGCCACCCCGGCGCTGGCGCGCACGCGCACGCCGTCCTGCGCCACATGGTCGAAGGCGATCGGGCCGCCGTGGTGCACGTGCCCCAGCACCTGGGTCATCAGGTCATTCAGGGCGGCCGCGTGCTGGACCCGGCAGTCGCTCAGGCGGTGGTCGTTCACGCTCACGCCGCCGCACAGCCAGCGATACGCGAGGTGCTCGCCGCACAGCCGCGCCAGTGCCCGGGCGCTGGTGACGCCCTGGGTGGTGGCGTAGCGCCACAGCGCGACCAGCAGCTGCGGGTCGACCGCCGCCCGCCCCGGCCCGCCCTCGGCCACCTTCAGCCCCGCCGCGAAGGCGCGCACGTCCAGCCGCTCGACCGCCGCCCACAGCAGCCGCGCCAGGTGATCGTCCGCCAGCAGCGCGTCCAGATCGGCCGGCACCGGCGTCACCTGGTCGCGATTCGGTCGGCGCAGCCGCACGGGAGCCTCGTCCGGGCGGGGGACCGGCGGGCGCGCAGCCATCGGTCGCTCCTCTCCGCGCACCGGGCGGGCGACCCGGACCAGCCCCGAGCGCCCGACCGTACCGCAGCACCGCGCAAGATACCATGACAAGCGCCGATAGATTCACAGCCTCTGAGGCGGGCTGCGGGTGTAACGATCCGCGCCGCCGAACCGGTCTAATACAGTGGCGACAACGGACCGCCCGCGCGACGACAGCGCGGGCCGCGAAGCAGGGAAGCAGGAGGCGGCGATGGCGACGGGGGACAAGTCACGGGGGCGGACGGTGGCGGCGACGTTCGAGGGGCCGCTGGGCTCCGACGCGGCGCTGACCGCGTTGAAAGATGCCGGTTTCCAACCCGCGCAGGTGGCGGTACGGGTCGCGCCCGGAACCGCCGCAAGCACCGGCGCGGGCGACGACGGCGCGGGGGCGCGCACGATCGCGCTCGTGGCCGGGGTGGTGCTCGGCGCACTCGTCGGCGCGCTGATCGGGCGGGGCGTTGGCAACGGGACCCTGGCCCTGGTACTCGGCGCGCTCATCGGCGCGATCGTGGGTGCCGCGATCGCGGGGGCGCTCGCGCGGAGGGGGGCGAACAAGCCCCCGCCAGCCAGGGATCCCAAGACGCCCCGCCCCGGCAGCGTGACGCTGACCATCACAACCGAGAGCGCGGCCCAGGCGCAGCAGGCACGCAGCATCCTCGCGAAGCAGCGGGGCGACATACACGCGTAGGCGTGACCGCGCGATCGCAAGGCCCGGCGAAGCAGCGCCACAGCGGCGGCTTCGCCGGGCCACAAAGATGACACGGTGTGAAAACAGCCCGGCGAGGAAGCGACCATGCGCGACAATCTGCGGCAAGTGCGCGACGATGGCGCGGGGCGCATCCTCACCGTGCGCCTCGACTGGCGCTCCCTGATCCCGGTCGTCGTGCTGGTCGGGGGCGTCTGGCTGGTCGGGCAGATCTGGGAGACGGTGCTGATCCTGACCGTCGCGCTGCTCCTGGCGGGGTCGCTCGCGCCGCTGCTGGCCCGCCTCGAGGCGCGGGGGTTGGGGCGCGGCGCGGCGCTCGGGGTGATCCTCCTCGGCCTGGTGGTGGCCCTCGGCGCCCTCGGGGCGCTCGTGCTCCCGGCGATGCTCAAACAGGTGCAAGACTTCGTCGCCACCGAGCCTGCGTTCCAGGCGCAGCTGGCCGCGCGGGCGGCGGCCTTCCCGCCGCTGGCCGGGCAGGCCGCCGCCCTCCGGGACACCCCGCCGACGGCGCTCCTCGCCCCGCTCGCGGGCGGGGCGCTCGGCTACGCCGGTGCCGCCGCGCAGGTGGCGGTGCTCGCCCTCACCGTGGTGGTCATGACCGTCTATATGCTCGCCGACCAGGAGCGCATCCGCGGCTTCGCCTTCGCCCTGCTGCCGCGCGGCTACCATGTGCGCGCGGCGCGCATCCTCCTGGACATGGGGGTGATCGTCGGCGGCTACATGCGCGGGCAGGCGCTGACCTCGCTGGCGATGGGCGCGGTCGTCTTCGTGGTCCTCGCCGCGACCGGCACGCCGAACGCGCTCGCCCTCGCGGCGTTCGCGGCCCTGGCCGACCTGATCCCGCTCGTCGGCGGCTTCCTGGTGCTCATCCCGGCCACGCTCGCCGCGCTGGCCGGGGGGCCGCTCGCGGCGGCGATCGTCTTCGGGGTCATCCTCGCGTACCAGCAGGTCGAGGGGCACCTCCTGATCCCGCGCATCTACGGCCAGACCCTGCGCCTCTCGCCGCTGGCGGTGCTCGTCGCCCTGATCGTCGGCGGGCAGCTCCTCGGCATCGTCGGCGCCCTGCTCGCCTTGCCCCTCGCCGCCGGGTTGCGCGTCCTGGTCGAGGACCTGCGCATCGCGCTGCCGGGCGAATTACCCGGCGAGGCGCACGAGCGGGCCGCCGACGCGCGCGCGGAGGAGGCCTACGCCGCCGGGGCCGCGGGGAGTTCGGCGCTGGAGGCGGCGGAGCTGGCGACGACCATCGCCGCCGAGGGCCAGGAGGAGACGCTGGCGGAGACGGGGATGGTCGAGCACCCGCTCGAGGAGCGCGGCGACCCGCCGCTCACCCCGCCCGCCGTGCCGAATCCCGCCCGGTGACCGCTCGCGGTGCCTCTCGCCACTCATTCGCGGTGTCGGAGGCTGCAGCATACAGTCATCCGCACTACCGAGCGCGGCGTGCCACGTGGATCCATCCCACGCCGAGGCCTCCGGCCAGGCGATCGGTCCGCCTGGCGCGGCGCGGGCTGGCCAGCATGCGCCCATCGCTTGCGGAGCCGCGCTCGATAGCCGACAGCACAGGTTGTTGTCGAGGCCCATACCAGCGGTGATAGCGCTCAGCGACGGTGCAGGGGCCTCCACAGCGTCGACGGTGCTTGGGATCAGGGTACAGCCCTTGCGCCAGGAATCCGCGGATAATGTGCGCGACCGCCGACGTCGACGAGGGAATTGCGCTTCCTCGCCGCGACCGTGCGGGGGATGCTGACCCATCTTACTGCCATCCCGATTCGGCTGGGAGCAAACTTGGCGACGTCGCTGTGTCCGATCTGCGCGAGCCCTATCCCATCCGCTGCGCGCGCCTGCCCGGCGTGCGGCACGCCGCTCACCCCGGCCGTGAGCTCAAGCGGCTCGCCGCTTCGCCACCAGTATGCGCTCCCTCCTGGCACGCGTCTCGACGGCGGGAGTTTCTCTCTCGGCAAAGTGCTCGGCCACGGCGGATTCGGCATCACCTATCTGGGGGCCGATCTGCGCCGGGGGCGTCCCGTTGCATTGAAAGAATTCTTCCCGGCCGGCGCCGGGCGGCAGGAGCTGGAGATGACCCCGCCGCCGACGCTCCGAGCGGCGGATTACGCTGCCGCCCTGCAGCGCTTCCTGGAGGAAGGGCGGATCCTCGCGCGTTTCCATCACCCGGGCATCG
>JAABUK010013491.1_pt1 | contig 10182 bp, 8 predicted proteins | sample 5559141 | NCBI WGS metagenome assembly JAABUK01 (sample SAMN10711869, study PRJNA513367) | rock metagenome | isolation source: Antarctica rocks | place: Antarctica: Victoria Land, Pudding Butte nord | collected 2016-01-03 | reverse complement strand
GATCATATGCAGGTTTTCAAGTTCGTTCTGGACTGTCTTGATGTTTTCCACATTTGACCTTTGTCTTCTTCTATATGTGATCAGACTTGCTGGCTGGCTAAAGCATTGTAATCTCTCTCTCTCTCTCATCAGCCCAATATCATCTCATTCTTAAAGACAGCACAGCACAGCACTCTGGGAGCCTGCAGTCACACCGCATGCTGCAACAGCTCTGAAAGCTGCTCTGCAAAAAAGAAAGCTGTCGACTAGTAGCAAATACAGCTGTCTTTGCTGGTGAGACCTGATGGTTGAAGCAACACCAGTTGTAGTAGTGCCTGATGCAAGTCTGTCAGGTAGAAAGCGCAAGAAGGTCTCAGGTAGCAACAGCCATAGCTGGAATACATACTTCTGCAAGACAGTTATCCAGGTGTGAAGATCACCAAGGAGGCCATGCAGGTGTGGGCTGAAGCCCTTAGTTACCAAAGCTTGCCCAGAGGATAGTGCAGGAAGATGCTTCACCGTCCTTATGTATTGCTATGACAATTGGCTGCTGCTTTCATGCTGCGCTCTACAGCCATTAGTCTGCTCACATGGCCATGTGAGTGAAATACAGGATTTCTAAGTTGCACATCAAGGTAAAACAGCAAGTGTCAAGCAGAAGAGTGGACAACACATGTCAGGCAGCATTTGGATGTCTGGTCTTCTCTGAACATCAACTGCACACCTTATTCACACAGCAGGCTCCTAGGTGTGTAGCAGTTGATATACCAGAGGTGTGGTACATGCTGCTTCACCTTGTTGTCCCAAAATTGGCCATAGTCATGTGCAATTCTGCTAAGAGTAATGTAACGAACCGTAACCTGTTTTTATAACTTTGAAAATTGAATAGAAAAAGATGTATAGACTTCTGTTAAGTTATTGTGCCGCTCTGCACTCATTAGGAGTCGCAGCAAGAATGATGATGGACCACAAAGAGCAGTCGCCTTCAAGCACCACCTGCGTACCACAGCCTTGCAACACTTTTGGTCAAGTGCCTCCACTCACGTGAGCAAGTATGCACGCTGACAGGCAATGTTGAGATCACAGCATCTGGTTAATTCACTCACGGCAATGACATTGCTTGTGAGGGTGAAGCAGTCCTGGTGTATGACTGGCAGCATCGGTAGCAAAATTGATCAAGCTTGATGAGGTCTCGGCCTGTTTATCATTGTTCAGACTAAAAGGTATATAATACAAGAATTATCCGACACGCGCGATGGACGCATTAGCACACGACTTGTGGAGTGACAGGTGGCCTGCAGTCTTATCAAGGGCTTGCTTGGCATTGGTTTGTACCGCGTGTCTCAAGATCACACAGACTGTCCTAGGGTCAGAGGATCTGTCCCGAAGTCATACAGTCTGTCTTGAAATGAACGTTTGTCCCATGTCTTGCATTGCTAGCTCTGCAGTCTTCTGAGGAAGTGTGTGCATGCGTCCGGATTATCATGTGCATGAACGTTCAACAATTGTGTGCCGAGTCTTGCAATTCTTATGTAGGTCCACAAGAAAGCTTTTGTGGCCTGAGTCCTTGTCTCAATATCCGACAGTCTGTCTCGAAGTCAGACAGCCTGTCTTGACACTAGACTTTCCAGACACTCTGTCTCATGTTGAGTCTTGTCTTGCATCTCTGGTTCTGCAGTCTTGTGTATGGAGACTACTGGGCATCTGGGCAAGCATCTTAAAAAAGACTCCAAAGTTTTGGGACCATCTTGAGTTTCGCATTTGTGTGCAGAAACTGACATGCATCCGGGCTAGCCAGTGAACATTCAGAGTTGTGTCTTGCCAAGATACCTATATGCATGAACTCCACATTCAACAAACTAAGTGTTGAGGGTTCATGCACAATTCAGGATGCAAAACGTAGGTGGATTATTTTTGCATTGGTGTACTTGACTGATAAATAGACGGATGGATGGCCCGCAATTTTTGTACGAGCTTGCTTGTGTGGCATTGCAGATGACCCGCAATCTGCGACGGGCTTACTTGCATGGAATAAAAATTTCCGTACGTCCCAGAACGAAAGTGTCTAAAACGTGAACATTCAAGTCGTGTCTTGAAACTGGACAGCGGTTGTCTCGAAACCCAGCACGAGTGACACGCTAGTCCACTAGGTGTGCAAGTCCCACGGTATCTTGCCGCAGCAAACCGATATATATGCAGAAACCCCACAATTGTAAGCTAAATTATAAGGTTAAATTTGCAAGAATATTACTGGTAGAAAAATAGGCACCTATATCTTACACCCTAAAATATAAGTATAACTTTTATATTTAGTGCATAAAATGTGAAGTTCTCGCATATATATCAATTTGTTGTAGATGTGGCAAAATATCGACATTTTTAATCGAAAATTTACGGAAACCTATAATTCCACGCAAGCAAGCCCGTCAATAGATTGCGGGCCATCTGCGTTTTACATCCTAAATTGACAGGTGATTGCGCACATTGCCCGCAATCTTTTCACGGGCTTGTGTGTGTGGGATTATAGATTTCCATTTCTGGTTCCACGGTTGTGTGTGGAGATTATTGTGCATCCACAGTTGCACCCATATTTGCAGGCTAGCCTTCGAATCTTCCAAAGTGTGTCTTGAGTTTCACAATCATGTGTGGAGAGATTTGTGCGTCAGGGCTAGCTTGTGAACATTTCACAGGGGTGTCTCGAGTCTTGCGATACATTTGTGGTTCCACAACTGAAATTCTGTTGCCTTGAGTCCTTTTGTAAAGTTTGTCTCAAAATGAGATAGTGTGTCCCAAAATCAGACAGTCTGTCCTTGATGCTTTGTTGTGGGTGTGTGTTGTTATTCTCATGAACAGATGGGTCTTGACTAGGCATACTGATTGAGTCAATATTTGATATGGTTGGCTACGAAGATACTGCGTCGAGATAGCAGTCAGTCCATCATAGTCCAACTGTTTGGGTGAAACAGTCCTGGTGCATGACTGGCAGCATCGGTAGCAAAATTGATCAAGCTTGATGAGGTTGTGGCCTGTTGAAAACACTCCAATCTGTGATACATACATCTCCTAGGAACAGTATTGGCAGAAATTGAATATTTGTGACAGCCTGGACATTGACATTGAGGTTGTGCGCCATCAACCAAGATTTCGAATTCTTGGAGCCCCTCGCTGATGAGGTCTTAGCCCGTCACTAAGATGCTGTGTCATGGTACATACTTCTCTTAGGAGCAGTGTTGGTATAAAACATAATATTTGTGAAAGTTGAAAACAATGACCATATGGCAAACGGATTCCCCCCTTTTGTAACAAGTACACCGAAAGTGTGTTGCATTACTTGCAACTGTTTCTGTTGCTTCCCTAGACCAAGTCGAGGTGCTTGCCTGAAATCCATCTATAAGCATCCTGCATTTGTGTGCTGTGGACACATGTCTGCTGCCAAGTTCTCCCTGGCTGCTATTGTAAGTTTGTTCCAGTCCATCGCGTTTAGGTAGCTATGTCTCAACAACGTCAAGGTTAGCGGTCTGCCACAGCTGGTGCAGCACAGAACAGCACCATTTGCTGAAGTTCTTTGCTGTGTATGGTGAGCCGGACATGGTAGTGAAAAGCCATCTCCTACGCGGCTCGGCCTGCAGAGATGTCCACAACTCCTGAGTCAGACTCATTGGTAGTGCACTCTGCCAGATGCCGGCAGAGTGCGCAGTTTTGAAATCTCTCAACACAGGCTTCTTCCTGTCTGCTGGCAAGCACAAAAAGTTGTTCTCCTTGACTCTATCCACGTCATCCTGTGATATGGTGGCTGCAGATGCAGGGCACTGCAGGAGTGCCACCCGGTTGAGATCGCAGCGCAGTGGTGGCATCATAGTGTAAAAGGCTAGAAGGAGACGTTGACGTGATCCCTTGCTAAGAGCGGTACGTACCTTGATCACCTCTCTGAAGTCAACATAGCCCCGTCGTTGTCTTGCAGAAGGCTCGTTTAATTTTAGCCGTGCCTGCTGCTGAGCTTCAAGCTCTTTGGAAGCAAGTAGCCATATCGCTAGGGCTTGCCGGTGCTGCTTCTTCACGACAGGCGTTCGTCTAAGAGCTGCCAACACTGCTGTGACCACATTCTCTGCGTGGCAACTTCTGGATATCGCTTTTTGATCCACGGAAGAATTGTTGTGGCTTGCACAGCCAGCTCACTTATTGGTTGCCCTAGCTTGGCAGAGATTGCCCTGAGGCGCTGAACATAGGTAAGCTTGGAGTTGTCAGACAGCGCAGGGTCTTGTAGTATACCTTGCAAGGCCTTGTCAGGTTCACTTGTGGCTAGGTGGCCCATCTATTGCGTGTGGGGGGCCTTGCCTGGACATGAGAGAAGATCTCGCACATCTTCTCCCGGTTCTCCTTTTGTTGACTTGCCAAACGTTCCCTTGAAAAGTATTTATGTAATGCAGAAAAATTGTTTGACCTGCAAATAATCAAATTCAGTAAATTGTAATTGCAAAAGCTACGATTTTGTTTTTGCTTTAAGCAAAACCATAGGATTTGTTCATTACAAATCCCTATTGTGTCAATGCGATTGTCGCTTTTTTGATGCCAACTTTGCATATGTACTGTTGTTGCTTACCAATTTGTCTCCATTGAATATTGCGGCTCACTTGCCTTCAATGCTTTGTCACGATTGCTGTAGTAATTGTGTGCCAAATCATGTGCAAAGGTGGAAGTTCGATCATCATATCATGGAATTTCCAGAACGACATGTCTACATTGGAGAACTTGACCATTAGTTCAACACCTTTGGCACATCTGTCCATAACAAAGATCCAAGAGCAGACTGTCTGATTTCAGGACATACTGTCTGATTTGGAGACAGATTGAACACAAGGACCCAACGCAACAAAAGTGTAATTGTTGACCCACAAAAGTATTGCAACACTCGAGACACAACTGTGAAACGTTCACAAGCTAGCCCAGATGCACAAAACTCTCCACACACAACTGCGCAACTCAAAAGATAACTTTGGGATATCCATGGGCTAGCTTGGATGCACAACAGTCTCTATGATTGTGGAACCAGAAACGCAGGACCAGCCTCAGCACAGGACAGACGGTCTGATTTCAAAATAGACTGTCTGATTTTGGGACGGATTGTCTGATTTCAAGACAGACTGTCTGATATTGAGACAGGCTATACACAAGGACAACAAATTGTAATGGTGGACCCACCAAAGTATCGCAACACTCGAGACACAATTGTGAAGTGTTCAAAGGCTGGCCCAGAGCTATTCTCTTGCTGCGCAAGATTGATGTGACAAGGTCCCTATAAACAGGCATTTATTGCACCACAGCCTCCACACACAACTGGGGAACCCAAAAAGTTTGACACGACTCAAGACACAATTTTGGAATATGTCACGAGCTAGCCCAGAGCTATTCTCGTGCTGCAAAAGATTGATGTGACTGCCTCACATCAACCCTGTGAAGGGGAGTCTATTGCACAAATCTCTTAACACACAATGTTGGAACCCCAGAAATGCAGCACAAGACTCAGCACAGGACAGACTGTCTGATTTTGGGATAGGCTGTCCGTGAAGGTATATGTATTGTAGATGTGGCAAAACAGTCACAACGCTCAGTGGACTGGCATATACACTCCTGCCAAGTTTCAAGACAGGACGTCAAGGAATGTCCCAAGATTTGTTGTTGAAATGTTTACGGAAATCTACAATCCCGCACAAGGAAACCCGCTAAAAGATTGCGGGCCACCTGTCTAGTCACCTGTCAAGAATACTGATGCAAAAGTAATATGCACCCATCTTTTACATCGTAAATTGGCAATATCACCTCATAACTCAGTCTATACATTGTGGGGACCTTGCATACAGATCAGTTTGTTGTAGATGTGGCAAAACATTGTAGGACCTGACCACTCAGCGGACTGGTATGTACACTCCTGTTGGCCTTGAGACAGCTGCTGTCCAGTTTCAAGACAGGACGTCAAGGAATGTCCACGTTTTCGAGAATTTTCGTAAAAAAGTTTACGGAAATCTATATCCTCGCATGAGTAAGAGCCCTGAAATACTGCAAGCCATCTGTCTAGTCATCTGTCAAACATGCTATTGCAAACGTAATATGCACGTATCTTCTACATCCTAAGTTGTCAGTGTAACCATTAATTTAGTCTATAAACTGTGGGCTACACAACTGTGGAGCCAAAAATACAGAACAAGACTCAGCACAGGACAGACTGTCTGACGTTGAGACAGATTGTACACGAGATCAATGTGGTGCAGATGTGGACATCCATTGTGGGACTACGTGGCATATACACTGCTGCCAACTTTGAGGCTGTCCAGTTTCAAAACAATGTCGTGGAAGGTTTCCACATGTTGCACATTTTTCAGAAAACCTTTATGGAAATATGTTGCCGGCCATAAAACATAGGTGCATAATTCTTTTGCATTAGAATTCGTGACAGATGACCAGATAGATGGCCCGCAATCTTATTACGGGCTCGCTTGTGTGGGATCATAGATTGCCCGCATCTGCTAACAGGCTTGCTTATGTAGGTCACAGAGTCACTCTAAATCGATACCACACAAGCAAGCCCGTAAAGAGATGGCGGGCCATCTGTCTAGCTATCTGTAAAGAACACTCATGACGAAAAATATGCACCTATGACTTACATCCTAAATTGTAACTATAAACCTTATGACCTAGATTGTAAAATGTGGGTCTTGCATATTGATAAATTTCTTATAGATGCGGCAAAACATTGTGGGACTTGAACACTCAGTGGACTAGCGTGTACACTTCTGCCGGCTTTGAGACAGCTGCTGTCCAGTTTGAAGATATGACGCGTATCTGCATTCAAAATCTGGCAACCCAACAGCAGCTAACATAAAGCAAGGCCTCCGCGAATTTTTGGTTGGGTATTCACTCAGATTATTGTTTTCACAAGCGTTAGTTCGCAATTGAGGCACCCTTCTGTCCGGGCACGTGGTGCTCACTTCATCATGCAAGGACCTCTTGGTGAGCTCAGGTTCTAAGCATCTGTACCCAGGTTGTGCATGAAGAGTGATGCGTTCTGTTGGCGCAAAAAAGCTGACTTTTGCAGTAAGTGCTGCACTTCCTGCTCAATTCTCTCCATCTCCTGCAAGTTTGAGGCAAATGCTTTCTGGCGGCTGTAAGCTGCGCTGCTGGGAACCTCTTGACCATACAAATCCATTGTCATTTGAGACAAAGTCTCAGAAATAACATGCTTCCAGGACTTGAATATGCTGCTATTGCGCCCTAAAGAGTTTATGTCAGCCATTACTTTGTGAGTCAAATACTCAAATTTGAATTATACATCTCCGCAGGGATGTTGCAGTGTTCACTGCCCAACTTGTTTGTATAACAGTGTCACATCTTTCGTGTATACCTCAAACAAAGCATCATCCTTGTCGCAGGACTTCCAGCCTTCCTTGCGGCATCAATGCATGTTTTGGGTCACCCGGCACCAATAATATGTTGTGATTTTCTGGATGTTTCTGTCCGCGAAGCAACCAAAACCGTTTCACTAGCTTGTCTGTGCCTGGCGTGAAATCAAGGAAATGTGTACTGATGTTAAAGCCTCTGAGGTGCTCAGTGTTTTCCTTTCCTACTGCTTGGTGGGGTACAAGCTTACTAGCATCAAAACCCTTGTGAGGCTGACTCATGATACCACCCACAACTTTGACAGCTGCAGCGGTTGCTGGTCTCGACCTGGTCGGTCAGTTCAGCTTGTATGGATGTGTTATCCATCTGCAGCTCCTCTCGAGTCTTCTTTGGGGCCAACATTGCATGGAGTCTTCGGCTTGTGATGTTGCTCCAGCGCAGCCTCATCCCCAATGAAGGTGCATTTGTCGCATCTCTGTTCCACCATGCTGACCATGCTGACCACTGTACATACTACCAAGTTGATCTTCACATATGCGTTTCCGGCGGGATGCTATTATTCATGGGGTTGCATTGTCAACAGCAGGTGGCCAAATCTTGTCTTCATTGCTGCAGTCATGCACTGGAGAGTGCACTCTCCGGTGGGAACTTCCCCAGAGGTTCCATTTGATTTCATGCACTTCTTTTCCTGTTGCAGCGTGCAAATCCGCAACACACGGCCCCTAAAGTTCCATTTTGCACCCTCCTGACAGACTTGGGGCGGTAACAGCCAAGTGGGACGCCTCTCTGGACATTGGACAGCTGAGAGGTCCAGAATGGCCAGGTGAATCTCTCTAACACTTATGCAGTTGAAAGCAACATGCTGACCTGAACCCGCCAGATTTATTAATTTTGCTTTGTAGAAGGCATGAAAGCCATTGTGCCCTGGATTGTCAACCTTTCCGCTTTTAAGCGTATCTGAGGTGCAAACAGGTCACTGAAGCACCAAGATGTCCCGTGACTGAACGGGAGATCCCTTGCAGAACCTTAGTCATCTTTAATATCCTCCAACCTTTCAACATTTCCTGGGCTAGCTTCTGAGGATCCCGCAAGTGTAGCTTCTTGAGTTTTTTCAACATTTCCTGCTACCAGGCTAGCTGCTAAAGATTCCGCAGAACTGCCTTCTTGAGTCTTTTCAACATTTCCTGCTTCCGGGCTGGCTTGTGAAGATTCCGCCAGTGTGTCTTCTTGAGTCTATTCAACATGTCCTGCTTTTGGGCTAGCTTCTGTGCTAGCTTCCGAACATCCCAGCGGCATGCCTTCTTGAGGCGGAACTCAAGACTGTCACACGACTTTGGAGGCTAGCCCAGATGCACAACGCATGTTGTGCGGAAAACACCCATGGTCCCGCGATCGTCACAATCCCGCAAGGATATGTGAGAGAGGATCGCACATACCAGAAACATTAATGAAAAACCAAAAAGCACCTATGTTTGACATGCTACGTTGTGACTACAACCTCAATATTTAGTTTACAAAATGTGGGGTTCTTGCATATAGATCAGTTCTGCCAGAATCCCACATTGTTCCCGCAATTTCCACAATCCCACACTGGTCTGTGGGAGAGGATTGCACACACCAAGAACATTAACGCAGAAAACTCAGAGACCTATGTTTTACATGCTACATTGTCGATATAACAATAGTATTTAGTATAAAAAATATGGGGTTCTTGCATGTAGCTTTAATCGGTGCTATGTAATCACATCTGTCACATCTATGTTCTATCTTGCTGGCGGTTACATATACATTATCAAGCTGCTCCCCTTATGTGCTTCTTGGTGTGCGCTAAAGGTTCATAGATTGCAGCTGCATTGCCAAGAGTGGTTGGCCAAGTCTTCGGCTTGATTCGGCTTGTTGCAGTCACTTTCCAAACTGGTGGGAGCTTCCCGTCTTGGTGGATTCATGAGATTTTCTGTTGGGAAGAATGTAATGACACACTTTTTTTCTTCTTGCAGCCAGATGGAAGAGGGCGCCTCTCAGACATAGAGTGCTGAGAGGATCAGACTGGTAGGGCGAACCTCTTTAAACGGCAGATAAACCTCTTAACACCGGTAGCAACGTGGTAACCAGAACCTGCCGGATCTGTCAGTTTCGCATCTCAGAAGTCACGCAAGCCAGTGTGAGTGTGAACGGGAACACAAGAAGACTTGAGCGCCAATGGGTTGCTGAGGCACCAAAATGTCTTGTGACTAACTGTGAGCCCCCAAAATCTTTTCATCTGTATTGGCGTCTTGAGTCCGTCAACTTTTTCTGCTTCCGGTCTAGCTTGTGGAGATTCCGCCGGTGTGTGTCTTTCTTGAGTCTTTCGGACATTTCTTGCTTCCGGGCTAGCTTCTGAACATTCTGGCAGCATGCCTTGTTGAGGTCCGCCTCAAGAGGAAGCCACCCTGGAAGCAGCAAAAGCTGATCAGACAACTGAAGACGCTACAGACAAAGGTGACTCTGCAGAATCTTCAGAAGCTACCCTGGAAGCAGCAAAAGCTGATAAGACAACTCAAGAAAACTCTGCAGAATCGTCAGAAGCTACCCCGAAAGCAGGAAATGCTGATCAGACGACTCAAGACAATGCTGACAACTCTGCAGAATCTTCAGAAGCCACCGCAGAAGCAGCAAAAGCTGATCAGACAACTGAAGAAGCTACGGACAAAGCTGACTCTGCAGAATCTTCAGAAGCTACCCCGGAAGCAGCAAAAGCTGATCAGACGACTCAAGAAAACTCTGCAGAATCTTCAGAAGCTACCCCGGAAGCAGCAAAAGCTGATCAGACGA
>JAABUK010013490.1_pt1 | contig 10182 bp, 9 predicted proteins | sample 5559141 | NCBI WGS metagenome assembly JAABUK01 (sample SAMN10711869, study PRJNA513367) | rock metagenome | isolation source: Antarctica rocks | place: Antarctica: Victoria Land, Pudding Butte nord | collected 2016-01-03 | reverse complement strand
AGCCAGCGGCGGGTGAGCGGCGTGGCCGAGAGTCCGTGCACGACGATGGAGCAGACGACGCAGACGATGGTGGTCCAGATCACGACGTGCTGCTCGGTCGCGTCGAGGGTGTGCGATTCGACGACGATGGCGGCGTAGAAGAGGGCCGCCACGCCCCTGACTCCGAAGAATGCGAGGAACAGGCGTGCCTTCCGGCTCATGAACGTGCCGGCGGTGGCGAACACGAGGACGGGGCGGATGATCAGGATGAGGACGGGGGCCAGCAGCCATCCGGCGACCCCGGGCGCGCCGAGGCCGGAGGTGGTGAGCATCGTGCCGAGCATGAGCAACACGAGCAGCTCGAGCGTCTTGCCTGCGGCCTCGGTGCCGTGGTGGGCGGCCTCGTGGACGTGGTGGTCGAACTCGTAGCGGCGGAACGTGTACCCGGCAGCGAACACGGCGAGCAACCCGTAGGCGCCGAGCGCCTCGGTGAGCCCGTAGATCACGAGCACGAGACCGATGACCACCACCCCTTGCATCTCCGAAGCCAGGAGTCCCCGCGCTCGTGCTCGCGTCAGTACGGCGGCGGCGGCGAATCCTGACGCCGCCCCGAGCGCCAGCGCGAACCCCGCCGCGTAGAGCAGGTCGGCGAGCAACCAGCCGCCGATCCATCCCGTGCCCCCTTGCTTGGCGACCAGCAGCCCGAGCACGACGAACGGCGACGCGAGCCCGTCGTTGAAGCCCGCTTCGGTATGCAGCGAGAGTCGTGGCTCGCCGAGGACCTCGCCTCCGGGGCCGGTGAGCCCGACATCGCCGGCGAGCACCGGATCGGTCGGGGCGAGTATCGCTCCGAGCAGCAGCGCCGCGCCGAAGGAGAGCCCCATGACCCCGACGCCGAACGCGGCGATGGCGAGGATGCTCAGCGGCATCACCACCACCAGCAGGGTGCCGATCGACAGCCACGAGCGACGGCGGACCTCGCGCTCGATGGTCAGCCCGGCAGAGAAGACCGCCACGATGAGCGCGAGCTCGGCCAGGCGCTCGAGGAGCTGGTGGTCGTGCTCGGGGTCGAGCGGGTGGACGTCGAGGAGCGCGAGTGCCACCGCGCCCAGGCCCCCCAGGGCGACGTAGAAGACCGAAGCCGAGAACGCTCGCTCGCTCTGATGGGACATCGCTGCCGCCCCGACGAGCACGACAACCCCGACGGCCAGCAGGGCGAGCGTGTACAGGTCACCAAGATGCCAGCCGGGAGCGAGGGCGAACACCGGCGAGACGAGAAGGAACGGTGCCGGCATGGAGAACCTCCGGAAGTGGGCAGGCGGAATCCTCGCCGACCAGACTTCCCGGCACACCGGGAACGACTGTACCTCCCGAGGGGGCGGCAGCGATCACCGCGACGACGGCGTCGGCCCGGGTCACCGCTTGCGGTCGAGCCGTGGCTCAGGTATGAGGCAGTAATGGCGAGGGCGAGCGAAGGGCCGCCGCGTGGATCGAGCAGGAGCGTGATGCTCGTCGCGGGGGCGGTGGTGGTGGTGCTCGTGGCGCTTGCCTCCGGCTACGGCTACCACCGCGACGAGCTCTACTTTCTCGCCGCCGGTGACCATCTGGACTGGGCGTACGCCGACCAGGGACCTCTCACCCCGCTCATCGCCCGCGTCATGAGCGGGATCTCCGCGGATTCGCTGACGTTGCTGCGGCTGCCGTCGGCGCTGGCCGCCGGTGCCGCGGTGCTGCTGACCGGTCTGCTCGCGCGCGAGCTCGGTGGCAGCCGACGCGCCGAACAGGTGGCCGCCGCCTGCGCCGCGGTCGCGAGCATCGTGCTCGTCACCGGCCACCTGCTGAGCACTTCGACGTTCGATCTGCTGGTCTGGACCGCGGTCAGCTGGCTTGTCGTCCGGGCGGTGCGGACCGGCGAGGACCGGCTGTGGCTGGTCGCCGGGGTCGTGCTGGGGGTCGGACTGCTCAACAAGCCGCTGCCGGCGTTCCTGGCCGTCGGGCTGTTGGCCGGTGTCGCGATCGCGGGGCCGCGGCGCCTGCTGCGCAACCGCTACGTCTGGCTGGGCGCGGCGATCGCTCTCGCGCTCTGGTCGCCGTGGATCATCTGGCAGGCCGATCACGGCTGGCCGCAGATCGATGTGTCGCGCTCGATCGCCGCGGGGGGCTCGACGAGCTCGCAGCCGTGGTGGGCGATCCTGCCGTTCCAGTTCCTGCTCGTCAGCCCGGTGCTCGCGCCGGTCTGGATCGCGGGTCTCGTGAAGCTCTTCCGGGACCCTCATGTGCGCGACGTCCGATTCGTCGCGTGGGCCTGGGTCGTGCTCGCCGGCGTGTTCATGGCGACCGGCGGCAAGCCGTACTACCTGGCCGGGCTTCTGCCGGCCCTGATCGCAGCCGGAGCGGTGCAGGTCGACGGCTGGCTCGGACACGGGCGGCTGCGTCTGCGCAATGGGCTGCTCGTCGCGGCGGTCGCGGTGAGCGCGGCGATCGACCTGACCATCGCACTGCCCGTGCTCCCCGCCGACCACGCCGGCCCCGCGATCGCGGCGAACGCGGACGTCGGCGAGACGATCGGCTGGCCCGAGCTCGCCCGGACCGTCGCGAACGTGCGTCGGAGACTGCCGGGCGCGGAACGCGTGGTGATCCTCACCCGCAACTACGGCGAGGCGGGCGCGATCGACCGCTACGGCCCCGCGCTCGGCCTGCCGCACGCCTACAGCGGACACAACGCCTACGGCGACTGGGGACCGCCACCCGACGGCAGCGCCCCGGTCATCGCCGTCGGAGACAATCTCGCCGCGCACCTGAGCGGTTGCACCATCGCCGCCCGGATCACGAACCGTGCCGGCGTCGACAACGACGAGCGCGGGGTGCCCATCACGGTCTGTCGCGGGCCACGACGCTCATGGTCACGGGAATGGCCGGAGCTGCGCCGCTTCGGCTGAACGAGGTGGCTCGGCCCCGGGACCGGTCCATCGACCGCGCCGTGATCGACGCATGCGTGGAGCTCCTCGAAGAGGTGGGTCGCCATCGCCTGAGCCGCGAGCAGATCGCGCGCCGGGCGGGCGTCAGCCTGCCCGCGGTCAACCGGCGCTTCGACAGCGTCGACGACATCCTGCTCGCCGTCGCCGGTACCGCCTGCTGTGGCGCGGCGAGACGATCGCCGAAGACGAGGTCTAGCCGCTGGTCGACCTGCTCCTCGCGGGAGCGGCCCCCGCGCCGCCGGCGGGAAGCTCTGGCGCAGCTCCTTGAGGAGTGACCATACGGGCCCGTATGGTCCGGGACGTTGGACGCCGTGTTCAGAGCCCGTCCGCGATCCGGCCGGTCGGCCAGACCTGCACGCCGATGCCCTCGAGCTCGACGACCGCTTCGGCCGAGAGCCGCGAGACGGCATCGCGGGCGAGGACGAGGCGGTAGTCGCGTTCGCTGGCCTCGTAGATCGACGTGCGCGGGCAGTTGGGAAGGTTGCACCCACAGACGACCAGCGTGCTCACGCCCTGGTCGCGGAGATGGTCATCGAGTGCCGTCTCAAAGAACGCTCCCCAGCGCGGCTTGTACATGACCGCCTCCCCGGTGCCGAGGTACTGGGGCGAGCCCGCGAGGAGCGCTTCGTGATCGAGCTCGCCCATGCCCTCGGGACCGAGCCCCGGAGCAAGCTGGGACCCCGGTGAGCCCGCGAGGAGGAGAGGATGCCCGGCGAGCACCGCGCTCCGGCGGCAGAGGTCCACGTTCGAACCGTCGGGCAGGTAGAGCCGCAACATGTGGACGATCGGCCGGGCCGCCGCCCGGAAGGCGGCCGCGAGTGACCTCATCGCCGGCAGGGCGGCCGAGGTGCCCGGCACCTCCAGCGGCTGACCGTCGAGAGTGTCGCGCTGCACGTCGATCGTGACGAGCGCCGCCGTCGCGAGATCCGGGACCAGCAGGGGGTCATCGGTCATCGTGCACCTCGGTTCATGGTCGTCAGGTAGCCTCGGATGATGGACGACGAGTCGATCCGCACGTTGGTCAGGCGCCTGGCGCGGCCGCACGGCTCCGGCGGGAAGGTCATCGAGCGTGCCGCGATCCTCGCCGAAGGCTCGGAGTCCGAGGCGGTCCTGGCCTGGATCGCGGCCCATGACGGGCAACCCGAGGATCTGCCGCCCGCGGTCGCCGGCGGGGGCCTGCACAGCGCACGCCTGACGGACAGCAGCGCGATGCGGTCGGCGAAGCCGCGCCGGTACGTGCTGCCTCCCGGCGCTCTGTCCTGAGGCCGGCGCGGAGGGAGAAGCCCGCCGGACGCTCCTGGGCGGCGCCGGGCGGGACGGCTACGGTGCGCCGATGGCCCCGAGCGAGAAGCCCCAGGTCGACGTCCCCGCCGATCAGTCCCCCTCCTACGAGCTCGAGCTCGAGGACATCGTCGGCGGTGAGGGCGAGGAGGCCGTCGCCGGGCGCGTCGTCGAGGTCCACTACGTCGGCGTGTCCTGGTCGACCGGCCGGCAGTTCGACGCCTCCTGGGACCGCGGCAGCACGTTCAAGTTCGGTCTCGGGAAGGGGCAGGTCATCCCGGGGTGGGACCAGGGCGTGGCCGGGATGAAGGTCGGAGGGCGCCGCCGGATCACGATCCCGCCCATGCTCGGCTACGGGAAGCGGGGCGCCGGTGGGGTGATCGGTCCGGACGAGACGCTGATCTTCGTCGTCGACCTGGTCGGCGTGCGCTGAGCGGCAAGCGGAAGATCTCCGCCTGGCCGTCGCGGTGAGCCCGCTCCCGGTCATCGGCCCACCGTACGCAGCGAGGCCGGCGGTGGCCGCTCGGTGAAATCCATGTTGCGCGGGCCACCGCCGACCGGTCCGGCGGTGAGGTAGCCCTCGGGCTCCTCCTCGTCCAGCCGGCCCTCCTGCCCGAGGCGCCGCGTCACCGCGACGAGGACGGCGTAGGCCATGGGCCCGAGCTCGCGCAGCGGTTGGTGGCGGTTCTGGCGGACCCCGAGGTCGACCTGCGCGAGCCCGTCGAGCCCCACCTCGCGATAGGCGTCGATGAGCAGGCCGATCTCCACGCCGTAGCCCGTCGCGAAGGGGAGACGCTCGAGCAGCTCGCGCCGGGCCGCGAACTCCCCCGCCAGTGGCTGCTGGACGGCCGCGAGCTCGGGATAGAAGCGGTGCAGGAGCGGACGGGCCGTGAGCTCGTTGACCCGCCCCCCGCCGTCGGGGAGGGCCACGCCACCCGCCCGGAACGGGCGGCGGTAGCACCCCTTGACGAAGTGCACTCCCGGGTCGCGGCGCAGGGGACCGACGAGCCCGCGCGCGAAGTGGGCCCCGAACACCGCCGAGTCCGCGTCGAGGAAGCACACGATCTCACCGCGCAGGACTCCGAGCGCGCGCCACATCGCGTCGCCCTTGCCGAGGACCGGCCCGAGCCCGGGCGCCAGCGCCTCCTGGGCGAGGACGGTCGCGCCGGCCGCGCGGGCCAGCGCGACCGTCCCGTCCTCCGAGGCGGCGTCCACGACGACGACCTCGTCGACCTCCCCCCGCTCGCGCAGCTCCACGAGCGCGGAGACGATCGGCCCGACGGTCTCCGCCTCGTTGCGGGCGGGGAGGCAGACCGACACGCTCGCGGCGCCCGGGCCGTCCGCGGCGCCGAACTCGCGATGGTCGAAGGTGCGCGCCCGCGACCACGCGAGTGCGGCGTCCAGGCTCACCCGCGGCGGGGCGCCGGCGGGTCGTGGGCGGAGGCGAGCCGGGCCGGCGTGCGGGCGCCGAGCAGCAGGCCGAGGTCGCGCGAAGCCACGTCGGAGAAGCCGGAGTAGGTCACCAGGTCGAGGATGATGCCGCCGAGCCACCCCACGCCGTACGTGAGCCGCGGAACCGCGCCGCCCCCCGCGTCGAACGGGGGGCGGCGCGCCCGGGTGCTGCTAGGGGGTGACGTGCACGTAGACCCGGCGGGCCGCCGAGGTGAGGGTGCTGTTGTCCGCGCGGGCGCGGACGACCAGCGTGTTGTCGTTGTTCGTGTTCGTGGGGACGCAGGTGACGGCGGTGGTGACGGCGGTGGTGCTCGCGCAGCGCGCCACGGCGGCATCGCCGTCGAGGGCGGGACCGGCGATGGTCGCGCTCAGGCCCTTGTTCACGAGCGACGTGGTCGACCTGATGTAGACGTTGGGGTTCGTGGTCGGCTGGCCGGTGGCGGTGGTGCCCGGCTTGGAGACGACGGTGAACCCGCCCGACTGCTCGACGATGTTCCCGTTCTCATCGAGCAGGAAGAAGCGCGACGCGGCGCCGGCCGGGCCCTGGTCGCCCTTCGGGCCGGGCTGGAGCTGTCCGGGGCGGAAGTCACGGGCCAGCAGGCTGCCGTCGATCACGTCGCTCGAGCCCAACGAGCTGTCCCTCACGTCCCGCCCGTTCAGCGAGCCGTCGCGGATCTCGCCGGTGCCGAGGGAGCTGTTGATCACGTCGGTCGCGCCCAGCGAGCTGTCCCTCACGTCCCGCCCGTTCAGCGAGCCGTCGCGGATCTCGCCGGTGCCGAGGGAGCTGTTGATCACGTCGGTCGCGCCCAGCGAGCTGTCCCTCACGTCCCGCCCGTTCAGCGAGCCGTCTTGGACGTCCGCGCCCGTGATCATGACGGCGGCGTACGACGTGCCGCCCAGCGCGATGAACACCGCCATCGTCGCCATGACGTTCGCGAAGCTCAGGTGCGAACGGAACCTTCTCGTGATGCTCTTCATCAGCCCTCCTGGGGGGGGGAATCGGTTGGAAGGGCTGGTACGGAACCGGGCCGCCCGAGTTTCGGGGTTTCGGGTTGAGCGGGTTGTCATGGGCGGGGTCGTCACCATGGGGTGCGTGAGCGTCATCGACTCCTTCCGCCTCGACGGTCGGGTGGCCATCGTCACCGGCGCGTCCTCCGGGCTGGGGGTCGCCTTCGCCGAGGGGCTCGCGCAGGCCGGCGCCGACGTCGCGGTCTGCGCCCGGCGCGCCGAGCGCCTCGAGGACACCCGGAAGCTCGTGGAGCACCACGGTCGCCACTGTCACACGACCCGCGCCGACGTGGCCGACGTCGAGGACTGCCGCCGCGTGGTGCGGGAGACCATGGAGGAGTTCGGCCGGGTCGACGTCCTCGTCAACAACGCGGGGATCGGGACCGCGTTCCCGGCCACCCGCGAGGACCCCGACGACTTCCGCCGGGTCATCGACATCAACCTGAACGGCTCCTACTGGATGGCCCAGGCCTGTGGGCGGGTCATGCGGCCCGGCTCGAGCATCGTGAACGTCGGCTCGGTGCTGGGCTCGACCACCGCCGGGCTGCCCCAGGCGGCCTACTCGTCGAGCAAGGCCGCGATCATCGGCCTCACCCGGGACCTCGCGCAGCAGTGGACGGGGCGCAAGGGGATCCGCGTCAACGCGCTGGCCCCGGGCTTCTTCGCCTCGGAGATGACCGACCAGTATCCCGAGGGCTACCTCGAGCAGATGAAGTGGCGGATCCCCGCGGGGCGTGTCGGCGAGGCCACGGAGCTCGTGGCCGCTCTCGTGTTCCTCGCCAGCGACGCCGCCTCCTACGTGACCGGCGTGGTGCTCCCCGTCGACGGAGGGATGCTGACCACATGACCTGGCTCACCGACGGTCACCGTGAGGTCTAGTCCACGGCGAGGACGACCAGCGTCGCGTCGTCCTGTAGCGGCTCGGTCCAGGACTGCGTCACGGCGTGCTGGATGGCCATGGCCGTGGCCGCGGCGGTCGGGGCGGTGGCGGCGGCGATCGCCTGCCGGACGCCGTCCATCCCGAATACGCCGCCACCCTCGACCGAGCGCTCGGTGATGCCGTCGGTGAGCAGCAGGAGCCGGTCGCCGCTCTCCAGGGTCACCGAGGCGGGCACGAGGTCGCGCTTGGCCTCCCCAGCGCCGAGCGGCGGGTACACCGCGCCGTCGAGCTCTGAGAGCGTGCCGTCGAGCCCGATCACGTACCCCGGCGGATGGCCGCAGTTGAGGTATGCGAGCAGGCCCGTCGGCGCATGCCAGCGCGCGAGGATCACCGAGATGTGGAAGTCGGGGTTCCCGAGCTGGCGGACGACCTCGTCCATGGTGTAGGCGGCCTCAACCAGGTCCTGCCCCATCCGCCGCGCGGCGCGCAGCGCGCCGAGGCCGGTCGCGCTCAGGCCCGCGGCGGTGGGCCCGCCCCCGGCCGAGTCGGCGATGGCCAGCCATGACCCGTCGCGGTTCTCCACGAAGTCGAACCAGTCGCCGCCCACCTCGTAGGAGGGCAGCAGGCCGCCGGCGATCTGCGCGCCGGTGACCCGGGCGATCCGCGGCGGGAGCAGGTGCTGCTGCACCTCGGCCGAGGCGGTGGTCGGCTTGCGCCGGCGCGCGGACTCGATCAGGTCGGTGTAGTCCCCGGCGAGCTCGAGCGCCGCGGCCCCCTGCTTGGCGATGTCCTCGAGGGACTGGATGGGCATCCCCACGCACAGCAGGAGCGCGATGACCCGCCCGCGGACCCAGAGCGGGCACGCCTCGCAGCGCGGCATCGTCTCGCGCAGCGTTCCGAAGAAGACGGGCAACCCCTCGGGCACGATCTCCGGCCCGAGGGCCGGCGGCGCCGCGAGGGTCTCGGGGAAGTCCTCCGATCCCGCGAGGCGCAGAAGCTGCGAGCCGTCGATGTCCACGACGTAGAGCGCCACGGGGACCGCGGCGGCGCGGCGGGCCTCGGCGACGAGCTGATCGGCGATCAGATGGGGCGGGACCTCGTCGAGGATGTGGATGACGTCGAGTGCGACGGGGGCTTCGCGGCCCAGGCGGCCGGGCGGCTGGTAGCCGAGGGTGGTGACCTCCGCGGCCGGCCCGTCGCTCTCCTGCAGGGCGGCGGCGAGCGCGTCCCGGGTGGGGAAGTGCCGGTAGAGGGTCGAGCGACCCACCCCCGCCGCGGCGGCCACCTGGGTCATGCTCGCGCGCCGGTCGGAGAACAGGGCGGAGGCGGCGAGGAGGATGCGCTCCCGGCTCGCGGCGGCATCGGCGCGCTGTCCAGGAGAGCCGGCTTCGGCGGGCGAGGCCACGGTCGGCAACGTACCCCGTGTGACCAGACGGCAAATGGAACAATTGTCCCGTTTGGAGTTCCATGAGGCGGGAAGGAACCACGTGTCCTTTGTCCCATCAAGGAGCAGACATGGCAGACACCAACACCGGCCTCGACTGGCACGGCCGCACGGTCGTCGACCGCGACGGAGACAAGATCGGCTCGGTCGAGGAGATCTACCTCGACGACCAGACCGGAGCTCCCGAGTGGCTGCTCGTCAAGACCGGGCTCTTCGGCACGAAGTCCACGTTCATCCCCATGCGCGACGCCCAGCCCGAGGGCGATGATGGCGTCCGCGTCCCCTTCGAGAAGGCCCAGGTCAAGGACGCCCCGAGCATCGACGCCGATCAGGAGCTCTCCCAGTCTCAGGAGCAGGAGATCTACTCCCACTACGGGATGGGCGACGGCGCCGGCGCCGGCGACGTGGACTCCCCTCGCGGCACCGAGGGTCACCACACCTCCAGCCCCGCGACCGACGACGCGATGACCCGCTCCGAGGAGGAGCTCCGGGTCGGTACGCGCCAGGAGGAGACGAGCCGCGCGCGCCTGCGCAAGCACGTGGTGACCGAGAACGTCCAGACGACGGTCCCGGTCTCGCGCGAGGAGGTTCGCGTGGAGACGGAGCCGATCACCGACGCCAACCGCGGCGCCGCCCGCGGCGGCCCGGCGATCTCCGAGGAGGAGCACGAGGTCGTGCTCCGCGAGGAGCGCCCCGTCGTCGAGAAGGAGGTCGTCGCCAAGGAGCGCGTGCGCCTCGGCAAGGACCAGGTCACGGACGAGCACACCGTCGCGGACGAGGTCCGCAAGGAGCAGGTCGAGGTCGAGGGCGACACGCGGAGGGACGGCTAGCCCCATGTCGACGAACCACACCGATCAGGGCGCTCAGGACGCGTCGGTCGCAGAGCTGGTCAAGCAGCTCTCCGCCCAGACGTCCGCGCTCGTACGGCAGGAGATCGAGCTCGCCAAGGTCGAGCTCACCGAGAAGGGCAAGCGGGCAGCCATCGGCGGCGGCATGTTCGGCGCCGCCGGTCTCGTCGCGCTCTACGGCGTCGGCGCCCTCGTGGCGGCGGTGATCCTCGTGCTCGCCACGGCGATCGCCGGCTGGCTCGCGGCGCTCATCGTCGCCGTGGTGCTGCTCGCCGTCGCCGGGGGGCTCGCGCTCATGGGCAAGACGAAGGT
>JAABUK010013489.1_pt1 | contig 10183 bp, 14 predicted proteins | sample 5559141 | NCBI WGS metagenome assembly JAABUK01 (sample SAMN10711869, study PRJNA513367) | rock metagenome | isolation source: Antarctica rocks | place: Antarctica: Victoria Land, Pudding Butte nord | collected 2016-01-03 | reverse complement strand
TTAAGAAAGCAAGCTTGCTGACAATTCACAAAGATGTTGCTCAGAATATATACGCCAGGCCATGCAGTGAAACTGGGCAGACCTGTACAGACCGAGCCAAAAGTGCCCTTCAAGAACCAAAACAGTTAACAGTTTTTATATCAAACTAGATTACTTGAGAGCCACAAACTTGAATTTACGGGTACAGGGCTTTACATGAGCACTGAAGTACACTTTAGGGTTGAAGTCATTAGATCATCATTGTTTGCTGTTGCTGTCAAGTCAGGTCACATGATTGTCAACATCAGTATGGAGGTGAGGTCAACTTCTGCCTACGCAACACATTTCCAGGGCGCAATGGCAATTAAGCTGATCATCATTGCGGAATCGATCAGTTCCCAGAATCCATAGCAGTGAGCGACATCCTTAGAAGATGGCGTCCATAGCGCAGCAGCAGCAGAGTGCTGCCAGGCTGCATAACATACAACAGTCAGTGTCTAGCCTGGCAATAGTCTGGTACAACTGCAAAGGACAAAGGCAACTGTTGCCAAACTGAGTCACACAGTTTTTGGCAGCCAGCAGTCCATGAGGTTTTGGACTGCTGGCTGCCAAAAATATTTAGCAGGCTAACCGCCCAAAAGGCTAACCGAAAGCAAGCAATGAAGCAGGCTCACCAAGCAGTCAGACAGGTAGCATCGTTGTTTGTTCTTGCTGGTGCGACTCCTTGTTGATACATAGGCTGAGGTCCATAGTTCTGCTGAGGAGGGTATTGCTGTTGAACGTACCCCTGTTGAGGTACACCCTGTGCAGGGTACTGCTGCTGAGGGTAGCCTGCAAAGTCAGGGGTTTCGTCAGGACAGTACGGTCAATACAAAGAGCAGCAACACCGGTATGTCTCGAGCACAGAGCGCACCTTGAGGAGGATAGCCCGACATGTTAGTCTAGAGATGCTTGTTTGTTGCGAAACTGACAGCAAGAGGCCGCAGTTCGAACGTTGGTGTCTCCATCGGGGGTGCCCGTACACACCGGCGCGTGTCAGATTACGTCAGGGGTGGGTCCTAATTTGGCTCCTGCTCTCTTTGTGCTTAGTCATCGCACTGATGGTCATAGCATTGCAGACAATATACCGACGTATGCACGAAGGCTTCTCTATCTGACTGCAACTGGGCCTAGATGGCAACGACATTGATCAGTTAGCCGGCCGTGATGTCATCCAACAGCCCATTTTTGCAGTGCCTATGACGCATGCCGTTCGAACCTCGTTGCTACAAACGTCCAGCACAAGCTATTCAGTGAGGACTCGGTTGAGTACGCCACGGTTTCGCAACAGGAGCTTGTTGATCATGGCTTCAAGTGCATTACCGCCTGTAGTCAGTGCCGGTTCTGCCGAGTGTGATCAAACTTTGAGCTCTCGAAAGGAAACACTGCGTAGAATGTACCAGGAAAGTCAGAAAGCTTTTCCCGCAGTAAGTGCTTCCAGAACAGTGTGTGCTCGTTCACGCACGATGCCGTCTTGCAAAGCAGCTGCTGTCTTTTAGGTGCAAGCTATTACCTGCAACCAGCTGCAAGACTTGCTACAGGCTTCAGATCCTGTCGTCTTAGTGGACGTGCGTAGTCCTGACGAACAGCAAGTGTCTGTTCTGCCTGGAAATGTTGTGCGCAAGGAAGACTTTGACGGTCATCACAAGGAGTATGCGAACCACAAAATTGTCACATATTGGTATGTTATTGTGTATGCAAATGCACACTTTTGCCTTGCTGCTGCGCCTCACCTTATGCCATAACAACAGCTGCCAGGATGTAGGCAAGGTCGAAGAATTCGATCCATGCCCACCTGGATCGCTTTCTACGTCCTTACCTGCATCCTGGCAGCTGTTGTTACAGCATGAGGTGAGGTGCTGTGCTGGTGAGTTTCTGCGGTGCAGCTGCGCATCATCATTTTGGCCTGCTGGCAACTATTGCGCACAATGGCAACCTTGACAACTGCTATCCTGCTGCTGCAGCACCATAGGTGCAAGAAGTGGTAAGTATGCCCAGCAACTTGTTGACCAGGGTGTGCCTCAGGTGTACAACTTGGAAGGCAGCATCATCGCATGGGTAAGTGCATGATGCTAGGAGCATATGCGCGACATGATTGTCTGCTGATTGCCTCTCAAGTGCTGGCGCCTAATAGATCTGATGATATCTTCCCTTGGAGCAACTTTAGGTGCAACAAAATCCTGCATCACATTGTGTTTCAAGAATATCTTTTGACAATGCATATGAGCTGGATATCTTTGTTGAGTGGGTTGAGTGGCATGATCTGGATGGTGTGCTGGTCTGTTTTGCTCAGAATTTGGTTGAGCTACACTGTGCTTTCCATATTTCCAAAAAAGTCATAAAACGCTGCCTCCAATCTCACCAGTTTGTCATGCTGGCAGCCCTTGCTCCGGTCATTAACTCTCGCGCCCAACTGATATGATAACATGAGATTTGCTGAAGTTGTCAACTTGAAGAAAGTAATTCGTCCATGTGTGCTGCATAAACATGGTGTGTTGTTGTGTCTGTTGCAGACGCCGTACCTGATGCCTGCTGGCCAAGTACACGTTATTATTGTTATTATTATTATTAATGTTATTATTATTATTATTGCAGACACAGGAGGGGTACCCACTGGTGAGGGGTGATAACAGTCACACACCCACCACCCAGGTGCATACCTTTGGCAAGCAATGGGATCTTGTTGGAGATGGTTACCAGTCAATACAGTATGGAGCCATACAGTAAGTTCCATTGAATGCTGCTGTTGGTGATGTCATTTCTTTTATGGTGGCTGCGTCACTAGGGCACTGACAAGCTTGCTGAGTGCTGGTGCCTCTATGATGCATGATGCCATGGTTGTCACTGTCATGGCAGACTGTGTCACAAAGTCAGAGCAATCAGAGCAAATGCTGCCCAATAGCTTTGTATTTGTGACTGCTTGACTGAATGAAGTGATGGCTTGACAAATTGTGCTGTGCAATCTTGGGCGCTGCATGTCAAATTACTGCTGATGCAGGGGCAATGTAGAGCTGGTTCGGTCTGTCTTGCCTCGTGTTCTGGGTGGCAGATGAGCTCATCTGTTCATGAGCAAGTGTCAATTCTGGGGCCGAAAGGACTGCAACAGCTTGTTCACTTCCTTGACCCCAAGCTATACAGCAGGGACATCTGCCATATGACTTATCTGCAGCTGATGTCTGCACAGTCGGATGCTGTTACTGACAGCTGATCTTTTGGTGACGGCACTGGTGGATTAACGTCCACTACATTGCCTTGCATATTGTGTTGAGCCCTAGATCTACTCAACAACATTGATGTGCAATGAGTTTAAACTATCACCCAAATGTGGAGATTTGAAACGTGCAAAATTTGGTTAGCTGGCTATTGTGAAGCACAGGTATGACATGCACGGCTTCAGCATCATGCTGCGTGTAAACAATATTGGAGCCTCACCATGTCCAGCAGGAACAGATAGCAATTGCAAAGATGTTCAACCGTCTGTGAGAAAGGCTGTAGGCACTGATTCAGCAGTCACGTTTGCTGGAGCAGCTGTGGCATGCATTTTCCTGACGAGCTTTTTGTGTTAGCTGTCTACCTGGTATGCATTTACTAATTTTTTGACAAGCTTTACTCCAGGACTGAGATTTGGCAGCAAGTCGACCTGTGTGGACCCATGCATACACATGGCATCGACAAACATAAGATGCACTACTTCCAGTTGGCACGCCAGACGTCAGACTCTGCTATCACTGTGCAAGCAACCCATGCGGTCACTGCCTCAATGAAAACAAGTTGTACATGCTTTTGGCATGTCATTGCCTTGCTGAAATGTTGAACATGTGCTAGGACACAAAGCTAATTGATTTCTGAGCAATGTTGGTTTCTACAACCTAGCCAATCATGCAACAACAACATCATAAGCCAGAAAAGGATCGTCATGCTGCAATCTAGGTGGCCTGTTTGTCTGTTTCCTGTTTGACAGCTTTGCCTGTCTGGCACTGCTTCTTGGACCATCCTTATCAGCTGGATGATGCTGACCCTCTGCTTGTAGCTGCTGCATGTTACCACTGACCCCAGCCCCACGTGCATGATCATGAGAACGTGAAATTGTGCGCTGTTCAGGGCCTCTGTCTGTGCTAGAACTGGCTCCTGAGTTGTCTGCCAGCTGTTGCATTGGTTGCTTGACAAACATGGGTGGGGGACCTGACAGGTTGGGGTTTGATGCAATGCGTAATGCATGTGAGCCAGACTGAGGAGTTGGACCAGATGGTGCTGCTGCTGCTGTTGATGAAGCTGAGGAGGAGGGGAGCTGAGAAGCTGACTGCTGAGCTGAGCTAGCTGTGCTGGGTGTTGCCCTTTGGCTAGCTTCCAGCTGACGCGCCTCTGGTGAGTCTGACATCAGTACCTGCAGCGACATCAGAAATTAAGAACTTACGAAGCTTTTCAGAAGCAGATAAGAACTTTACTAGGAGCACTGCGCTGTAACCTAAGCCCTGATGCAACTCTCACAGGACAATCTGCGCGGTCAAGCCATCATACTGCAGACATCAGCATGGCAAACCACAGAAGTTCACAGTACTTCATACATGAGCTGATGCATTTACACTCAAAATGCTTCACGCTAGCTCAGTATGGCATCACCAAGGCAGCATCAATCTAGGCCATGGGTTTGGTTGGTGTCAGCATCATGGCTGATCAGCTGCGGGCTACTGCCTTAGGAGTCTCTCATTATGATCGCTAAAAAGCATTGAATTTTCTTTTTTCCCCTATCATGACTGACCTGGCGGCCAAGCAGGTCCACTGTGATGGTGACCTTGTTCTTGCGAGCTTCCTGAGCAGCTGCCTCATCACGCGCCCTGGCCTTCAGCTCATTCCGCTCCTGCATAACATCAACCATTCATTCCGCTCCTGCGCACCATCAACCATTCATTCCATTCCTGCGCATCATCAACCACTCACTCCGTTCCTGCGCACCGTCACCCATTTGTTCCGTTCCTGTGCATCATCAACCATTCATTCAATCATCTTGGATCATGCGGCACATGCACAATCAAACGTGCATAGAAGAGGGCCATGTCAAAGTCTGAAAACTCACTCATTCAGCCGTTTTCTGACATGACCTTCTTCTACACACATTTGATTGTGCACATGCTGCAAAATACAAGCACTGTGCTGTTTGAGTGCATGAGCATCAGTGAACAACACTATCATTCAGGTAGCATAAGTCATCACGGGAGCAGTATCTGGAGCAATACCACAGTAGCAGTCTGCAAAGGCTATGCCGTAGCTAGGTTGTAACACAGCATTGTCACCCTGTGTTACTACTCCTGCAGGGGTATGGATCTGCAGGGCCAGAGCAACAGGCGCTGGCAGTCAATCTTTGTGCTTGCTTGGTTCCTGTGTGCCTTACAGTGCCAAACCATTGCTTTGGTGACTGTTTTGCTTCTGCTAAAACACCACCTGGTGTTGCTGCACCCAATCAGCGCTGGAGAGCAGCAAACATTACCTGGTCTGAGAGCCACGTGTTGCTGTCAATCTCAAAGTAGTCGCTCTGGTCATCAATGACCTTGGTCCTTTGAGCCGCATTCCTGTCATACCCAACCAGCCTGTTCTTGAAGGCAACAGCATCAGCTTCCTTGTCCACCACATCAGGTTCCTTGTCCACCATACTCTGTGCACTGCTGGAGCTGGAGGGCTGGGCAGCTGCTGCCCCAGCCTTGGGTAGATGGGGGGTGTGGGCAGGGGTGGCTGGGGGTGGGAGGGAGGGTGGGTGGGGCTGATTGGTCTGGCTGTGCTCACTGTAGGAGAGGGCAAGCTGTGCGCCACAGAAAGTGCAGCAGCCGCCGTACTCTGCAGCAGCCATAGCTGAGATCAAGGACTACACACCCTGGCGTGCACAAAAGCTGGATATGCACACAAGGTCCTACTCATTGTATCTTGAGTTGACTTAGCAGCGCGTGCTCAAAAGTTGGCTGTTGTTGATATCATCACTTGACAATTTAGCAATGGGTGATGCCTACAAGTCTCGTGGCCATGCATGCTGCTGCAGGTCACCTGAAAATACACATGCTGCATCTGTGGCGCACTCTGTATGCATGTGGCAGAGCTGCGTTGTCACCTGCCACAATACCATGCTGATGTGGCAACAGAAAATGATATGAAGACTCTGCTGGTGTGACTCACCAAGAAAGCGAAGAAGATCGTTGGTGAGTTGACCAGCTCCAGCCAGTCTGAAGTCGTACACCTTGCCGCAGCATAGGCAATTGACAACCTTCCTTTCCAGGTCACTCCCTGGGGGCCCTGCCTTGCCCCCCCCGGGTGGACCCTTGCCCTTTCGTGCTGTTGTGTGCTTGATGGTCAGGGCACCACCCTGCCTTTGAGCCTCCTTTACTCCCTGCCATAGTAATACAATTAATAGTAAATTCACTTTCTAGCTCATGATGAGATAGGTACGTGCGGGACAAGTCTTGTCTCTCCAAAGCTGTCTGTCTTGGGCATCTGTCACAGTGAAGCCTCTGTTGGGGCCAAGAGTAGCTTGCATCATAAGGGAATGTCAACAGCATCTCATGCCTGGGTTGTACCCCATTGTTGGTGACAAGCAGCTCATTGACTTTGTTGGTACATGTGCTGTGTTATTGGATGATGCGTGGCGCCGAGTACCCTAGTACTTATGTGATGTGACAGGCCTAAGTAACATGCAACAGTCATGTGCTGCTGCACACGTGGTCATACATTGGACATACTGTATTGTCCTGGACGAAGGACAGTGAGCCATTGCAAAGATGCATGCATCACCTTCTTTGCATGTTGTCCATGCACTTCAGCATTGTGCTTTGAAGGTGCTGCGGATTGGGCCTGCAGGGATGAAACTCCACCCTGCAAAAACAGCAAGGTCAGGAGGTTGAAGGCTTGCGCCAGATAATTGAGAGCACTGACAATCCTCAAGGCCCACAGTGTTCTGGTTGCTTCCTGCAGCTGCAAATGATTTTCCCTGAGCTTGCAAGAAGTCTTGGACCAACTGCTTTGGCTGCACACCACCACCCATATAGTCCTGCAGGGCAGCAGACAAACTCAAAATCTTGCGTCGATATACATGCTTGTGGCGACAAAAACAGAGCATGTAATTTCAACGCCACCTGTACAATGGCCTCAACCTCTTTTGCCGTTTCCGCAGTCGTGATCGCTTCGACCACGCCTTCCACAACTACCTCATCCCAGCCCAGCGCTCCACACAGGCGCTGCTTCAGCCATTGCCTATCTTTTGCCATCGGATCAGACTGAAGACGGTAAATTTGATCTGCTGTTGCTTGTATGAGACTGTGATCAATGCCTAAGTTTGACTGAAGCAAGGCACGGAGGCTTCCCGAAACCACACGCAGTCCGGCAACTTGTCCACGTGCACAGCATACAGCATACTGCAGCATTGATTGATTAACTCATGCTGGACAGCTATAGCTCTGGAGCGAACATTGAGTATGTCCAAGGCAGTCAGAGTATCTGCCACGCAATCAATTCAGCAGGTGAGCGGTCATATTTGTAGTTGTATAATTACAGTGTATCAAGCATGCATCCTTTATCCTGCGCATGCGCACAGCAATCGAGAGAAGCATACAGACAGCAGCAGTAAAATGGCAAGTTCTGCATTACAATCGGATTTTCTGGATCAGATGCACCACACAAACGTCTGACCAGCTCCAGAGCCCAAGGTGATCACCACCCATACTTTGCTTGTGTCTCTGCTTTTGTCTTGATACCCTGCCCCCTCTGTTCCAGCAACTCCAGTTCCTGCGCGATGTAAAAGAGTTTGAGAGAAAACATCCTTCTTGGATATGTATGAAATAGCTTTCCTGCGTGATTGCACAGCAAACGAGCCTTCCTTGTGCATCTGAGGCAGACACAAAGTCCACTGGAAGGGCAACTCCTGAGGTTCTGACGGTATGCGAGGTACAAGAGGCTCAATACAGCACACGCATGCTGCGTTAACACAAACAGCTGATCCAGGCAGCGCAAGTCAAGATGCATATCCAAACCACTCACCCTGATCTTGGCATGATGGTACAAAGAGCTGATCTGGTGCTTCCGTTTTGCAAGCTTGGCAGGTGCAGGTCCAGCTTCTGAGCGCAGCTGTAGCTCGTAGTCACTGCCCAGGGCTGTCCTCGCACCACCAGCTGCCTCTCTAGCTGCAGGATGCACATATTTCAGGTCTTCCTGATTCACCTGCAACAAAGGACTGCATTTTTCATCGCTGCTGTCAAGTTTGGGAAGCAGCTACAGAATTTTTTTTGTTATGCTGTCTCACCCAGATGGGGCCAGCAGTATCAGATGCCAGAGGAAAACTTGTTGTTTTGACACAGTTGTGCACAGATACATTAGATATCTCTTTTTGTACTCTGCAAACAAAGCTACATGCGAGTGCAGGGTAGATCAGCATGGAGCATGCTGTACAAAACTAGTTCTGTCACTGACTGACTTGTGCAAGAGTCTACAGGATTTTGAGCATGACATACAGTCACCAAACAGCATCACAACAGCTGCTACAGGCAAGTCTGTGCCAGCAACAGGCGCATGACATCTGTTGGCAAGTTGTACCTGTTTGAACTGGACTTGCGATGCTTTGCCAACGTCTTGGCCAGATCTACGCTGCGCTTTGGCCATTTCTTCGGCTAAAGCCTGTTCCAGCAGATCCTGCTGCTGCTGTGGCTCTGGCCTGCAAACAAGCACATGCCAGATGTGTATATGCCTTCACCACTGAATTTGGATGGGGACAAAATCCAGGGCAGATGAGCACAACACCTGGTGAATGTAATTATGCTGTACCAAATGCCAGTGTGCCTGTAATGTAGTTGATAGAACATGTGTCTGCCATGTTGTGCATGGGCAGTTTGGTTGCAAGTGTCAAAGTTTGTCAAATCTGCAGGGTGCCATTCATCTCTATTGAAGGGCTGTACCATGTCGGCACTTGTCATATCACTCAGTACAGTCAATCACCTGGCAGCATATTGAGGTGGCGGAGCTTGCTGCTGCATAGTGCTGGTGCTGTTGTAGGCATCTGAGGCAGTATCATGCCCATACGGTCCTAGATTCTGATCAGCAGCTGCTCCTGCCTCCATAGATTCAGCTATCCTGTACGCCTCATTGCCAAACTCAGCAGGATAACTGGGGCCAGGAACTTGAATGGTGCTTTCCGGCATGCCTTCTTCCATGAGTCTGTCAGGCGAGGAATCTGGGGACACAGCACGCTGCAAGACAGGGCACCATGTTTGCACTGTATCTATAGCATGCAATGCATCCAGTCACTGAGCTGTCCCTTTGGCAGGTTACAGCGATTTGCAGCAGGATGGCCAGGCTTAAACTTTGTCAGCTGTTTATTGCCAGTGTCCTCGTGCACACCTTTATGCCAGCTGTGCCCAAGCGAGCTGTAGCCAAATCTTGCTTGGGTGCCGGTAAGAAATCCACAAGAGTACGGCCTTTGCTGCTGACCTTGGCTTTCTTCTTTGGCTGATCCTGCAGGAACAGTCAGCTTGAGCGTGCAGAGGGCAACTCAGCTGAGCATATGAAATTTGACCTAACAACAAGCTACCTCTTCGTCGCTGTCTGGTACGTACTGGAGCGTCATCGGCAATGTTCGCCGCTTTTTGCGCTTTGGCTCACTAGATGGAGCTGGCAGATTGTCAAGGAGGCCAGCAGGCTGTTCAGGGATCCTTGTCGAAGCCCAGGATGGCAACACAGGAGCGGTATGTACACTTGATGTGGTCTCTGCAGGTACTCCTTCACTACCGCCTGAGCCAGAAGCATCAGAGGCATACCCTGCCAACAGGTCCATGTTGATCAGCAGAGCTGCAGACCGGGTGAAAGGTGTTTCAAAGTCCCAAGCTGGGAAATGTCAACTTACGGTCAAGTCTATGACAGTACTTCTGTAACAGCTTTCTCACAGTAACACAAAAACGCAAAAGCGCGACCGCCATGTGATCAAGCAACAGCGCGACCGCCATGTGATCAAGCAAGTCGCATGTTATCGCAGTTCTTCAAGCGCCATGGGTCAATCACAATGTGGGCTTACACCATAGTTGCACTCGTGCGGGTGCGGGTGCGGGTGCGGTGCCGCACCCGGTGCGCGCACCGCCGCACCGGCTTTTTGCCGGGTGCGGCTGAAAAAGCGAAAAAGTGCTAAAGCTACAGAGTCCAT
>JAABUK010013488.1_pt1 | contig 10184 bp, 14 predicted proteins | sample 5559141 | NCBI WGS metagenome assembly JAABUK01 (sample SAMN10711869, study PRJNA513367) | rock metagenome | isolation source: Antarctica rocks | place: Antarctica: Victoria Land, Pudding Butte nord | collected 2016-01-03 | reverse complement strand
CTGCGGCACGACACTGTGTGGGGCGGTATCTGTTCTGCAGGCGGCCTCGCCTGACGGTGGGTTGTCCTTACACACTTTTATCCAATCACCTTCTCAGAGTCTTTCCTCATATGTTTCTCATATGTTTCTCAAAATGCGGACGCATGAAGGCGGTGCTCGGGCCCCGGCTGGCAGGCACCAGTGCCGACCCGCTGCAGCACGACACCTTGTGAAGCGGCCTCTGCTCGGCCGGAGGCTGGGCTGATGGTGAGCGCCATCATGCATTGGATGACCTCAACCGTGAGTACTGCTGCGATGCGAATCTGCTGCGGCCCGGCACCGTGTGGGGCGGCATCAACTCCGCCGCTGGACTTGCCGACGGTCAGCTTCTCGAAGATCGTTCACAATCACGTATCACACTGATCCACTCCTATGGAGGGCATGATGCTGCGATGCAATTAATAAAAAATTCAATAAAAATTTTACTATCAATGGTATGAAAATTACCATTATATTCGCCCATGTGGGGCGATGTCTGCACGGGGCGATGTCTGCACGGGCCTTGCCGATGGTGCCCAACCGGCACGTGAATGCGGTTGTTTCATTGACAATATGCGTTGGTCGCTACCACCAGAATGTGATCTGTTCTGAGGCACCTGCTAACAGCTGGCGTCTCCACCTCTGGTATGCGCGCAGCAACCAAGTGGGCTGTGGGCTCAGGCGACCATTGTCGCTTGTACCTGCCCAGCGCTGGTTGAACCAGACCTGAAGCGTCTGTTGTGTCTGCCAGGCGGCGCGGATTTCGGCAACGGTCAGTACAACGACCACGCCTTCCACTACGGCTACTTCGCGTATGCTGCAGCTGCGCTGGGCCGGAAGGATGCCGCCTGGCTGGCTGCCAGCAAGGTGAGGCAACTGGACTACTTGCTGCTTCGTCTTGTCTACTTGGCAATGCAGCCTCTGCGCGGCACACACCACGTGTGACCCGCGCTGCGCTGCCCCTCCAGTCCGCTTATCCAGTTCCGGTCCTGCAGACCACGGGCACAGACAACCTTCAGGCGATGCGCTTCATGCTGACGCTGATGCCGGGAGCCACATTGCTCACTTCGGGTGGGCTCTGCAATCCGCAGCCGCCGCTGGACGATCTGGTGCGAGACTTCGCAAACCCGCGCACGACGGGCGACCGCTTCTTCCCTTTCGCGCGCCAAAAGGACTGGTTCGACGGTCACTCCTGGGCCTCGGGATACACCGTCTTTGCCGCCGGCAAGAACCAGGTGCAAAGTCGGACGAGAATCACCCACCAAAACCCTATCACTGATCCCGAGACCGAGTTTTGAGACTTCCACTCCGGGGCGTCGGCTATCGAGCTACACCGTCTTTGCCGCCGCCAAGAACCAGGGGGGGAAAGCACCCGGTTTGATGCAATTTGAGCTTGGAGAGGTGATCGCAGCTCGAGAGGCGAGAATTAGCTGGTCAATTGGTGTACTCACCGAGCCTGGGCGCGCTGCATACATCAGGGTAGATGTTCAGTCGGCTCTGCCCCCATGCTGTTGCTGTCCGTCCCTCACCACCAAGCGTCCAGCGGCAAGGCGTTCTACGCCTACTGTGGGTGCAGCTGCTGGGCCCCGGGTGCGCTCGATGCAGAACAGCTGAACCTCGTCAGCCGACTCTTTCGTCGACAACGGAGTCTCTGTCTACAGGGATCGAGCAGCGAGGCGGTGCCTACTGCCTACTGCCTACTGCCTACTGCCTACTGCCTACTGCCTACTGCCTACCCATTTGGGTTGTACCCGCTGGGCCGGGCGCGCCGCATGAGATCCGCCAGACAGTCATCCTTAACTGACTCTCCCCGCGCGTCTCTTTCCACAGGAGTCCTGCAGCGAGGCGGTGAATGCCTACTACGGGGTGTATCTTCTGGGGCTGGCGCGGGGCGACTCGGCACTTGCCGACTGGGGCCGCCTGCTGCTGGCCACCGAGCTGCGCTCCGCAAAGAAGTGAGTGTGTGCCTTGGCGGCGTGATCGTCGCCTGTACCTGCCTCAGAGATGCACCGAAATGATAGGCGTCCTGACTTGATATCTCGCCGACTGGGGGCCGCCTGCTGCTGGCCACCGAGCTGCACTCCGCAAAGAAGAGAGCGCGCCATCATGGCCACCTGAATGTCGCCTGCACTTCGGCAAAATATCGGCGGATTTCTGGTCAGGCCTGCTTAGTTCCGGAGACTGTCTCTTGGCATCTTTGCCATGCCAAATTAGCATTTCGTCATGCTAATCTGCCGTGGGCCCCGCAACACCCAGCGCAGTTGATGGCGTTCACTGTTCTTTTGCATGGAATATGGGTAGCGGGGGAATGTCTAGCACCTCACCATTGACTGACACTATGTGACGCGTGGCCTGCAGGTACTGGCAAATAAAGCCTACAGGGCCGCAGATCTACCCGCAGCCATTTGCGGCCACCGGCGTCGTGGGCGTGCTGTGGAGCAGCCAGGTGCGATTTCCCGTCAGCGCATGTTGATGACAGATCAGCTCGATTGCACAACGAGCAGACAGCAATCTGCGTGTAGGCTTTGTCTGCGCGCTCGCTTGTTTACACAGTTTTTGCTGACGGCATTGCGCAGCCTGTCGCACATCATGCAGTGGTCCACCAGGCATCTACAAGGAAGTCAGTTGACATCACCGAGAACCTGAGTGCATTGGCTTCGCTGCAGGTCCACTACGGCACATGGTTCGGCGCAAATGTAGAGTTCATTCACTGCATCCAGGTGACCATCCCTGCCCATTCTTGCACCTGATGCGCTATGTGGACTTGCTGGCACACATGCCCATCAACATGGTCAGCTGTGATCACGTTGAGCGTGCATCACATTGGCAGAAATCCTTAAACCCTGTCAGAGCCTGTCTCAATCTGCACTCTTGTTTGCCTGCAGCTGCTGCCGTTGACGCCCATCTCGGAGCGGCTGTCGACGCCGGACTCCAGCCTTCGAACATGCGACGCATATGCAGGAAACCCCACATGGGTGTTGCTGACACAACTCTGTGAAACCCGCAGATGCTGCCGTTCACGCCTATTTCGGAGCAGCTGCTGACGCCGGACTGGGTCACTACGGAGTACCCCATCGTTGCCCAGGCGCTGCCAACCGCCGCACAGGGCTGGAAGGTGCGCTCATGAGATAATGCGACTGAAAACCCACAAGGCATTCGAAAGCTCAAGTTCTTGAGGGTCAGGGCCGGGCGCTGGCCTCTGCCTCATTGTCGCCGGGGCGCACTGCTGCCTACATCCATGAGGTGGAGCCCATGCAGCTATGTGGGGGCGTCCCTTCTTCTGGCTACAGCCTGGCTCGTTCATAGACTGGCCGCTGTCCTTTGTACATGAATGCTGCAGCAGTAGTGACGCCGGCTCGATAACGCTCCCTAACGGCGCTCGGGTGACGGCTCACCGCTATGATGCACTTTGCCGTCCTTTGTACAATAAAGGCCTGCCTGCAATCATGATGACTACGCTCCCATGCAGGGCTTCATTTATATGGAGCATGCCGTCATCGCCAAGGCGGCAGCGTGGGCAGAGGTGCAGACGCTGACCGCCTTTGACGACGGCAACTCCAAGACCAACACGCTGTGGTGGGTCGCGACACGGCCCTGAACTGACGGCGGGAATCCGGCGTCGCAGCAGCTCCGGGCCTGCAATGCAGCAGCACTGCCTTTAGCATGGGACGAGGCAGTCCGCAAAGTATACTCCATCCAGCGTGCGGGCTGAAATCGCCCTGGTCAGGTGCGGCGGCTAGTTGTTACGGGCTGCGGCATTAGAATGGGGTTTGGAAGGCGTTTCACAGGAGGATGTGCCTGCTCCGGCATCTTGGTACAAACTGACAATCAGTTTGTGAGGTAACAAGGCAAAGGTAGCTGGTAGGTAGGTGCAGAACCGCATTATTTGTGCACGTCCGCGGAAAGCGTGCATGCTGCGCAGGAATGCTGTGCAGCGGAAGAGTTCGATGCAGGACTGACATTGTTGAAGTATCAATTAACTGACAGTTGGCGATTTCATTGGAGATGGTCGCGCCTCCTTCTGGCTGTAACATGCCAGTGTTGCTGCTGTGAGCCTTCAGCCTTCAGCCCCGCATGCACTCTTTATCTCCTATTCAATAGACCACGCCCAGGAGTTCACCCACAAGTAGAATTTGCTGCGGCGCAACAGCGAGGCACACGCCGGCAGCTTGCAATGACAGCGGCAACACGCTGGCAGCTTGCCGCTGCGGCTGCAGCAACTGCAGTGCGCGTCCTGCTGGCTGCAGCGTCTCGGTAAACGCAGTTTGCATCTACAAATGTTACATGCGGCCCTTGTTGTGGTAAAGACAACAGCCAACTGTAGCAGCAAGATAGAGCTATGACGGCTAGCACAGATAGCCATGGCGCAGCTGCGCTGACTATTGCATCGGCCTGGCTTGGGCGGCAAACGTTAACGCGGCAAACACACTGAGGCAACCGAACGCGATCAACACTATTCGCGTCGTGCGGTATGGACAATCTAGACGCACAACTCGACTCAAACACAGATTGTATGTACATAGCATGATCCTGCTGTCGTACACCACGCTGGCGCGCCACCTGGCGCCAGACAGATTTGAGCATTAAGCGGAAGCTGGCGATCGCTGATGCCGTGAACGAATCTACACCAGATTGCAACCATCGTTGCGACATAGCATCATTTCAAAACTCACTGAGGCCGCATGAGCACCGCATCAACCAGCAGTGCCACGGATGTCGATTTGTAGCTGGACATTAGTGCTCGCAGAATCACCAAGTGCAGGCAGTCTTCTTGCCAGATCCCGGGTCATCTGGCAAGAAGTATTTTCTACAGTCTGCTCACGCAAGAATGCAGGACGCTTTCAGCAAGCTGAGGGCGCTGGACAAGCTCCCTGTGCGCGTCATCGTGGACAATGAAACAGACGGCATTAGCAGCCCCTGCGACGCCTGCAAGACGGTTCCAAGTGACGGAACCGTTCCAATTTCGTGCTGCAGCTACATTTCGGAGTTTTCAAAGGCCCTCGTCCGAGATGGCGGCCTGGATTTTGACAGAATTTGCACTGCAGGTGCGCCCACTTCTATTCTTTCACCTTGGAACTGCAGCGGCAGTGAATGCATACATCCTTGGCGATTGGCGTGTACAACATGTGTGGCCCGCCAAACATCCACATGCATGCCAGCCACTGTATCACATTCAGGGTACAAGCTTGTGTCCTCCACGCCTGCAACAGGACACGGCCTGTCGCTGCTGCTGGAGGCGGAGGTGGGCGGCGCAAAGCGCACGCTGTTGTTTGATGGCGGCCCTACGAACGACCTGTGGGGGCAGAACGCGGCACGGCAAGGGTTGGACCACGCGGCTGTAGAGGCCGGCGTACTGAGCCACTGGCAAGTGTATCTGAGAAGACAGTGGGGTTGAGTAGACTGAATTGCTTCGCATCACCAGGTGTCTTAGATTTTGGATGCAAAAAGCGGCTCGGCCGGGGCTTGACCTTGCCGCTGTGCAAGCTGGCGTGCTGAGCCACTGGTAAGGGGTCGAAAAGAGCAAATGCTTCGCATTGTGAAGGTCTTAGGGAGCTGGAGGCAGAATACGGCGCGGCTGGGGCTGGACCTCACGGCCATGGAGGCGGCATAGACGGCAGCGCGCTGAGCCACTGGAGATGACCTTTCTGCCACCAAGGCCACATCAGCTCCTTGTTCTTTGGCGGCATCTGGCAGCATCACATGAATATGGATGCTCTGCACATCATGAGCTTGCATCGTGCTGCAGTTTCACTCCATTTTTGTGTTCCTGTGGACAGGTATCTGGACCACAGCGGCGGGCTGCCGCGCGCAGGCAGCGAGATTGCCGCGGCAAAGCGACAGCGGGAAGCGGACTGCGTCGCGGGTGCCACGAAATCGCCGCCGCTGTTGGACGTACACCCCGACTGGCCGCTGCGGCGTGGTGTGCAGCTTCCCTCCGGCAAAGTCGGCGCATTCAAGCAGGTGATTTCGGCTTTGAACACCTTGACCATTCACTTGCTTCATCTTAGTTTGGCTGCTGGGGCGGAACCAGATATGGCGCGGCCGACGGTGAACTTACCGGAGCAGGATACATACAGCCTCATTCAGAACGGGAGTCATGTCGCCGTGATGGACCTGCTGTTTCTGGTCGAACTTAATGACCTGCAGGGTATCTTTCTGCACACCTTCTCGCAGGACCCGACAATCGAGGAGCTGGAGAAATCAGGCTGATTGGTGCAGCACAACAGCGAGCCGCACACGCTGCTGGACGACTGCTTTTACGTCAGCGGCGCGATTCCGCGCCAGACGGACTTTGAGAACGGTCAGCCAGGGCACATGCGGTAAGGCTTTTGCAATTGCTGACGCCACTTGCAAAACCCAACAGAAATGCTACCAACACCTTAAAGCAGAGCCAGCAAGCACACGACTGCTGCTACGTCAGCGGCGTGATTACCGCGGCAGACGGATCTTGAGAATGGTCAATCAGGGCATGAACGGTACGACATGTGCAGCCGTCTGATGCCAAACACGAATTGCAATGATCAAACCCTCACACCTCAAGCAGGCAGAGCCAGCGGGCACACCACTGCCTCTACGTCAGCAGCGCAAATCCGCGCCATACGGGCACATGCAGTGGGACTGCTGCGGCTTCTGCTCCACGACACATGACCTCAAGCACAATTTAGAAGTACGGCACCTGGCAGGTTGCCAGGGAGCAGCAACACTGCACTGCTCTCATGCGGTATGTGGGGCTTTGACATGCCAACAGTCCTCGAGAATATCCCAGCAGCGGTAGCTGGGATCCGGGACCAGCTGACGATGGAGGAGTGCTGCCCAGCGGGCAGCACCTCATCAGATGTGCAATGCTGACTGGAACCGGATGTTGGGTGTTGAGCAATGCACATATCATCAAAGGGTGTTGAGCAATGCACATATCATCAAAGTTCCCAACCGACGCACCGCAGGCAGCGAGATCTCCAGAGAACTCCAGAGGTCTCCAGCTGCCGTCCTCTAGAGGACGGCAGCTGGGCCGCACCTGCTGAACGTGGAAGTGTCACAATGCCATCAAGTCACAGCGACCTCGCTTGATTGTAGGCAGCGGGAGGATGGTAGCTGGGAGCCGGACCCTCTCATCATGGACGATCGCTACCTGGCGGTCAACATCGCGGGCCGCGGCCTGGCGGTGTTCTCCGCCTGCCGCACGCCGGCATCATCAACGTCGTGCAGGACGCCGCGGCGGTGTCTGGGATGCAAGGTGCACTGTCAGCGGTACCTCATGCCAAGGCCATGAATCTGGTCCTGTCCTGGCGGTGTTCTCCGCATGCTCGCACGCCGGCATCACCAACGTCGTGCAGGACGCCACGACAGCTTCCGGCCTTTGCGGTGAGGTTCTGCAGCCCTGCTATGCAAGCTACTTGGCGAAACTTAAGCTTCCCCTGGTCACGTTTTCATCCTCCACAGCGACACATCCTCCAGTGCTGGCTTCCGGCGGCATGCATTGCACGCCGTGGCGGGCGGCCTGCACCTGGTCCGCCCGCCGTACGAGGCGCGCATCCCACAGACTGAAAGTCACATAGATGATAGGCATTCGATATATCCATTAACGATCAAGCATATCATAAAGGATACTGTAAAGTTGAAAAAAAAATAGAAAAATCATTTTACAAAAAAACACCATTGTAATCTTTATAAGGATATTGTTCATCCTTCGTGACGTTTGGCTCGCAGTGCACACCGTGGCGGGCGGCCTGCACCTGGTCAGCCCGCCGTGCGAGGCGCGCATCCCCGCGACGGTAGCTGCGCTGCACGAAGCCAGGCCGGCGCTGGTGCTGGCCGGCCACTGCACAGGCTGGAGCGCAAAAGCGGCGCTCGCAACGGGCTTCCCGGGACGCTTCATGCCGCTGTTGACGGGCGGCACTTACACCTTCGACGCGGCAAAGGGCGGCGCCTGAAGTTCTGTACGATCATATAGGTGGCGGCGTATCAAGAAGCGCCTCATGCAACCGATGAAGGGTGGGAGCTACGCCTTTAACACGGCAAAGTGCAGTGCCTGAAGTTGTGGTAATTATTAGAGACGGCGGCGTATCAAGGGCGCCTCATGCCACTGCTGACAGGCAGCGCCTACGCCTTTGAGACGGCAAAGGGCGAAAAATATGACGGTGTGAGGAGGAGTTTCTCGGAGACGAAGGCGATGCACCCGTGACGCCGCGGCTGACTGACGGGACCCATGCCTTAGCATTGACGGATGGCAGCGGCTGATCTCCTTCGGTAGCAGCAGAACATAATAGGCTGGTTGCATTGGCTCAACTGAACCCACCTCAATTGAGGGGCGATTTGTGTGCAACGCGCGCATGCGCTTGCGGCACTCACTATAATGTACTGGCGTCGCCCTGCCACCCAGGCTGCACAGTAGCTTGTTATAGTGTTCTCGAACCGTTTGCAGCAACAGGTACGTGGTTGCGGATGATTTCGAATTTGCAAGATCAGACGGCAACCTGCTCCATTGTCGGAAGGTGTCGGAAGCAGGCAGCAACGAGGGAACCTTCATCGCTGCTGGAGAAGCCGAGCGTGTCAACACACAGCGCATCAACATACCGTTGAGAGGCTTGCTCTGCTGTGTCTGCTGCAACATGACTGTCACATCATTAGCATCACTTCATCTGACGGCGGCGGCAAGATTACAGGACGCGAGGACATTCGCGAATTGGTTTCAGCGGGGACTGCATGGATATTTAAAGGGGTCTCGCTCCGACCATGGGTTCATCAGTTTCCGTCAGAAGTCTCCGCCGTCGTGGCTTCGAAACACCATGTGAGAATGTCAGACAAAGCCAGAGAGTACTGTACAGGTCTAGGCCAAGCCAGAAACGCCACAAGTGCAAATGCCTCGCCAATAAAAGGTGCGCCGCGTGACCTCAACAAAGCGCCAACCCAGCGGAGCAGTATACTATGACCGATGCGTCCCCCGACGACGCAATGACCATGGGTGCCCAATCTGGCGCTGCACCCCATCGTTCCAAGCTCTCTGGCTGTGCCCAACAGGCGCTATTGAAGGCAGCTGCATGTGCACCAACGCATCATTGCAGCGCAGACAGCAGACTCTCCACATGTGCAGCCACCAGCCGCGTCTCCGCCTCGCGGCTGCTGCCGTTGCCGTAGGCTCCGCCGCCCAAAGGCTGGCTTTCAGGGAAGGCTGCCGGCGTCCCCGGGAAGGCCGGCGCGCCGGCGCCGGCCGCGGCGCCGCCTCCCGCCGCCGCCGCCGTCTCGAGCGTCGTCAGCGCCCGCGCCACGACAGCCTGCACAGCAGGGTCGGTCGCATCTGCTTGCACACAGTGCTGGACACATGCCATTGCAAGGAACGCAACGGCCGTGCTCAGGGAGTGAGGGTTTAGGGTTTAAAACCATAACCCGAACCCAAAACCCAACCAAGGCACAAGGACTTGACACAGAGTCTGCAGCGTCTGCTGTCGGCACTGGCGTGACGATCCAGTCTCGTTGCTGAACGGGATGTCCTTCTGGGTTCTGGCCGCACCTGCTGCTGTGGCTCCGGCAGGTGGAGGAAAGTCTCCAGCAGGTCTCCATCCGCCATGCGCACCGCGCATCCGCCGTGCGGCGGGCTGCCGGCGTGACCGCGGAAGGCCGAGTGTCCGGCGCCTGCGCGAGAAGCGACATCGCAGGCGGATTAGGAGGGCGGAATTGCGCGGAAAGGGTCGAGTCAGCTTCGGTCAGCTCTTTGAACACCTTCAGAGCTCTTCAGTGAGGTCCAGGAAAAAGGACTTGAAATTTACAAAAATTTGTTCAGATTGTCTGAGGCACCGGCGATGGGCGCGACAAGCGGCGAGGCATCCGCCACTAGCGCAGCTTCCAGCGCGGTCAGCAGCGCATGCGAGCCGGCGGAAACCTGCACCGCCGAGGCGACGCTGCCGTCGGCCGCCGCGACCGCCAGCGCCGGCTGCGGCGCCGATGGCGCTGCATCGCAGCCGCCCGCCGCCGCAGCAGCCGATGGCGACAGCGGCGTCGCCGCAGCGGCACCAAGAGAAGCAGGAGGCGGGGAGGCGGTCAGCATGGGCTCAGCGCAGTCCAAGCCACCGGCCGCGGCTGCCGCCGTAAGACCGGGCACGCCGCCGGGCCGCCGGCGCTGCGGAGTGCTGGGGGCCGATGCCGGCGCCGGCGCCGCGGTGGGGCTCAGC
>JAABUK010013485.1_pt1 | contig 10186 bp, 7 predicted proteins | sample 5559141 | NCBI WGS metagenome assembly JAABUK01 (sample SAMN10711869, study PRJNA513367) | rock metagenome | isolation source: Antarctica rocks | place: Antarctica: Victoria Land, Pudding Butte nord | collected 2016-01-03 | reverse complement strand
GGCCGAGTCCAGCCCCAGGAACTCGATCGCGTGCGTCCCGGCCGAGACCGTGAAGCTCGACGTCGTGTAGGCCTGGTACGACGGCCCCGAGGGCTTGAACGTCCCCACCACCTTGCCGTCGACCAGGACCGCGAAGTCCTCCGCCGACGACTGGTAGGTGGCCCGCTGCGCCGCCTGGAAGGAGATCGCGTACGAGCCCGCCGACCACCCCGCCACCGACTGGGTGATCATGCCGGTCGTCTGCAGGAAGGCCACCTGCGACCCCTGGGGCGCCGCCGGGTTGCCACCGGTGAACCCCGAGCCGTTGCCCGACACGCCCGAGCCGCCGCCCGCCGACCCCGAGAAGGCCCAGGCCGACCCGCCCGGGGCGTACTGGTAGCCGCCCCCCACGTTCACCGACTCGAACCCCGCGTCGCCCGGCGAAGGGGCCGACGGGGGCGCCGGGGGCGCCGGGGGCGCGGCCAGCGAGACCGCGTCGAGGAAGGCCGTGTTGTCGCCCCCGGCCGAGTCCAGCCCCAGGAACTCGATCGCGTGCGTCCCGGCCGAGACCGTGAAGCTCGACGTCGTGTAGGACTGGTACGACGGCCCCGAGGGCTGGAACGTCCCGACCACCTTGCCGTCGACCAGGACCGCGAAGTCCTCCGCCGACGACTGGTAGGCGGCCCGCTGCGCCGCCTGGAAGGAGATCGCGTACGTGCCCGCCGATAACCCCGCCACCGACTGGGTGATCATGCCGGTTCTCTGCAGGAAGGCCACCTGCGAGCCCTGGGGCGCCGCCGGGTTGCCCGCGGTGAACCCCGAGCCGTTGGCCGTCACGCCCGAGCCGCTGCCCGCCGACCCCGAGAAGGCCCAGGCCGACCCGTCCGGGGCGTACTGATACCCGACCCCCACGTTCACCGACTCGAACCCCGGGTCGAAGACCGTCCCGTTGCCTCCGGGCGCCGTCAGCGTGAAGGTCGTCGGCTGGAACCGATAGTAGACGTTATCGTACTGGGAAGGGTCGTTGGCCCCATGCACGACCTTGATCGAGATGACGCTGAGCCCGGAGCCCAGGACGAGGTTGCCGAGGTCGTTCGTCGAGTTCGCCGCCACGCTCATCAGCCCGCCGACCTGATGGTCGTTGACGAAGACCGCGACCTGGCCGGGGGCGGTCCCCCCGAGCGAGCCGGTGGAGAGCCCCAGGTCATACGTCCCGGCGGTGGCGACGTTGACGAGCCAGTAGTTCTGATAGCCCGTGCTCGGCGTGTCGAAGCTGTGGCCGTAGGTATCGCTCACGGCCGAGAAGGTCGTCGGGCCGGCCGGGGCGACGTGAACCCCGGCGGTCACGACCGCGGGCTGGGCGTTGGCCACGTCGAGGGTCCCCCGATACTTCGCCGAGGCCGTCGGGTTGCCGTACTGCGAGGTCTCGGCGGCGCCCCACTCGTTGACCGGTGACCAGGTGACGAAAGGCCCGCTGTAGAAGTTCGCCGTGTCGCCCCCGGCGGCGTAATAGTTCTGGTAATGCTTGGCGACGAGCTGCTCCATCCTCGGGTCGCGCGAGGCGGCCAGCGCGTTCTGGCCGGCGGCCGTCGTCCCGTCGCCGGAGATCGAAGGGCCGCCTTCGTAGGAGACGTTCTTCAGGCCGTAATAAGTCGCCTGGGTCGTCAGGCTGATGGCGTTGGGGATCGCATAGGAAGTCTCCTGCGCCCCCAGCGAATTGATGATCGCGTCGACCGAAGAATAATCGGTCGGGTCCCAGTAGTTGGCGTTGCCGAGCCCGTAGAAGGTGGTGCTGGCCGGGGCGAAGTAGTGCTGGTACCAGTCGAGGACGCCCGGGTAGAAGTAGAGGTTGTTCTCCTGCCAGCCGAGGACCGGCCGGATCGTCTGGTGGTTCGGGTCGGCCCCCAGGACGGACTGGAAGATCCGGCTGATGTCGGCGGTCCGCTCGACGTAGCGGCGGCCGACGGCGGTGTTGACGTCGGTCGTCTTGGTGCCGTCGGCGTTGTCGTAGACGTGCTGATTGCTCGGGAAGGTCGAGAGCGGCCTGTTGTTGTCAACGTTCTGGACGGCGCGCTGCTGATAATAGTTGTTGGCCGCGATCCCGCCCCAGACCTCGTTGGAGTATTCCAGGTAGATCTTCCGGCCGGCGTCGAGGCCCGGATAGGCGACCCCGCCGACGGTCCCGCCGTTCTTGAAGATCCCGGCCATCGCCGAGACATAGGCGTCGGTCGCGCCCTCGGGGACGTTGACCCACATGTCGGTGTGGGACTGGTTCGCCAGGGCGATCAGGTATTCCCAGGGCATCCCGGTCTGGTCGACCTGCGGGGCGTCGACCGTGACCAGGTTGTTGTTGGTGACGAACGGCTGGCCGTTGGTGTTCTCCGGGTCGAGATAGCGGAGGACCGAGTAGGGGGCCAGGGCCGAGAGGAACTCACTGCTGTAGAACTGCGTGCTGCCCGCGGCGTAGCCGGGACGGATCAGCGAGGCGTTGCTGAACCCGGTGTTGACCGCCGAGGTGGGCGTCGCCCGGGTGTTCTGGAACCAGATGGCGAAGAATTCGTTGGTGTTGCCGGCGGGGATCACCAGGTCGACCGTCGTGGTGTTGGTCGAGGCGTTGTAGACCGGGTTCTGCACCGAGAACGGGGTGCTATAGCCGGGATACTCCGGCGTGATCGTCGCCTGGCCGTTGAAGCTCAGGTGATAGGTCCCGGACAGGTTGATCCCCGAGGCGTTGGGGTCCGGGCCGTTGTAGGGCTGGTTGACCCGCTGGTCGAAAAGCAAGGCCGCGTCGCTCTGGGGGTCGTTGCTGGCGTTGAGGGAGATCGTGTTCGACTGGCCGGGAGCCGTGAGCCATCGCCCGGGGGTCTGCAACAAGTTCACGAAACTGGAGAGAGGGTCGATCTCGACGTTGATGCCCAGAGGGCCCGCCGCGAGCAGTTGGCGACTTTCGAGCGACTCGATCGACGAGAGGGCGAAGCGGACGGCGCGACGACGCGCAGTCCCCGGCGAGCGGCTCGCGCGGCCGCGCACGGAAAACAGATTCATCAACGAACTCCCCAGTAAACCGAGAGGTGAGATTCATGTTGTGCGGAACGAGACGGCTGGGCCCGAAAGGGCCGCTTCAGGGGGGGGCAAACAAATCTACGCCGCGGGCCGACCGGTAGTCAACTCCCCCGGGAGCATTTGCAGTCGCTTAGATATAATCGAGGAGCCAGATGTTCGCTGATGCGTCACGACTGTCAATGTACTGGACAGTCGCCCCGCGGGCGATGACACCGGCGATCCCGGCGGATCCGGGGCCGGGTTGCCGCGCGACGAAGCCTCCGGCTCATTCGAGCACGAGGTCGCGAATCTTCGCGGTCTGGCCGGGCGAGGGCCGGATGGTCAGCCAGGGGGTGAGCCTGGCGGGGCCGGGGGCGGGCGCAGCCGGCCGGCCGTCGACCTCGACGGACTCGGCGTTGCCCGAGCGGACGATCCGCACGCGATGCCAGGGCCCCTCGGCGACGGCCTCGCCCGGCCTCGGCGGGCCGGCCGGGGCGAGCCGGTGCCCGAGGGCCTCGACGCCCGCCGGCCCCGCGGGCTCGGCCTCCATCTCGAAGCTCAGGGTGAACCGCTCGGGCAGGCGGAACCGGAGGTCGAACGGCCGATCGTCGTGGTCGCGCTGGGTGATCGTCAACTCGGGGAGCCGGAATGACCGGGGGGCTTCCTCGGCCGGGGAGTCCGGCGAGGCCGGCCCGACCGCCAGGCCCCGGAGCGTCAGGGAGGAGGCCGCCAGGGTCGCCAGGGCGAGCGTCAGGGCCGTCGACCACCGCCACCAGCCGGGCGATCGGCCCTCGATCGGGAACGGGCAGCGGAGCAGCATCATGACCCGCTGGACCAGCGCCGAGGCCACGCCCGCCGCCGGGTCGGTCCGGATCGGGGCCGACCCCGCCCCGGACCCGCCCGGAGGCGCCGTCCCGCCCCCGCCGGCGAGCTCGACCAGCGACGAGGCGTAACCGCCCGAGCTGCCGAAATGGGCGACCGCCCGGCGGTCGGCCAGGAACTCCTGGTCCAGCCGCATCTGGTCGACCATCCACCAGACCGGCGGCAGGAAGAACCAGGCCGCCCTGGCCAGCCCGCCGAGCGGCCCGAAGCAATGGTCCAGGTTCTCGGCGTGGGCCAGCTCATGCAGCAGGCTCAGGCGGAGCCGGTCGACCGGGCCGGGCCCCTCCAGCTCGCCGGGGATCAGGATCGCCGGGCGGAAGCACCCGACCAGGACCGGGCGGGCGACTCGCCCCGAGACCAGGAGCCTCGGGCGACCGCCACGCCCCTCGAAGGGGAGCGAATCGAGCAAGGCCCGCGATCGCGCCGAAGCCGCCGACGCCCGACCGACCAGCCAGGCCGAGCCGAAGAACCCGAGGGCGACCCAGGCGAGCCCCGCCGACGCCCCGACCCCGTAAGCCAGGACCAGGCCCCGGGCGACCGGACCGGCCCGGCCCGTCGCGTCGGCCGCCCGACCGAACGGCCCTCCCAGGCGAACGACGGGATCGGCCCCGAGGATCGAGCGGAGCGGGCCGGAGAGGTCGACCCGGCGGTCCGGGTGGAACGCGGCCAGGGGGAACAACGCCAGCGCCGAGATCAGCCCGGCCCGGGCCCAGTCGCGCCTCCGCGCCGGCTGTCGGCAGTGGAGCATCGCCAGGACCACGAGGCCGGAGATCGCCCCGGCCGCCAGGGTGGCGTCGAGCAGGGCCGCGGCCAGCCGGTCGCCGACGTCCGCCATCCCTTTCGAGGCCCCCGCCAGTTTGGCCCTTTCGGACTCCCGCGATCCCAGATCCCGGGCCTGCTCTCCGGGATCTGCGATCCGCAATCAAAGGTCCCGGGGCCGGGTCAGTCGGCCTCGGCGGCCGGGCCGGCCGGCTCGTCGGCCCGCTTCTGCGCCTGGTCGATCATGGCGCGGAGCCGGTCGAACTCCGCCGGGCTGGGGGCCTTGGTGTCGAGCAGGGCCACCATCATCCGGTCCATCGCCCCGTCGAAGACCCGGTCGAGGAACCGCGTGGTCAGCTCGCGGATCGTCCGATCCGACGACTTCTTGGGGATGTAGATGAAGGTCCGCCCCTCGACGACGTGCCGGACCAGCCCCTTCTTGTCTTCCATGATGTTCAGCAGGGTCTGGACCGTGCTGTAAGCCACCGGCTTGTCCACGGTCCCGGGCAGCTTGTTCAGCTCGTCCTGGACCTCGCGGACGCTGGCCCTCTCCAAGACCCAGAGGATCTTGAGGATCTCCAGCTCGCGATCGGTGACCATCTGGACTTTGCGCACCGCAGCTCTCCCCTCGCACGACGATGAACTTCGTTGACGTAAAGTAACGGCTGGCCGACGCCCAGGCAACCCGCGAGGGGTCCGAATTCGTCGAGACTACCATCTTAGGACCGGGAGGGAAGGCGGCAAGCCCCGGAGGCCCCCGGCCGAACCGGGATGCGCGAGGGGGTGTCGCCCCCGGAACGCGGCGATCTCGGCCCGTGACGCCCGGATCTTGCCGCGACGCGCCGCCGAAAGCCGGCGGGCAAGCTGACCTCGGGCTTCCGATCCGTTATGATCGACCGGGCGACGACCCCCAGGACAGGATACACCGGCCATGACTCGGATCGCGATCTACGACACCACCCTCCGCGACGGCAGCCAGGGCGAGGGGGTCAACTTCTCGCTCCAGGACAAGCTGCGGATCGCCGAGCGGCTCGACGAGCTGGGCGTCGACTACATCGAAGGCGGCTATCCCCTCTCCAACCCCAAGGATGAGGCCTTCTTCCGCGCCGCCAGGGACCTGGACCTCGCCCACGCCAAGATCGCCGCCTTCGGGATGACCCGGCGCAAGGACATCGCCGCCGAGGACGACGCCGGGATGAAGGCCCTGGTCGGCTCGGGCGCCTCGGTCGTCACCGTCGTCGGCAAGTCGTGGGACTTCCAGGTCACCGAAGTCCTCGGCGTCTCGCTCGACGAGAATTGCCGGATGATCGCCGACTCGGTCGCCTTCTGCGCCAGCCGGGTCCCCGAGGTCGTCTACGACGCCGAGCATTTCTTCGACGGCTACCGGAAGAACCCCGACTACGCCCTGAAGACCTTGCAGGCCGCCGTGGCCGCCGGGGCCCACTGGCTGGCCCTCTGCGACACCAACGGCGGGACCCTCCCCGAGGAAGTCGCCGAGGCCGTCCGCGCCGTCAAGCTCGCCTTCGCCGTCCCGATCGGGATCCACACCCACAACGACGGCGAGCTCGCCGTGGCCAACACCCTCGCCGCGATCCGCGAGGGCGCCACCCAGGTGCAAGGCACGATTAATGGGATCGGCGAGCGGTGCGGGAACGTCGACCTCTGCTCCGTCGCCGCCAACCTCGCCCTCAAGTACCGGGGCTATGACCTGCTCCGCCCCGGGAGCCTGGCGAGGCTGACCGAGGTCTCCCGGTTCGTCTACGAGACGGCCAACATGAACTTCCGCAACGGCCAGCCCTTCGTCGGCTCCAGCGCCTTCGCCCACAAGGGCGGGATGCACGTCCACGGGATCCGCAAGAACGCCAGCAGCTACGAGCACGTCGACCCGGCCCTCGTCGGCAACGAGCGCCGGGTCCTCGTCAGCGAGCTTTCGGGCAAGTCGAACATCGCCGAGAAGCTCGGCGAGCACGGCCTCGAACAGGACGGGGCCCTGCTGACGAAGGTCCTCGACCGCGTGCAAGACCTCGAGAACGAGGGCTACCAGTTCGAGGCCGCCGAGGCCTCCTTCGTGCTACTCGTCGAGAAGCTCGCCGGCCGGTTCGAGCCGAAGTTCGAGCGGCTGGGCTACCGGGTCAGCGTCGTCGGCGAGTCTGAAGGCCGCCCCGTGACCGAGGCCACGGTCAAGCTCCGGGTCGGCGACGCCCTCGAGCACACCGTCGGCGAGGGCGACGGCCCGGTCAACGCCCTCGACGTCGCCTTGCGGAAGGCCCTGGAGCCGCACTTCCCCGGGCTCAGGACCATGAGGCTGGTTGACTTCAAGGTCCGCGTCATCAACGACCGCGCCGGCACCGCCGCCCGGGTCCGGGTCGTCGTCGAGAGCATGGACGGCGACGCCACCTGGGGGACCGTCGGCGTCTCCGAGAACATGATCGAGGCGAGTTGGATGGCCCTCGTCGACGCCTTCGACCACAAGCTCGCCAAGGACACCAGGGCCCTGGTCTCGGTCGAGCGAGTCGCCACGGGTGCGACTCGATAGGGGTTGAGACGTACCGATGACCGCCACCCTTTTGGATCGAGGAGATTCGCAAATGGAAGTCATGCAAGAATTCCTGGTGATCGGGTCGACCGACGGGACGGTCGGGATCTTCGGGGCCAGGACTCTACCGGCCGGGACGATTGTCGGGGGCGAAGCGCGTCGCCTTCGCGTCGTCGGCCAGGCCCCGGTCAAGCCGCCCAGCCCCAGGCTGACGACTCCCGAGTGGGAGGGATGGCGGCGGACCCTCGAAGCCCAAGGCTATCAGCTCGAACTCGGGCCCTTCTGGAGATGAGTCGGCCGGCCAGGAGTGCACCGAATCCGACCGTGCGTGCGGATCAACCGCGAGAAAGCCTCCCATGACGCACTCGGTCAGCCTCGACGATGACGTGAAGCAAACCATCGCCGGATGGCGGCTCTCGGAGCATGTCCATCGCGAGTTGTTCCGTGGGTTCGACGAACTCGGGCGGTCTCCGAGCCGGCTCCTGGTCCGGGTCGGCCCTCCCGACGACTCGCTCCAGTACGACCTGGCCATCTCGGACCCCGGACCTCCCGGTCGCGACTACCTCTTCGTGTTCTCGATCCTCTACAGCGTGGACGAGGAATCCTTGTCCGTCGTGAAGGCCGATTACATCTCCTCGGACCATGTCGGATAGGTCATGGTCCATCTCATCAGCGATGTCATCGAGGTTGGAGAGGTCCACCAGATCGGCCTTGGCGGCATCGTCCTGGTCCTGGAAGATTTCCGCCCCGCCGACCCCGCCGCGTTCGTTGGCCAACCGGTCGAGATCCGCCTTCCCGGTGGCTGGACGCTCTCCGGCGAGATCGCCGAGGTCCGGGACCACGGGCCGACCGCCAGCATCCGCCTCGCGACCTGGCCGGACGGGTTCCCCCGGCCTCGGGTCGGCTGGATGGTCGAGATCCCGGCCCCCGGACCCGTCCGTCTGGTCGACCAGCCCGAGGTCGGATGACCCGAAACCCTCGGATCGAAGACCCGGCAGGAATGAGGATCGAATTCGACCCCGACCCGGAAAGCTCGCCATGCCGGTTGAATTTAACCCCTATCGCTCGCCCGAGGCCCCGGGCCTCGCCCTCCCTCCGGCCCCCTCGCGGCCTCCGGTCTACTCGGCGATCTCGCTCCTCGGCTCGGCGGTCGGGGCGTTCCACCTCGTCGGGACCGGCCTCCTGGTCTTTTCGCTGGCCCGGACCTTCCGCGACCTCGGCTGGCGAGGGGGGCTCGGCAACGACCGGACCCCGACCACGCTCCTCCTGATCGCCCTCGGCCTCGCAGCGACCTTCTGCTACCTCGGCTCGGCCCGCTGGCTCCGACTCGATCGGGGGAGGCCCGGCCTGATCGCCTGCGTCGCGGGCTTCGGATTGACGTTCCTCCTCCTCCAGGTTCTCAACCACTAACAGGCCGACCCCTCCCAACTCATCGGACCTCGCATGAGCACCGCCGAACTCCCCAAGCAGTACGACCCGCAGGACGCCCAGCGGCGGTGGTACGCCTTCTGGCTCGAAAAAGGGTACTTCCACGCCGACCCTTCGAGCACGAAGCCCCCGTACACGATCGTCATCCCGCCGCCGAACGTCACCGGGGCCTTGCACCTCGGCCATGCGCTGAACAACACGATCCAGGACATCTTGATCCGCTGGCGGCGGATGCAAGGGTACGACGCCCTCTGGATGCCGGGGACCGACCATGCCGGGATCGCCACCCAGGCCGTCGTCGAGACCCGGCTCCGCAAGGAAGAAAACAAGACCCGCCACGACATCGGCCGCGACGAACTCGTCCGGCGGATCTGGGCCTGGAAGGACGAGTACGAGGCCCGGATCCTCTCCCAGCTCCGCCTGATGGGCTGCTCGTGCGACTGGGACCGGACCCGGTTCACGCTCGACGAGACGTGCGCCAGGGCCGTCCGAACGACCTTCTTCAAGCTCTTCCAGGCCGACAAGATCTATCGAGGCAAACGCCTGGTCAACTGGGACGTCCAGCTCCGCACCGCCGTCGCCGACGACGAGATCGAATATCAGGAGACCGCCGGCCAACTCTGGACGATCCGCTACCCCGTGAGCGGCTCCGACGAGCCCTTGCTCGTCGCCACCACCCGGCCCGAGACGATGCTCGGCGACACCGCCGTCGCCGTCCACCCCTCCGACGAGCGATACAAGCACCTGATCGGCAAGTCGGTGGCGTTGCCGCTGACCTCTCGCATGATCCCGATCATCGCCGACGCGATCCTCGTCGACCCCAAGCTCGGCACCGGCTGCGTCAAGGTCACGCCCGCCCACGACCCCAACGACTACGCCTGCGGGCTCCGCAACAACCTCGAACAGATCAACCTCCTCAACCCCGACGGGACCTACAACGAGAACGCCGGCCCCTACGCCGGGCTCGACCGCCGCGAAGTCCGCAAGCGCGTCGTCGCCGACCTGGAGGCGCAAGGGCTCCTCGCCAAGGTCGAGCCCTGGAACAACCGCGTCGGCCTCTCCGACCGGAGCAAGACGCCGATCGAGCCGTACCTGTCGGACCAGTGGTTCGTGCGGATGGACGACCTCGCCCAGGGGGCGATGGACGCCGTCACCTCCGGCCGGGTCACGATCCACCCCGACCGCTACGCCAAGAGCTACCTCGACTGGCTCGGCGAGAAGCGCGACTGGTGCATCAGCCGGCAACTCTGGTGGGGGCACCGGATTCCGGTCTGGCGGCTCGATAACCCCGGCGCGCGGCTTTCTCGGCTTCGCGACGAGAAGACGGGTTCCGACCACGACCCGGACACGAAGGACGTGGTCGCCTACCGGATCGAGGAGGACGTGGCCTATGCCTGCGTGATCGACCCCGACCGAGAAAGCAACATCGTCCGGGGCCTGGAGCAGTCGGGATACGTCCAGGACCCCGACGTCCTCGACACCTGGTTCTCCTCCGCCCTCTGGCCCCACTCGACCCTCGGCTGGCCCGAGGCGACGCCCGAACTCGCCAAGTATTACCCG
>JAABUK010013483.1_pt1 | contig 10187 bp, 7 predicted proteins | sample 5559141 | NCBI WGS metagenome assembly JAABUK01 (sample SAMN10711869, study PRJNA513367) | rock metagenome | isolation source: Antarctica rocks | place: Antarctica: Victoria Land, Pudding Butte nord | collected 2016-01-03 | reverse complement strand
TTATTAAATTCTAACTTAATAACTTAATTATTATTAGGGCCTATTAAACTTATTATATTTAATAGAGTTAATATCTTATAAACTTAAGTCTAATATAAGAGAGAAGTAATATAGAAAGGTAATATAAATATTAATAATATTAAGAAGAGAAGTAAATAATAAAATTCTAAATTTTTGTAAAATAAAAGTTAATTTAAGGTCTTAATATAATATAAGTTAATTTAGTACCTTAATAAGTTAACTTAACTTAACTTAAATTATTAAGGAATTAAGAGGTTTTTAAATTAATACTTATAATAGGTATTAAGTATTCGAATTAATATTAAAAGTAAGTACTAAATATTTAATCGATTCTAAAAGTTAGAATTGAAATCTAACTTAATAGTTAGTCTACTTTTATTAGTATATAAATAAGGGAATCCTTAAAGAAAGAGGAGCTAGTAATTAGTCTTAGTACTTATAAAATAGAGAGTTTAGTAAATATACTATCTAAGTTACTTAGTAGCTATATTATTATATATTATCCTTATATTAAGTAGTTACTTACTTAATTACTATTATTATATAATAAGTATCTAAGAGAAAGGAATATTATTATTCTAGATAACATTTATATTTATATTAGCTCCTAAATTATAAAAGCTATTAAGTAGAAGAACTATATTATTAAATACTTAATCTTACTTAGTATATAAGCTTATTTATTTACTTTAGTATATCTCTTAAACTTATACTTATAATACTAAGTAAAGGATTCTAGGTCTTATATTAAATTATTAAGAAAAGAATACTCCTTCTCTTTATTAGAAAATTAAGTATTAAGGTACTTAAAATAAGGACTTCTCTTATCTTATAAGATAATAATAGTTATAAAGTTTATAATAATACTTTATTTAAATCCTTTAAGATTCTTTAAGTAAAATAGATACTTTAACTAGTTTTATTTTAAGTTAGTAATATTACCTTCTAGCTATTATATAAATATATTATATAGATAATAATAAAAAATCTTATTAATAAAGATAAAATATAATCTTATTAATATCTATTATAAGCTCTTATTTAACCTACTTATACTTTAACTTTTTAATATTTTTTATGAAGCCTTTCTTATAATATATTAAAGTACCTTTTCTATTAGTAAGCCTAGTACCACGTTATAAACTAAAAGTAGAAGCTAGGGGAAGCGGGTACTAAGACTTACTACTAGCCTCGCCCCGCCCCGTTCCGTGGCGTACCCCGCGACGTACCTCGCATCGTCCTCCCTTCCAACTCCCTTCCAATCTATCCTCGCCTTCCTGGAATCTGAAATTTCGATCCAAGAAGTTGCATTCGCTAACACAGGCCTACCCTCGGTGCCGTCCCGGCCGCAATAAAATCATCCTTGACAAGCAGGGTTTTCCTAGTCGAATTAGCGGCCTTGTCGGAGCCCGAACTGCTGTTGTTCGCGCGCACGGGGGTTTTGGCTGGGGTCTATTGGCCTCCGGCTCTGCTTCCAACATTTCGACGATAACAGCTGGAAGTACAATACACGGGATGAGAAATGGAAGGGGAAGGCTAACGGGCTACGTGATTGACGTGCATGGGGTGTTAGGACCGTTAGATACTATCAATAAGCGACGTTGAAAATTACTAGGATTCCTGGCTTGTCCGCGGACGATTGGTACGAGATGGGAAGGAGAGACTACGACACAGGCACGGTCACTAGGATCTACAATGTTGAGCGCTTTGATGGTGATCTAAGAAAGGAAATTGCGTTGGAATTGACGTGCAACCGACCAGCCGACGGCCGAAGGTCAGTGTCGAGAAACTCGGCCGAGCTTGTGACGGGGCAGCGGGGGAAAGTTGGCAGCGACGTTGGACGTTGGACACCGGCCCTCGGTTCAAGACTGCTCCGCTCCTGTCGGAACCGGGTATGACTTATATATCTTCAGTTTTCGGACTCTAATCACTGGCTCAAGCTCGTTTATGGCGCCTAAATAGGCTTGAGTTCGGAGTGTACTTACTTTAAAGTAAGTGACGAGGGCTGCGGCTGCGACACACAACTTCCCTCACGTCAGGCAAGTTGCAGTCCTGGGCCTCACGAAGTTACATAATGGTCTCACCTACGCCACTTGGCGTGGAAAGCCTATTGAAAGCTTCACAAAGCTATGCACATACAGCTCACACAGTCGCACGATCTATTCTCGATGAATTCTATCTACAATCTCAAACTCGCTTGGATATAAGTCCCACCAGCTAAATTGTTGTCCAGCTCATCATCATCCTGCATATTTCTTCTCGGTGGTTCTATCTACAACCTCGCCCTTGCTTGGAAAGAATTCCCACCAGCTAGATTATCGAGCTCAACACTATCCTGCATGCCAAGAACATCAAACAGACGTTTGGGGGTCAGTTCTTCCGGTGTCCCAGTAACACCCTCGCTCTTGACCTTTTCCAGTGTTTTCTTGATAGCGGTGTAAGCGGGTGCAAGTGATGCGAACGAGAAGATCATGATTCGAAAGCCCATTTCTTGGGCTTCATTTGCGGTGATGATTGGGGTGGCGCCGTGTTCGACCTGTAGGATTCGATGTCACTATACCGCTTCGAAAATGAAGAAACCGTCTCGATGATGGAAACACAGCAAGCAATCTCACTCACCATGTTCAACAGCAGTGGGAAGGGGTGCAAATCCTTCACAGCCCTTCTACCCATGTCCCGGCTCGTGATCCCTTCGAGCTGGCCGACGTCAGCTCCGCAATCTCTCGCAGCCTTCAACCGCTTCACGGCCTCCTGATAGCCGTGTTTCTGCAACGCATCAGTCCTTCCGATGAGTACACAGTCGCTTCCCAGTCTATCCAACGCGATTCTTGCCGCTCGGATTCTGGCTTCATACGTTCCGATATCGACGACCTCCTTCCCCGCAAGATGCCCACATCGCTTCGCCATGATTTGATCTTCAATGTGAAAGCCTGCGACGTTTGCGCGCACGTATTCTTCAACGGAGCGTGCAACCATTATCGGCGCGCCGTAGCCGGTGTCCATGTCTGCGATCAGCGGAACGGATCTATCAAGATTTGCTATCATTTCTGCGTGTCCGCGCATGTCTGCTAATTGTGCAATGCCAAGGTCGGCATGCCCGAGACGTGATGCTGTTGTTCCTGCTCCAGTCATGTAGAGGGCGTCGAAGCCGACTTCCAGCGCTATGCGGGCTGAGAAGCCATCATACACGCCGGGACATGCTATGAGGTGGTCTGGCATATTGAGCAGTTGGCGCAGACGCGTCGATCCTGGTATGTTTGAGACCCGAGGTTGTTGGTGAAAAGACGTAGCCATGTCGCTCTGGGGAAGCAGATCGTCGGCCATCTCCTTAAGAAAGCTTTATGGTTGAGGATGTAGAGGAGAAGCATATGGCAAAGGAGTATATTTATGCTACCCAGAGCTCGGCCGATAGGCATCGGCCGATTGTGAGGTGTGCTTAGTATTGGACAATTACTAGCAACACTCGGCCAGTGAAGTCCAGATGCAGGACCATGTGGGTCTACCGGACGCCACTACATATGCGATGTCCAGGTAGATCAGAAGGAAAATCCCCGAGTAGCCCCAGTCCGGGGTTGAGAAGGAGCTTTTCTCGGGTAATTTCGGTAGTGAAGCCTTTGGAAGGAAGTTATGTGCTGAAGTGCAGGGAGTGTGACCCACTGGATGTTGTTGAGTGGACTGATTGACTGACTGAAGCCATGGGATTACGAAAACTATCTTATGCCAAGCGTGCCAAGCATCAGACTGGCTTCGAGCACGACAAATTGTGAACATCGCGCTCGCGTTTGCTGCATGATTATCGAGCGCCTTCCTGATCAGTCTTTTTTTCCCAGTCATGTTTGCACTATGCACCATGGATCATTGCATTAACTTTGCATCAAGTACCACTTGACAGTGCATTAAGTACCCTTCACGAGTGCATCCAGACGGGGTTGCAGACTGTTCCATTCAAGATCAAAACACTTGGGAACGTCTTGCATCATCTCTAATCCAGTCCGAATGCAGAAGATTGATTTCATCCTACCAGATCAGAATACATTACTCGATAAGGGCCAGGAATCGTGAGATAGACTCTTGGCATACGCAAATATAGTCTCACGTCAGCTGTCCTCTGGCATCCTATCGATTTCTCTGCAGTGGAACTTATTCACTGAGCAGGGCCATGAGCAAAGCCATGAGTAGACGCTTGAGCAAAGGGAAAACTCCACTCATTAATTTAAAAGCCTTGAAACATATAGCAAACTGCTGTTAATCTAATTGGGATCAACATGATCTAGAGCTCCCTACATAATCTAGCCGTTTCTTAACCCAATCAGCTGTGTCGTAGCTGGTGGCTCCCTCGCTTAGATGTGCATGCTGCTTTCCCATCATCACCCAGTGTGCCTCGTTCGGACATCATCGCTAGCTCGAACATCTAGACCAATCCGGACCATGTCACAATGTACGGCCCGCTCTAGTGTCCGACCAGGACCTGTCATTCACTCACACGGGTTTCAAAATCACCCGGGCGCTAGGCTCAATCTGGAACCCCAACAAATGTCCGAGTTCTCTTGAAACCCGTGCGCCTTTCTGCTACATCCTATGATCCTATGCCATCATCTGACTGGCACCAATCACTGGGCCTGATGATGCAGTCCTACTTCAACATTCAGGATTCTTCCTTCCTCGCGTTTGTCATCCTCGCATGAAATACTCCTTGCTATGGTTCACCGTCTCACCAATTTGACCTTTACATACTCTCTAATCATACGCAAATAATGGTGTGCTCTATCGCTTTCATCTAGACTAACAACGGCAAGACGATATGGTGGTTCAGATCACATCATCACCACCATGGTTTGACCATTGCATTATCAGGACGGAGTGCGCTCAATGCAGTCTTCTTGGCTTGCTTCATGCGGGCTCCACCAGTTCGGAATCGAAACATGGGAGCCTTGGCATTACACTCAAGCAGTCACACCCCACACCTCTGCCGGATCGATCTTCTGCTCCGCGGAATCGCTGGCAGCGAAACTGGGGAGCCTTGGGATTACAATCAAATCGTCATACCCTACACCTTTGCCGGATGTATAGGCGGGATGAGTAGTGGCGAATCTCGTGAGCCTCGGTATCAAGATCGAGCAGTCATACCCCACACCTTCCTGGATCAATTTCCTGCTCCGCGGCATGGCTGGTGACGAAACTTGGAACTCTTGGCATTACACTCGAGCAGTCACACCCTACGCCTTCGCCGGATAGATATTCTGCTTGGCGGTATAGGTAGTGACGAATCTTATGAGCCTCGGCATCAAGCTCGAGCAATTATATCCACCCCTTTGCTGGATTGATATCCTGCCTCCTGGTATGGCTGGCGACAACTGGTCGAAATGCACCTGTCCTCTTCAGACGTGGCGTGCTTGGCAGCGCCGTCAGACTTGTTCCCTCCTCGTGGGTCACAGGAGTAGCCGGTCACCCTGATACTCGTATCGATTGATTGCATGATATGTATAAGACCCGAGTGGGAAGGATCCACTTGGCTTCTTTCTCTCTGACAGGCGTTTCCCTTTGCGTGGCTCCCCCAAGCATTGTCTGGTCTAGACTGCAAAGAAATGCAAGCGTTGGTTGTTGGAGGCAAGACTGATCATGTAGTAACTGAATAGGCTGATCGAGACTATCCAGCTGATGCACTGCCGATCAATCCTGTGACTATATTGAGTCATCTCTCTGATGTAGACCGAGGAGTAAGCGACCCAGGAAGGTTAGTTGACAGGAGATGTGGAGAACTGTCGAGCCTGACATCTGCTATGATGGGCCTGTAAACGCGCCTGGGAATTCTCTTGCAGGAGATTGTGCTAATCATCTTCTAGATATCTATCTATCCTTGATCCTCCGAGCTGCAATAGGCCACCAGGCTTCAAGGAGCGTAAGCCTCTACTCTATCCGCTTCTCACATGTCATCGGCGTCGGCACAATGTTTGCTTGGCGCCTCGAGTCTACCCATCGGCTTAGCTGCTACGCAGGAGGAACCAAACCATCGGTGAAGCTGTATATGTGATTTGGCCTGGCTAGAGCTAGAAGTTGGGCGATAACGCGCAACACCACCTGGAACATCGGGGGAGCTGTTTTGTGGCCGATGACCATTCATGGCTGAAATATCCATTTCAGGTTGGCTAAGAGCGACGTATTTCAAATTCTGCTGGAACACCATGGAAATCTTCCCTCCTTTGAGATTAGACCTCACAACCATCCTGCGGGCCCAGCTATTAGGGTTGTACGAAGTCTTACGTCAATCTATGGCGGCTTTATTGCCATCTATAGCCGAGGTACAATGAAAGGACGTCTTGGGATATGTTAGACTTGTAAGCAGAAGATCTGCCGAGATGCAAGACCACAACGATGAATGATAATCGAGACGTCTGAGCCAAAGAAAGTCGAATCGGCATTCCAGATATATGGCTTGGCAACGCAGACCGCCTCCTTCCTCACCAGCGATTTGAGCAAAGCTTGGTCCAACTTCCATCGTCTGACTTTGCACCGTCTCATCATCAACCCAATACATTTGCACATCATTCTAGGTATTACCCAGCTTGGTCTGGTCACCGTATCAGTGCTCCAGAAGCTAGGGGGATCTTTGTGATTTCCGAAACAATGACATGATGAGAAAGTTCGCATTGGAGATTGAGACACGTGTCGAAAACCTCATGCGCCGACCAGGTGATGCTGGCTTCTGGAAGTGAGGCATTTAGGTAGGTGAAACACGAAGAGCTGCCACACGTATTGCTTCCCATATCTGACTCTATACTACAGGGAGCTTTCGACATAATGCAGACACAATGCATCTGGCTTGATACGTATTGAAACATGATTAGGGTCTGACATGAATGATCATGTGTCTCGTCCTGCTGTGCTCTGGCCGCGTTTGCTGCAAGACCGATTGGGTGCTGTACGGTGCGAAAATCGCTGCCAAGAGTACAGAGCCTAAGCACTAGCAAGCGGACTACCAGCGACCAAAACTAGCTCCTTGTCCATATTAGCTCTAGTATGTTTGCCAAGACTTCTGCCTGAAAATCAGGAGGACCTCGTTCATCTCTTCTCTCAAGATAGCCGTTACCACTCAACACGGCTGTTACAAGATGACATACTCAGTCGTGGACGCGCAGCGCTCAGACGCCGATGAACTCTCTTCAATCTTTCTTGATGCCTTCAAAGAGGACCCAATGCTCCGTCAGATATGGCCCAATGTTGCAACCGACGTCCTCCATGCATATCATACCCGCCAATTTGTAGAATCATTCGAGAACATGGAGCCTCGTGGGATAGTGTTCAAGAAGGTGGTAGACCAGGAGAGCAGGTATGCTGTTCCCTTTATCGACTTACCTACTCCCTGAACAACGGTTCTCGGACGTCCTGCAATGATGCAAGCACTGAGCCTAGTCAAGGAAGCCACTTGCATTTGCGAGATGGCAATATCCGCACACCATGACCGCTGAACAAAAAACCGAAAAGGAGACAGCCGAGGAAAACGAAGAATCCTCGCCTGAAGGGACAAATGTCGAGCTGCGCAAAGTCTTCTTCGGAGCTATCAACGACGTGCGTAAGAAACATATGGACGATAGCAAGGACTTCCGTAAGTTTGCCACCAAGACACCACCAATTCGGGGGCAACCAGGGTACACGAAGAATACACGCTAAAGCCATTACATCAAGTACTATATCTCCTCTGCGTCGCACCAACGCACCAACGCCAGGGTCTCGGTACTCTGCTCGTCGAAGAAGGTCTAGCCATAGCAGATAAGCACAAGGCAAAGACCTTCATCGAGGCTTCGCCGAAGGGTCTGGGGCTGTATTTGAAGCATGGCTGGAAGCCCGTAGACGAGATTGTGATTGACATGACGGAATATGGCGGCAGTGGGGTAAAGAGAGAGACATGTCTGATGCGGCAGCCTGGTGGGAACTGAGATTGTGAGTAATGTGTGAGGGTTGGTTTGAAGAAGGTGCAACAAGAGCAAATGAGGCTCACTAAACCGCAGGATCAATCCACAGGCCGCCAGTTAGGGAAATTTCATCTTCTTGCAGTCTAGTCATTACAGACTCGAATTTCAGCCACTCTCAAAATCTAGTCTTCTACATTTCTAGAATCTGTCAACGTTGTCGAGGTAATATGAACAACCATAATGTTATCTCGGCCAGTCTTTCTGAATCACCGAGTCGGGTCACGACTTGATGAACTCCACCACCTTTGACCACTGCCCTTCGGAACCCACAGCACCACTGCGCTATACTCAAGAAACGTCTAGCCAAGTCTATTACTTCGCCATCACACCATCACACGTTGTCTGGGATCCTGATATAACCCACTCTCCCGTCTCGGCGCAAAGTCTCCCTCCCTGAACAATACGTATCAGAACATTGACACTGCATCGCAGGTAGCTTCCGCGACACTTCCCACCCTTTCTTTACAGGGACTCTGACATCTATCACCTGTGGAAGGTTGCGACTCTCACACTACACTTTCCAGATCTCTTAAGGTCCCCAAGCTAAGAAGGACGATCGCCAAGATGCCCTTGACCGTCATTGCACCTAACATGCTAGGCTCCACATAGAACCCTGAGTCTACAACCACCGAACCCATAGTCCCGCCGCAATCGAGCGAGGCGACCACTGGAGCCACGTCATCACTCAATCTCTTCAGCAAGCTTCCCGCAACGCCGAGAACAACAGTACGGCAGAAGACTCTCGTATCCGCCACCCCACCATAGGTGCTTACAATCTCGTCCCATCGTACCGACCTATAATAATGAACACCAACATGGTGAATAGAGACACTGCCGCTGCCGTCCTCCGCACCTGCCATACCACCCTTTCGGTCCTCTGCGGTGCAAATCGATCTCAATACCGCGAAGTGGCTGAGATCGACGAATTCCAGTCTTGTCGCCTACCAAGAACAACACGGGCAAATGCAAGGCAATCTTCTTGTTTCAACCAATGTCTTCGAACCCGATGTTTACTTATACACGCATGGCAGACTTGAAAGTGTGACCTTCCATATCTGGGTCGAGGCCATGATATATCGCCGCAGAAAGGGTATGGTCGGCGAGGTCAACATCTTTCAAGCCAGAGGATGGGGGTCAAGATGCGCTAAATCCTCTAGCACTGATGCACTAGAGTCTCAGGTTCTTGGATTGGGGTTTGGCGGCTGATGATAATGTGAGGGTGGGTGACCATATTGCTTTATTCCCACCGTCCATTCAATACTTGTATGTGGCATCTCAACGTTTATCAATCACCCAATAGGATACTAAGGAGCCAACTCCACACATATTCTCCACCAAATTACATCATCACCAAGCGTAAGTCCGGTCCTTCTTACAAAGACGTCAATTATAAACGGTCACAATCGTCGGCATCACGAACCAGCAAACACTCAACGATCTCAACCACTGTCTCGCTCAAGTAGGAACTCGATTCAGCGCGAAGGAGAATAACAACGCTCCCTATAGCCAGTGAACTGTCATCACCCTAGAAGACTCTCATACGGTGTAGAATAGCGTTCGAAGCTCCTTGCAGAAAGTTGGAGGGACAAGATAGACGGCGTCAGCGACGAGGGATCGTTCATCTGGTCCCATGTATTGAAGGGTGCATATTTGTTAATTTCATACGAGGATAATCTGTCCTGAGGTGCGATTTTAATATGATTGAAACCCTTCAAGTAGTCTCGATATCAAGTCATATTCTCAGCCGAGGGCTTAGTTACTTGCTTCGCCTTCTGATTTGGCCGCTTTTAGCATCGTCATACTATTGCTCAGATGAATCCAAAGGAAAGGAATCGTTCTCCAATGCCTGTCATTTCCAAAACTCGACTTTCTGCATCAAGACCTGAAGTATCGGAGACTTTCTTCCCCAGGGGAACAGATAGCGATTTTCAAAAACATATGATTTATTTAGGAAATTTTGATCTGAAGCACTAGACGATGCCCAATGCAATTCAGATCGAACTCTACCAGAAAGATCCAACAAACACCACACACCCCCTCCAAAAAGACAAAAACACAAACAAACACATAAAACCGTCAAAACTTTACTATTCCAATCCAAAACCAACAACACAAACTTCCCACCCAACTCAATAAGCCCACAGCCGAAAACAAGCCGAATCCTTCGCATCAAAACACCCACTAGCATGATCAGCC
>JAABUK010013482.1_pt1 | contig 10187 bp, 8 predicted proteins | sample 5559141 | NCBI WGS metagenome assembly JAABUK01 (sample SAMN10711869, study PRJNA513367) | rock metagenome | isolation source: Antarctica rocks | place: Antarctica: Victoria Land, Pudding Butte nord | collected 2016-01-03 | reverse complement strand
TGATCAAAGCATTGAGCTTTCTGTAATCAACGCAGAAACGCAGACTTTCGTCTTTCTTTTCAGCGAACAAGATGAGCGAGACGTATGATGCGAAGCTGAAGAAAATGAATTCTTTGTTCAGATGTTCAATCAGATACTTCTTTATCTTCTGAAGCTTGTGATTGAACATCTGATATAGTCTGCTTCGTGAGAGTGTTTCTTCATCGATCAACTCAATTTTGTGATCATAGAAACGATGCAATGATAGCTGATCGATCATTGCTCGATCGAAGATGTCTAGATAGTCGTGATATTCAGAGAAGAGCTTGACCTTGACTTGCTCGAGAACTTCAGCGTGAAAAAGCTTATGCAGATTCACTTCTTCAGACTTGTTTTCAACTGTAGTTATGAGTCGATCGATTTTCAAGACGATAACAGCAAAGATCTTGACATCTGATCGTTTGACTAACATTCTATATGTCGCTGCCTCTATCATTGCTATGTTCGTTGAATCTGACGTCGATTTAGAAATTTTGACGTTAGTTAAAGTCGCGTCGCGCGATTTTAACTGTTCAATTAGTTTAACTGACTTCTCATTGAACTGACTGAAAAAGAGTGATTTCAGACTGAGTTGAAAGATAGTGAAAGATTTCTTCAGTATATAAGTAAAAGTCAAACTCTTCTGCTTTGTAGTTATTTTGTTGCTTGTGAGTAGAACAATCAATTTCAAATTGAGAGTGAAATTTGAAAATCGAAGAAAATTGATTTGCATATCAATTACTAGATTGATTTTGTTCATTCAGATTTTTTCAAGAATCATTTGATGTTGATTTAATCGAGTGATCAACATAGAAGCTGTGTCAATCGTATGATCTTGAACAGTCAGATTCAAATAGATGACATGAGTAATGAGTTTCTTAACATAGTGATCGTTGAATTCTTGAATTAACTTTGCTTTGATCAAAGTCAGAGACTTGATTTGCAACTGATCACAAACAATCTGCGTAATCACTTCATTAATGAATGAATAATCAGCAGTTTTGATGTCTATCAATAACTTCAATGAGTAACTAATTTCATTGCTAGAAAGTATACATTCAATAATCAAAGATTCAGAAGCAAAAGAGTCATCTGACATGCTTGTTGTTGAAGAAATTAACATTTCTTTCATCACGTCTTTGATGAAAGTCTCTAGTTTTTTGCCTCGCTATCTTCAAAAGAAGACATTTTCTCATTCTTCTTATTCTTCGAAATGATGATTTCATGTAAATGAAAGATGAATGCACAAGATGCAGAAGTATTAATCTTGTTCTGAGAGCAATTCTTGAACAAATGACTCAAGATCTTGCAAGTATAGCAGATGATAAATGATCTTACTGACTCAGAAGTAAAAGAAAGAGTAGACTTAACATAATTGATTATCAAAGTCATCATTGACAATGAAGTAGCAGCACATTTATCAGATATGACAGTGACTTTGACAGTGACAGTGCGAAGCTGACTGCGTAGCTGATAGTTGACTTGCTGTTTATTATTCACATCTTGAAGAAAGATCTTGAGATGATGAAGTGAAGTGAAGTCTTCAAAGCATACTGACAGAGCATTCTGCAAGCGATTGTTGATCTTATTCTGAAGATTGTTCATCAAAGTGCGATCATCGTAGTCTAGATAGCTGAATAGCTTCATAAAGTTGAAGTAAAAGATGTTGAAGAGCTTGTCTGTTTGTCTCAGAGCGTTGTACTCGCAACGACACTTTTGATTTCTATTCAGTTCATCGTATATTTCTTTCAGATGCTCAAATAGCTCGTAGATCAAGATGTAAGAATGCGAAGCATCATGATGATGTCAAGCGAAGATATGTTCAGCAGCATCATCTTCTAGTCTAGATATCACATAAACAATACAGGTATTCTCATTATCAAAGTGATCAACATTTGCCTGAAGCTTGTCGTTCATCTTGATTCTTCAGCTATCTCATGTTAATTCATCTTCATTGATGAATACAGATGAGTTCAAAAACTTGAAAGACTTGTGATGATCATTATTGAATAAAGTGAATGACTTACGTTGAGTATGATTCTCAATAGATTGACGAAGTAGAGATTTCGTAGAAACTTGAGATTCAGTAAACTGATGAGATTGAGACTGATTCGCTAAACGCTGTTTCTTTTTTAGACTCAAGACTTTCTCTTGTAGTTTGATGATAGTTTCTTCTTGAGTGTTTATTGTCATTTGATTGATCTTTAGCTCATCAAGTCTCTTGATGTGATTGACTTGAACATCGATTCATTGCTCATTAAGTTTCAAAGTCATGTCTTGTTGATCTCTTAGCTCGATCAGCATCTTGATGATCTTGTCTGACTGATTGATAGCTCATTGACGAAGTTGTTGACTCATGTTGATGTTTCATGAGATAGCGACATTCTGAGATTTCGCTGAAGCATCGAAAGAAATAAGAAAAACTCGTTTATTAGCAATGCTTCTAAGCAGATGAGCTGTTCGTGACTCGACTGATTCAGAGTCGCATGTCATTGTGAGAAATTGAAGATAAAGATAGATAAATTATGAGAAGATTGAGTGATTGATTTGATAAATTTGAGTAAATTTGAAGATGTGTTTTGATGAAAGTAATTCAAAGAATTTCTTGCGAATTTTCTGAATAAACGAAGTAGATTATTTCGTATCATCTACACGTCAATAGCAGAGTAGTTGATTAGCATTTATCTACTGTTAGAGATTAGCATAGAGCGAGTCATATGAGTGTCATTTAACTAATAGATAAATGCTAAGAAAGAAAAGTATCTACAGAAAAGAACTTGATTCTTATATGTATGTTTCTCAGTTCTGTGCTAGACTTGATTGAGTTGACATCTTACACATATGATGCAGAGTTTCAATGATATCATCTTTAGATCAGATTCTCGCTAGACTCGATTAAAATGAAATCAGGCGAAGACTAGGCGAAGAATAGACGAAGACTAGAATCATAACACTTTGAGACATCTTTCATATCTTCGCTCAATATTCATTGATTATATTCAATGAAATATTCTTTTCATTGTATCTTATAATATAAGATTTTCTTTCTTTTTCGCTTCTGTAGAATCTTTTCTACTTTTCATTCTTACTCATCATCAATAAGCTTGAAAGTGAAATACTTAAGTATAAAGTCATCATTTAGTCTACAATTATATGACTTTAAAAGAAATACATGAAAGACAAAGTAAACTTTATAAATGATTGAAAGACTTAAATGATACATCTGCTTATTTATAAATTCTTATATACAAAAGAGTTTTAGCATCTTATTTAATAGTTTCTTACTCAACTTCTTCTGCTTCAGATTTTTTGCTGATAGCATGACTAAATTATCAACATTAAAGAACTTAAACTTATGTTTTTAATTATAGTACTTTGTCTGTGCATTGATTATGTTTTATCATCATTTCATCAACGTGTTTTACATGTCTTGCAGCATTTCAATGCATTCTTTTGCTGCTAACACTTCTTCTTTCATAGCATTATTCTTGATGTATATGTCAAAAATGAATTCATAGTCATACATGATTTTAAAAGAATTACAGCTCAACGAAGCATGCTTTGTGTGATGATAAATGAACTTAACTACAAGTAAAAGCGTAGCTCAATTGTCTTGCTTTTCTGAACAATATATTCATAAATAATGTTTCAACGTTTGATTTTATCATTCTATCTGATCATCTGTTTGCGAATGAAAGATGATGCTTAATCATCATTTCATCTTAACATGATAGCAGATCTCTGATCAGAATGCACTGATAAATAAAATATCTTTATTAATAACTATATCATTTAATATCTCATATCTTAAAGCAATTTACTTAAAGAACAACTTTGCTAACTTTATGACAGTCAAAGTTTTCTTTGTAAACAGATAATGTATCATCTTCATGTAATGATCGATTATCATGAGAATCAAGTCATATACAACTTCTTTTCATTTACTAGACGACAGATTTGCTATGAAATTCATAGTGATTTCTTTTCATGAATTTGTGAGTTGAGATAATGATCTCAACTCATCATATGATAAATGATGTTTCATCTTTACTCTTTGACAAATGTCACAAGTATTTATATATTCTTTGACATTCTTGATCATACTTTTTCAGTAATATTTGCAATCTAATAGCTCACTGATCTTATCAGCATTAAAATGCTTCGCTAACAAATCATCATGATGATGTTTCAGTAACTCTTCTCTGACAGAAAAATCTTTTAAAACATACAATGATTTATTGTACTCTATTATTTCTTGATTATTCAATGTTTAAGCTTTGACGTCATTCTTTCATATACTTGTCGTTTCATCTGCTTTTAATCTCACAGTAAATTTATTTTCTTGCTGTAAAATCTTGATGAGTTTGACTATAAATTTACTATTGAAGTCATATGTTGTTTTGTGAATTATCAGTACTCTGACAATTGCATGTAAAATGAGTTGTTTGCAATCAACAGTTTCAGCAACAGAATTAAGCTGTTTCTCAGCTACATTGTGATTTCTATGAGTTAATGTTTCAACATTTGTGCTTTTTGAAGTTGTTAATTCAAATTGAAAGATTTTATCTTTTGAGAAATGTACTTCATCTAGATGCATTTCTTGCATTGCTAAAATCATAATTTTCAACAGCATACTTCTGACATGCATTGCTGAACACATATTTGTGTTTTTATTGACATTGTGAACAAACATCTTCTTGACTTCATTAATCACTTATGTACAGTAAATTTCATCTTGCAATCTGCTTTTGATATGTTTCGCTGAATATTTTTGTTCATTAACACTGTGAATGAATGTCTTCTTGACATTATTAATCATTTATGTTCATTAATGAATTTCATCTTGCAGTCTGCTCTCGACATGTTCTGCTGAATATTTGTTCATACTTATACTGTGAACGAACATCTTCTCGACATTGTTAATCACTTGTATACAGTATAGTTCTCTGATTGCTACGAATATAAAGCTATTTAAGCTTTCTATTCTAGTCAGCTTTCGCTGCAAAGTGAGCAGCAAATGATTTGCAAAAATATTCTCATTCTTATAATTAAATCATCTTGACAACACATTGATTGAGTTTGTCTTTTCTGATTTATGTGCTATTTCAAAGTTGCAGATCAACAATCTCATGATTCATCTGACTTGTCTTTCGTTTAACTTTTGAATGTTCATAAAACTTTTCAAATTATTATGATTCATCAGAACTTTGACAGTATGATAATTGTCTTTCACATAGTGTCATCAATGTTTAAACATCGTTACTATGACTAGAAACTTCTGATCATGTATTTCATAGTTTCTTTCAACATCTATCATCATTTTGAATCAGAATGCAATCAAATGTCACTGATTTTTATCATCTGACTGAGACAAAATACTTGCGACTGCATAATTGAATGCATCAATCTCGATGCATATATGTTGCTCTGAGTCAAAGTGTCTTAGTATAGATGTTCTCATAAAGACGTCGTAAAGCTGATTAAAAGCTTGTTTCGCTTCGTTCAATCATATAAATGAGTTTGTTTTTACATCTTTTACACTATTTCTCAGCAATTCTGTTAAAAACTCTGCTATCTGAGAGTAATGATGTATAAAATGTTGATAGAAATGAATGAATCTCAGAAAAACTTGTATTTTTTGATACATCTTTGATCTGAGTCACGTTTTGATGATGTCTATTCTACTTAAGTTTATCAAAACACTCTCAATGAATATGACAAATTTTAGAAAGTTCACTTTAGTGATGAAGAATTCACACTTCTTCAAGCTAACATATAGCTTGAACTTTCTTAATTTCTTGAGAATTTGCTTCATGTGATCTACATGATCAGTCTTCTTTATGAAGAAGATTAGAATGTCATTCAGATAAATAACATAAAAGTCATTTAAAAACTCTGTCAAGATCTTATTAATATAAGTCTGAAAAATGACAGACATGTTGATTAAATCAAACGACATGATCATATATTTGAAGTGATCATAACAAGTACAAAACATCATCTTTCACTCATCTTTACATTGAATTCTGAAATAATGATAAACGTTCTTCAAATTTAACTTAATGAACTGCTTGACTTTATTAAGTCTGTCTAAAGTTTCACTAATTAAAGACAGTGAATGATGATTTTTGACAGTGATTTTATTCAAATCTTGATAGTTCATGCATAAATGAAAACTATCATTCTTTTTGAAAATGAATAGAATAAATGCATCAGTTGAGATGATGAAGTGCTTAATTCATTTTTTCACTAAAACATCATTTAAATACTGTCTCAGAGTCGTTAACTCTGTGTTTGACAAATTATACAACAATTTATATGATGACTTTGCAATGATTTTGATTGCATGATCATGATCTTCATGCAAAGACAGTTTATCTGCACTTTCTGTTGAGAATACATCTTCATATTCTTTTAATTCAACAAGTAAAGTTTGTGTTTCAGATGCATTTGTAATACAACTTGTCATGCTATTCATTGCTTTCACTTGATGTTCAACAATTAACTCTTTGACAATGTTGATCATGACAAAAGCATATACAGTAGACTCATCTTGTAAAGCTTTTGCAAATGCTTGTGCAAAGAACAACTCAAATGCGTACTCATTTATGTTGAAACATCATGTTCTTGTGATCATGTTTATTTAAATACGCTTGAATTGCATATTCAACATACTCAAGATCAAGAGAGATTCTTTCTTGTCAATAGCATAAAAGATACTTATATTTTTTTTCTTTATGTTTCAGCTGTCTCTCAGTCAATAACACATTTTATAGATGTCATAACAATAAACATTCTGATCATTTATTTAAATAAATCTTGAAAGATCAACGTTCAACAATGACATATTCTGCTTGATGATAAAACATTGACTAATCATGTTCATCTTAACATTAATATTTATATGAATCTTTGTTTCTGTCTTCTGATCTTTCTGAATTACATGCTTTTTATATATAAAAGTCTTTACAAAAAGAACTTCTTGTTTTTTTCTTGATGATTTGAAGTGTTCATTAAGAGCTTGTCTTTTCTTGAAATCTTGAAACAACTCATATGTGACATTGAATCAATGAATACTCAATTTGCATCAGATTCTTTTGATTTATTCTTGATCTTTTCATCTTTACAATCAGTAAAATAATAATTTTTTCAATTGCACATGTAACACGTTATGTTAAACAAATTCTTGCTATAATGTGATGAAGTAGATGAGCTTGTCTTTAATAAAGAATCAGATCTGATTGATCAATGAGATTTCTTTCACTTTAAATGAGTCTTCTTGTTGATTTTATCTTGATCATGCAAGTTCTCGTCTTAAAATCATTTCAACAACAAGACATGTTCTTTTTGCAAATTTGTTTTCAATCGAGCATCAAGATTGATTAATGCATCTCATGTGATAGAAATCAACTGCACATTAGTAATAATCACATGCAGCTCAAATCTCAACTTAATGAATAAATGAGCTCACTTATGCTCATTATTATACAACGAAAGTTGATGTTTCAGAATGCTCAAATGAGTTGCAAATGTTCATATCATTTGATCTGAACGTTGCAATGCATTTGCATACTGCTGAGTCATGTTTATGTCTTGATTCATTGAATCTTCAATTAAATTCAGAAGAAAGTTGATAAAATTGAATCACATCTGCTGAGCTGCAAACATAGTTTCTTTGTGATTGAATCAAAGTTTCTTTGATTCATTCTTTAAATAAATCATGCAGTACAAAATCTTTTTCTCATCACTTTTAAAATGTCAAAAGATATTTTAAAATGAGATTTTAACATCGCAAATTCACTTTTTATGTTCTTTTATGATTTTGTCATGATACTTTTTCAAAGACATTGAGAATCTTCGCTTTTGCAAAATGACTTCATGATGACTTTGTTTTGTCATCGTCGACACTATGAAGACAATGCATAGATCATTCAAATTCTTCATGAGAGCTTGAGTGAAAATTTCATAATTTCTCTTCATCATTTCAACAATTTGCAGAGTTTCAATCTTTGATTGAATAACTGCTAGCTTCTGTTTCTTTCGCAGTTCATCATATTGAAGCATTGCTCGTGTCAGCTGTTCATTAATATCAAGAAAGAGTTCATTCTTTACTTCTTCACTTTCTAATTTCATTATGCAACATTCATTTTCTGATATGATGTCTTGTAAGATTGAAATATCATCATTTCAACTTTGTTGCAATTGCGTTGCTGTTATCATGCTTGAATATCAAATTGTCATCTTTAAGAAGAGTTTGAAATAATTAAAACTGTAATGATCAGATTTACTAGATGAATAGATGAGATTTATAAAAGTGATATGACAATGTGATATTTTAAGCAGATATAGAATGAGTATATATTATTATAGAGTTAATTATTAAGAAGTTCTTGATAACTTGAGAAAATCGATCAACTATAAAGAGTTTGTCAAGCATTGTCAAGTTAAGCACAGCATAATTCATGATATATTAAGTTGAAGATATGACGTAGTCTAAACAATGTCTTGACAAAGTCATAAAGTTTCAAAGCTAACTCAGATCTGATCTTCAACTCAGTCTCTGACTTTAGTTTCTGATTTAATCTCTATGTGTCAATTCATCATGACACATATTTACATTCTGACTCAACTCAAGTACTTGAGTTGAATCTTCTGACTTGACTTGAATACTCAGATTGAATTTCATGACTCAACTTGATATCAATCTCAAGTCAAGTCAGAACTTGCTGATTTGACTTAACTTATCAAGCAATTGAATATGATGTCAAGAGAGCTAAATATAGAAATTTTTCCGATTTTTCGTCTTTGCATTACCTTTTTGCATTATCTTTTTGATAGAATGTCATAAAGAAAAACATGAAGAAAAACATAAAGAGAAACATGAAGATCATTTAATAAAGAGCTTTGATAGAAAGCTATGATAGAAAGCTATGATAGAAAGTCATGATGAGAAACTATAAAGACTGTTTGATAGAAAGTCATGAAGAGAAGTCATAAAGAAGAGCTATGATAGAAAAACATGAAGACTATTTAATAAAGAATCATGATAAAGAGTCATAATAGAAAGTTATAATAAAATATCTATCTATTTATCTTCATGTCTTGATGAATTGAATTGAAAATTTTAAATCAATACTCAATTTCAATTCTCTGATTCAACTTAAATACTTAAGTCAAACATCTTGATTCAACTTAAATACTTAAGTCAAGAATTCTGACTTGAATTAAATCTTAACGAGCTGAAAACTTGACTTGATCTTAATGACTTAACTTGATACAATCAATTTATCAATAACTTGAAAGAATTAATCAATTATAAAGAGTTTATTAAGCATTGTTAAATTGAATACAACACATTTCATGATATATTAAGTTAACAATATAATGTAATTTAAACAATGTTTTGACAAAATCACAATGTTAATTTAAATTTGATCTTTAATTTAGTTTTTAACAATAGTTTTTTTGATTTAATTTTTATATGTCAATTCATCATGATAATTGTTTTTTCTTCTGAGTAAATTCATTTTTAATCTTAATAATTAAGAAAAAAACAATCACAATGCATGCATCACAAATTTTGAAAAAGAGCATTACAAATAAGACAGAGTGAATCTAGAAGATGATTGAATGATGATGAATTGCATGAATTACAGCAATGTTGATTCAAAGATGATTGCAAGCGATGTTGATTCATCACAAGAAAACAGAGATGCAAGATTGAAATACTTACACAATGATGAAGAGAACATCATCGACGTTTCGGCAAAGAGCTTAGATAGCTTGTGAGCTAGTGAGCAGGGTTCATTCAATACTAATGCGCTCGAGGCGCATATGCTAGCTACTAGATGAGACGTTTGCTACAAGCTAGCTGTCAGCTGAGTTTGCATCGTTGATTAGCTTACATGCTACATAGATCAGCTACAAGCTGATTTAGCACTACTCTTCACCCTACTCGCCTACCTACTCGCCCACCTACTCTCCACCCTACTCGCCTACCTACTCGCCTACCTACTCGCCCACCTACTCTCCACCCTACTCGCCTACCTACTCGCCCACCTACTCTCCACCCTACTCGCCTACCTACTCGCCCACCTACTCTCCACCCTACTCGCCTACCTACTCGCCAACCTACTCGCCCACCTACACTCCACCCTACTCGCCTACAT
>JAABUK010013481.1_pt1 | contig 10187 bp, 12 predicted proteins | sample 5559141 | NCBI WGS metagenome assembly JAABUK01 (sample SAMN10711869, study PRJNA513367) | rock metagenome | isolation source: Antarctica rocks | place: Antarctica: Victoria Land, Pudding Butte nord | collected 2016-01-03 | reverse complement strand
CTGAGCATGGTTGGTTCGGCAGCGGTCGTACATGTGAAGGACGCGCAGATGGACTAGATTCTTATACGGTACCGTAGTCAGGAAACTGAATATGCAGATACTGTTGAGCTTGAGGTGGACTAGCTGGGTCCAGTTCCAAACATGAAGCGCGGCGTATGGTGGACGATGCCATGCATAATTTTCCAAAACCAGCTCTTTGAGTGGAGGAAGGCTGACACCTGTCTTAGCAAGAAAGTCCCAGATACATGAGCCACGACGATTCCTAGCACTGAGATGCAATGTCTCTAAATGCTTTGCTTCAGCGAGCGCGCAGCCAATCTTCGAATAATCTGGGCTGTTCCATTTTGATATCTTGCACGAAACAAGCTGTGAGTGTAGAGCGTTTATCAGCTTCTGGCCGCCAGGTGATGATGCATCAATTTGCTTGACGTGAAGCTTGACATTGGGTATGAATGCCATCATTTCAATGAGGCTTTGGCTATCAGGAGTATCGAGGTAGGTGTATCTATTTAGAGTTAGGTATGCTCTGTCTTAATCGATAACGGGTCGGACTCGAGGTGAACTCACGTAATAGATGTGAGATGGTCCAGTGTCTTGACCATATCCCCTGTGGCCTTCCAGCAGACCTTTCCATTCATCGTGATATGCCTGGTGTAGAGACTCATTTGAAGTTGAGTGGTTGTCCCCTTCCCAACCTTTGGCTCCTTTGCGAAATAATCCGTGATCCATGGCGTGATCACAATGTCACGATACAATATGGGTAAAGCCAAGTCCTGAATCTGCTGAGAAACCAGACAGAGTCGTGCCAGAGATCTTTCATCGTGGATCTCTTCGAAGATCAAGACATAGATCTCTCGCGGTAATAGCGGTATATCTCGTGAAATCCTAGACATCGTAACTCTACGCCGTTTGTTTTCGTCTTCTGGTGCCGACATATGGCTGCGTTTACGCCCTGATCGGTCTTCCAGAAGCGTCATATTAGTCTCTCCGTCGGCTGTAGTTACGGACGCCGGAGGTCCCGCGAGTAAAGTAGCCATATCAGGGGGCACGGGCGTCGCTGCCTGTTTTCGTGATGATACAGCTTGATAAAGAGCCTTTTGAGAGCTGACACTGGCGGTCTGGACGGTCGCTGATCTTGAAGAGAGAGCGGGTGCTGATGGGGAGTTCGACCAAACATTCCAACTAGGCTGTCTCGACTGAATATCTTTGAGTATGTTCCCCAGACTGCCCGTCTTTGGCGCTTCTGGGTTTTCTTTGAAGGGAGCCGGTAGACTCATCTTAGAGTTCGCAAAGTCACCGTGGGTAGAAGACGATCTGGTCGTCCTGATTCTGTTGGCTGTGGTGAGATTTTCAAGGGCCGCTTTGTTGATGGAAGAGATGTCCCGTGTTGGCGATATTGTGATCACCATAGTGTCAAAGACATGCGTCGACGGATTAGATATGGAAGTTGCCAAGCCTTGAACGAATAACACAGATCCATACACTTTTCCTTAGACACATCCTGTAGCGTAACAGTGCGGGCCGTATGCCATGCCATATATTTGAATAATCTTCTGAGGCATATCTCTGTGTTCTTCGACTACTTCCCTTAGACTTGTTCGATACTCTCGCCTACACCTACGAATGAAAGCAGACTTCTGCTACTGCTTCGATCAAAACATCGAGATCGAGGGTACGACTTTCATCACATCTATCCATTTGTTTGATCATACACAGCCTTATTTCTACTATTAAAGAGCAAACCTCCAAACTCTCTTGCTGCCGGTCCACACCATGCCCTCATCATGGCTCCTCCGCTCTAAATGTAGACAGGGTAGAGGCAAGTCGGTGGTAATCAAATGCTGTGATATCGGCAAGTTCGTGTGCTCAAGCTCTGCGACCTTACTCCACAAGAGTGAAGATAAGACCAAGACCAAGCCCAAGAAGAGCCTCATTGGCAAGGTTCTGCGATTCATGGAGTCTTGATTAATCATGCCCGCTCCAGAAATGAGGAGGTATGATCTATGTCTCCCGGGTTTATTTGTTGTTTCCTATACTGACTGGAAGTGACATCAGGGTGCCAAGAGCCAGACTGTCCAAGAGCCTCCCCTCGGTGTTCTGAAGAAGGCTGCTTCATTTCTACATGTCGAGCCTCGGAAGCCTGCTGCATCGCGAGGTTTTGCAGCTCAGAGCCACGAATCTCCCAGGGAAGATGTCGAGACTGGCCTTGACAGCCGCACAACATCTGGGTCAACTTTGGTGGCTTCTACAAATCAAGAATCCAAGATCAAAGCTACTGTTCTTTCCAGCCTTGCAACTACCTTTCCTAGAGTGCTCAAGAGCGGTAAGAGCAACAAGCAGGACGAAAAAGATCGTTCCATTGCGTCATTGCAAGACGAAGTTCAGAAGTTGAAGACGAAGACCGAAGCCAAGGACGATTTGATTCGATACCTGAGAGCGAGGAATGAGGAGGCAGCCGGCCTTCTCGACCAGAAAGACTACCAGCAAATGCTTGACTTGCGAAATTCAGACGGCTGGACAAAGGTTTACATGCTACTCTCGATCGACGCTTTTGACCGAATGGATGTATTCGAGAGAGCCATGTTCTTTGAGACTGAAGTGAGCCGCAAGCTTATCGCGCGAGCCAAGCAGTATGTTTCTTTTGGGTTCTTCACACCTGACTGCCTTGCCATCGAGGGCGCTCCTAGCGATGACGCCGATGATGTGGAGCATCTCGTGGCCGGAGGTAACGAGGGGGATTCATCGAGCACAAATGGCCAACTTGGCGCCGAGGTGTCCAGCACAGAAGGCCAAGCTGATGACGAGACTCAGAGCACAGACCAACAAGTTGAGGGCGAGGCATCGAGCGTAGAAGGTCAAGATAGCTCCGACACTTTTACCACAGATGTACAAGTCAAGGATGAGGCGTTGAACACAAAGGTGCAAGTTGAAGTCGTACCTTGGAGCGCAGATGCACAGGATGGCAACGAAGCGTCAAGAACAGACGAAGAGCGAATGGATCATGGACCTTCCGTGCCTCTTTCCTTCTCCAATACTATCGGAGAAGATCTACTCCATGAAATCACTGGGAAAATCGCTGCTATCAAAGCTCAGCAAGAAGAGGACGAGGCTAACATCAAAGCTCAGCAAGCGCAGGACGCGGCTGATGCCAAGGCCCAGGCTGACGGTGAGGCAGCGGAGGCAGCCAAGAACCTCTGGAGATTTGCATACGTGGTATACACGCGTATGGTTCAAGCTATACATGTCTTGGAGAGCCATGGGGCCGAAATCATAGAGAAGAAAGAGCATCGGGCTCTCAACGGACTCGCCAAGGAGCACCTTCATATCAGGGAGCGCACTATTGTGAGGGAATTTGTAACCTCGCAGAATGGGGAAGATGTTGACGATTTTGAAGACGATGATGAGAGAGCGAGGAGAACGATGAAAATGACGACGAGGAGAACGAAAGAGACCATGACTGAGATAAGCACAAAACCATAAAGGTCGATCATGATGATCGTGGAGCAGATGAAGGTACCGATCTTGCCGGCAAAGAGGATGGTTTGATATTGGTGGATTCCTTTGGAACAGGACCGCGCTAGCTATGGGAAGGACCGAAAATTGAGTTTGGGTTCCCAATCAAGTGGGGAAGAATATGGATGTATGTGTTCTCTGGGCTTTCTTTACGGCGCTGAGCTTTTGATTCCAGAGTTTTACACTACCTCTGTTGAGACACTAATACAAAGGACACTTCAAAATTAAATTCCAGACGAGACCGAGAAAGCCATTCGAGAGTCTTAGCGAATTTCCCGAGCGATCATCTACAATCTGCAAAGACCTCTCCAATCCTCATCTAACAATCTAATTCCCACATACAGATATGTCAGCTATGAACCCAGGTCTAGTCCTCGTTTGCGAATCCTCTGCACCCTTTCCTCTTTTCCTGACGCACACCGTCATAGCGATAACTTGCTATTAGCCCAGCAACGACTGGCAATCTACTCCCTAGACCCTCAAGAACAACGTTGCCATACTTAACTAGCACATCCCTCCACCTAGCACACATTTTCAGTTTTCCTTGTGTGGCACCAAATGAAGCGGTCCTCAACACCACGTCACCGCCATCATATCGATACTCCTCTCTGCCTTGTTGTTCGAGCTCGGCAAGACTGCCATTACCGCGGTGCATCTTGAGGTAAGGCTCATATTCGCAGCTACTCGAAAAGTCCGCGAAGTTCGGAGCTCGCAGGCCGAGGTCGCGCAAGATAAGATGCTGTGCGAGCTCGAACCGGCCGTACTCATACCCCTGCTGATAGGCTTCTTTCGTCACGTTGTAAGCTTCGTAGCTGTAAGCTAGGTGATTGATTTGGGTGGCCCCAAATTCCGTTCTTGAAGTCGTAGAGCGTACGGTAGTAGCTGGAATCTTTACTCGCCATAAAAGTAGTACCGTCTTTCCAACTGCTGTCGAAAATCATTGTCTTCAAGTCAAACCTAGTCTCTGGGCTCGTAGTTTTGGCCCATAGATCCTCGTCCATTTGATCGTCAGCCATCTTTGGGTGTATCCAGCTGAATTCTACTTTGCCAATTCGAGGTATCGTCGTTCTTGAAGACTTTCTGAGATACTCGGGAATGCCAAAGATTTCCTCGTGGCGGTCATCGTAGGCGGATGGTTTCGACAGGCTTCTGGCAATGGAATTGTGAAAGGGCCGGCTACGGGTTCTCTGTACAAGACCCTCTGATGACCTTGAGGACCTAGTTCTTTGAAGATTGGGTATGTGCGAGCCCCATTGCCTGTATCATGGTCAGTCGCCGTATGCAGATCAACACGCGACTTGCTTACCAACGTCGAGCGTTATCATCGTATCAAAAAAACGGCAGAAATTGTGGAAATCGAGTGTTCGTGCTGTCAGTGGCACAGCGATAGGGCTAAATGGCCGACTTCGGTCACTTATGAAAACATTTAGATATCGATAACTCACACGATGAAGGGACCAAAGCCCCAGGCAATTACTAGAAATGGAAGCAAAAGTGCTACAAATGGTGTCATAAAAAGCCGTCCCACACTCGTGATGCAATGTAGGATACTTCCAAAGCCACTCGAAGGCGGTTCGTTGCTATAGACGATTATTCGACTAATGTAACGGTCAAGGACCTTTGACCATATCGGAAGTGACCTAGTGTTGATAATTGTGCAGGTCACGCCGCTAGCGACAGCAAAGACCCATAATTTTCTCACGGCGTCATTGTTTTCGGCGACCTTTTTGTAATTAGATGGTTCAGTGACAACCTTCGTCAGTTCATAGACCCAGCATATAATGATAAGGCTGATGATAAGGCTGATGATTGTTGATGTGAACAAGATTTTTTCCCCTGGCTCCCTTGGCCTGCAACTTCTGGTTTCAGTTGTTGTAGCTACCGGAGAAGGCGCAGGCGTTGTATTCGCCCGAGGGCGGGACGCGGCTGGAAGGACATGCGTAGTGGAAGTTCTTTCTCGTGTATCAATCGGTCTAGGAAAGTTTTCGTGCAGGCGTTCTATGGCCGCCTCTACCTCTCTTCCTTGCGAATCGCTGGCAATGTTGCTGACGGGGCATGTGTAAGGACACGCTTTGCACGGCCCAGCATGACAGATTTCGTGGCATGAGTGTCCACATGGAAAAGTCTTCAGGCATTCTGAGCCGCAGGAATTAGGGGCGAATGTCCAAGGTCCAGAACCTCTACACCCATTCTTCTTGCACCCTATTATGTTTCAGCGTGATGGTACTGTTGAAACTTTTGGTTCAAGACTTACAGCAGAGCTCCCATGGAGCCCCCGCATATTCAGACCTGCAATTGGGACACTTCCAGACTAGATGAAGCTCGTCATCAAGTTCGGTCTCCGGAGCAGCTTGCAGTGCCACTCGGGTAATGCACTCCATATGGTAAACGGTCCGGCAAGTCTGGCAATACCAGATAACATTATCGCTGTTGATATTCTCATCGCATTAAATTCCGCACTCATAAAGACCCTCGTTGATGTCCTTCTCAATCTGTTGACCTCGCAATAGCACCGGGGGCGTTGCTCCAAACAGAGCACCTTCCGGTACAGCAAGTGCTGTACACCCGTGTTCGACAGCAGGACTTCTCAGATGAGCACGGGCTGGAGGAGGTAGATATCCTGGACACGGCAGGTGTTTCATTGGAATGTCGCCAGACAATATGCTAGGCACTTCATCACGCACACCATGCAAGGTCTTCTCCCACCCGATGGCATGGGCCATGGTTGCTGGCTGTGCTTTTCTCGGTATGTTTACCTCCGTATGAGCAACCGCTTGTTTTAGATGAGTCTTGATTATCGTCTTAGACGTATTGTCACTCATACCCGAAAAGATAACAACTCGTTTCCGCCGATCGGATTTTTAAGCAAACGTCTTCAAGTGTGTCGATATGATGTTATTTATACCAATTATGGTTTCATTTTTCCAGTCACATTCGTTGAAGAATTCGTAGAGATACGTGAAAAGGTTGCCATTTCCTCTTTATTGCAAGAGATATTGAGAAGTAGTATTAAGATTGGAATGGGAATATGAGACTGAATCATAAAAAGCTTGAGGTCAAGAAAAGCCGGACCATCCGATGCTGGACGTTGAATGACAAGGCAAGGTTTGGTACGGACTTTGCCAAGAGCAGTCTACAGGTCGCATGACAAGAGCTTAGGGGGGGGGTCTTGTGTCGAAAGGTTAGGATGGTGTGCTTGTCACGTTCATAATTCTACCTGGAACTAATAGCTTTGGAGTGAGGGTACCTGGCTTTCACTCTTGGCGAGACAACCATTTCAGTCGACTCTGATGTAGAGCCCTGGTTGACCACCAGTCTGCATATCGTCAACATATTAAATCTGTCCTACCCGGTTAGGCTTGGGGTAAACTAAATGGCAGTCTATCATCTCGCTCGGTCGATTTAAGCACAAGCACACTCAGTTCGAGCACCGAAATATGCTTTCCATCCTGTTTTAGAGCCACTTGATACCCGGGAGCATCTCATCAAGAGCGCTGGAGGATTCAATCTGTGCTTATTTCTATCGTTGCAACGCATCTCGCTGTATTTCCATTGGACTAGGTCATGTAGAAGCGATCAACGTAAGGGCTTCTTCGATTGTTCAAAAACCATATGCCTTTCGGTGCTTCTAGCGTGCTCAGTACCATGGTACAGAGACTGAAGCTTGTCTGGGATGTGCGGAATGTGGCTTGACTTTGGCTGTAGTACTTCTCCGGTGGCTGCCTATATCCGGAGTTTTGCCAATATCTTTATTTCCGCCAACTGCCATACAACGGCTGCGTATTGTGCTTGGTAAATCTGGAGAACAATCGTCACAAAGAGATTTGAAGTCATAGAATTAGAAGGAGAGATAGAACGAAGAGGAGAAAGGAGAGAACTAGCGACCGTTAGCGCTAACGCAAGATGATGTAATTCCGAGCCGCAAGCGCGTCTAGAATCCAGATTTTGGAGCAAGGCGAAACATGGATAAAGTAACACTGCCGTTTCTCGACATCAAGGGCCTCATTGACTTCTGCATTCCCATTCTATCAATCTTTTTTCCTCCCACAACATCTTGGTGTTTACTTCTACCCTCTACTCTAAAGCATACTCGTGCTTGAAGCCTGCTTCATACCCCTCCTTCCATTCCAAGCGTCTTAAACACTACACAGTTCAATACGATGGCAGAAGCGCTTAGTGGAGCGACAGGTGCTCTCCAGGGCACAGTTGGTGGTATGCTCAACAAGGGATCAGCATGGCTTGACAGCATATTCCCACCTGAGAAGCGAAATGAGCTCATCGCCAAGATGTCGAAGTTCGCAACCGAGAAGCCTATGCTAGCTGTACGTCGTCAAATATCATTCTTGTCCATGGGAGTGCCAGAGTATATGGTTACTGACAATATCTCCAGTCATTCATCGCCTCCCAAATAGCTCTAACCGGCTTTCCCCTCGGCCTCTTCGTCGTCATGACCATCTCAGTCGTCATCTTCGCTATCCTAGCCGGCCTGATTATCGGCCTTGTAGGCGCGGTCCTCTTCATAGTCACCTGCGTCGGCTTCGCCCTTATCATCCTCCTACCTACGCTCTTCTTCACAACAGCCGCCGCTACATTCATATGGTTGTGGGGACTAGCTGGGTACTACATCCTGAAGAAATTCAACCAAAAGGAGATACCTGGTATCCATGTGCCCCTGAAGGAGGGAATGGAAAATCAGCTGGGTTCTAGTACGGGAGAGGGTGAGCCTAAGCCGCAGGCTAATGGAGGACCCAAGGAAAATGAAAAGCAGTCCAATGGTGGGCCCAAGGAAGAGAAGAAAGGTGCACATGGGAAAGGTACGAACGGAGCAGCTGAAAAATTGACCAATGCAGGCAAGAGCTCGGGAGTCGATGTAGGAAATCCCAAAGAAGCAGCCGACATAGGGAAGCATGCTGGGAAGGCTACCAACGCGGCTCAGGGTGCTGCTGGAGGGGCGACGAATGCTGCTGGTGGTGCAAAAGGTGCTGTCACTGGGACATTGGGGATTTGAGGATGAGATCTTGAGACTGACACATGCATGATTTTACTTGTCACATATCTCCAGCAGAATTCGCGAAGCATATTGGACTTTGAATTCGGAGCGAGGTGTTGAGGTTCTGGATATGCAAACTTTAATCGCTTTATGTACAAAATCTTCGACATGCCAGAATTTTAGCATGCGGTTTGCCATCCATTTAGGCGCTGTGGAATAATTCGGTCACCAGAGGTCATTGATTAGTTGGAATGAATGACGGAGCTCAGCTTTTAAGTGTGCAGTGAAAAGCCCAGACATCGAATTCCAGAATACATTGCTGTTTAGCTCTCACTATGAGGAGAACACGAAACTAAGTCAAACATTTTCTGCGTACAGTCACATACGTTCACACCCCAATCTTCCAAACCCTATCAAACCTCGAACGATACATCTTCCACCTCCCTCACCCCTTTCCTACTTTCTCTCCCTAGCCCTTGGAACTTCCATCCCCATCAAGAACACCATATAGATAGTATGCCCCAGCACACAGAAACTTTTGTATTGCCAAAAAATCGCATGCCAAAACCAAAACCAAATCAAGCCTGTCCTGAGATTAGTAAGTTTACCGTCCTCTTCGCAAGATAAAATAACCCAAACTTCACAACGTTTCATCCTCCAATTCTGTACCGCTCATATCTGCCTCCGTTTCGGCATAAAATTCCGAATCTGATACTTTGGTAGGCTCCTGGTCTTCTACCATCATAACTTGCTCCAGCATTTGGGTAGCCTGCACTGGCTGTACCTGCAGAGTCAACTGCTGCGGTGCTACCGGAGGCGCATCCAGCATTCCCATATCTTCTGTATCTTCAACAAATGCCTGCGCCTGGGTAAATGACGGTACCATAGTCGGCTGTTGATTTGAATGTGGTACCGAAGCCACCTCCTCGTCGTCCTCATTGTCATCATCGAAGCCCGGCGGGAGTGGAGCATTTGCTGCGTCGTCCAGGAGAGCTTTTCCTGCATCATCCAGGACTTGCGACTCACCGCTAGGTCCCTTGCGCTTGGCAATGTCTGACTTAGGCTGTAGAGCAGGTGCATGAGCCGGCGTGGCGTGTGGTGCCTGAGCCGTCACCTGGTCTGGTTGTAGTCCAATAAGAGATTGCCAATCCCCGTCGAAATCGTCGAACTTGGTTGGAGGCTCACTTGTGCTCTGCAACAACATGTTCGCGATTCGCTTCAGCTCCTTGGCCTTCTCCTTCGACTGCTGTGCTTTTGCTACCCGTGGCTGGCTCAATCGCGAGAACGTGCCCACGAGGCTGAGCTTCAGCGACGCACAAGTTTGTGGTTCGCGAATGGGTGCATTGGACGCGGTCTTTGTAGACTTGCGTAGCTGTCCGGACTGACTTAGGGAGCTTGTTCCCTTTGACAGCCTCATAAGCTCCTCCACTACCCATCCCGGCTTGGACGAGGCTTGCAATGTAAGACCCCACTGATGGTCATGGCCTTCCGAAATCCAACGTGGAAGGGGCAGCTCTGGCAGCGTACCAGGCGAAAATGTTGGGTGATTTTGGGCCCGACGCATGGCATGAACTATTCGTCCATTGCAATTCCAGGCTCCTGATAGCTCTGGCACTCGCCGACCATCCGAGGATCGACGAGCATTTGAGGCTGGTGGGCCCATGGATAGACGTGCGAATCGCTG
>JAABUK010013478.1_pt1 | contig 10189 bp, 8 predicted proteins | sample 5559141 | NCBI WGS metagenome assembly JAABUK01 (sample SAMN10711869, study PRJNA513367) | rock metagenome | isolation source: Antarctica rocks | place: Antarctica: Victoria Land, Pudding Butte nord | collected 2016-01-03 | reverse complement strand
CCGTGGTCACCTTCATCTTTTTGCCCGACATCAAGAACCCGCCGGCCAGCGGCCCCAACGGGCTCGCCCAGGGCGTACAGGTCGCATCGATCGGTCAGCCCTCGCCGCCCCCCGGCAAGAGCAAGCCGCTCACCATCGCCGTGAACGGCCAGCAGTACCTGTGGCGCTTCACCTATCCGGAGGCCAACGCCTACAGCTACTACAAGATGGTCGTGCCCACCAACACCACCGTCGTCTTGAAGATCACGTCGTCCGACGTCGCGCACTCCTGGTGGATCCCCAAGCTCGGCGGCAAGGCCGACGCGATCCCGGGCCACACCAACCAGACTTGGTTCAAGATCGCCAAGGAAGGCATCTACAAGGGCCAGTGCGCCGAGCTCTGCGGCGAGAACCACGCCGACATGCGCAGCATCGTGCAGGCGGTAAGCCCGGCCAAGTACCAGGCGTTCGTGGCCAACCAGCAAACGCAGCTGAAGGCATCGCAGAAGGCCCTCTCGGCTCAGCGTGCCGCACGTGAGAAAAGCGGAGAGGACACCCCCTAGCCATGGCCACCACCGAATACGCGGCGCAGCGTCCGACCGTCAGCGCTCTCGTGCGCCCAGAGGTCGTGCTCCATGGTCTGCGCGAGAAGCCGGGCGGCTGGCTCGACTGGCTGACCACCACCGATCACAAGAAGATCGGGATCATGTACTTCTTCGTCACCTTCGTCTTCTTCATCGTCGGAGGCGTCGAGGCGCTGATCATGCGCACCCAGCTCGCGCAGCCCAACGGCACCGTCGTCACGCCGGCGGTCTACAACGGCCTCGTGTCGATGCACGGCACCACGATGATCTTCCTCTTCATCGTGCCCGTCATGGCCGCGTTCGGCAACTACTTCGTGCCGCTCATGATCGGCGCGCGCGACATGGCGTTCCCGAGGCTGAATGCGCTCTCGCTGTGGCTGCTGGTGTTCGGCGGCATCGCGTTCTACGTCAGCGTGTTCTTCACGCCGCCCGAGGCGGGCTGGACGTCCTACGCGCCGCTGTCCGACGACGCCTACCTGCCAAGCGGTGGCATCGACGCCTGGATCTTCCTGATTCACCTCACCGGCCTCTCCTCGATTATCGGCGCGATCAACTTCGTCGCGACGATCCAGAACATGCGCGCTCCGGGCATGAGCTGGGGTCGCCTGCCGCTGTTCGTGTGGTCGATGCTCGCCTACAGCTACCTGCTGATCGCTGCGCTGCCGGCGATCGCCGCGGCGGTCACGATGCTGCTCACCGACCGCCACTTCGGCACCGACTTCTTCGACCCCACGGGCGGGGGCGACCCGATCCTGTGGCAACACCTGTTCTGGTTCTTCGGGCACCCCGAGGTCTACATCATGGTGCTCCCCGCCTTCGGGATCATCTCGGAGGTCCTGCCGGTATTCTCCCGCAAGCCGATCTTCGGCTACAAGGCGATCGCGGCGTCGACGATGTCTATCGCCTTCCTGAGCCTGCTGGTGTGGGCCCACCACATGTTCACCACCCCCACCCCGACCGTGGTGCTGGTGTTCTTCATGCTCAGCTCCTTTTTGATCGCGGTGCCGACCGGCATCAAGATCTTCAATTGGGTCGCGACCCTGTGGAAGGGCTCGATCGTGTTCAAGACGCCGCTGTTCTTCGCGGTGGGCTTTTTGTCCACCTTCCTGATAGGCGGCATCACCGGCGTGATGCTCGCCGTGTTCCCCGTCGACTGGCAGCTGCAGGACACCTACTTCGTGGTTGCCCACCTGCACTACGTGCTGTTCGGCGGCTCGGTGTTCGGGATCTTCTCGGGCATCTACTACTGGTTCCCCAAGATGAGCGGACGGATGATGTCCGAAGCGCTGGGCAAGACCTCCTTCTGGCTCATGTTCGTCGGCTTCAACCTCACGTTCCTGATCCAGCACTCGGCCGGCCTGTCTGGCATGCCGCGCCGCATCTATGACTACCCCAGCGATGCCGGTTGGACCGTGTTCAACGAGGTCTCGACCATCGGCTCCTACTTGCTGGGCATCGGCGTGATGGTCACGGTGGTCAACGTGCTGATCTCGATCAAGAAGGGCAGGCGGGCCGGCAACGATCCGTGGAAGGCCAACTCGCTCGAGTGGTTCACCCAGTCGCCCCCGCCGGAGAACAACTTCGACGTCGTCCCCCGCGTGCGCTCGCTGGAGCCGATGAAGGACATCAGGCGCGAGGTCCAGCAGGCGAGTGAGCCGGCCGGCACCGTCGCGCAGCCGGTAGCCTCCGGCACGTGATGGGCGCAAGCAGCCGGCTCGGCCGGATGCGCCGCGAGGACCTCAGCGGACCTCCGACTGCTGCCGGCTCGGTCGGCGCCACACCGAGCTCAGCTCTCAGACAGGTCGTCGCCGACTACGTCGAGATGACCAAGCCGAAGGTGCAGTCGCTGCTGCTGTTCACCACGGTCACCACGATGCTGATCGCCGGTGACCCTTCGATCGGGCTGATCGCCGTGACCTGCCTCGGCGGGTACCTGTCGGCAGGCGGCGCCGGCGCCGTCAACCACTGGTACGACCGCGACATCGACCTCGCGATGGCCCGCACCTCCGACCGGCCGGTGGCCTCGGGCCGCGTCGCCCCCAACGCCGCGCTGGCATACGGCCTGGTGCTGGCGGCGTCAGCCGTCGTGCTGCTCGCCCTGGCGGTCAACCCGCTGGCCGCCGCGCTCTCCTTCTCGGGCTTCCTCGGCTACACGCTGGTCTACACGATGTGGCTGAAGCGCTCGACGCCCCAGAACATCGTGATCGGCGGCGCCGCCGGCGCGGTACCCCCTCTGGTGGGCTGGGCCGCTGCGACCGGCTCGCTCTCGTGGACCGCCGTGTACCTGTTCGCGATCGTCTTCTACTGGACCCCGCCCCATTTCTGGGCGCTGTCGCTACTGATGAAGGACGAGTACGCCAAGGTCGGTGTGCCGATGTTGCCCGTCGTGCGCGGCGAGAAGGAGACCCGCCGCCAGATCCTGATCTACTCGGTGCTGCTCTACGCGGTCACCCAGCTGCCATTCTGCGCCGGCGGGTTCGGGTTCGTGTACCTCATCGCGTCGATGTCGCTCGGCGCGGTGTTCATCGGGGGCGCGGTGCGCCTCTACAAGCGCGCCGACCGCCGCGCCGCGCTGTGGCTGTATCTGTACTCGCTGGCCTACCTGGCGCTGCTGTTCGCGGCGATGGTGGTCGACGCCAAGCTCTAGCCCGGCCTGCCAACCGCGACGTGGTGGCTCGCTCCGTCGCGGCCCGCGCATTTGGCCCCGTAGAGCTCGGCATCCGCGGCGCTCATTACGGCTTCCGGGGTCCAGGTGCGATCCGGATCGGGCATGCACGTCAGTCCGCCGACGCTGGCACAGACCGTTAGTGTCTTGTTCCCCATCGGGACGCGGATCCCGCGTACGGTGTCGAGGAGCTTGTCGGCCACGGCCTCCGCAGCCCCTTCGCCTACTTCGGTGAGCAGGATCACGAACTCATCGCCGCCGAATCGGGCCACGTAGTCGGCGGTCCGCACGCGCCGCTTGAGCTCGTGCGCCACCTCGACCAGCAGCGCGTCGCCGGCGGCATGGCCGAAGGTGTCGTTGACCTGCTTGAAGCGTCGAGGTCCAGCATCAGCACCGCAAAGCCGCGCCCATGGCGCTCCAGCACCGCAATCTGACGAACGAGCTCCTCGTGCAACCGGCGCCGGTTGAACAGGCCGGTGAGCGGGTCGCGCTCGGAGAGCCGCTTGAGCTCGTTGGCCATGGCCCGGCGCTGGCTGTCGGTGTGCTCCATCGACCATCCGGCGCGCCAGACGATCGTCACCAGCAGCACGATGTAGCTCGATGCAAGCAGCCACGCCCCGATCGTGGTGCCGTACAGGCCCGCGTTCTGGCCGGCCAGACGAAGGACGGTGAGCACGAGGATGCCGGCGACCGCGCCCGGCAAGATGTGGCGGACGAGAGTCCCGCCCGCGCCATCGCTGGCGCACAGTCGCATCGGCCCGCGATCGGCCCGCGATGCTATGAGCCCGCCTCCAAGAAGAAGCATGCCGACGGCCGTGGGCACGGCCATCTGGGTCTGCGTGGGTATCCCGTAGAAATTGGTGAGACCCGCGAGGTAGCCAACGAGCGCGAACAACGCGGCAGCACCGACGAACAGGCCAAGCATCGGGGCGAGGGCCGCCCATCTGCCCCGCACGTCGAGCGTGAGCAATGCCACGCTGGCGAGAATGAAGCAGAGGCTCGTGTTGAGGGCCATCCGACCGGGGTGCACCGTTCCGGCCGTTCCCTTCGGCTCGTCGAAGAGGAACAGGTCTACGCCGAGGTCACGGCCGTGGACGAACTGGCTGAACACCGTGGCTGCCAGGGCCAGCACCGCAACCGTCGCGCCGCGTCCCACCATACGGTGCCTGCCGTCGTCCTTTGCGCCGATGTGCAGCGCGGTCCCGAGCAGGATGAACGCGAGGGCGGTATTGGCCTTCATCGTCACGAGGCCGGGAACGACGCTCTTCAACGCGTCGACGCCAAGTATCCAACCGATCATGGCCATGACACCGATGAGCACGGCGCCGCCACCGGCCGCCGACGAGAGCCCGCGCAGCCTGTCTATTCGAGCCTGATCGAGCTCCACAGGTTCCACTCGGCATACGGCCCATGGCACTTGAGCCCGGGGGGGCGGCTTGGACTGCCATACGTCGGCGCCTGCGCCGCTCTGCCTAGCCGAGCTCGTACACGTCTAGGCCCTTCGGTGCGCCCTTTGCCTTGAACCGGCGCTTTCGCTTGACCTTGAACGCCGACGTGTCGATCCGCTCCAGCAGCTCTCCCGATACCAGCAGCTCGCCGCCCGACGCGGCGTCGGCAACGCGGGCCGCGACGTTGACGTCCACGCCCAGATAGTCCCCCCTCACCCGCCGGGGGGCGGCCCAGGTGCGCACCCGCGCGCAGCCTCGGGCGGTACCCGCCATGCACGAGATCGGTGAAGAGGATGATCACGTCGATCTCGCCCCGCCCCCTGCCCTGGGCCTCGGACAGCGACTGCCAAAGCTGAAGCGTGGTGAGACCGAGCTCCTTGGCGACGCTGTGCGCATCGCCCTTGCCGAGCCGGTTGTCGCCCGGCACCGCGCGTCTCACCACCTCGGTGGCCTTCAGCAGGGCGGGCTGGCGGTCGGCCGCCTTGATCTAGCCGAGCGCGCGCCGGGCGGCGCCCTCCTGACCGTCCTCGTCGGTCACCGAACCAGGCGCGTGCGCTGGAGCTCCTTCTCGAAGGTGCTCGCCTCGAGATCCTGGTCGGCGCGGATCACGTGCATCACGGCGTTGATCAGCGCCAGGTGGGTGAAGGCCTGCGGGAAGTTGCCAAGGTGGCGGCCAGACCTCGGCTCGATCTCCTCGGCGTAGAGCTGCAGCGACGACGCGAAGGAGAGCAGCCGCTCACACAGTGCCCGCCCGCGGTCCAGCTCGCCGATCTCCACGAGCGCCGAGACGAGCCAGAACGAGCAGATCGTGAAGGTGCCCTCGGCACCCTCCAGGCCATCATTGGTGGTGTCGGTGCGATAGCGCAGCACCAGGCCCTCCGACGTGAGCTCGTCGGCGATGGCCAGCACCGTCGCGCGCATTCGCTCGTCGTCGGGCGGCAGGAAGCGCAGCAGCGGCATGAGCAGGACCGAGGCGTCCAGCTCGGTGGTGTCGTAGTGCTGGCAGAACACGCCGCGGTCGTCCAGCGCGTTGTCGCAGATGTCGTTCTTGATCTCGTCGGCGACGGCCTGCCACTCGCTCGCGAGATCCTTCTCGTCGCGAATCTCGGCCAGCCTGGCACCTCGGTCGAGCGCCACCCAGCACATCAGCTTGGAGGACGTGAAGTGTTGCTCCTCACCCCGGATCTCCCAGATGCCGCGGTCGGGGTCGCGCCAGTTGTCGATGGCGTCCTGGACCTGCTTCTTCATGATCGGCCAAATCCGCTCAGGCAGGTGGTCGCGCGACTTGGTGTGCAGATAGACCGAATCGAGCACCGCGCCCCAGACGTCGTGCTGGTCCTGGTTGTAGGCGCCGTTTCCCACCCGCACGGGCTTTGCGCCCTCGTAGCCGGTGAGGTGGTCGAGCTCCTCCTCCTCGAGCTTGGCCTCACCGTCGATGCCGTACATGATCTGCAGCTGGCCCTCCTCGGCCTCGGCCACATCCATCACGAAGTAGAAGAAGTCGTTTGCCTCCCAGTCGAAGCCGAGCGTGTAGAGGCCCCACAGCATGAACGTGGAGTCGCGGATCCAGGTGTAGCGGTAGTCCCAATTGCGCTCGCCGCCGGGGGTCTCCGGCAGCGAGGTGGTGGCCGCCGCGACCATCGCGCCGGTCGGCGCGTAGGAGAGCCCCTTGAGCGTCAGGGCGCTGCGCTGAAGGAACGTGCGCCAGGGATGGTCGGGGAACTCGCCGTGGTCGAGCCAGTGCTGCCAGTGGTGGGCGGTCCAGGTGAGGCGGTCATAGGCCTCGTCGTAGCTCTTGGGGGGTGCGTGCTCAGACCACGACAGCGCCGCGAACAGAGTGTCGCCCTCGTGCATCATCGTCCGCCCGGTGGCCCGCGGGCCCTCGATGCCGAGGTTCATGTCAGTCGTCAGGCACAGCTCGATGTTGGTGCCCTCGGCGCGCGCCACCGCGTCGTGGTATCCGGCCCCGGCGTACTCCCACTGGGCGAACTTGCGCCCGTAGTCGAACACCGGCTCACAGTCGAGGTTCATCTGCACCTCGCCGTTCACGCAACGCACGAGGCGCAACAGCACGTGGTCTGCGTCGTAGTCGGTCGGCGAGCGCCGGTGCGTGGTGGAGCGCTCGTTCTCGTGGTGCCACGGCCCGATCAGCAGGACGTCGCGGACGATCACCCAGCCGCCGCGCGTGCCCCAGCTCGTCTCGAGCACCATGGTGCCCGGCAGGTAGCGGCGCGCGGCGGGCACCTCGACGTCGGCCGGACCCAGGCGGAAGCTGCCGGCGTCGCGGTCGAGCACGGATCCGAACACTGACGGCGAGTCCATCCGCGGCAGGCACATCCACTCGACGCTCCCGCTGGGAGCCACCAGCGCGGTGGTCTCGCAGTCGGAGAGGAAGCCGTAGTCGGCGATCGGCGGGAAGGGGCTCGACCCGACCGCGCCGTCGGGCGCGAAGTCGATGTTCCTCATAGCCGGGCTCCCAGGCGCGTGGCCGCGGGCGCGTCGATCAGCACGGTGAGCTCGCCAGGGTCGGGATCGACCAAGCCCGCGGGCGCGTCGGGGCTCGGCGCGTCGGCGAACGCGCGGGCTGCGGCATCCGCCTTGTCCTCGCCAGAAATCAGGAAAACCACCTCAGAAGCACCATCGAGGACGGAAAGGGTAAGGGTCACGCGCGGAACCAGCGGGGCCATGCCTGGCACGGGCACGCCTACGGCCAGCCGCTCACGCTCGGACAAGGCGTCGTCGCGGGGAAACAGGGACGCCGTGTGCCCGTCGGGGCCCATCCCGAGCAGCAGCAGGTCGATGGCCGGCGGCCCCTCCCCCGGGAACGCCTGGCGCAGCTGGTCCTCGTACTCGGCGGCGGCCTCGTCGTGGCCCAGCTCGCCCTTGATCCGGTGCACCTCGGGCTGGGCTCCCTCGATGTGATCGAGCAGGCTTGACCGCGCCATCAAGTAGTTCGAGTGCTCGTGATCGGGTCCGACCGCACGGTCGTCTCCGAACCACAGCACGGTCTCTGACCAGTCGAGTCCCATCGCGGCCACGTGGGCGTGGGCGGCCTTGGGCGTTGACCCCCCGGACAGGGCGATGTGCCCTCCCGCGCGCACGCGTGCGGCGATCCGCTCGGCCGCCGCGGCGGCTACATCCTCGACGATCACTATGCCCCGGTCGGCCATCAGTCCAGCGCCTTTCGCCGGATCACGCCACCATCCTCTCGGCGGCCGCAAGCGCGGGTGCATACGTGCCGTCGCGCAACAGGGCCTGGCGGATGCCCTCGCCGAGGATTCCCGACTCGCCGCGCGACGCGCCGGTCACCGTCCAGGTCTGCTCCTTCCCGTCGGGCCAGCTACGCCTGGCGGCCAGGCCGCCGGCGCCGCGGTCCAGCGAGATGCTCATGCCAGTCGACGTCTCGACGGTGATCCCGGCCAGCCCGGGCGTGGTCATGGTCGAGTCGGGCTCGAGCTGCAGCTTGATGTCCTGGCGGTGGGTGCGAGCCGATCCGGAGGTCTTACCGCCGTGCTCGGTCAACCGGCTGGGACTCCACCCGAGCCGGGAGCTCATCCAGCCGAGCAGCAGGAGTCCCGCCATCGCCGAGGAGGGCTCGTGGCGGACGCTCACCGAGCTGATTCGTTGCAGCTCGGGGCGCCACTGCACTGGGTCGAAGGTGAACGCCACCCGTTCACGCCACGGCGTCGAGCGCAGCCACGCGAGGTCCACAACGTAGTGGCGGTCGGCCAACTCGCGGGACCGCTTCACCGCGTACTCGGCCCCCTCGGTATTCTGGGAGTCGATCAGCACTATCTGGGCGAGCTTCCGCATCGCGTCGACGGCCTCATGGTGGCGGTGGGGTGACCAGACCAGCGTGGCCAGGTCACTGACCACCAGCGGATCGACGATCGTGTCGAGGTTCTTCAAATGCTTCTCGCCGATCTCGAGCACGATCTGCTCGTGGGCCACCGCGAGCTCGCCCTTGGCGAGGTCCTCCTCCGCGGTCATCGTGGCCGACGCGTCGATGGTCTGGCGGCCCTGCTCCACGTTGCAGAGGATGGTTCGCGAGGCGTTGTAGGAGCCGACGCGGTCCAGCCGGTTGCGGATCTCGCCGCTCCATTCGCGATCAACGATCACCACGAGGTTGAGCACCCGCGCGGGCACGAATGCCTCTGTCTCTGAGTGACGCTCCTTGAGCAGCTCGCGCATCGCCGCCTCGATGTCGGCGGGGGTGGTGTCCTGCTCGGACCAGACGCTGCCGGTCTCAGACATACGGCGTATACGAAGCGGCCATGGATGGCCTCTGAGTCGGGGGCATCAGATCGTCCGCCACTTTTCCCCCGGGCGCAACAGCTCGTCTGCCTCCTCCGGGCCGCCCGAGCCGGCCTCGTAGGTGTGCACCGGCGCGTCGTCGTCGGCCCACGCCTGGAGGATCGGGTCGCAGATTGCCCACTGGGCCTCGACCTCGTCATCGCGGGTGAACAGCGTGGCGTCGCCGCGCATCGCGTCCATGATCAGGCGCTCGTAGGCCTCGGGGGACTGCGACATGAAGGCTGTGCCGTAGAGGAACTCCATGTTCACCGGGCGGATGCGCATCGTGCTGCCGGGGATCTTCGCGCCCAGCGAGATCGACACCCCTTCATTGGGCTGCATCGTGAGCACGATCTGGTTGGGCTGGACCCCGACCGAGCCGCCCTGGTTGAACGCCAGGTGCGGCACAGGCTTGAGCGTGACGGCGATCTCAGTGACCTTGCGTGCGAGCCGCTTGCCGGTGCGCAAGTAGATCGGCACGCCGGCCCAGCGCCAGTTGTCGACCTCCAGCCGCAGGGCGGCGAACGTCTCGGTGCTCGAGTCCTCAGGCACGTCGGCCTCGTCCTTGTAGCCCTTGACGTCCTCGCCGGCCTCGACGCCCGCGGTGTACTGCGCACGCACGGCCATGTCCTTGACCTCGCCCCGTTCGGGCGGGTGGATGGCATGGAGCACCTTGACCTTCTCGTCGCGAACCTCGTCGGCGAAGAAGTTGACCGGCGGCTCCATGCACAGCAGGCATAGCAACTGGAGCATGTGGTTCTGCACCAGGTCGCGCAGCGCGCCTGAAGTGTCGTAGTAGCCCGCCCGGGACCCGATGCCGATGTCCTCGGCCGACGTGATCTGCACGTAGTCGACGTAGTTGCGGTTCCAGATCGGCTCGAACAATCCGTTGGCGAAGCGAAACGCCAGCATGTTCTGGACCGTCTCCTTGCCCAGGTAGTGGTCGATTCGGAACGCCTGGTCCTCGTCGAGCACATCGAGAACGGCGCGGTTCAGGTCCCTTGCCTCCTGCAGGTTGCGCCCGATCGGCTTCTCGATCACCACGCGGACCTCGCTGCCTTCGTGGGAGTCCAGGCCGTGGGCTCCGAGCTGCCCGACGATCACCGGGAAGAAGCTCGGCGACGTCGACAGGTAGTAGACGCGGTTGAACGCGATGCCGCCCTTCTCGTCGAACTCGTCGGTGATCTTCTCGAGCTCCCCATAGACGGCGTCCTCGTCGA
>JAABUK010013477.1_pt1 | contig 10191 bp, 10 predicted proteins | sample 5559141 | NCBI WGS metagenome assembly JAABUK01 (sample SAMN10711869, study PRJNA513367) | rock metagenome | isolation source: Antarctica rocks | place: Antarctica: Victoria Land, Pudding Butte nord | collected 2016-01-03 | reverse complement strand
GATGATGAAGTTGATGTAGTCGATGGCGGAGCATTTCGGTCTTGGCGTGTACATGTGACCCATGATCAGCGTTCCAGCCGTAGGGCGCAACATGGACGTACGATCATCACCGCGTAACTCCTAGATGTCAAGGAATTTTTTTTGTCACCCTCGGAAGCGGCCGGAGGGCCAGGTAGACCGGCGGGATCGCCAGCCAAGACCCGAAGAGGCCCGAAGCCCAGGTCATCGCCCGGCTCGCGGTCCTCGCCCCGACCGAGCTTGCCACCGCGAACCCCGCCATCAGGACCGCCGACGACCCCAGCCCGAGGCCCGCCAGGATCAACCAGCCGGGGGGGACGCCGAACAGGAAGGCCACCAGCACGAACATCGGGGCCGTCGACGCCGTGGCGTTGCCGAACCGGATCAAGCCCGCCAGCACCGCGCCCAGGAAGATCTCCGGCGACGAGAACCGGCTCGCCAGAAGCGCATCCAGGGTCTTCTTGTCGCGCTCCGAGGCGATCGACCGGGCCGACTGCTGGACGACGACCCCGAGCGCCTGGAGGATCAGGCCGCCGACCATCGCCGCCGTCGCCGCCAGGCCGAACCGCGACGACCCCGCCGGCGAGGCCCGGTCCCAACCCTGGTAGTCCCAGAGCAGCACCAGGCCGAGGACGATCGAGCCCGCCAGGACCGAGCCCATCCGCCGGTCGGCGAAGGCCCGGCCGCCCCGCACCGAGGTCCCCAGCTCTCGCCCGAGGAACGGCCCGATCATCAGCCTCGGCGTCATCGGCGGCTCACCCCTCGGGCCGGTCGACGTGGCGGCGGAACCAGAGTTCCAGCATCAGGAGCGCCCAGAGGCGATAGGCGTTGTCCTTCCGCCCCTCGGCATGGTCGGCGATCATCGCTTCGACCGCCTCGGGTCGGAACAGTCCCCGGCGCAGGGCGACGGGGTCGAGCAGGACCGCCCGCAGCTCGGCCTTCAGCTCGCCCCGGAACCAGCGGTCGAGCGGGACGCCGAAGCCCATCTTGGGCCGGTCGCGGATCTCCGGTGGCAGGAGGTCGGCGAAGGCCCGCTTGAGGACGACCTTCGACCGGCCGCCCCGGAGCCGGAGCTTCCGCCCGATCGGCATCGCCAGGGCCAGCTCGACGACCCGGTGGTCGAGGAACGGTCCGCGAGCCTCCAGGCCGTGCGCCATGCTCGCCTGGTCGACCTTGGCGAGGAGGTCGCCGGGCAGATAGGTCAACAGGTCGACGATCGTGGCCCGGGTCGCCGGGTCGCGCTTGGGAGCGGCGTCGAAGGCGCGGGCGAGGACCGAGGCGGGGTCGGCCTCGGACGGATGGCGGGCGGCGGCGGCTTCGAGGTGCGCGAGGAAGTCGTCGGAATAGAGCGAGGCGCGGGCGGGCTCGTCGAACATCGCGACCCAGCCGAGGTAGCGGTCGTTCACCCCCTGGCCGATCCCTTCGAGCAGCCGACGGACCTTCCGCAACGGCGTCTTGGCCTTCACCGAGGTCGGCAAGCCTCGGGCGAGCGGCCCGCCGAGGAACCCCCGGACGCCTTCCGGGAGCGCGTCGAGCCGCGCCGCCAGCGCGACCGCCCGGTAGCGGTCGTAGCCGGCGAACAGCTCGTCGCCCGCGTCGCCGGTCAGGGCCACCGTGACATGCTTGCGGGTCTCGCGCGCGACGTGCCAGGTCGGCAGGGCCGAGCTGTCCGCGAACGGCTCGTCGAGCTGGTCGGCCAGCGCCGGCAAGGTCTCCCAGGCCCGAGGCTGCACCACGAAGGCGTGGTGCTCGGTCCCCAGCGCCTTCGAGGCCAGTTCCGCATAACGGCTCTCGTCGAAGGCCGGGTCGTTGAAGCCAATCGAGAACGTCTGGATCGGTCGACTCGACGCGGCTTGCATCAGTCCGACGATGATGGTCGAGTCGACCCCGCCGGAGAGGAACGCCCCGAGCGGGACGTCGGCCACCATCTGCTCGCGGACCGCCTCGCCGAGGGTTGCTCGCAACTCCTCCACGTCCTCGCCGACGGGCCGGTCGACCTCGCGTCCCCAGTCCGGGTCCCAGTACCGCGTGGTGGGCGGGCGGGAGCTTGTAGACCCCTTCGAAGATGGTCGATGGGTGGGGGACGTAGCCGTAGGTCAGGTAGCGGTCGAGACTCAGCGGGTCGACCCGCCGGGGGAAGTCGGCCTCGGGCAGGGCCAGCAGCGATTTCAGCTCGCTGGCGAAGCTGATCCGGCCGGGGGCGGGCCGATAGACCAGCGGCTTCTGGCCGAGCCGGTCGCGGCCGAGGACCAGCCTCCGGCGCGGGGCGTCCCAGATCGCCAGGGCGAACATCCCCCGGAGCAGGGCGAACATCCCGGTCCCTTCGTCCTCGTAGAGGTGGACGAGGACCTCGGTGTCGCCCGCCGAGCGGAGCGTGTGCCCCCGGGCTTCGAGGCGGCGGCGGAGCGCGGGGAAGTTGTAGATCTCGCCGTTGAAGGCGACCCAGATCGTCCCGTCCTCGTTCGAGAGCGGCTGATGCCCGCCCGCGAGGTCGACGATCGAGAGCCGGCGGAACCCCAGCGCGGCGTGGTCGTCGCGATAGGTCCCCGAGTCGTCCGGCCCCCGATGGGCCAGCCGGGCGACCATCTCGGCCAGGGTGGCGTCGTCGGGAGCGAGCGTCGGGTCGGTCCAGGCCGCCCCGCAGATCCCGCACATGGGTCAACCACCTCTCTCAGGCTGGGTCGATCGGGGCCGATTCAGGCTAGCAGAACGGAACGGGGAATTGAACCGCCAAGGCGCCAAGTACGGCCAAGGCAGAAAAGAGGGGGAAGAGTGCGGGGAAGATGGCCCCATCCCATCTCTCTTCTCTCTTCGCTCTTCTGCTCCCTTGGCCGCTGTTGGCGTCTTGGCGGTTCAATGCCTTTTCCACCCCGCCAGCGACTCATACAAAGCCGCGAACCGCTCGACCATCAAGGCCGCCCCGAACTCTGCCTCGACCCGCGCCCGCCCCGCCTCGCCGAGCCTCGCACCAAGCCCAGGCTCCTCGATCACCCGGCGAATCGCTCGGGCCAGCTCGGGCGGATTCTTCATCGGGACAAGGAGCCCGGTCACGCCATCCTCCACCACCTCGGTCGTCCCCGGCGCGGCGGTGGCGACGACCGGCTTGCGAAACCGCATCGCCTCCAGCACGACGTTGGGCAGTCCTTCGTAGAGGCTCGGCAGGACGAGGAGGTCGGACGCGGCGAGGAGCCGGGGGACGTCGTCGCGGTGGCCAAGGAAGGAGACTTTTCGCCCCTCGAAGAGCCGGAACGCCCGCGCCGTCTCTTCCAGTCGCTCGCGCAAGGGCCCCTCGCCGACGATCAGGGTCCGCACGTCGGGCCGGACGTGCTGGAGGAGGTCGACGGCCGAGAGCAGCGAGTCGACGTCCTTCTGCGCCGCGAGCCGACCCGCGAAGAGGATCAGCGGGCAGCCAGGCTCCAGACCGAGCGAGGCGCGGACCTCGTCGCGGTCGCCCTCGGGCGGCTCCTCGTCGGCGATCCCGGAGGGGATCATGGCGAGCTTGGCGGGCGGGATGCCGGCCTTCCGGTAGAAGTCGACCACGGCGTCGGAGTTCCCCACGACCCGGTCGGTCCAGCGGCCGAGGAAGCGGTCGATCATCAGCTCCGACCGCCCCTTCCAGAGGTCGACGGCCATCTCGGAGGTGACGACCACCGGCACCCCCGCGCGACGGGCGGCGACCCGGCCGTAGGTGTCGGCCGCGTAGATCCAGGTCTGGACCACGTCGAACCGCTTCGCCTTGAGGAACCGGGTCAGCCGGTGCAGGGCCATCGGGTCGACCTTGTGCCGCTTGCCGATCAGGGTGACGGGGACGCCCGCCTCGTCGAGTTCCGCCGCCAGCGGGCCGAGCCGGGTCAGGGCGGCGACCTCGACCGAGAACCGGTCGCGGGGGAGCCCCCTGGCCAGCAGGACCATCTGCTTCTCGGCGCCGGAGCGGTCGAGGGTCGGGATCAGTTGCAGGACCTTGAGCACGGGGGGACTCGCCGTCGGGCCTCTCGGATCGGGTCGCGGGAGCGTACCGCATCCGACGCCCGCCGACCAGACGGGCCATCGCCGGTTCAGGCCGGGGTCGACTCCCACTCGCGGAGCTTCCGGGCCACTCGGCGACGCCGGATCGCCCGACGGATCGGCCCCCAGGGCCAGAGCTGCTTGACGGCGATCAGGTACGCACCCTTGAGCGTGAGCCGGTAGAGGCCCGAGGCTTCGTCGAGCCGGGAATAGCCGCTCGCCACCTGCTGGGCTTGCTCCCGGGCCATCAGGTCGCGGAGGTCGGCGAGCGGGTCGCCCCCGGTCGCTTCCAGTCGCGAGGAGAACTCCCCCGCCTCGGCCAGGCCGCGTCGGTGGAGGGCGAGCAGGCGAGCCGGGTCGTCGACCCCGGGGAAGGCGAGCCCCTTGCGGAAACCCGGGACCGGGTAGAGGCCCGAGAGCGGGTTGTTGCTGGTGACATACTCCGAGCCGTCGACGAATCGCGTGGTGAAGCCCACGACCGGCCCGACGGCCTTCTTCGGGGTGAGGGCCTGGAACCACTTCGCCAGGGTCCGCCCGGCGCGATCCTCGTAGATCGCGACGAAGGCCCCACCGCTCGAGTTGACCTCCTCGGCGAGGAAGCCGCCCCGATCGACGAAGCCGAGCCGGGCGAACGCCGTTGTTGCCGCCGCATACGCCTCGGCCAGACCCGGCCAGTCGACGGCCCCCGGCTCGATCGCGCGGATCGCGGGCCTCGGCGACTGCCAGAACGTCCGGCGGAGCCCGAGCGGGACGTACAGGTAGAAGACCCCGGACAGGAACAGGGCGAGCCCCCCGAGAACCAGCAACGGGAAGACGACATAACCCGAGAGCATCAGCCAGCCCATCAGGGCGACCAAGACCGCCACCGTCCCCCAGGGGAAGCGCGGGGGCTGCTTCGGGCTCGAATCCGCGGACGAGCGCTCAGGGTCCATGATCGGCCTCTCGTGGGGATATTAGCCGGGCAAACAACTCCAGGTGGCGGCGGGCGACGGCCTCGATCGAATAGCCCTCGACCACCCGGCGGCGGGCGGCTTCGGCCATCGCCGGGGCGAGCGGGTCGGCCCGGTGGGCGAGGATCGCGCGGGCGAGGGCCTCTGGGTCGTCCGGCGGGGCGAGCCGGCCGTGGATCCCCTCGGTCATCAGGGCGAGGTTGCCGGGGATCGCCGAGGCGACGCAAGGGACTCCCAGGGCCATCGCCTCCAGCAGGGCGAGGCTCATCCCCTCCTCGCGCGAGGGGAGCACGAACAGGTCGGAACCGCGGAGCAGGGGGGTCGGGTCGGCCGAAGGGCCGGGCAGGGCGACCGACGCGCCGAGCCCGAGCCTCGCGATCCGCCCTTCGAGCGAGGCCCGCTCCGGCCCCTCGCCGATCAGCGTCAACCGCGCCCCGGGGCGCTCGCGGAGGACGATCGGCCAGGCGTCGACCAGGGCCCCGAGCCCCTTCTCGGCCGCGAGCCTGCCGACGAATGCGGCGCTGAGCGAATCCGGATCCCCCCCCGCCCGCCAGGGCTCCGAAGGGACCGGCACGCCGTTGGGCAGGTCGACGACCCTCGCCGGGTCATAACCGCCGCCGATCAGCTCCGCCCGGACGGCCGGCGAGATCGCCACGAAGGCGTCGGCCCACTTGCAGCGACGGCCGATCGTCCGGCCGAACCGACCCCAGGCTTGCCAGGCGAGGTCGCCGGTCAGGCCCGCCCCTTCGGGCCGGAGGACCACCGGGAAACCCCGATGCCGCCCCGCCCCGACCGCGACGTAGGCGTCATGCTTGAGCATCGAGACGTAGGCCAGGTCGACCCGGTTCCGGTCGAACCACCGGGCCAGCTCGCGCATGTAGAGCCAGGTCCCGACCCCTCGCCACCGGGAGGTCGCCAAGCGGACCACCCGGAACCCGCCGGGGTCGTCCTCGGACGCCGGGAGCCCCTCGACCCGGCTCGTCACGACGTCGACCTCGGCCCCCGCCGCCGCCAGGGCCGCCGCCAGGTAGCCCAGGACCCGCTCGGCCCCGCCGATCAGGGGCGGGTATCGCCTCGTCACCAGCGCGAGTTTCATCGTTGAAAAGGACCGGCGTTTTTCGTAGGGCAGGACTTGTCCTGCCGATTCGAGCATGACCGGCAGGACAAGTCCTGCCCTACGGGATTCGTCAGCCCTGTTTATTGCTGGGGCGTCCGGCGGACGTAATGGCCGGTCTCGTCGGAGTCGACCCCGGAGCCTTGGAGTTGGGGGAGGACGGCGACGTAGGGGAGGTGGCGATAGTCGTCGTCGTAGTCGAGGCCGTAGCCGACGACGAAGGCGTCGGGGATCTCGAAGCCGCAGTAGTCGGGCTCGATGGCGATTTCCTGACGGCCCTTCTTGCGGAGGAGCACGGCGGTCTTGACCGAGAGGGCGCCCCGGTCGGCCATCCGGTGGACCAGGGTGTTCAGGGTGTGGCCGGTGTCGAGGATGTCGTCGAGGAGCAGCACGTCGCGCCCGGCGACGTCGGGGGCGAACGACTCGTTGATGATCAGGGCCCCGGCCGAGGTGGTCGCCCCTTTGTAGCTGCTGGCTTGCAGCAACGCCACGCGGAGCGGGAGCTGGATCTTGCGGATCAGGTCGGCCAGGACGATCAGGCTGCCGGTCAGGATGGCCACGATCGTCAGGGGCCGGCCCTGATAATCGGCCTCGATCTGCCGGCCGAGCTGGCCGATCCGCTCGCCGATCTCGGCCTCGGTGATCAGGATGTTCATGGGCGGCGTGGGCCTTCGCGATGAGTGGAGGAAACTCGCCTCCCCGCGACCTGACCGGCGATCCTCAGGGTCATCGAGGGTGGCAGGGGTTACGGTACTCCGTAACCCCGGTGCCGAGCGGGCCGAGTCCCGGGGTTACGGAGTACCGTAACCCCTGCCACCCGAGCCCGCAAGCCAAACGCAAGGTCCCCCGGCAACGACTTCTCCGACGATCAGGCCGCCTGACGCGACCGGCGGAAGGCCCGGGCGCGGAACAGGCCCGCCACGGCCAGGCCCGACCAGAGGGCCAGCGAGGCCGGCTCCGGCGTGCTCGTGGCGCCCGGGGCGGCGTTGGCATAGGCCGGGACGAATGACATCAGGTCCGGCGCCGTGGTCGAGAGGTCGACGTCGGGCGGCTGGAGGGTCAGCGTCGGCGCGACCATCGAGGTGTAGGCCGGGTCCAGGCTCACCTTGAAGTTCACCGTCCCGCCGGCGGCGAGCCCGCCGTTGGAGAAGAGCAGGGCCAACCCCTGGGTCTTCGCGTCGGGCGGGCTGAGGAAGATTTGCAGGTTCGACTGGTCGAACCCGAGCGAGCCGTTGACGATCGACAGCGGGCTGGTCGTCGCGTCGATCGGCTGGACCGAGTTCGGCGGCACGATGCTGGTGACGACCAGGTCGTTGACGGTGGTCGACCTCGGGTTGGTCAACTGATAATAGGCATACTGCGTCGCGCCGGGGGTGCCGGTCGGGACGATCTGGTCGACCCCGTTGACCAGCTTCTCCGACACGATGCTCGCCCCGGAAGCCGGCGACCCGGCCAGGAGGAATGAGGACGACAGGAGCGTCAGCGATAAGGTGCAGCGTCTCAACACGGCGAAACTCCTCGTGTACCGAGCCATGAATCCGCTCCATGGCGAGCCCGATCCGCTCCCCTTTCGTCGCCGCTCCATCCGTTGGCCGGTCGATCGGCCCGGGCTTCGCCTTCGAGAGGTCGAGGCCCGGCCGGGGGGGGTTCATCCTGATCGTGAATCGTCGAGGGAATGCGCGTCCGAGGTGCATTCCGGGGACCTCGGGCCAGGTCCCGACCCCGGACGGGCGGCATTCTGCAACGGACCGCCGGGGCGGTCAACCCCACATCGGGAAGCTTGAGGGAAAACCGACAACGCCCTGGCCAGATCGGGCGGGACCTTGAGCCAAAATCGGCGATCCACCCCCGAGGCGCCGGGGTTCCCCCGCCTCGCCGAGCCCCCGTTCCCCTCGCGGGACGATTTGAATAAGATCGGGGGGTCGCCCGTCATCTCCTCCAGGTGACCGCATGCCCGAGGCAACCATCGGCGCGATGGCGACCGACGAATCCCTGATCTCGCTGGCCCGCCTCGGCGATCGGCTCGCCCAGGGGGAGCTCTTCCGGCGGCACTGGGGCGAGGCGTACCGGGTCGCCTACCGGCTGCTCGGCAACGACCAGGACGCCCAGGACGCCACCCAGGATTGCATGATCAAGGCCCTGACCCACCTGGAGGACTTCGACGGGCGGAGTGGATTTCGGACCTGGCTGCTGCGGATCGTGACCAACGCCGCCTTCGACCTCGGCCGACGCCGGAAGCGGCGGGCGGCCCTGAGCCTGGGGACGGCCGAGGGCGACTCCGGCCGGTTCGAGCCCTCGGTGGAAGACGACCCGGCCCTCGCCCTGAAGCGTCGCGACCTCCGCAAGGCCCTCGACGACGCCCTCGGCAAGATACCGCCCAAGCAGCGAGCCACCTTCGTCCTGTTCGCCGAGGCTGGATTGAGCTACGACGAGATCGCCGAGGTCCAGGAGATCCCGATCGGGACCGTGATGAGCCGGATCTATAACGCCCGGGTGAAGCTGCAAGGGTACCTGGAAGGCGTCGAGGGGCTCTGATTGGCCCTTCCGCCACGAGTAAAGCAAGTAAGCGTCCCCCGTCTCGCCGAGGAGTGTGTGCCATGCGTTGCGACGACCTGACCCGAGAGCTCGCCCGACCGACCGGGGCCTTCGCGCCGGCCGAGGTCGCCGGGCACCTGGCCGCCTGCCCGGCCTGCGCCGGGTTCGCGTCGGCCGCCGGGCGGCTCGATCGGACCTGGGGGGCGACCCGCCCGGCCGACCCCTCGGCCGACGCCCTCGACGACCTCTGGGCCCGCGCCTCGGCCGAGATCGACGCTCGCGAGGCCCCGGCAACCTTGAAATTCCCGGGCCGAGGCCGCCGTCGCCGGATCTTCGCCGGCCTCGTCGTGGCCCAGGCCGCCGCCCTCGTGCTGGCCGCCGGGCTGTTCCTGCTCCGCCGCGACGCCTCCGGGCCGATCGAGCTGGTCGAGGCGACGACCCAGGACGCCGCGGAGCCCGGCTTCCTGGCGCTGGACGTCGAGCCGGACCAGGCCTCGGTCGTGCGGATCGACAAGGACAACGGCTTCCGCTCCGAGAAGCTCGACCTCTCGCGGCTCTACGATGGCCCCTCGATGCCCGACGACACCCCGCACGACGCCTTCGGGGCCTGGGAGACGATCGCCTCGCCCTTCCGGGTGGTGGCCTCGAACGGACCATGACGCAGCGCGGCCGCCGGATCGCCCTGCTCGCGCTGCTGCTCGCCTGCCTGGCCCCGATGGCCGCGGCCCGCGCCCTCGCGCAGGATGGGCCGGTCGGACGTCAGGTCGTCATGTTCGGCGTGCTGGCCACCCCCGGGAGCCAGGCGATGGACCCGAAGATCCCGCCGGTCGTCGCCGCCCAGCTCCGCCGGACCCTGCCCGGCCACGGCTTCAAGCTCATCAAGGTGAAGAGCGGCCGGGTCTCGGTGGGCCAGCCGGTCGCCCTGGAGCTGGGGGATGGCTTCGTCTCGACGGCCGAGCTGATCAACCCGCTCGACCCCAACGGCAAGGTCCAGATGCGGTTCGACCTCTCGCGCGACGGGGCCTCGCAATTCCAGTCGATCGTGACGACCCCGGCCGACCAGTTCAACTTCTTCGACAAGATGCTCCCCGACGACTCCCGCCTGCTGATCGGCGTCGGGGCTCGTTGAGCCGGGTCAATTCGGTTCGCTTCGAAAAGACCAAACCGCCCCCGACCGACGCTCCGATCCCTCCCGCCGAACGGGAAGGCCTTCGCGAAGGCCGAGGGCGGCCGGCCACGTCATCCTTCGACCCTCGGGCCGACGATTCCCCGGCGGGTGATCCCGAAGGGGGCGCGGTCGAGGTGGGCGACGCTTTGACTCGCCGCCGGGGGTCAACCTCCGGCCTCGCGGCCCTCGGCGATTCCCCCCGACACTTCCTCTATCGGCGTCCGGGGGCTCGGGCCTGAGCCTTCTCGCTCAGTAGCCCATCGGCCCTTCGCGGGAGGCCTGCCCGGCCCGTCTGGGCGGCGACCCGAGGACCCAGGAGGTCAGCAGGGCCGGGCAGATCGGCGCCAGGGCGATCGCCGGCGCCTGCCAGGACGAAGACGGCTCGGCCCGCCGCACTCCGA
>JAABUK010013476.1_pt1 | contig 10192 bp, 16 predicted proteins | sample 5559141 | NCBI WGS metagenome assembly JAABUK01 (sample SAMN10711869, study PRJNA513367) | rock metagenome | isolation source: Antarctica rocks | place: Antarctica: Victoria Land, Pudding Butte nord | collected 2016-01-03 | reverse complement strand
ACCCCCCCCCCCCCCGATAACACAACCACACAAATGGGTGGACAGAGTCACATAAATGGGTGGACAGAATCATACAAGTGGGTGGTGACCCTGCACTCATGTTTACGATGAGCAGCAGGCTTTGGTAACCTGCCTCCCCAAGTGCAAGACGTGGTTGCTGACATTCGTGCAATTGTGCTGCCAAGTCAAAATAACACACTTTGTAACGGCAAAAGCGATTCAGATATGGAGTGCGGAGGAGGCATATGCACTGCCTGACAGAAGTACACCCGTACGATAGATTGCACTATTTCAGAGGCTGTTCGCCATTGCGAAGAACAGCCTCTGAGACGGTGCAGTCTGTGGTATGGGTGTAGCCACTGTCAGGCAGCATTCAAGCCGACTGCCAAGCTCTTCTCAATCCCAAAACGTCTATTTTGACTCGGAAATGTCATTACTACACTAGAAAATCTAAACTCAGAAACGTCTGGGGACAGTAAAAACGTGTTTCTACATTGTGAAGATGTTTTAGGTATGTTGCAAGCATCACATCCACAATCAAAACAAAACCTGTTGCCTGCATGCATTACCCTTACAATGAGGGAAAGAGGTACACAAAAGGACTTACAATGAGGGCAAGAGGCAGACAAAAGGATTTTCAATGAGGGAAAGAGGCACACAGAAGGACTTACAATGAGGGAAAAGGCACACGGAAGGAGGCTGACAGACAACATACAGAATTAAGGGAGCAGGGTGAGAGATTTACTTCTGAATGACATTGGCCCACTCATCCCAGACAAGCACCACGCCATCCCTGCTGGCACTGATGAGCTGCTTCTGCTTGGGGTCATAGGCAAGGGCTGAGATGGCACTGTAGTGACTCTGCTTTCGGGTGGACAGCACTCTAAAGCACGGGTCCTGCAGCACCACGCATCATCTCAACATTTGCCAGCCATTATGTCAAAACGATGAGAAAACCACAAAGAGACGGGGCCAAAACGCAATTCTCTGAAGGTTTGCCCAGATTTTGGTGTAGCTTTGATCTAGTGTTGTGCAACGGCCCTCATCCATGAGGAAAGGCAGGACCGGCACAGTCTGTCCTGTGACTGTGTGTCGTTCAACTGCAGGCATGACCTGCCATACGCCAAGCTGCAGCATCAGACATGTACAGTGATGACATCAGCACACCATACTGCCAAGCACAAATGCCCTATTGATGCACACTTACTGTTGAGCATGGATGCATAGCTTGCTTGACACATACTGCTTGGCAACCAGACTGTCAAGAGGAATGGCTGAGAAGGTCAGAGTGACACAATCACAAGAGCCGATGGCCCCTCATGGGGTAGAGCCTTAGCCTCAGCAGGATCTGTAAATCTATGCTGGCAACCATTGGGTGCAGCATTGTACAATAGCCTATCATGACTATATATTACATGAGAAGCTTGGAATGACTGAGAAGGTTGTTATAGAGTGAGAAGGTTGTTATAGAGTGAGAAGGTTGTTATAGAGTGAGAAGTCAGTGCAGCTTGCCGGTGGCAGCTGTGGCAACGCACCTTCCACCGGATGAAGCCATTGAGATAGTCCACGTCATAGTTGAACTGGGGGCCCAGCCTGTCCAGAGCTGCTGTTAGACTGGTCAAGTGGACAGGACTGGCATGCTGCAGCACCTGCAAGCATGGGCAAACACTTCTTGATTGCTGGCAGACATTGCAAGGCGCTTGCTCCAAGCGGTCGCTCCAAGAGAGGTCTTGGCATGATTGCCAAAAGAGCGCAGATCTTCCTTTTTCTCATTTGTAAGTAGATCATGACATAAGGTACAAATGGATGAAGGCACTCAAAGGTATTGCAGCCTCATGCTGCTAACAATCTGACATTGCAGACAACATCAGCAAACATGACATGGCTGACATGCAAGTCAATGCAACTGCAACTGCATTGCTGCAGGGAGATGTCAGCCATCAGGTAACACTCATGTGAGCCTGCAAACTTTACCTTGTCAATGCACATCTCAGCAGTTTTGCCCAGCATGGTGAGCCCGACAGCCTCATGCCCATTGGTCAGAAACTTCTCCACCATCTTCAGTGTGCCTGAATGCCAAACAAGCTGTCATAGCATACAGAAATTGCTGCATGTGCGCATGTGGACTATGCAGCGCCACAGTGCATGCAGGGCTACAAATCACTGCCAAACCCACATGACTCTGTCATTGTATGCAAATGCAAATGCACAGCAGAACTGTTGTGGGTATTACAGGTGGGTGGGACTACCTCTGACATTAGCCATGTCAAGGAGCACAAGGTGAGCATATACAATGGCTGGTAGCATCAATGCTGTGCGCGGCTGGTTTGCTCTCTCCATCAGCTTCTTTACCAACTGCAGGATGGAATGAACAGGTGAAGTATGCTGGCTGCTTCCTTGCCCTTTGTGAACTGTTGAAACAAGAGAAGCACTGCTCACAGCAATCTGTGTCTGATTGCAGAAACGAGGTCACAAGACATGGATAGCTGGGCAACAGTTCACGCACCATTCAGCATGCAGCTCAGGTCTGTCAATCACACATCTGACAGCATGTTTGACTGTGGGTGCAAGGATGCAAGCTGTGCCCTTTGTTATGCATGGGAAGGCTTACCACTTGGACCAAAGCTTGACTGATACGGCGTCTAATGTCTGCATTCAGCTCTCTCAGCAGGCTGATGTATGTAGAGTGCTCCTGAACAATGCAGTCTCAAGATTGTCATTTCTTGTTTGGCTCAATCGGTCCCGAATAAGAAACCAAGTAAGCTTCTGGGTGTAAGCACAATTAAAACTAGAAGAAGCACTCACAATCTGCACTGCTTCATCTCCATGTAAGTACTTGGGGTCCAGTACTACATCACCAAAAGCTGCAAGGAAGAGCTTTTCGACTTCAGGGTCTGCAGACAAAAGGGCTTTCTCCAGGTTTTGCACCACCTGAGGCACATGCAGCGGTGGTGTCAGAGCCATTCACTTGAAACCCACCAAGCAATGCTTGACGTAATCCATGCTTGTCAAGTCCCAGCAACAGCGAGGGCATCAAATGACCCTGATCCAGCAACACAAGTTGTCTGCTGGTGATGTGCAGAGTTGGATAGGAGCTTACCGCTCCAAAGTCCTCAGTAGCGCTTTTAATGTAGTTGGAGAGAGCCTGCTGGCGCTGAAGGATTTCAGTATCCTGCCCTTCCTGGGGTGCAGGCGCTTGCGCTGCTTGGGGTGCAGTTGCAAGCACCATAGATCCAGCTTCAGGTTGTAGCGGCACATCTGGTTCGGGAGAATGCGATATGCCGTTTGGCACATGCCCATTTTCCTGATGCTGCCTGACACGAATGTGCTCCGTCAAGGACCTGCACACGCCAAGTCGTGAAGCCGATCAGTACATGATTGGGTTCAGCATTCTTGCCGTGTAAGATCGATGAAATCAGTTATCGCAAACCAGAGAGCCAAGCTGTAAACATATGGGCAAAAACTCATTTGGCTGTTCACAAATTTGACTGACACGCGTGATGTGCACCTGAGGGTGTTCAGTAGCTCAGTTGCGAGAGGAATTTCGGAAGCCTCGATGTCCAGATCAATCGAGATCTTCATTTTTCGATGTCTTCCTTGCTGAGCCTTGCAGCAAATGCAGGGTCCCTGCTGCAGACTGCAGTCCAAAGATCTTGGCTGCAAGTTTGATGGCCCCGTTACCACACCACATTGTGACACCGTACATGTTACACACGCACGTACAGAGCTAAGCTGTGATTGCTCAAAACTCAGCCAAATGTCCACTGGCAGCAAGATGCTGATGAAACGAGCTGAAAGCTAGGTTACTGGGTGCTGTAAATGAGGTCGCAAAACAAGCACCCAACCCAGTAGCATGATCAAGCATGCAGCTGCATAAATTTGCACATCTTGTATGCACATGCGTCCGCGTGCCCCCAAACACCAGCTTACCACGTGAAGTACCCTCAATTTATACTTGTGAAAAAAACTGTGAAGCGCAATCGCAAGAGATAGTGCGGGCAGGAGCTCGGGCATCGTGCCAGAGTGTGCAGTACAATGTGTGTGGGCTATACATGAATGCTTTCCATCTCTCTCTCGCTCTCATGTGTACATCTTTGTCAACAGGCATCCAACCTATCAAGCAAGAAGCAGGCCCTTCTTGCGCCTAGGGGTCTGATTAGGGGTCTGGCCAGGGTCAGTTTTTGATAAGTGCGATTTGAATGCTGCCCTGCATCTGCATGCACACAGGCTTCGGCATCTCGCAAAAGTGGAGTACGCCACGGCTTTGGTGTATCTGCCATTCAAAGCATGACGTCGAAGATTGAGCGTGATGAGCGGAACAGCGCTGCTGATGCGGCGACCAAACAAGTCACAGGTTTTGCTGGGCTTCTGCAATCTGCCCGAAACTCCATCAACCGTAACATGGAGCCATTTTCGGAAGGGCTGCACAAAGTCGTTGGAGGGTCCACTGACAGTGGGTATGAAAGCGACTCTGAGGCATCTGTGACTGAGGTGAGGCTGGTCAGGTCGGCTGAAACGCTGCACGGGTCATCAGTAAAGACAGGTACATAAAGAAACACGAAGCCGCAACCGAGATCTATGTGCTGCTGTAGTCTCCAAGAGCGGATGGGGTCTCTGTCAGCCAGCGTGAGCCAGTCCTCCGGAGCAAGCTAAAAAAGCTTTCGGAAATCCAACTCAAACCTGAACAGGTGTTGATAAGGGACAAGCTTGGCTTTTTCCTGGGGGTGGTCAATCTTTGGTACGACTGATTGCAACCGCAGCGTGGTACCAGTCGACAGCAGCATGATTGGCAAGCTTATTGCAGCATGGGCTCACATGGCTTCCTTGTCTGCAGTTTTGAGCGCCTATTGGCTAGGCGGGTCACCGCAGACATTCTACAAGTACTATACAGCCAAAGCGGTCGTCTTGTACGGCTCTCGTTTTTACCTGTACAGATCCAAAAACTGGCATTACTACATGTTAGAGTTTTGCTACTTTGCCAACATACTGCTCTTACTGGAAGTTTGGGTCTTCCCACAATCCCCAACCTTCCACAAGGTATTCAAATCCGCACTGTAATGTCATCTTAGACAGCAAGCTCTGCGTCCATGCTAAGTGAAAACTTCCAGAGGTGTCAACATGCCATGACACCTCTGCTTGCCATGTGGTCTCAGATGCATCATACATGAACATCAGCTTGCAGATGCACTTGCCAGAGTGAGCTGTATTTAGCATGCAGCAAGCACAGCTCAGCGTTGTGAGCTCACAGTTACAACTATGAGCAGATATTCCATGATGCTTTACACCCCTCCCAGGAGCAATCTATGCTCTGCAGCCAAGTGCATCACAGTGCTATGCGCCCTTGACAGCTGTGTGACTGTCTGCAGATCGTGTTTGCCCAGGTTGCAGGGCCTCTGACCTGGTCCATAGTTGCTCTCAGGAACTCCCTTGTGCTTCACAGCCTGGACAAGGTGGACTGCAGTCTCTGACCCATGTTATGCTTTGCATTGCTCTGAAACTCACTCAAAGCATCTTGCTGCATCTAGGTTTTTGGTGGCACATAGCTAATATGATCCAGCTGCAGCTTCTGCTGCTGGTTCACGACTGTGCAGACATGCTGTCAAAGTGCAGTATGTGTGTTGAGCAGACTATATGCATACAACACTTGTAGCTCTACCCAAACCCAGTTTTTGTGACACGCAGATCTATGTGCTGCTGTGATCATCTGCATTTCCTGACCCAGCTGCCTGCAACCCTGCACAACACCTCCCTGTTTGTGCACACATCTTCCCAGCGCTATTATGCTGGAAGACCACAATCTAAAGCACCATGTTACCTCTTTGGGTTCCTGCCAAGAGTCAGGATGACCGCCCTTGGGCAATCGCGCATTCCGAAACGCTTCTCTCTGTCTCTCTCTCCATATTCTGTTCTGTGTGCTGCAGATCACATCACTGTTCTGCTTGGAGCAACACTCTACAACACCATATCTTTTCGGTTCCTTGCCAAAAGTCAGAAATAATGCTGTAAGCACTTGTGCCTTTCCTCACACTGTTGTGTGTGGTGCAGATAACATCACTGTTCATGCACATCTCCCCCGCCCTGGTGTGCTGGGCCTGGAGGTGGTACCCCGACCCCTCAGTGGTCAAGTTCGACCAGATGTCTGCTGAGCAGCTGAAGGCATACAACACTGCCAGCTGGTGGGACATTGGAGTGCTGTCCATGAGCAGCTACATGATCTGGGTTGTGCTGTATTACATCAAGGTGGGTCCCTTCCCTTCTTGGTCATGGGCTTGTGTTGCTCATACATGTTTCATATGGGTCTTGTTGCATGATCACAAGCTCAGTTAGGTGACCTGCTTGAGACAACAGCCTTGCTGTGAATTCAAGTTCTGTCTGTGCACTTTCCCTCTGATGTGACTCTGTCAGTCACAGTTCTCCCAAAGCTGCTGTAAGTCTGACAGTGTGCAGAACTGTGTATCATCTTCAGCAAGGTGTTTACTGGAAGCACGGGACGTGCATACCTCTGCACTGCCAAATTTCATGTTAACTTTGTCAGTATAGGCTGTTTAGTAGACTTTGTCAAAGACCTGTCGTTTCATGCATGCTACGGGCTTACGCATCAGCAGCGGAAAAATCTACCCTTTGGTGCATGTGTCAGTCTGCCCTTTGGTGCGTGCGTCAGTCTGCATGTAGAACACGCCATGAAGCTCACTGATTGGCGCCAAACGGGAGTGTCTGCATGTAGATCACAAGTCCTCACAGTCAGATTGATAGCGTCAGCTACAACAGCTTGGCAATGGGGAATCTGCCCTGTCAGTAAGTTGTCAGCATGCCATGAAGCTCTTTGATTAGCCCCAAACAACCTTGAGAAGGGCCTATTTACAAAAGTCCTTACAATCAATTCAACAAGCTAAGGTCTGACATTCCTGCATGACAGGTGTTTGTCCTGTCACAAGACAACGTGAAGAACAAGGGCTATGTGACCCTGTTTCAGTACATGACCAAGAACAAGAAGAGCTTGTTCGCCAGAGTGGTCATGAGCGCACCTGAAATGCTGCAGGTCAGTGTATACTTCTCGTCACACCACCTCGCTCATTTCTCCTCCATCTGCTTTCATCGCCTTTGCGTGCTCAGCACCTTGTTACGCAATGGCAGGCATTCACCCCCAACACAAGTTCTGTAGAGCTGTGCTCTAGACGCAAAGCTGCCTTTGCTGTTTGTAGTCATGCCGTGCAAACACACCCAGGCTCAAGTGTCTGCACTTAATGTCCAGGGCAGCATTCTGGCATTCTGGCTTCATCATGCCATGACTAATATTGTGTACTTGCGCACTGATGCATAAGTCTGTCTCTATACTGATGCTGATATGTGACATGATGTATGTGTGTGCTGCAGCCGGTGGTCTACATGGGGATTCATGTGGTCCTGTGCTGGTTTGCAACCCTAACTGCAATGATCTGGTGGCACAGCAAGACAGCTCACACACTCTTCCTCATCTTCTGTGCATCCGTCTCTGCCTGGAATGGTGAGCCACCAAGCTCCCTGCACACCTCTTGGTTTCTTCCCTTGAGGCTTCCTGCCAAATGCCTCTTGCTTCACAGTGTGTCTGACAGCATCAGACCATATTTTCAAAGTTGCAGTGCAGCTTGTGTGGCAATGATGTCTGGGCTGCAAGCATGAATAATGTCTGGTTGATGTGCTGTCTTGTGCAAGCTGAATTATTGAGGAAGGTTTGCCTGGTGCAGGGGCCACATACTACTTTGACATCTTTGCTCGAAAGTACATTCAGTCGTTGGGCATTGAGCCAAAGCCTGCCAAAAAGGTTGAGTGAGGGCCATGTCATGTGCCCATGGCTACTGAGTGTTTTGAGAGGCAGTTGCAGTTTCCTGCTTATGACCTTGCAGCTTAATAAGGCCTTGCAGCGTGTTCTTTGTATGACGAATTGAGGGTCGGTCCCTGAGGGGCAATGGATTGCCTTTGTTGACCAATGTGTTGTCAGCAGTTTTGAGTGAAGTTTCTTGTTTACTGCACCCGGTATTATAATTTTTAAGATGGTGAGTCTATGACGATTTATTGAACCTCATACTGGCAGGCATATATAACATCAATATGGTACCACAAAAAAGCTGTGCCTCTACACAGGCCAAAAACTGTGCGTAACGTGCAATTCTAGCTTCACTCTTGTGGTGTATCAAACATGACGTTGGTCATGTACTCATCAGCGACCTCAGGGGTGAAGGCAGCAGCCAAGACACCCCTGGTGCTGCTGTTCTTCAGATGTTGGGCCGCATACCGCTTGTGTCCTGCCTTGATTTCTGCAAGCCTACTGCTCCTGCACATGTACACAAACCATATACATACTAGCCTGCATGAGGACATGTGAGATTGTGCCAAGCATCAAGTCATACACTCATTCTGGATGCTGTAATACATCACATTGTATCACAGCCTGAAATCCCCCAACCAAGGAAAGTGCAAACTGCTGCAGGGAAGTCCTCACTGTGATTGAGCAGACAATGCAATTGCTACAAACTCCATGGCATCACAAACAAAGGGGCACGCTGAGACCCCAGAGCAGATTGCAACACTGCAGATTGCAACACTGCAGAATGCAGCTTACTTGTTGCTCTGAACTTGGCTTGTCTGTTTCGAGAGCTGGAGATGCGCCTGCGTCAGCGCTATAGTGTACTTGACGAAGTTTGCAAGCTCCTCAGATGCGGATGGTCTTATGATGATGCACAAATCCGAGAAGATCTCCTTTCCCCAGGACGGAACAGCTCTGTTGTTCTCCAGGTGGTACTGCTGTTGCAACTGTCTGCATACACAGCAGCAGCTCAGCTGGATTTAGCATGGGTCAGCTTCATACAGTGTCCAAGTCTGCAGTTTCTGACAAGCTAGCTGAGAACGGCTTTTGGAGTGATGAAAAACTTTGCTGAAATGATCAAAGGGTTGATCTTGTTGGTCACAAAAAGACAGGTGCATCATGCGTTGCAAGACAGATGGGCTCTCAGCTACACACACCAACACAGACGGGCTGTCAGGTACACAAGCAAACATAGACTCAAGATGACCAGCGTCTTGCACCTGGTGTTTGCATGTGGCCATGGCAATCGCAAGATAATAACATTCAGAAAATGAATAGGCTCACAACAACTAAGGGTCAAAGAACAAAGCTAGCGCAGGACATGTCCAGTGTTGATGATTATCACCTGACAAGGCTGACGTAGATGGGTGGCAGGCTCCTGTCAGCAGCCACAGGGCAGGGGTCAATGCACACAAGGGACACTCTCCCATTGTTTCCTACCATGTCAAAAGACAGGATTGGCAAGTCATATTCAGTGCGAGGGTACATCACACAATGAATCACCTGCATGGCAGCAGGATGGTGATGGGTATCAGGACTATGAACAGACAAGATCAGCCACATATGCATTTGGTGACTCCACACAGCCATGCATGGTCTGTGTAAACCGCTTGCCACTACAAGGCAGGGAATGATGCAGCAAAAAGTATAAAGATAAGTTCAGAGCAGGGCCTGCGTCTGACAAGCAGTGGCAGATAACTTATTGCAATACAGTGCAGCTGGAACATGTATGGCAGAAGTTTCTATCCAATCTAAGGAGCTATTTGTGATTTTAGGGAGAATAATCTAAATCTTAGCTGCCAACGCTCAGTGGAGGAGTACATGCCAGGTCCAGTGATATTACATTGTTACCTGCAGCCCATCTTGCCGATGAGCCAACTCTATGTGTAGCTTTCTGAAGACGGTGCTCTGATAGCATCTGTTTTCAATCTGCATGCGAGGCCATCTGGGGTCCCCCTTCTCGGGGGGTTGGATATCAGTGTAACCCCACATGCCAGCAGTACGCTCTGGATCCAAGGAGTCCAGATACTTGTACTTCTGCATACAGGCCCAGTGCACACTGATCAGAGATGCAGGGGTGGCATCAGGATACTGGACCCCATTAGACAATGATGCGATGTACTTGCATTCCTAGCCGTCACAACGCATATTGACATCAAAATTGTATCAATGTTGCCTCAATCTTGAGTCTGCATTTGTCAGCAGCAATGCCATTTTTTGAGGAGGTGGTAAAAGTTGAGGTACATTGCAAAGTTCACCTTGTCCATTGGATACAGCTTCAAATCTCGATCAAGCATGTGTCGCCATAGACCCTCCACTTGAGCTGTGAGACCTTCAAAAGGAGGGTCC
>JAABUK010013475.1_pt1 | contig 10193 bp, 6 predicted proteins | sample 5559141 | NCBI WGS metagenome assembly JAABUK01 (sample SAMN10711869, study PRJNA513367) | rock metagenome | isolation source: Antarctica rocks | place: Antarctica: Victoria Land, Pudding Butte nord | collected 2016-01-03 | reverse complement strand
CGCGCTTGACGGTGCCGGTCGGGATCGGCCGACGACAGCGCTGATTCCGGCGAGTGTCGCCCCGTAGAGGCGCCAGGGCCCCGGGGCACCGGGATGGCCGGCCGCGGATCCGTCACAGGTCCCTGCCGTCCCGTTCCCGCCCTGGCCGGTCGCGTAGCTCGGAGTAGCGGGGTGCCATCGACTCCATCTGTTCCAGAACGAGCTTGATGGCGCCGGGCTGCTTGTCCGGCGGGTAGTCGTACTTGACCAGCAGCCGCTTGATGGACGAGCGGAGCTTGGCGCGGACGTCGTCGCGGACGGTCCAGTCGGTGCGGACGTCGCGCTGCATCACGGCGACCAGTTCCCGGGCGATCTGGGCGAGGACCCCGTCGCCCTGCACCTCGACGGCGGACCGGTTCTGCGACACCGCGTCGAAGAAGGCCAATTCGTCCGCGTCCAGCGGCGGCACGAAACTCGCGCCCCGGTTGCCCTCCGCGGCGACCTCCTTGGCCAACTCGACCAGCTCGGCGATCACCTCGGCTGACGTCAGCTGCTGGTTCGTGTATTTGGTCAGCAGCTCGTTGATCCGGTCGGAGAAGGCGCGCGCGCGGACGCTGTTGTGCCGGGTCGCCTTGGCGGACTCCTCGGCAATCAGCGCCCGCAGCGCCTCGATCGCCAGGTGCGGGTTGGTCGCGTGCTGGGCGCGGTCGACGAAGGCGGGGCTGAGGTCGGCCAGCGACGGGCGCGGCATCCCCGCGGCGGTGTAGATGTCGAGCACCTCACCCGACGCGGTCGAGCGGGCGATCAGCTCCGCGAGCAGCCGGCGGGTGTCGGCGGGGACGGGCTCGCCGCGGGCCTGGCGCTCTTCGGCGTCGTACTTCGCCATCCAGATGCGGACCTCTTCGTAGAACCGTGCCTCGGGCTGGCGTTCGGCCAGCGTCGCCGACCCCGAGCACAGCACCCACGCGCGTGCCAGTTGCCCGGACAGCTCCCGGTACCGATCGGCCAGTGTCCGCTCACCGTCGTCGACCTGGTTGCCAAGAGTCGTCGGGCTGCGCAGGTAGTTGACGGTCGAGTAGCCCGCTTGGAAGTAGGCCTTTGCTCCGCCCGCGCGAGCGAGCGCCCGCCAGTCGTGCCCCGCGAGCATCGCGCCCAGCGCGTCCAACAGGTCCAGGGTCGCGGTGACCGCCTCGTCGATGCTTCGCCCGACCGGCTTCCCCTGCTGGTCGGTGGCGGTGTACTCCGACAGCGCCCGCTGCAGGTTGTCGGCCAGCGGCGCGTACCCGACCAGCAGGCCGTCGGGTTTGCCGAGGTAGGTGCGGTTCACCCGGGCGAGGGTCTGCATGAGCAGTGCTCCCTTGAGCGGCCGGTCCAGGTAGAGGGTGTGCAGCGGCGGGGAGTCGTAGCCGGTCAGCATCATGTCCTTGACCAGGACAATCTCCAGCTCGTCGGCCGGGTCGCGCAGCCGCTTCTTGATGGTGGCGTTCTGGGAGTCGCGGCGGACGTGGTCGGCGATCGGCAGGGCGTCGGATGCGGTGCCGGAGTAGACGACCTTGATGCGCCCCTTCTCCAACTCCGGTGAGTGCCAGTCCGGGCGCAGCCGGGTGATCGCCGTGTAGAGCCGGGCGCAGATGTCGCGGGTCGCGCAGACGATCATCGCCTTGCCGGGCGCCTCGATGAACGTCCGCATCCTGCCGCTGCGGTTCTCCCAGTGGGCGACGAGGTCCTCAGCGAGCGCCTGGACCCGCTCGGGTGCGCCGTAGACCGCGTTGACCACCGCCACGGTCTGTTCCAGCCGGGCACGCTCGGCGTCGTCCAGCCCGATGGTCGCCTCGTCGGCGGCAGCGTCGAGCATCGTGTCGGTCACCTGCTCGGACAGCGAGACCCGGATGAGCCGCGGCTCGAAGTAGACCGGCACGGTCGCGCCGTCCGCGACGGCCCGGGTCAGGTCGTAGACGTCGATGTACTCACCGAACACGCCCCGGGTGTCGCGGTCGGCGAACGAGACCGGTGTGCCGGTGAAGGCGATCAGCGTCGCGTTGGGCAGCGCGTCCCGCAGGTGACGGGCATACCCGTCCAGGTCGTCGTAGTGGCTGCGGTGTGCCTCGTCGACGACCACGATGATGTTGCGACGGGCCGACAGCAGCGGATGGTCCTCGCCGCCCTCCCGCTCGGACTGGCTGAGGCCGAACTTCTGCAGCGTGGTGAAGTAGATCCCGCCGGTGGTCCGACCAGCCAATTCGGCACGCAGCTCGGATCGCCGCCGGACCTGCTTGGGCTCGTCGGGCAGCAGCAGGCTGTGGTCGAACGCCTCATACAGCTGCCCGTCGAGCTCGTTGCGGTCGGTGATGACGACGACGGTCGGGTTCCGCAGCTTCGGGTGCCGGATCGCCAGGTTGGCGTACAGCTCCATCTCCATGGACTTGCCGGAGCCCTGGGTGTGCCAGACGACGCCTGCCTTACCGGTGCTGTCGACCGCCCGCACGGTGCTGGCCACGGCCTTGGTGACAGCGAAGTACTGATGGGGCTTGGCGATCCGCTTGGCCAGGCCCTCGGCGCTCTCGTCGAAGGCGGTGAACGACCGGGTGAGCTGCAGGAACCGCTCCTGGTTGTAGAGCCCGTACAGGGCGATCTCGAGGGGACTGTCCAGTTCGCTGCCGTTCCCGGGGGTCACCGGCCGGCCGTCGTCGTCGACGTTCCACGGGGAGAAGTGGTTGAACGGGGTGAACGGCGTCCCGTACCGGGCGGTGATCCCGTCGGAGATGACGGTGAAGACGCAGAACCGGAAGGCGAGCGGGAACTCGCGCAGGTAGGTCTGCAGCTGGGCGTGCGCGGCCGCGAGATCGGCGTGTGCGCTGCCGGCCCTCTTCAGCTCGACGATGCTGACCGGGAGGCCGTTGCAGTAGAGAACCACGTCGAAGCGGCGACGGAACTCCCCGCGGACGATGGTGACCTGCCGGGAGACGAGCCAATCGTTCTGCTCCGGATCGGTGCTCACCAACCGGATCGTCGGGGTGTTCTCGTGGCCGTCGTCCTCGACGTAGTCGATGCCCCGGAAGCCGTCGACCATGCAGACGTGCATCCGCCGGTTCTCGGTGATCGCGTCCTGCGACGTGGGCGCGACGATCGCGGCGAGGGCCTGCTGCAGGTACTGCCCGGGAACGCCGGGGTTGAGTCGGCGCAGCGCGTCCAGTAACCGGGCGGGGAGGACCAGGTCGTCCCAGGCTGTGCGTTCGCCGCTTCCCGGAGCGATGCTCTCGCCGGGGATCGACGGCCAGTCGAGCTCGCCGAGGGTCTCGACCGCGAGCAGTTCCCAGTCCGCCTCGGACATCGTGGTGATGCTCATGACGGGTGCTCCGGTGGGTCGGCGAGCTCCGCTTCGAGCTCGGAGATGCTGGGCAGACTGGGCGCGATTTCAGCAGGGATGCTGGTGGTGATGGCTTTCGTCCACTCGGCGACGCCGATCGGTCCGACGGAGTTCCGCAGCGCGTACTCGGCGACCACGTTGTCCTTCGACTTGCAGAGGAGCAGCCCGATCGTCGGCTTGTCGTCCGGTTGGGCGAGCACGTCGTCCACGGCGGCCATGTACATGCCGAGCTGTCCGAGGAAGCCAGGCTCGAAGTCGACCGCCGTGAGCTCGACGACGACGTAGCGCCGCAGCCGCACGTGGTAGAAGAGCAGGTCCGCGTAGAACTCGCTGTCGCCGATGTCGAGGCGGACCTGTCGGCCGAGGAAGGCGAACCCTTGGCCGAGGGCAAGCAGGAACTGCTCCACGTGGTCGACGAGGCCCTGTTCGAGGTCGCGTTCGCGACGGGTGTCGGTCTGGGCGAGGAAGTCGAACACGTAGGGGTCGCGCGTTGCCTGCTGCGCGAGGTCGGAGTCGCCGGGCGGCAGCGTCTCGGTGAAGTTCGTGACCGCCCGCCCGGACCGCTCACGGAGCCGGGTGCTGATTTGGTAGACGAGGACGTCCCGGCTCCAACCCTGCTCGATGGCCGCCGCGGCGTACCAGAGCCGTTGCTCGGCGTCCGGGAGCTTCTCCAGCAGGGCCAGCTGGTGGTACCAGGGCAATCTTGCAAGTGGCGCTTGCAAGATCTCTTCTCGGGTCCAGGCGGCAGCGAACGTTCGCATGTACCTGAGGTTTCGTGGCGAGTAGCTGCGACTGTTGGGGAAGCGTTCGCGCAGGTCAACCGACAGTCGGTCGACCACGCGGGCGCCCCATCCCTGCTCGCCCTGCCGGTCGAGGATGTCCCGCCCGATGCCCCAGTAGGTCCCAACCAGCTCCCGGTTGACGGCGGCCAGAGCCTGCTGCTGGCCACGGGTTACCCGGTCGCTGATCGAGTCCAGCAGCGCCGGATACCAGTCCGGCATCTCGCTGCGCGGGGGACGCGGCGTAGTAATCTCCACGCTGGCGCGTGGGCGCTGCTTGGAACCGTCATCGTTCATACCGCGTCGCTCACCCTCTTCTCAGCGTCCCGGACCTTGAGCCGCCCGGACATCAGGTGCGGCAACAGCGTGTCCCGCATGGTCGCCAAGGCATCGGACTCGATCAGCGCCTGGTTTGCCAGATCGTGCAGTCCACCCGCCAGTGAGCAAAACTCAGTCATCGCTGCTGGGTCCGTCAAACGTACGGGCAGCTTCTTGAAATCGCCTCGGCTCAGCTCGAGGAAGGTCGCGCCGTTCGCACGGGAATTGAACTCATCGACCCTGCTTCTCATCTCGTGAAGAAACCAGTAACAGAGCTGGTTGTCGGTCGGATTGACCACAATAAACCCCTGATTTACAGCCATTGGCGCCTTCGCCAGAGCGAACGAACCGATCGTCGCCCGAGACGTCATCAAAATTGAGTTGACAGGATACAGCCGCGAGGAGCAGGCGGCCAATCCTTCGCTGGTAATTCGCTTCGCCGTCGATCGCAGGTAGGGGCCCGACAGCCGCGTCACGTCTGTTGGCGTAGCCCAGTCGATATTGCCCGACCAAAATGTTGGTTCGAAGGACTTTGGGGTTCCACCGCCTCCGACGGCACAGAGATCACCGAAGCTGTGGGGACCGCTTTCTACGCCGGCCACGGACCGAGTGAACAGTCCGCAGGCGAGGCGGTCGGCGGTGCGGGCGAGCTCAGCGTTGGCGGCGATCTTGTCGTCGAGCGCTCCCAATACCCGACCGATGGCGACCTGATCCGCTGGCGACGGAATATTTAGAATGATCGAGTCCATAGCAGACCTTGTCAACTTTGGCAGAGTTGACCCGGTCAGATAGCCACTAATATCAAGGTATGCAAGATGATACATCAGATACCTGGTGTCGGAACGACGATTCGCGCGAACGACATGTGCGTGATTGTTCACCCAAAATTGGCCGCGCGCCAGGAATGCGATTGGGGTCGCCCGTGTCCGCAAATTTTCTCCGTCTTCGGAGATCAGCAGATACTCTCCATCGTAGATGTGCTTGTCGATAAAGTCGACAACTCCCGATGCCCCATAGTACGGGTACCTCCCATGCCCTCGGTCCGATGACTTGACCGGCCGGCGTCTGAGGTCAAAGTTGTCAACGAGCTCGCTGAGCCTCGCAACCACTCGTCCGGTCATTGGGTTAGCTCCATTTGCTCGAGAACGACCTGCGACAGGCGAGCTGAAGCGTCGATTTGGTCGACGAGCTCAGCCTTGAGTCGAGTGATCACGCCCTCGACGGGCTCGCCGTCGTCGCCGGCACCCAACGTGCCGATGTAGCGGCCGGGGGTGAGCGCGTAGTCGGCTTCCTTCACCTCGGCGAGGGTCGCGGACTTGCAGAAGCCAGGCTGGTCAGCGTACGTCAGCAAAGACTGAGCAGCGGAAGGAGTGCCACGCCAGGCGTGGTAGGTGCCGGCGATGCGGGCGATGTCCTCCGGCGCCAACGCGCGCTCGGCGCGGTCGACCATGTGACCGAGACTTCGCGCGTCGATGAACAGGATCTGACCGGTCCGGTCGACCGAGCCCTGCGGCCCGGCCGCCTTGTCCTTGGCGAAGAACCACAGACATACCGGAATACCGGTGCTACGGAACAGCTGGGTCGGCAGCGCGACCATGCAGGACACCAAATCCGCCTCGACCAGCTGGGCGCGGATCTGCCCTTCACCGCCGGAGTTGGACGACATCGACCCGTTGGCCATCACCACGCCGGCCCGGCCACCCGGCGCGAGCTTGGACAGAATATGTTGCATCCACGCGTAGTTCGCGTTGCCCGCCGGCGGGACGCCGTACCGCCACCGCGGGTCGGATTCGCTGCGCGCCCAGTCCTTGATGTTGAACGGCGGGTTGGCCATCACGTAGTCGGCGCCCCGGTCCCCGGTCAGCTCCGGGTGCTGGTCGCGGGCGAACGTGTCACCCCACCGACTCGCCAGGTTGGCATTCAACCCGTGGATCGCCAGGTTCATCTTCGCCATCCGCCAGGTCCGCTCATTCAGCTCCTGGCCGTACACGGAGATGTCCGAACCCTCCCGGTGATGGGCCTCCAAGAACTTCTCCGTCTGCACGAACATGCCGCCGGACCCGCAGCACGGGTCGTACACCCGGCCGCCGTACGGCTCCAGCACCTCGACCAACACCCGGACCACCCCGGCCGGGGTGTAGAACTCGCCGCCACGTTTGCCCTCGGCCTTGGCGAACTTGTCCAGGAAGTACTCGTACACCTCACCGAGCAGGTCCCGCGCCTTGCTCGCGCCGACCCCCGCGAACTGCGCCCTGTTGAACAGGTCGATCAGCTCACCGAGCCGACGCTGGTCGACGTTGTCCCGGTTGAAGATCCGCGGCAGCGTCCCGGCCAGCGACGGGTTCGAGCCCATGACGTGGCCCATCGCGTCGTCCACCAGCTCACCGACGGTCTGCGGCGCCGCACCGCCCTGCGCCGGCCGCCCCTTGGCGTGCTCGGCCAGATAGGTCCACCTCGACGTCGCCGGCACCCAGAACACGCCGTGCCCGGTGTACTCGTCGACGTCGTCGATCAGCTGCGCGACCTGATCCTGGCCGTAGCCCTGAGCGGTCAGTTCGGCCTCGATCTGTCCCCGACGCTCGTCGAAGGCGTCCGAGACGTACTTGAGGAACACCAGCCCGAGGATGACGTCCTTGTACTGCGAGGCGTCCATCGACCCGCGGAGCTTGTCGGCCGCCTTCCACAGCGTGTCCTTGAGTTCCTTCATCGTCGACGGCAGGCCGTCCACCTTCTTCTTCGGCGGCATGGTCAGCGTCCTTTCGTCGGTCGTTCGTCGGGCTGGAGGGTGAGCGATCCCCGGGTCACGCCGTCGGTGAGCAGCCGGGTCAGCGCGTCGAGGTCCCGCACTTGCCGGTGCGCGCCATCGCTCGCGGTGCGCAACCGATCGAGGGCGGCAGTCAGCGGACCTCGCTCACCGTCGGGAACCCGGCGCACCGGCCACCGCCGCCACTGTCGCGAGTCCCCGGGCAGCGCGCTGATGTCGGCGGCGACCACGTCGGCCACCAACCCGCCCGGGTCGGTCCGGTCGATCCGCAGCAGGCGCGCGGGAAACGGCACCACGGACGCACCGGTCCGGTCGACGACCGCCGCCGGCCGTGGGCTGGTGCAGAAGACGATGTCGCCGGGCTCGGTCAGCCGCGCCGCGTCGTACCCGGCCGCCAGGACCAGCGGGTCGACCGTGCGCGAGCCCGCCTCGGCCGCACCGGTCAGTTCCTCGACACCGAGAACCTGGATGCCTGTTCCGGTGGCGATGTCCGCGTCGGCGATCCGGTTGCCGGGCACCAGCCGGAGTCGGCCCTCATCGATCAGCTCGCCGATCGTCCGCGGCACCGGACTGTGCGACGGGTGCTCGCCGGGCGCTGCAGTGGGCAGACCGAGTGCGTCGCTCTGCCGCGCAGCCAAGACCGCGCGGAGACGGTCGATCTCGACGAGGAGGTCAGCCGTCGGCACCGGTCGACCCGTCCGGGCGGTGCCCCCTGCCTCGACAAGGCTGCCGGTCGCCGTGAGCAGCAGTCTCGTCGGCACGAACCGCGCGAACCGGAACGCGTGCGCACGGGCCAGCGTGCGGCTCCCGGTCGCGGCCGCGAGATCGGTCACCAGACTGTCGACCACCGGTTCGGTCAACGGATGCTCGGCCAGGTCCGCGACGATGACGAACCGGTCCGCGACCGGCGTCTCGTTCTGGGCGGGCCCGAGCAGCCACAGGGCAAGCGCCTCGCGGGACCGGGCCGGCACCAAACCCTTCGGGAGCCGGACGACCGCATGGACGTGACCCGCGCGCAGGATCGCCGCGCGACGGCCGTCGACCGTCGGATCGCCGATCCGCTCGGTCAGCACGTTCGCCGGCGCGAGGACCACGCCGCGCTGACCGGCGCCCATCTGCAGCACCAAGTTGTCCACGGCGTCGAGGACGGCCGCGGCCGTCATCCGCGGATCGGCCGGCGTGGGGAACTGGGCGACGTGGGTGACGGCCCGGTCGAGGGCGAAGGTGCCGTCCCTCTCGACCGCCAGGCCGCGGCGGGCGACGTCGTTCACCCGCAACCGACGGCGGTCCAGGCGCGCTGCCGGATCCGTCGACGCGCGGGTGACGACGTCGACCGGCGACCGGTCGGCGTGCTCGGCGACGACCGCGAGCAGCAGCGCACTTTGTCCGGTCGTCGGGTCGACATAGGTCGCGGGAACACCCTCGCGGTCGGCCAGGTCGACGGCGATCCGCGCGACCAGGCGAAGGACCGACGGCTGCACCGCGGTCGCCGCGTGGCCAGGCGACCGCGCCTGGCCGGCCAGCAGCTGCTCGAATGCCGCCGCCGGGCCGAAGGCCGCATCCGCGAGGTCGGCCGCATAGCCGGCGAGCGCGGGCAGCTCGTCGCGGACGGCCTGCAGCTCGCCGAAGAGCAGTTCATCGTCGGGATCCAGCCCGTCGGCCAGGTCCAGCAGGTCATCCGCACCGATGCCGGCGAGGTGGCGGCCGGCCATGACGGTCAACGTCAGCAGGGCGGTGAGAGCCGACAGCGTCGCCGGGCCGGTGACCGCTGAGCCGGTGATCGTGCCGAACGCGACGACATCCTCGGTGGCCGTCGGGTTGTTGCCGCGACCCGTCTCGGCGAGCCACCGCGCCACCGCTGACCCGTCGAAGAGCTCCTGACCGCCACGGACCTCGACGGCGGCCGGAAACGGAGCGCCGCTTCCCGCTGCGCGCTGCCGCCAGACGGACACCACCGGCCGGTGGACCCCGGCCAGTCGCGCGACATCGGAGAGGCCGAGCACCGTTCTGGTCGCTGAGACCGTCATTGCACCCCTCCCGTCGCTGCTCACGTGTGACCGTACGCGCCTGCCGTCGGTGGCACAACGGAATCGGTCGATAAGCGGCCTTATCGCGCGGGCCGTTGTCTGGAAAGAAGCTGGCGGGGAGTGTCACCGGCCAGCGGGCAGACGCACCGCAGCCGTCGATCGAAAGGAACGCCATGAAGTACATCCGCCAGGTCCGGGTCCAGTCCCCCGGCACCTCGAACCAACACATCACCGACGTCCGGTACTCGGACGTGTCCGCCTCCGGGCCGCTCACGGAGGCCACCAAGCAGCAGGTCGTCACCGCCATCGACTCCGGCAGCGACACGTTCCGCTCGCACAGCGACGCCACCGGCGCCGAGGCGACCGTCGAGACGGCGACCTCGGCGGCCGGGACCCGCTATCTCCGGACGGTCTCGAACAGCAGGGAGACGGACAACCTGCTGCAGCTGCCGCGGTTCTGAGCGCGAACGACTGCCGACCCCGCCGGTCCATTCACCGGCGGGGTCGGGTGGAGCGGATAGCGTCCGGCGGCATGCATGCAGTCGTCGTCCGGTCCCCCGGTGGTCCCGATCAACTGTCCTGGCAGGAGATCCCGGATCCGGTCGCCGGCCCCGGTGAGCTCGTCGTGGACGTTGCCGCGGCCGGGGTCAACCGCGCCGACCTGTTGCAGCGGGAAGGCTCCTACCCGCCGCCGCCGGGCGCGTCGGAGACCCTCGGCCTGGAGGTCGCCGGCACCGTCGCCGAGCTGGGCGCGGGGGTGACCGGCTGGGCGAGAGGCGACCGGGTGTGCGCGCTGCTGTCCGGTGGCGGTTACGCGGAGCGGGTCGCTGTCCCCGCCGGGCAGGTGATGGCGGTGCCGGACGGGTTGGACCTGGTCGACGCGGGCGGGTTGATGGAGACCTCGTGCACCGTCTGGTCCAACGTCTACCTGCTCGCCCACCTGCAGCCCGGGCAGACGC
>JAABUK010013474.1_pt1 | contig 10193 bp, 10 predicted proteins | sample 5559141 | NCBI WGS metagenome assembly JAABUK01 (sample SAMN10711869, study PRJNA513367) | rock metagenome | isolation source: Antarctica rocks | place: Antarctica: Victoria Land, Pudding Butte nord | collected 2016-01-03 | reverse complement strand
GACAGATGACACGGTCTTCACCAGAGGGGCAGCAAGCCCAACAGCTCCCTGCAGACCGGCCCTTGCCTTCGATTTGCCACTGACGCTAGCACCACTCTCGCCGCTGCTGTCATCAGACGCCGTCGAGACAGCAGCGAAGGAAACAGAGCTGCCCTGTCGCCTGAAACTGCGCTTCCTGAGGGACCCTCTGGGTGAGCGCTGCTGCTTCAGGCTTGATCTAGCTCTAGGCAGCGTCTGAGGTGCTTGCTGCCAGTCAGCTTCAGGTTCATCAGCAGCCACTGTGCCACTGCCAAAGCGTACGCCTCTGTCAAGAGCTTCCTCTCTGTGCGGCTGTGGTTCGGAAAACTTAGCAGTTGGAAGCTTCTGCAGGTGACGCCTGGCTGCCCGAGCTGACATGCCAGGATACTGCGGCGGCAAGCCTGTCTGCTGATGCATCCCATCTGGTGCCTGATGCACCCTGTCACCTTCATCATGCCCTGAATCAGGAGGTGGGGCCTGCTTTGGGTGCCCATAAGCACCTGACGGCAACCCAATGCCAGCTGTGACATCCGGCTCAGTGCTGGCCTCCTGCAGAACTATGTCCTCAGGCATCAGCTCAAGCACTGCCTGGCCGGGCTGCAGGGTGCTGCCCTGCCCCTGCAGCTGCTGCTGTGCTTGCATGTAGCGCTGCCTCAAAGTGATCACTGGAGAAGGCTGCCGCTCCAAAGCAGCCCAGATGTCAGGCTGTTCGCCAGCAGCCTCTTGGACAGCAACGTCAGCCTGCTTTGGTTGCTGCTGCTGCTGCTGTTGGTGGATGAAGCGCTGCCTCAGTGTTGAGACAGAAGCTGGCTTCTGGTCTGTGCTCCACAGGGCAGGGTCAAAGCCTGATTGGACGGACACAGGCAGTGAGGTGTCTCTGCCAAGCGGTCTGTCCAATGCCACACCTTCCCGCCGGATCGCTGCCTCCAAAAGAGCATTCGGCAAGCTCAGCGACCGTACCGGCGGGGAAACATCGTCTGAAGAAGAGGAGCTGGAGACCCAGTCAGCGCTGTCCTGCCTGTCCCCTGCCAACAGCCGTGCCATGGAGTCTGCGAAGGCACCTTCCTCAGCAGCTGCACCATCAGTAGTGAGCCTTGGCTCAGCTTCTGCGGTAGGTGCTGGCACAGCAACAATGCTGCTGCTGCTGGCGCTGTGGTTCCAGGCGAGGCTGGACATTTCTTGAGGATTTGTCCTGGAGTTTGCCATCATGCCATGCAGCTGCCAGGCGTTTGAATCCACCTCCAGCTGCTCATGCTGGGCGTGCTGGGCATTGAACACTGGGTTGAAGGACTGACTACGGCGGAAGGAGTGGCTGCTGGGATAGGGTGCCCTTGCAATGTCCCCCATGAACAGCGGGTTGAATCCTGACAGGGACTGCATTGGAGGCAAGGGCTTGTTGGTCTTCTGTGACAGGGCAGCTAGCCACTCCCACCCCGTCTCAGATGAGTCTGACAAATCATCTGCATCAGTCAATAATCTGATTATTGATTCATCTAAGCTGACAGAGACGAACTTTGCTGTTGTGTGTATTTGCCTGGGCAGATGGCATCCAAGTCTACAGCCTGATGTGAGCAGTCTTGCCCTGTGCTGGTGTAGCTTGACACGTTCATGCTGATGCAAAATTGATCTCTTTGAGAACTTGCAGCATAACACTTGTGTGCCTTGCAAGAGGCAAAGTCAAAAGCGATATTGTGCATGATCTAGCTGCATAGCAGCAAATGGCGTACAAGTACTTGCTCATGGATACACAAGCAAGTGCTGCATCATGAGATGGCTGTGACTAAAATGCTGTAGCATGAAGCAAATCAGATGCTGTAACATGAGACAAATCAGTGACCAAAGTATGCACAAGTCTGCAGTCACCATCTGGTGGCAGCAATGAACAGGCCAATCAGCTGCAGCAATGACAGCAATGCTTACCATCATCTGTCGCAGGCGTGCCGCCCTTCTGCTTCTTCTTGTCAAACATCCCTTCCTGCTGCATCAGACGCAGCACCTCACGGATATCATCAAGGGTCAGGTCCTCAGTATGCTCCATGTTTGCCTCAATCAGGGCCATGCCACTCAGCTTCCCTTTGACTGCATCTGAGTTGGCTAAAAACCTCAAGGTCTTCACAAGTGATGAGTCATCACTCCCCTTGTGGCGGTACACATACCACTGCTCCCTGACCACATGCTTGAGAGCATGCATGAAGGCCAGGTGGTTGCCAAAATAGGCAAAGATCCACTCTTGCACCAGGAACTGGTGAATGATGGTCAGTACGAAGCCGATGAAGACCAGCAGGGTGAATGGCATGGCGATTGAGTATAGGATGAGGGACATCTGCTCAGCGAAGTTCAGGACGTAGCCTGAGAGGTCTGTGGAAGCCACAGGGGGGACGTGCAGCAGCAGGGTGTAGCCCCAGTTCTGGAATGACACTGCAGTAACAAAACAGCAATGAGCAACCTGAAAACCCATTGACAAACCAAGCATATAAACACACAGATCCTAGCAAAATGCAGAACAAAGTCAGCTGTGTTTACAGCACATTTGGGCAGAGATGTATGACAAGCTGCCATAGGTTGTGGACTCACAAAAGGTCACACAAGGTGGGCAAGTGACAAACAAATGTTGTGCCATGTGACACCTGTGCAAAGTGCCTTGCAAAAGACAGTGCGCAGGTTGACGTCGACATTGGCAGCATGAGCATTTTGGCAGCAAGAGCAAAGAGTCACCTGAGAAGGTGTCAAAGGCAGGAAGCATTGGACCCAAAGTGATATGACTGGCCATTGTGATTCCTGTCACTAGCAGCATAGCCATCACAGAGTAATGGGCCAAATCTGGCATGGCCCGGTACAGCGTACGAGCAATGATGCCCAGCTTGGCATCAAACACCAAATCATACATGGTGTATCCCAGCATCAGCAGCAGCGCAATGCCTTGCAAACTGCTGTATGAGACCTGCATATGTGTGGCAGTAGTGTCATATAACAATGGGCCTTTGTGCTGATTGTGTGAGCGTACTGCTGCACAGACAGCAGCTTTGTGATGATTGCCACAGACCCAGTTTGCCCAAAACTGACACCAGACCTCAGGCACATACAACACATGGCAGTTGAGCTGACAGACTGCATTGTGCGCCTGTAAGACAACACGCCAGAGTGCAGTGCAACTCATCACAGAGCTCAGACACAGAACTTGTTGCAACTCTGCATGCAAGGTGACCACACAACATCAACTCACAAGACCGTGACACGTTGTGTGGTACAACCAATGCTTGCACCTGGCTCAATCTATCCCAGCAGCAGCACCAGCAAAGTTGTCAAGGCATACCGGCTAGCTCTAGTAAGTGCATTGGAAAGATAGGAATGTTCACTCCTATAAAGAAAATCCAAAAGTGACCAGTGACCATGGCCAGGCAGAAACCTACCTGCAGAGTCTGCAGCACGTTCATGCTATGCAGCATGGCTGCATAGGTCTCCAACCCAGTGTTGTTCGTCTTCAACGGCCACCTCAGATTGCCAGCAAAGGCCTCATCACCCCCCGAATCCACAGCAGTGCTGCTGGCATTGTCAACCTTGTACGGCAGCAGGAACCTAGCCCGCGAGGTTTCTCTGTTGTCGTAGAAGTCATATGACAGTGCTGGGCTGCTGAGGTCGGCCTGCAGCTTCATGTAGACTACCCACAAGACCAACTGAGTCAGCATGGTGGCAGCTACAATGGTGTTGTAGACAACAGCGCCTAAGTCCAGAGCTACAGTGTCTGCTTGCTCCTGGAGGGTGTGGAGCCATTGATTGGCTAGCCACAGACAGAAGATGAGAGTCATGAGGCCCACAAACACCAAGGCAGCAATCTGAGGCGCCCTGCACCAGCAGCGTATAGGATTTGTTTGTCAGCAGACTAGCTAGAGTAGCAGTGTACAGAATACAGTACAGTCTGTGAGCAGACCAGCTACAGTAGCAGCAGCAAGTCAAGAAGGCATGCTTAGGCAAGTTCTCAGCTCAAGCAAGGCACGATTTGGGATATGCTGCATTCACACAGCATGCTTGCAAATGTGCCGTGTAATTACGCAGCTGTGTGTTAGCTGATCATGTCTTTGTGCTGCAGTATACATGCCATTCCTAGCAGATGACTAATAATGCCTACATTGAGTCAGCAGGCTGCAAGTCAGGGAACTAAATCTTTTTTGCTGCTTTGGGCCTTTAAGGGCTTGTTCGGCTTGCTGCTACTGTCCATATGGTTACTGGTCAAAGACAATCTAAAGCTGAGATATATGCATGCCGTCAAGACCATGGGCTACCTTGTGGATGCTGAGTCAGCAATGAGGGGAATAGCACCAATCTGCATCTGAGCATTGATAGTACCACCGTAGTCCCACTGGAGGTCCATCTGCATGATCCCAAATACACGCATCTGCCTGTTGAAGGTCAGCAGCTTGAGTTCTAAGCCTGCAGGCAGAAGTGGCTATCATACATGCGAGCAGCCTGCGGTTTACACAACATGAAGGCACATACAGCCCTGCACTCAAGCACAGTTCTGGTCATTGCGACATGTTATTGAAAGCTGCACACCAATGCCAACTGATAATCAAACTAATAGTAGAGTCCTAGGCATGGCCAAATAGACAGAAACAGCAGTCCACAGCCCAAATGGACAAACGAAATCGAGTTCCATGACTGACAGCCTACTGATTCAATACAAGCAAAAGATCACAATCAGAAAGGCTCCAACGCTAAGATGGGGGCTGTGAAGCAGGTGTTCTGCTTCCTGGCTGCTTACTGGCTGTCTGGTCGTCAAGGTAGTGACCGTCCTGGAGCATGGTCAGGATCTGCTGAGATCTGTTGGCCGAGATGAGCACATCAAAGATGGCCACAAAGCCGGTGGAGTAGTCCTGCATGTTCTGGGAGTACCAGCCATATGGACTGCCCACTGATGACACCTCTCCTGACCCCTGCATGTGTATGCAACCACATCAATGAAAAGGAAAGGAAAGAAAAGACTACACCTTTCGGCGTCAACTTCATGAGAAGCTAAGTATTATATCGGGCTGCCCAGGAAGCACACCATTGTGCATGCTGTGTATCACCTGCTGCAATTGTCACTGCATGTTTGCGATTGTGCTGGCGAAGCCCTCATGATGCACAGCTGCAAAGAGGCTGGCATCTTCCCAGCAGGTTTGCCGTTGTTGAGGTCTGTCTGCATCTAGCTCTATGCATACGGTTATAGCCAGCGTGCTTTGCTGCTGTCACATCATGAAGCGCACATAATTGCAAAGGGCTTCAAAGCTTGCAGGCCAAATCAAGCCAGCATGCTGCACTGTGTCCAGCAGCTGTACTCACTCTTGTGAAAATGCTGCATTTGCCAGCAGCATTTAGTTAGAACTAAAGCCATGAGTCTACACCTGATAGCAGTCATGCTGAGCGCCTCCTGAGTAGCAGCATGTGAGCATATTGGCGTGGATCCAAAACCATGTGGCACACACACAGAATAAATGGCGCTCACTGTGGTAATGTTGTAGTAGTTGGCGTCCAGCCCGGGCAGGTCTTCATCAAAGATGCTGGAGAAGGGGTTGAAAACTGGGTCCGTCCCGTAGGGCTGAACCTTCAGAGGGCACAGGGCTCGTGGCATGTCCACAGGGCAGTTGTCCACCAGATCCTCTCCTTGTATGCTGCTGTTGCTGGCCAGGCTCTCAAACCTCTTGGATGCCAGCACAGGCCTCCGCTCCTACAGGGATTAGCCGACATAGATAGCAAATACTGGATTTTGCAGTCTTGGAAACATGCACTGTTTTGAAATAGACAGCATGTGCATTGGAGGCCTTATCATGCATGTATGTTTGTGTGCAGTGGACATGGCTTTTTGCATCTGCTCATGCAATATGATGCTATGTGTAGTGTTTGAGGAGGCGCTATGTCAGGCAACCATCTATGCTCAATGAATCAGTGCTGCCATTGCAGAGGAATCATGCTTGGACACAACACACGCCAGTGTCTGACAACCATTACACGTATGACCAACTGCACATGTCATTACCTGATGGATGAGGAGGCCTCCTACTACCACATTCCCATCAAAGCCCACCATGTGCCTTCTGCCAATCACCTGCTCCCCTACAGCTTTCCCAGCAGGCATGGACGACACCTGAGTCACAGAGTACCCATTCCAGCTAGTCACACAGTACCCAGTCGTCTTATCCACCAAAGTCGTGGGACAGTCATTGGCGGTCTCATTCGCCACAGCTGTGGTGGTGGTCGCCGCAGCTGTGTCACTGCTGTTGGCAAAGCTCTCCTGGGTCTCATTCGCTGCAAGCAGGAAGGTGAACTCGGCGTTTCCCAGACTGTCTCTGGTGGTGCAGTTTGGTGCCAGGGCTGCCACAGCTGCCTGGAAGGTGGTGGAGGCCAGCAGGGCATTCTCTGCTGACGCAGCGGCGGCCAGGGCAGTCTGTACGAGCTGTGTGTACGCGCTGGCGCTGACGATTGCACTGCTGGCGGTCACAGTCTTGCCAAAGATGACCAGAGCATCATTGACAAAGGTTGTGGTGACGTCGATATACGTCTGGGCTGCGGTGATGAAGGATTGGATGTAGCTGCTAGCCATGGATGCATCCAGTTCATCCACAGTGTCAATGGCAGTGATAGTCATGGCCACCAACTCTGCAATCTCAACCTGATATCCTTGCAGCAGAATGCTGATGCCAGAGTGCAGTGACGCCTCAATGCCAGCGTTGTTGTCCACAGTGCTGGTGGACCTGGAGCTTGTGGGTTGAGTGGACAGCATGAGCACCGTCAGCGCTGATGTGGACCCTGTGCTGGCAGCTGCCAGCAGATTAGTCAGCAGCGTGGTGGAGGTGGAGGTGGTGCAGTTGAGAGAGCTGAGTGAGCCACTGGTGCTGAGCTGCAGGGCTACAGCAGTAGCGTTGCACTGGGAGCTCTGTGTGAAAGCCGTGGACAAGAGGGCTAGCTGAAGATCCAAGGGCGATGTCCAGCTGAAGCTGATTGACTGCTGCAGCTGCCGCCGGCCACCAATCATGGCTGCTGATGCTGCTGCGAATGCTGGCATTGGCAGCTGTGCCTGGCTGTGGCCTGAGACTCCAAGGCTGGCATCACCTCTCAACTCAGTCTGAAGACTCTGAGCTGCGTCTGCAGACTTGTTTGAGTCTGATGACAGGACTCGGCCAGGATCTGCTTGAGCGTGCTGATCTGAGCTCCAGGGTTCATCTGCTGCTGGGCCACCGCTAGGCAGCCCCAAAGCAGAGGTGGCAGATGCAAGCTGGGCATGCTCATCTGCAGAAGCCCATTCATACTGCAGCAGCCGCCTTCCACTAGTGACACTGCTGTTGAGTGCCACAGAGTAGCCCACGTCAACCGTGACATTCAACCACACATCCATAGCATAGTGCGCACTGCTGCTAGTGACATTGAGTAAGCTTTCCACGGTTGAGTTTGCCACCGTTGCATTGATGACTGCCATGTTGGTCACGTTCAGCAGCGTATATGTGAAGTTAGTGGGGACTGTGAGCCCTGCATAGCTACTGCTGCTCAGGATTGCTGCTGAAGTGTTGCTGGTCATCCAGGCATTCAGCGCTGTGGTTGCTGACTGTGTCATCAGCAGATTGTAAGCGCTGCCATTGGTGGCTAAACTGACTGCAGCTGTGGCAGCTGCTGCAGCGGTGGTTGCATTGCTGGCAAACAGGATGGAGCCCACCAATTGTCCCTGAATAGCACATCAGATCTCAAGGTCAAGTGTTATGGCTTATCATTCCTGGAGCCTGCATGACTTCATATTGCATCCTGAGCAAACAAACGTTTTGCAGATCATATTGTCTGATGTCATGCAGGCTTACTACAACATCACCCCTTCTCCAACTTATTAATGACCGTGACATGCGTCAAGGACCGCAACACCAAGAATCAGGTGCACAAGAGAATGGGAACACAGCACAGCATTAGTCAAGGGATGGAACATGGGAGGTTCTGGGACAGACCTGCTCATATATCTGCACTGTCACATTGACAGGCACAGCCGAGTAGCCCTCTGAGTTGGTGAGGGTGTACTGGTATGCATACACACCAGGCATGCAGCTGCCAGTTGCCAGCCAAGCCACGTCACAGTTGAAGCAGTCAACGTTCAAGGACGAGGCCTCACACTGCTGCAGTGGGGTCACCTGCACATCAGCAATACCAATTTCAGCAAGGTACATGCAACCAAACCCCTGCCTCAGGGCAGGGGGCTGGAACAACCTGCATCAGCCTGCTGACTCCACATGATGCCAAGCCTGCTGAGCCATGACACAGTAAATGTGTGGTCCTTATGCTTGCACGCATGACACTGGCAAGGTCCTCCTGATGACACTCTTGTCTTTGGTTCAACACAGATGCATCGATTGCAGAGTGTGTGGTAAGGCTGTTGGGTAAGGCATGCTTGTAGGCATGACATTGGCAAGTGGCAGGAAACATTTCTGGCGCACCTGAACAAGGGAGGAGATGTCACCATACACTGGGTCAGTGCCCACACTAGCGCAGCTGCTGGTGTCACCTGTAGCAGTCAGTGCTCATGCAGTCAGCACTGTGAACACTACAAAGTCGGGACTGCATGAGGAATGGGTCATGACATGTACAGATCATGACGAGTACCACTGTATGCGCATAGTCAAGACAGGGCAAATAAATTTGATCAGCGATGGTCTCATTGGCATATGCAGACATTGCTATAGCAGTCATGACTGCGTGGACCATCACACCCAGTCCGGATGGTATGTGTATGGTATATGTAAACTTTTGTACGACTCAACTGCCATGGTTCTTGCATGGCTGCTTGCTCGTGGACATGTGACGGTAACACTGAACCTTGGAAACTTACTGTATGAAGTACAGGGTGTAAGGGAGAAGGCTGGCACAGTCCCATAGGGGATGGCAGCAGAGCCCCCAGAGGTGCTACCAAACACAGCTGTGGGAATGGACGTCAGCGTGATGACAGGCGTAACCGCTGCAGCAGCTAGCGCAGCAGATGCTGCACAGCTGATCTGCTGGCACACGCCGCTGCAGTAGTACTGGCCGGTTGCACAGGGGGCCGTGATGAGCAGCGTCCGTGTGACTGTGGCTGACAGGGGTGGCACTCCATTGTCAAAGACCGTGAAGGTGACAGAGAGACTGGTGCCAATGGCCTGACTGGTGTTGAGGGCACAGGGGGTCTCCCCAACAGAGGCAAACTGGTATGCTGCATGGGCAGACCATGAAACAGTCAAGGAGGCTTGCTTGATGATGGTTTGATATCGAAGTACTGTGTGCTTGAGGTTATGTACTATGCAGCAGTCAGCAGCTGTATAACAGAATCAGCAGTAACAGAACCAGCAGCAACAGAACCATGGCAAATGCAGAAAGCCCACAAGTGCAATACGCAACAGGCTTGCGATGGGCAAAGCTGACAGTCTGATAGGCAGGTCTGCCTTTTGCATAGGTCATGCGATAGGCACCCTAAGGCCCTACCTGAGCAGGTAGAGGTGGAGGTGCATGTGGAGGGGGCACAGGTGTTGACAACACTGGTCAAGGTGCCGTCCTGTGTGTCTGTAGCAGTAGCCCCCAGTTCACACAGCAAAGCTGTGGTGGGTGTCACGCCACTAGCACAAGCAGCATATGTGGAGTACTGCTTCACATTCACAGTCGCTGGGAGAGCAGTAGTGGTGCGCAATGTGATGGTAGGAGCTGTGTTGGTGGTGGTCGTACTGACAGTGGTCAGACAAACTCCATACTGGCTGCATGTGGCTGCAAGAACACACATCATGTTCTGGTGACTGCATGTCTGAAAGGCACTGCTGAGGTCACTCAGCCACAACTGAGTATAGCGGTGCAATGCCTTGCTTGCAGTGAGGAGTCGTTGCTGACACAACTGGCATTGTGGCTCAAGGTAAGCAAAGCAAAGCAGGCTGTGCAGTATCACCTTGCCTCTGGGAATGTTTCACATATCAGAAAGTGCACGATGATGTACTGTTACCAAGCATGTGGAATGCCCACTTTGTGTCCTGTGCAGTGATGCTGTCAGATAAACAGTGTGCAAGAAGAGGTGAAGGCAAGGCTGACTCACTTGTGCCGGTACATAATGTCTCCGGTGCGACGCAGGGGGTGACGACGTACACAGTGCGCAACACTGGTGTCGCCACGTTGCAGCAGCTGTCAGTCACGTTGTATGTGATGACGTA
>JAABUK010013471.1_pt1 | contig 10195 bp, 10 predicted proteins | sample 5559141 | NCBI WGS metagenome assembly JAABUK01 (sample SAMN10711869, study PRJNA513367) | rock metagenome | isolation source: Antarctica rocks | place: Antarctica: Victoria Land, Pudding Butte nord | collected 2016-01-03 | reverse complement strand
TGTTGACCGAAGAAGCCGCCGGAAGCCGCGCGCGTTTGCGCGAACTCTACGAAGCGGCAATTGCGGAAACGGCGCGCATCGAAACTGTTTTATCGAGCGCCGCGCCGGACATTGCAGCAAGGCAAAATTCGTCGCTGCCTCTTGCGGCAGATGCGCGCGAGGTTGAAGAGAGCGGAAATTTCGCGTCGAATTGGACGCGTGATGGTTTCGAGAGCGCGGTTGAGTCCGTTAAGGAACGTATCGCGGCGGGCGATTGTTATCAGGCAGTGCTTTCGCAGCGTTTCAGCAAGCGAACGGCGGCTGAGCCTGTGCAAATTTATCGTGCGTTGCGTGCGACGAATCCTTCGCCGTACATGTACTTTTTCAAATTAAACGACGAAGCGATCATCGGGGCGTCGCCGGAAATGCTTGTGCGTTGTCGCGGGCAGCGGCTCGAATACCGCCCGATAGCAGGCACGCGCAAACGCGGCGCGACTGAAGCAGAAGATTTATTGCTCGGCGAAGAAATGCGCGCCGACGCTAAGGAAGTCGCGGAGCACACGATGCTCGTTGATCTGGGGCGCAACGATCTGGGACGCGTCGCGGATTACGGCTCGGTTAAAGTCGAAAATCTAATGTCAGTCGAGCGCTATTCGCATGTGCAGCATCTGGTGACGAGCTTGCGCGCGCGGCTTCGTGACGGACTCAATCGTTTCGATGCGCTGGCGTCGTGTTTTCCGGCGGGAACTGTGACGGGCGCGCCGAAGGTTCGCGCGATGCAGATTATCAGTGAGCTTGAACCAGAACGGCGCGGCGTTTATGCGGGCGCGATTCTGTACATGGACTACGCGGACAATCTGGATTCGTGCATTGCGATTCGCACGATTCATTTAGGCGCGGGCGGCGAAGCATCCGTGCAGGCCGGAGCGGGAATCGTCGCCGACAGCGTGCCCGCATCGGAGTATGAGGAAACGATCAACAAAGCGCGCGCGCTCGTTCGCGCAATCGAAATGGCGGAGGGCGGATTGTGAAAATGTTTTATCGCAGCAGGCTTCTTACAGTGGCGTTATTGATGTGCGTTGCGGCGAACGCAGTGTTTGTGAGCGCGCAGGAAAATAAAACGCTGCCGTCGAAGGATTCGTCGAAGGACACTGCCGGAATTGAAGCGAAGAAGGCGAACGCGCGCCCATCTGCTTCAATCGCCGCTGCTGCAAAGCCCGAACCCTTCGACACGGCTATTGTCGAGAAGATGGCGGCGCAGTGCGTCACGCTTGAAACAGGCAGCGGCACAATCGTCGCGGAGATGTTCCCGGAAAGCGCGCCGGAAACCGTGCGCAACTTTCTTAATCTCGCGGCAACGGGCGCTTTCGACACTACGACGTTCAGCCGCGTCGTGAAAGATTTTGTCGTGCAGGGCGGGAATCTCTCGACTCGTGAAAACTACACGACGGAGTTGGCGCGTCGTGCTGCGCGCACCATCCCGGATGAACCAAGCAACATCAAACACGTGCGCGGCATTCTTTCGATGGCACGCACGGCGAAGCCGAATACTGCGACGACAAACTTCTTCTTTCTCGTTTCCGATGCGCCGCATCTGGACGGAACATTCGCCGCCTTCGGGCGCGTCGCGCGTGGCATGGAAATCGTTGACGCGATCAATCATGCTGCCGTCGAAGGTGAGAAACCAATTAAGCCCGTGCGTCTTATGCGCGCCGTCGTTGCGCCCTGCGCCAAAGATGTGAAGCAAACAAGTGAGGCGCAGCCTTGAGGTATAAACTCAAGCTATAAAAACGCTGTCCTTCGTTTAACTCGTCGGATGAAATGTTGGTTTCTAAACGCGCGGCAACTGAATCGCATGTTGACTCATATTCGCAAGGATGTTTCTTGCTTCACATTAATGATTGTTTTGTCTGCGGCGCTGTGCGTGTCGGCGGGTTGCGTTAATATGGCGGGCGGCAAGCCGACGCCAGAGACAGCGCGGCGCGGATTGATCTTCAAGGACGTTCCATTCGACGAAAAATCTTTTGTTGACAGCGCGGCGGGCGGTGATCTGCTTGCTGTGAATTTGTTTCTCGCGGCGGGCATGACGCCGAACGCGAGAAACGAACGCCGCGAAACGCCTTTGATTGTCGCCGCCGAAAAGGACTACCAAAAAATCGTCAGCGCGTTGCTGGCGAACGGCGCAGATGTTAACGCTATAGATGAAAATAATCGAACGGCGTTGGCGCGTGCAGCAAGAGATATAAATGCGAACGTGATGCGCGCATTGCTCGACAAAGGCGCAGACCCGAACATTAAAAACAAAGCAGACGGTTCGCCGCTGATGCTCGCCGTCTCAAAAGACGAACCGGAAATCTTTCAATTGCTGCTGGCAAAAGGCGCGGACATTAACGCACGCGACGGCGATATGAGCACGCCGCTTATCTGGTCGGCATATTATAATCGCCCTGAGATGGCGCGCGCGCTGCTTGCGAAAGAGGCTGATCCAAATTCGCGCAACAGCGTCGGCGGCACCGCGCTGATGATCGCCGCAGCAAACGATTACACAGAGATTATGCGCGAGTTATTAGAGCACGGCGCAGATGTTTCGTTGAAGGATAAGGACGGCCTGACCGCGCTGGCGTGGGCGACGAAAGGCCACCGCACGGAAGCCATGAACTTGCTTCGCAACGCCGGAAGATTAGCCACATAGACCGAAGAGGCACAGAGATTAGGAAGGTAGTAAAAGCCAGATTGCTCATGCGCGCCTCTTTATTGTATCTGCTTGCTCTGTGTCTCTGTGGTAAAGTTTTCTTAACCACAAACTTACAGCAATGATTTTAGTTATAGATAATTACGATTCGTTCACTTACAACCTAGTGCAATATCTAGGCGAGTTGGGTGCGGAAATTGAAGTGCGCCGCAACGATGAAGTGACGATTGAAGACATCGAAAAGCACTGCTGCCCTGACAAGATTTTGATTTCGCCGGGGCCGGGAACGCCAAACGATGCGGGCGTGACGCTTTCGATTATCGAACGCTTTGCCGGTCATATTCCGATCTTCGGCGTGTGCCTCGGTCATCAAGCCATCGGGCAAGCTTTCGGCGGACGCGTCGTGCGCGCGCCGGAACTCGTTCACGGCAAAGCGACGCAGATTTGTCACGACGGCAAAACGATTTTCGACGGCCTCGAATATCGCTTCGACGCCGCGCGTTATCATTCTCTGATTGTCGAACGCGAAAGCTTGCCAGCGTGTCTGGAAATTTCCGCGACGACGCCCGACGGCGTGATTATGGGTTTGCGCCACCGCGAGCTAAAAATCGAAGGCGTGCAGTTTCACCCGGAATCTATTCTGACGGGCGAAGGCAAAAAACTGCTCGCCAATTTCCTCAAGCTATGAACGACGACGATTCAACCACGCCGCCATCATCGAACACTTCACACGCCGCAAACGCATCTCGCACGGCGCGTCCGGCTTGGCTGTTGCCGACGCCTGCGCGAACGGACGAACCATCACGCACGGACACGAGTTTACGCGCGTCACTGCTGCGATTGATGCGCGGCGAAAACTTGCAGCGTGCCGAAGCTACATCTTTGCTCGATGCGCTGCTTGATGACGCGGCGACGGATGCGCAGATTGCTGCGGCGCTCGTTGCGCTTGCCGTCAAAGGCGAGACCGTCGAAGAACTCGCGGGCATGGCGGCGGCGATGCGTGCGCGCGCCGTTTCAATCAACACGCGCCACGCTGCGTTCATAGACACAGCCGGAACAGGTTCTAGCTATGCCAAAACCTTCAACGTCTCGACTGCCGCCGCCTTCGTTATCGCGGGCGCGGGTCTCCACGTCGCCAAGCACGGCAGCCGCGCCGCAACGAGCAAGTCCGGCAGCGCAGACGTGCTCACGGCACTCGGAGTGCGCGTTACAACCTCACCGCAAACCTCTGAAAAGTGTCTGAACGAAATCGGCATCTGTTTTATGTTCGCGCCGCTTTATCATCAAGCGACGGCGCGCGTCGCAATCGTTCGGCGCGAACTCGGCGTGCATACGACTTTTAATCTGCTCGGCCCTTTGACGAATCCGGCGGGCGCTCCGTTTCAAATCATCGGCGTGTGGCATTCGGCGCTCGTTGAATTGCTGGCGCGCGCGCTTGTCGAACTCGGCACACAGCGCGCGTGGATCGTTCACGGCGAAGATGGTATTGACGAAATCACGCTCGCCCAAAGCACGATTGTCGCGGAGGCTTATAATGGAAGCGTGCGCACTTTCGAGATTGCGCCGGAAGATTTCGGACTTGAGCGCACGCCGATTGCGCACTTGCGCGGCGGCGACGCAGCAACGAATGCTGCCATTATTCGCTCTGTCCTCGACGGCTCACGCCGCGACGAAGCACGCGCGCTTGTTGTCATTAACGCAGCGGCGGCGCTCTTTATCGGCGGCATAGTGAACGATCTTTACAGTGCCGCCAGACTCGCCGAACAAAGCATTGACGAAGGCATGGCGCACGCCAAGTTAGAACAATTGATCGAAGTGACCAACGCGAAAGAGTAAGACCCACTACGCGCGTTAAAATATACAGATGGATTTTTTGACCGAGATCATTGCAAAGAAGCGCGAGCGTTTAGAGCAGGCCAAAGCTGCGCGACCACTCGAAGCCTTGCGCGTGCAGGCGTGCGAGGTGCGGCGCGATGTTGCCGCGCACGCTTTTTCCGCCGCGATCAAGAGAAAAGACCGCATTAACGTGATTGCCGAATTCAAGCGCGCATCGCCGTCGAAGGGAACGATCAGCGCGACGGCTGATCCGGCGCACACGGCACGCGCATACGAGGCAGGCGGCGCGGCGGGCATCTCTGTTCTGACCGAAGAAGATTACTTTCAAGGCTCGCTCGACGATTTGCGTGCAGCGCGCGCGGCGACTCGTTTGCCCGTGCTTCGCAAAGATTTTATCTTCGATGAATACCAACTTTACGAAGCGGCGGCGGCGGGCGCGGATGCGCTGCTTTTGATCGTCGCCGCGCTCGACGATGAAACGATCATGCGGCTGCGACGCATCACGGAAGACGAACTCGGCATGGACGCTTTAACGGAAGTTCACACGCGCGACGAATTGCAGCGCGCGCGCGAGTGCGGCGTGACGCTCGTCGGCGTCAATAACCGTGATTTGCATTCATTCAATGTCTCGCTCGATGTTTCAATTGAACTAATCAAAGACGCGCCGCGGCACATGACGTTCATCAGCGAAAGCGGTTTACGCGAGGCGAAGGATTTGCATCGCTTGCGCGCGCTCGGCTTTCAAGGATTCCTCATCGGCGAATCATTGATGAGAATTCGCGAGCCGGAGCAAACCCTGCGTGCTTTGATTTCTTGATTGATGAAGAGGTGCAAAATTGAAAGCCGGAAAGCGGCTCGCAGCATTGATTTTAGATTCTTACTTTCTCATCGCCGACCATGAACATTCATGCACATTAAAGTTTGCGGCATCACGAATCTAACGGACGCGCGCGCGGCGATTGAGGCCGGAGCGGATTGGCTCGGCTTTAATTTTTACACGCGCAGCCCGCGCTATCTCTCGCCTGCAGACGCCGGAAAAATCATCACGGCGCTGCCGGACACTGTGCGAAGCGTCGGCGTGTTTGTGAATGAAGACGCGCCGGAAACAGTTGCGCGCATGGCCGGTGAAGCGCATCTCACGGCGGTGCAATTGCACGGCGACGAAACGCCCGCCTACTGCCGCGCGCTCGCCGACGATTATTTCATCATTAAAGCTTTGCGCGTCGGCGAAGGCTTCGCGCCCGACGAAGCGCTCAAGTATGAAACAAACGCGATTCTGTTGGACGCTTATGATGCGCGCGCGCACGGCGGCACAGGGCGCGTCGTTGATTGGCAAACGGCGCGGCGCGTGCGCGAGCTTGTCTCGAAACTTTTTCTGGCGGGCGGACTTTCTCCTGAAAACGTCGCGGGCGCGATTGCGTTTGTCGAGCCATTTGCAGTCGATGCGTGCAGCGGCCTTGAAAGCGCGCCGGGACGAAAGGACGCGGCGCGTGTGCGTGCCTTCGTCGAAGCCGCGCGTGTTAAACCTTGACGCGAGACCGCCCTTATCGGTTATCCTGCGAACGCAGCAAAGTGAATACGCCTTCGTGAATAAACGAGAGGCTCTGTAAACTTTCTCCAATACGTCCTCACTATCCTGTTTTTAACTCGGCGCGAGATTGATTGCCCGAAAGATAATTTATGAGCGCCATAGCGAAAAGCCCTGTCACAGCCGATCAAACAAACGCACGCGGTCAAGGCCGCGTGTTGCTCGTCGCGGACAATGACGTTGCTTTTGCGGCGCATCGAATCGCACTGGAGCGTGCCGGATTTGCTGTCTTCAGCGCGTCAGGCGGGCTTGCGGCGATGGTCGCGTTGCATCGCACGCGCCCGCACGTAGTCGTTGCCGAGTCCGCATTGGAAGGCATCGGCGCGCGCGATCTGGCGTGTTCGCTGGCGCGCGCGGGCGACGGCGTTTCGCTGGTGTTGGTCGGCAACGAACGCGCTACCACAGAGCGACGCAGCGACGCGCTCGCCGCAGGCGCTTTCGATTACTTCGAGGTTCCGCATGATCTCGAATTGCTGATCGCGCGCGCCGCACAGCTTGTTCAAATCAAACAAACCTTCGACGATCTACGCGCGCTCGCAGACTGCGATTACCTGACGAATCTCGCCAACCGCCGCCGTTTTCGCGTCGCGCTCGGTCAAGAACTCGAACGCTGGCGGCGTTACCGCGTGCCGTGCGCGCTGCTGCTTGTCGATATAGATTTTCTGAAAAAGATTAACGACGCGCACGGGCATTCGGCGGGCGACAACGTGATACGCCACGTCGCGGACGCGCTCCGCGAATTGTCGCGCGACAATGACACTGCCGCGCGGCTCGGCGGCGAAGAGTTCGCGTTGCTTCTTGCAGGAGCAGACGCTGCGCAGGCCATCGCCGCCGCCGAACGCGTCCGCCAAGTCGTTTCAATGCAGCCTGTCGAAGGCGGCGTCGGCATCGTCACCGTCAGCCTCGGCGTCGCCGCCTGTCCCGCGCACGCAGATGCCGAACGCGCTCTTTACGCCGCTTCGGACGCCGCGCTTTACCATGCCAAAAACAACGGACGCAATCGCGTTTCTCTCGCCGCCGTGCCAAATTCGCAGACAGTGTTATGATTGAAGGCACATCGTAGCTTTCATCTTAAAAACTGTCGGATACGGGTTTGGAAAAATGACTAACAACACCGCAACACAGCCGGACGCGCTGGGGCATTGGGGCAAATACGGCGGACGCTTTGTGCCGGAAACCTTGATGGCTCCGCTCGAAGAATTGCTTGAGAGCTACAACATCGCGCGCGATGACGCTGGCTTTCAAGCGGAGTTTGCCACGCTCCTGCGCGATTATTCTGGACGCCCGACGCCGCTTTTTTACGCCGCGCGTTTGACGGAAGAAGCGGGCGGGGCGCGCATCTTTCTTAAGCGCGAAGACCTCTCGCATACTGGCTCGCACAAAATCAACAATGCGCTCGGTCAAGTTCTGCTCGCAATGCGCATGGGCAAGCGGCGGATCATCGCGGAGACGGGCGCGGGACAACACGGCGTTGCGACGGCGACGGTGTGCGCGCTTTTCGGTTTGCAGTGCGTCGTGTACATGGGCACGGAAGATGTGCGGCGGCAAAAGCTGAATGTCTTTCGGATGCGCTTGCTCGGCGCGGAAGTGCGCGAGGTTGACGCGGGCGCGCGCACTCTGAAGGATGCGATCAACGAAGCACTGCGCGATTGGGTGACGAATGTTGCAGACACTTACTACCTGCTCGGCAGCGCCCTAGGGCCGCATCCGTATCCGCTCATGGTCAGAGATTTTCAAAGTGTGATCGGGCGCGAAGCGCGTGCGCAGATTCTGGAGCGCGAAAATCGTTTGCCGGACGCATTGGTCGCGTGCGTCGGCGGCGGCTCGAATTCAATCGGATTGTTTCATCCGTTTCTGCAAGATGTAGGCGTGCGCATGATCGGCGTCGAAGCGGGCGGACGTGGAAATGAACTCGGCAGCCACGCGGCGCGCTTTAATACGGCGGGCGGCGGGCGTCCCGGCGTCTTGCAGGGCACGATGAGTTATGTGTTGCAGAACGAGCACGGACAAATCGCGGCGACGCATTCCGTTTCCGCCGGTCTAGATTATCCATCCATCGGGCCGGAGCACGCGTTTCTACACGATGCCGGACGAGTCGAATACGTCTCTGCGTCGGACGAGGAAGCGCTTGCCGCGTTCCAGAAATGTTCGCAACTCGAAGGCATTATTCCTGCGCTCGAATCGGCGCATGGCATCGCACACGCTCTAAAACTTGCGCGCGAGATGCGCAGCGATGAAATCGTCATCGTTAATCTTTCAGGGCGCGGCGATAAGGACGTGAACACGGTTGCCGAAATGATGACGGGAGATGCGTTGTGATAATGATTGGAGACCACTTGCTGTGAGCCGTATTGAAGACGCGTTCACTTGTTTGCGCGCGGAGAAAAAAGGCGGCTTCATACCGTTCATTACGGCAGGCGATCCTGATCTGGAGACGACAGGGAAGTTGTTGCTCGAATTAGCGCGCGTTGGAGCGACGGTGATTGAACTCGGTATTCCGTTCAGCGATCCGATGGCCGACGGGCCTGTTATTCAACGCGCTTCGGAACGTGCCCTGCGACACGGCTTCGGAATCGCGGAAGTGCTGGACGTAGTAAGAGAGGCACGCAGGGAAACGAATGTCCCGATTGTGCTGTTCAGTTATTTTAATCCGCTGCTGAACTACGGCGTGGAGTGTTTAAGCGAGGACGCGGCGCGCGCAGGCGTAGACGGCGTGTTGGTGACAGACCTTGTGCCGGAAGAAGCCGTAGAATTTTCCGCCCGTCTTTCGGCGCACGATCTGGACATGATCTTCCTCGTCGCGCCGACTTCAACCGACGCGCGCCTTCGGCTGGTGGCGGAAGCGGCGCGAGGATTCATCTACGCCGTCTCGCGCGCGGGCGTGACAGGAACGCGCGACAACGTAAGCCAAGATGCTGCGCGCCTCGTCGCACGCGTGCGCGAAATTTCCGCCTTGCCCGTCGCCGTCGGCTTCGGCATCTCGACAGCAGAGCAGGTGGCAGAGACGTGGCACTATGCAGACGCAGCAGTCGTCGGTTCGGCGCTTGTCGCAGAGATTGAACGATTAGCGAGCGCAAAAGACATTGTGCTGCGCGTCGGAGAATTTGCGCGGCGGCTCCTAACTATTGAGAACCGGATATAGAGATAATGGAAACAAATACTTTTGATTCCTTGCCCGGAGAAGATTTAGATAATCTTGGCAATAATTATAATAGTAAGCCCAAGAGGATAGGTGGAGTATTGGTTTTCGTCGCTATTAGCACAGTCATTGGCATTTTAAGAAATATAAGCAACTGCCTTCTTTCTATTTCCTTTATAGTAAGAGAAGCCAAATGGAAGAGGCTAACTGATCCTGCGTCGAATGCCTATCATCCTTATTGGAAGCCCTTGTTGATTTATGACGCTATCTCTTGTTCACTAATATTGCTCATAAGTTTAGTTGTGATCGTGCTCTTTTTTCAGAGGAGAAAGATATTCCCTAAGCTGATCGTAATGGTGATTCCAACTATTTTTATCCTAAGCTTTATTGACCACTATCTATCAAGTCTTATTCCGGTTGCTGTTAGCACTAAAGCATACAGTAAAGAAGGAGACGCGTTAGTTGTAAGTTTTATAGCAATGCATATTTGGATTCCATACTTTCTTGTTTCCAAAAGAGTCAAAGAAACATTCGTGCGTTAGGCTGTAGCTCCAATCTTGCAGATAAGTTAGAACACGAAAAGAATTGAACGGTAGCATGAAGATTTCAATAAGAATTAAGGCAAGCGACATAGGTGGTTGCGCGATTTCGTTGAAGATCGCGGGCGTTCAGGATTAAACTTCAAGTGATGCGGGGAAGAGTTGAGATATGAGTACCAAAGTTGAAGCGACAATTGAAGATTTATATAACGTACCGGAGAACGGCAAGGCTGAATTGGTGAACGGGGAAATAGTTCTAATGTCGCCGACAGGTGGTGTGCCGGGTCGCGCTAGTGGGAGTATTTACGCAAGCTTGGGTGATTACGAAGAGCAAACGAAGTCCGGTTATGCGTTTCCCGATAACGTCGGCTTTCTTGTTAATCTGCCGCATCGTAAATCGTTTAGCCCGGATGCTGCTTTTT
>JAABUK010013470.1_pt1 | contig 10195 bp, 8 predicted proteins | sample 5559141 | NCBI WGS metagenome assembly JAABUK01 (sample SAMN10711869, study PRJNA513367) | rock metagenome | isolation source: Antarctica rocks | place: Antarctica: Victoria Land, Pudding Butte nord | collected 2016-01-03 | reverse complement strand
CCGACGATGAGCCCCGTGTAGCTGACGATCTCGTAGTGCTCCACCTTCGTGAGCGAGGTACCGATCAGGCAGTCGCGGATCTGGTCCGTGCCGGCCTCTTTGAGGTTCTTCTGCCCCTCGGTGACGATCCCCTTCGCCGCGTCGCACGGCTCCGCCTTCGCCTTTTCGCCGAGGAGCTGGAAGACCTGCTCCAGGTTCTTGACCTGCTGCTCACTCTCCCCGATGTGCTGCTCGATGCCCGCCTTCAGTGTCGGGTCGGTCGCCGCCTTCAGCATCGCCTGCTGGCCCTTGAGGAAGCGGTTCTCAGCATCGTAGATGTCGCCCAGCTCGTGCAGGTACTTCTCCTGCGTCGTCTTGATCGCCATGGTTTGTGTCCTCCTCCATTACCGACCAGCCCACACTGGTTCCGGGGTCATAGGACGCAAGGCACGTGCCAGACGGGCCAATAGCCCGAAGTACGGCAGGGTTACCGCTGCCAATCCGCTGTCCTGGGGTTACCTCAACTTACACAGACAGGATGGCGCTAGAGGGTGTTAGGGACTTCGTGCTGTGGGCGCGGCTATCCCTTCCTCGGCGAGCGAGGAGGGAAGCGCGTGGAAGCACCGTGCCGGAAGCCGTGGTCCTGGCCGTTTACTCCATCCGCACGAACATCCTGGCACGTCCACGGAGGGACTGCCAGAAAATCAGGTTGGACGGCCTAAATGGCCAGGACAGGCGTGCCAATGTACGCAGCGCCCGGGCCCCAGCGCCGTTTGCCATAGCACGACGGCGCTCAGGATCGGGACGAGCTGCGCCCGACGCACCACCGAGCGGGGATAGGGGTCCTCGTCGGTGCCGGTGGGAGGTGGGGCGATGTGCCGCCGGATCGAAAATGGCGTCACCTGGATACCTCGGCCACCATTGCCAGCCGGCACCCCGCCGATCGCACCGTACAGACACCACCGCTGCCCGTCACCGCACAACCCAACAGCATGCCACGTGGCCCAAGCTGCGCTATCGTCAAAACCGTGGTCAACAGCAACCCGCTAACTTCCACCAGTCGCGTGTCAGGACACGGCAAACCAGGGGTCCGCTGCACCGCGGAGCGCCGGTATCGTCCTCGGGCTGGCATGGCTGCCGCGTCGGCATCCGCCGTCCGCTCAGCGAGCGGCGAGCGGGGCGCGGTAACGCGCGAGCTGCGCCTCGTCAATCGTGATCCCCAGGCCGGGGCGGTCGGGGATCGCCAGCCAGCCCGCCGCGTGCCGGAACGGCTCGACGGCGAGCTCGTCGCGGAAGCGGTTCGGGGTGCGGTCGAGCTCGAACAGCGGCTCGAGCGGGCGGAGGGCCGCCGTCGCCGGCGGCAGGGCGGCGACGAACTGGAGCGCCGCCGCCAGCCCGACGGCGCTGCCCCAGACATGCGGCAGGAAGCGCACCCCGTGCGCGCCGACCAGGGCGGCGATCCGCTGGCACTCGGTGAAGCTGCCGGTCGCGGTGAGGTCCGGCTGGACGATGTCGACCGCGCGCGCCTCCAGCAGCCGCCGGAACCCGAAGCGATTGAATTCCGCCTCCCCGCCGGCGATCGGCACGTCGAGCGCGTGCGCCACGGCGGCATACGCCTCCAGATTCTCCGGGATCACCGGCTCCTCGAACCAGCACACGTCCAGGCGCTCGAATTCCCGCCCCAGCCGGATCGCCGTCGCGGCGTCGTAGGCGTGGTTGGCGTCGACCATCAGGTCGACGTCGGGGCCGATCGCCCCGCGCACCGCGCGGGCGTGGTGGAGATCGCTCGCCGGGTCGAGCCCCACCTTCAGCTTGACGGCGCGGAACCCCTCCGCCACGTAACCGCGCGCCTCCTCGACCAGCTCCGCGGCGAAGTCCGCCTGTGGGCGGAAGTACAGCCCGGTGGCGTAGGCCTGGACCCGCTCGCGGAAGCGCCCCCCGAGGAGGCGCGACACCGCGACCCCGAATGCCTTGCCCTTCAGGTCCCACAGGGCGATGTCGACCGCGCTGAGCGCGTGCAGCACCATGCCCCCCGCCCGCTGTCGCGCGTGCGCGCGTGCGCGCGTACATCCGCTCCCATAGGGGCAACGTGTCGCGCGGGTCGGCGCCGAGGAGGGACGGGGCCAGCACGTGCACGACGATCGCCGCGCTCGGCTCGGGCGGCCCGTACGCCTCGCCCCAGCCGACCGTGCCATCGTCGGCGGTGACGCGCACCAGCATCGCCGTCCGGGCATCGTACCATCCCTGCGAGAAGCCGAAGGGCCGCGCCAGCGCGCGGCGCAGCACGAAGGTGTCCACCGCGACGATGTGCATTGTTGCTCCTTTCCCGCGCTTCACGCCCGGCCGGCGACGGCATACGCCGCGAGCGCGCCGGGCGCAATCGGGCTGACCAATGGCGCACGCCGCTGGTCGCGGCGGTCGCAGGTAGTCACAGCGCCTGCTCGTACAGGGTCACGATCTCGTCCGCCGTGGGCAGGCGCGGGTTGTTGGTAGGGGAACCGGACGCCAGGGCGTCGGCCGCCATCCGCGGGGCGACCCGCCGCACCGCGTCCGGATCGAGCCCGTAGCCGCGCAGCGACGGCACCTCAAGACGCCGCGCCAGCGCGGCCGCCCAGTCGGCGAGGGCCGTGCCGGCACCGGCGGCATCGAGGCCGGCCATCGGCACTCCGACCGCCGCAGCCAGGTCGCGGTAGCGCTCCGGCGCGGCGGGCAGGCTGTAGCGCAGCACGACCGGCAGCAGCATGGCGTTGGCGATCCCGTGCGGCACATGGAAATAGGCGCCGATCGGCCGCGACATGCCGTGGACCAGGGCCACCGAGGCGTTGCTGAACGCGATCCCGGCGTGCAACGCCCCGAGCATCACCGCGCGACGCGCGTCCGCGTCGGCGCCATCGTCCCAGGCCCGCTCCAGGGCGCGGCCGATCTGGCGCGCCGCGCCGAGCGCGAAGAGATCCGACGAGGGCGTCGCCCGCCGACTGACATACGCCTCGATCGCGTGGGTCAGCGCGTCGAGGCCGGTCGACGCGGTCACCGGTCGCGGGCAGCCGTGCGTCAGCGCGGGATCGGCGATCGCGACATCCGGGATCAGGCGGTCGTCAGCGATCAGCATCTTCACCGCGGTGTCGGGGTCGGTGATCACGGTGAAGCGGGTCACCTCCGCGCCGGTCCCGGCCGTCGTCGCCGCCGCGAGCAGCGGGAGCCGCGGCGCGGTGAACCGATCGGCCCCCTGGTAATCCGCGATGCGGCCATCATGGCCAGCCATGACGGCGATCGCCTTGGCCGTGTCGATAACCGAGCCGCCACCGACGGCGACGACGCAGTCGGCCCGGTGCGCCCGCAGGCCCACCAGCCCCCGCGCGACGTCGGCTGTCGTCGGCTCGCCCGGCAGATCATCGAAGCGTGCCACCACCAGACCGGCGGCGGACAGCGCCGCTTCCAGCCGTTGGAGGAAGGGGGTAGCTCCGACAGTCCGATCGGTCACCAGGAGGGGCCGCTGACCGCGCCGCGCCGTCTCGGGTGCCAGGTGGTCGGCGGCACCGTCGCCGGCGTGGATCACCGGTGGCAGGCGCAACATATAGGATGGCGCGCTGGTTGCGGACTTCGGCGTCGGCTGTTCCATCGTCAGTTCCTCCCGTAATCTTCCATGAGTCGGCGCGCGGCGACGGCCGCGCGCGCCGCGCATCGCCAGCGCCCGACATCACCAGGGCATCGCCCGGCCGGCTAGGCGGCGCAGGTCGTTGATGAACCCATCGGTGTGCGCGCTGACGCTGGAACTGCGCACGCCGGACGCGTAGAGGACGCGCCAGTCCTCCGGGCGCATCGTACGGTACAGCGCGACGCGATTAGCGAGGCACGCCTCCCGCACGAGCCGCCAGGACTCCCGGATGGCCGCCCCGTACGGTGAGTCGGGCGCGAAGTACGGGTCGGGCGCGTACCCGGGGGGGAAGAAGCGCGGCCCCAGCGACATCCCGATATCCCCCGGGCCCCACTCGGCCATGCCGACACCGGGCACCGCCAGGATGTCGTGGCAGTTGGCCAAGCCGCGCGCGTTCTCGATCTTCACCGCCAGCAGCAGCTCCCCCGCCGGGTTGAGCGGCCACGGGTCGGCCTTGGCCAGGTACTCGGCCACCGACAACCCCCAGATCGCGGCGGCATCGCCCTGGCCGCCCCCGCCGCGTCTGCCAACGGTACCGTCATCGGCGTCGGGCGTGTTGAACGGGTAGCGCGCGTGGCTGACGAGGGCGCGCACCGCCTCGGCCGCCTCCGCGTGGCAGAGGATGACGCCGTGTACCCCGGCGGCGAGTACGTGGGCGAGCTGCCAGGCATTGGTCCGCACCGCGTCGGCCGAGATGCCGGTGACCGGCAGGGTGACGAGGACCGGGGGGGTACGATGGCCGCTGCGGGTGGGGCCGCCGTCGACCAGGCCGCGCATGTAGGCGCGGAGGCCGCCCATGTCGAACGGCTGGTGCTCGAACTCGACGATGAGGTAATCGTAGGGGGTCTCGGCGGCGACGACCCCGGCCTCATAGCCGAGGCTCGGGACGCGCTCGCCGAAGGTTGGTTGGTCCTGTTCGAGCAATGCGATGAGCCGATTGACGCGCGCCATGTCGCCTCCTCCGTCGCGGTGCGGGCGTGGGCCGGGATCGTCCGCCACCGTTATACCAGGCCAGGCGCGAGGACGCATAGTCGGCCCTATCCGTCATCGTTTGTTTGCTGGCGGAGACCGTCCCCTTACGCCGCCCCTGGCCCGGCGCGCAGTGCCCCTGGCCGTGTCGACGATCGTTGTATCCCCGTCGTTGGGCGAACGACCCGGTCGCGGGTTCACCCGGTCCCCCGGCTGCAGCAACGACCCGCAGGAATGCGCCCGGCGGGGCTGGGGCAGATGCTCGGGTCGGGCGGGGCGCTGAGCAACCCGATGGCGAAGATCGCGCGAAGAACCGCCGCGCTGGCCCGGGCCGGGCCGTTGCGCTCGCGGGCCGAGCCGATGCCCACCCGGTGCGCCCGCGATCCGTCAGCCGCGCCGTGACGTTGCGTGCGACGACGGATTGGCGGTGCTCGGTCAGGTGGCGGTGCCTGAGCCGGTGGTCGGCACCGAGCGGGTGCACTATACTTCGATGAATATATAGCACGGATGTTCGCCTACGGTCGTGTGGCGGACGACGGGCGGGGTGCCCAAGGAGGCGATCATGGCGGGCGGGCTCAACAAGGTCCAGATCATCGGCAACCTCGGCGCGGACCCGGAGATGCGCGCCCTCCCCTCCGGCGCGGGGGTGACGAATTTCCGGGTGGCGGTCAGTCGCAACCGGCGCGGCACCGACGGGAATATGGTGGACGAGACGGAATGGTTCCGGGTCGTGGCCTTCGACTCGGGGGGGTATAAGCTCGCGGAGATCTGCAACCAGTACCTGCGCAAGGGGCACAAGGTCTACGTGGAGGGGCGCTTGCAGTCGCGCAAGTACACCGACAAGGATGGGTTGGAGCGCACCTCGGTCGAGATCATCGCCGGCGAGATGCTCATGCTTAGCGGGCGGGACGAGGACGGCGGACGCGGCGAGGGCCTGCCGAATCCGCAGCGCGCGGCGGTGGCGAGCGGCCCGCGTCGGGCACCGGCGGGCGGCGATGAGGACGAGGACGAAATGCCGTTCTGACGCACACGCGGCGCACGGCGGTGAGCCCACACGACGGAGTCGCACGATGACACCGGATCGCCGGTGGGCATTGCAGGGGGGCTGGGGGACTGGGGCCGCTGCCGCCGTCGAAGATGTCGCGGGCCTGGCGCTTCTCCTCGACGGAGAGGGCGTGGGCGGCCAGTAGGATACGCCCGTACCCGACGTGGCCCTCGTACTCCCGTGCAGCAGCCTTCGGCAGGCCCTGCTTGGTCAGCGCGCCAACAAGCCTGCTCGGTGCCGCGCCGATCCCGGCAGCGGCGAGGGTGGAGACCACGATCCCGGTGCCGACGATCGGGCCGAGGCCGGGGATCACCATGCGACGGACCGTGGCGTCGGGAGCGGACACGTGGGGACGCGGGCGGGCGACAACCGGGTGCGTGAGGCCGCGCCGCGCAGGGAGCTGCGGGGCGTCGTCGAGCGCATCACCTACCAGAACCCGGAGAACGGCTACACCGTGGCCCGGCTGGCCCCCGAGCGCGCGGCGGAGGCGGGCGGCGAGGTCGAGGCGGCCCGGGGCGACGACCGGCTGGTCACCCTCGTCGGCACGCTCGCCGATCTGACGCCGGGCGAGGCGATCGAGGCGCACGGCTGGTGGCGCAACGACCCGAAGCACGGCTGGCAGTTCCAGGCGCTCGACTACCGCACCACCCTGCCGGCCACGACCCAGGGGATGCGGCGCTACCTCGGCAGCGGGCTGGTCAAGGGGATCGGGCCGGTGATGGCGGGGCGGATTGTCGACGCCTTCGGGGTGGGAACGTTCGACGTCATCGACGCCAATCCCGACCGCCTGACGGAGGTCCAGGGGATCGGCACGGTGCGGGCGAGCCGGATCGCCGCGACGTGGGTGGAGCAGCGGCATATCCGCGCGGTGATGACCGCGCTCCAGGGCTACGGCGTCTCGACCTCGCTGGCGGTGCGCATCTACAAGCGCTTTGGCGACGACAGCGGGCGGGTCGTCAGCCAGGAGCCCTACCGCCTGGCCAGGGAAGTCTGGGGCATCGGCTTCAAGACCGCCGACAAAATCGCCCAGGCCGTCGGCATCGCCCTCGACGCGCCCGCGCGCCTCCAGGCGGGCGCGCTCCACGCCCTCGGTGCGGCCGGGGACCAGGGACACACGCTCCTGCCCGAGGGCGAGCTGGTCGCGGCGGCCACGGAACTGCTTAGGGCGGATGCGACCGCGGTCCACGACGCGGTAGCAACCCTGCTGGCGACGGGCGAGGTCGTGGCGGCGACGCGGGACGACGCGGGCGACGATCCCACCGGCGACCAGCGGCTGCTGGCGCTGGCCCCCTTCGCCCGCGCCGAGTCGGGGCTCGCGACCCGCCTCCAGACCCTGGCGGGTGCCACCGACGAGGCCCGCGCGGCGCGGGACTTCGGGAGGCTCGACTGGGCGGCCGCCTTCGACTGGCTGGCCGAGCGGCACGGCCTGACCCTCGCCCCGGAGCAGGAGGCGGGGGTGAAGATGGCGCTGACGTCGTCGGTCTCCATCCTGACCGGCGGGCCGGGCACCGGCAAGACGCACACGCTCCGCGCCATCCTGACCCTCGCCCGGGCCAAGCGGCTACGCCCGCTGCTGGCCGCCCCGACCGGGCGCGCGGCGAAGCGCATGACCGAGGCCACCGGCCTGCCCGCCGGGACGCTCCACCGCACCCTCGAACTGCGCCCCGGCGGCAAGGCGGGCCGGGGGCCGGACACCCCGCTCGACGCCGATCTGGTGGTGGTCGACGAGGTGAGCATGCTCGATGCCCTGCTCGCCAACCAGCTGGCCAAGGCGGTCGCGCCCGGCGCCCACCTCCTGCTCGTCGGCGACCCCGACCAGCTGCCGAGCGTCGGGGCGGGCGACGTGCTGGCGGACCTCCTGCGCAGTGAGCGGTTTCCCAGCACCCGCCTGACGCATATCTTCCGTCAGGGCGCGGGATCGGGGATCGCCACGAACGCGGCGCGGGTCAACGCCGGGGCGATGCCGCGCTTCGGGGCCGACGTCGGCGACTGCTTCTTCCTGCCCGCCGAGGACCCCGCGGCCGCGGCCGCGATCGTCGTCGACCTGGTCGCCCGGCGGTTGCCGGCGCGCTATCGCCTCGCGCCGGGCGAGATCCAGGTGCTGGCGCCGATGCACCGGGGCGACGCGGGGGTGGGGGCGCTCAACACCCTCCTGCAGGAGCTGCTCAACCCGGCGCGGGAGGGCGTGCCCGAGGCGCGCGGGGGCGGGCGGGTCTACCGCCCCGGCGACCGGGTGCTCCAGCTGCGGAATGACTACGCGCTGGAGGTCTTCAACGGCGACCTGGGCACGGTCGCGGCGATCGACCCGGTCGAGCAGGAGGTGACGATCGCGCTGGATGACGGGCGGGCGGTGCGCTACCCGCAGGCCAACCTCTACGCGCTGACCCACGCCTACGCCGTCTCGGTCCACAAGGCGCAGGGGGCGGAGTTCCCGGCGGTGGTCATCCCCCTGGTCACCGCCCACGCGGCGCTCCTCGGCCGGACGCTGCTCTACACCGCGCTCACCCGGGCGCGCCGGCTCGTGGTCCTGGTGGGCCAGCGCAAGGCGCTCTCCCTCGCCGTGCGGGACTGGCGGCGCACCCCGCGCCACACCGCGCTGGCGGGGCTGCTGGCCGGCACGACGCGGTTCGCCTGGCCGCGGGCGGCCGCGCCCGGGTCCGCGGAGGCGACGGACGACGGCGGCTGGTGGGCGGGCTGGGCGGCGGAGGAGCCGTAGCCGCCCAGCCAGTATCGGCCCGGCAGCGCGACCGCGCGGGCCGCGCTCATGCCGACGCCGGATCGTCCGGACCATGCGCGTGCCCCGGACCGGTCGCCGGCCGGTCGCCGCACCAGGCGTCCCCGACCGGGAAGCACCAGTGCGGCCGGGCCTCGCCGAGCACGAAGGAAGGCTCGGCCGGGAGGGGGCAGGCGGCCAGCGGCACGTCGGCAGGCCGCGAGCCGTCCCCGCGCCGGCTGTAGCGGCGGCGCGCGCGCTCGAAGGCGTCGGCCCGTGCCAGCCACCCGGCGGCGACGGGCGCGCCGCAGTGGGGGCAGGCGAACGCGGGCGCGCCACCGTGCTCGGCCCGGTGGCGCGCGAACGCCCCGGCCACCGGCAGCCCGCGCCCGGCCCCGCGGACGAAGGCCGCGACCACGGCGCGGGTGGCCGGGGCCAAGGCCTCGGCCAGCTCGGCGGCGACCGTGCGGCGACGGGGTGGTCGGCGGACGAGCGCGACGCCGCAGCCGCTGCGGGCGCGCACGGCCCAGCCCTCGACATACCAGAGCAGGCAGGACCTGGCGCAGCGTCGGCAGGGATGGTGGAAGAAGACGAGCCGCCCCGCCGGGCGCGCCCGGGCGGTCACGCGGGGGCGGAAGCGGAGGCGGCGCGCCAGGAGTGCGGCCACGAACGCGTCGAGCGGCCAGGTCGGGGCCCCAGCGTCCGACCCGCCGCCCGGGGCGAGGACGAACGGCGACGCGACCACCGGGCGGTCGGCGGCGTCGAGCGCGAGGCCGAACAGCGGCAGGGCGGGGTCGGGCGCGGCCTGCGCCGGCGGGTGCCGGAAGAACCAGCAGCCGCGCACGCCGTCGGCGGCGTAGGCCGCCTGGCGGGCCAGGGTGGCGTCGAGCGACTGGGCGCTCCACTGCACCTCGAAGGCGAGCGGGCGGCGGCCCCCGGGCGGGGTGGCCAGCACGTCCGCGATCCACCGCCCCGCCGGCCCGCGCGCCTCGGTGGTCACGGCATACCCGGCCCGGCGGCAGGCGAGGGCGAGCGTCTCCTTGGCCAGGAGGTGGGCGGGGGTCTCGCCGACCCAGGCGCAGCGCGGGACGGTCCGGGTCGTGCGGTGGTAGAAGAAGCGGCGGCCGAGGCGGCTGCGGCGGATGCCGCCCGCCACGCCGCAGCACGGGAGCGTCAGCCGGGCACCGCCCCGCAGCGCCGCGGCGACCGCCGCCCACTCGTCCTCGGCGAGGAAGGGCGCGATCAGCTCGCGCTCGTCGAGCAGCGCCTTCAGCGGCATGCCGCGACTCGTTGCTTCAATCGCTCGCCAGGCGCGGCGCGAGCGTACGCCACCGTGGCCCACCCGCCGGCATCGCCACGTTGCCCCGAGCCGCACCGGGTGACGACCCCGCGCGGCCGACACACGCAGTCGGAGGTGGCGGCGCTGTTCGAGGTGAGCCAGGCGACGATGTCGGCGATCGTCCCGGCAGCGTCGCCGTCCAGGGCGAGAAGCCACCACAGACACATTACCATAGGGTCGCGCAGGGCCGTCCCCTGCGGTCGGGGATGTGCTAAGTGCTCCACGGAACCCTCCGTCGTGCGGCGCTGGGTGTGCCGCGTCGTGCGGCTAGCGCCAGCATACCCCAGAAGGGCGTAGCCGGGAACCACCTCCGGGTCGGTCCACCGGCCAGTATCCCGCCGCGGGGCGCGGGGCGATTACCGCTGCCGACCAATCGGCCCTGTCAAACGGACCGCTACGCGGCGGCGCACGGGTCGGGGTTGCGCTCTCCGGCTCGCCCATGGCAGGTGGTCGGCGGTGTCGCGCCATCCCTCGCGCCGCCGTGGCCAACTATTT
>JAABUK010013468.1_pt1 | contig 10197 bp, 8 predicted proteins | sample 5559141 | NCBI WGS metagenome assembly JAABUK01 (sample SAMN10711869, study PRJNA513367) | rock metagenome | isolation source: Antarctica rocks | place: Antarctica: Victoria Land, Pudding Butte nord | collected 2016-01-03 | reverse complement strand
TGCCAAGTGACAATGACTGGTGGAACCTCTACTTGGCCCTTGAGTCAAGGGTCATTAGCCTAAGGCCTGACCCACATGGCACCATCAGGGCAAGCTTCAGTCTCATGCCATGCAATGATGCCCAGAAGCAAGCATGGCAGGAGGCATCCAAGGGTGGCAAAGCAATGCAGGAAAAGCTGTTGAGAAAGGAATTTGCGGATGTGGGTTGGCAAGTGCCAAGACTCCTGGACACCGTAGCTCAAGCCCCTGACTACTACTTCCAAGCCGTCCAACAGATCAGGATGTCCACATGGTCCAGCTCTCGCGTTGTCTGCTTAGGGGATGCTGCCCATGCCCCAACGCCCCTCACAGGGATGGGCACTTCCCTAGCCATCATTGGGGCCTACATCCTTGCAGGCGAGCTAAGCAAGCTTGGAGACAGCGAGCATCCTTCCGAGGCGCTTCAGGCTTACGATAGCGCCTTACGCCCACTTGTCGAGCGCATACAAAACATCCCTTTCTTTGTTCCAGCCATTGTGCATCCTGAAAGGGCGTGGAAGAGATGGTTGCTCCAGACTGCTGTGTGGGCAGTCTCAAAAGCCTTGACAATCCCATGGTTGGTGAGCAGATTTGAGTCAAGCAGCAAAGATCCTTTTGCATTGCCTCAGTACCCAAGCCTGGACAACAAAACTGCTTAAAAGACCACATGGTGCACCTTTTATACAAGTATAGAGGTATATGTTGAGTGTTTCTGTCAGGAGTAAGTGATTTTTAAACTATCATAAGGTGCATTTTGATATATTGTAGACATATATGTGCAATGTTTCTGTCAGGAGTGTGTGGGGGATCTAGAATAACCCTGATTTTGTGACTGTGCCACATTCTTGTGCCTGAGTGAGCTTGTTTTCAGCGTTCTTTGTGAAAAGTGCACTGTTGACAATGACAATGACAGCAAAGATTGATAAATGCAGCATAATATATTATACACTGGCCATAAGCAAGCTTTTTACTTCTTCTGAGATTAGGTTAGGTAGACACTCCAAGCACTGTGTAGGCGACTTTTCCAATGCGGTGTTGTAGTGCCAAATTTACTCTGCATGACATGTGGATGCTTAGCTTTCTGTACATATATAGTCGTGTGTACATGCCATGTACCGAATCAGTTTCACAAGTGCTACATGTACATTGTAGACACACTGTCACCATATTTGCAGCTCATGATCATTACTTGAGACGACTGATGTTCGTATCTGCCCATGCGTCTGCAGTCCGGCAGGTCAGATCATTCTTTATATGCATTGTGCCAAAGTCATTGTGTTGACAAAGTGACATGGGAGATGCAATCAGCAGCGTGTGTCTGGCGGTGGCGGTGGCGAGAGAGCGTTGACCTTTTCCAAGCATCTTGACTCCTCCGAAACCACTTTTACAACTGCTCACCTGGAGCGCTACCGAGATGCTACAGGTCACACGGGTGGTGGCCGTGCGCGGTCAGGTGTATAGGATGCGTGGTCATGTCCTCCTTTCCACGTCCTTGGACGACAGACGCGATGTCACAACCTTTTGAGGCAAGATCAGGCTGGTCATAACCGCGCCAACGATATCTGGCCCCATGCGTCTTCTGGTGTGGCATCGTGCCACAGCAACACAAGCGTATCTGCATCAAGTGCAACGAAGCTTTCGCACCTGTGAGGCGAAGCATCTTATCAACGAAAGCCTCGATTCCGGATGTGTCGCTGGAGACGTGCTCAAGACACGAAGCGAACCGCTGCGTAGCGTTAAAGGTACAGCTTACTTGTTTGCGTTGCTTGCTTGTTGTGTGTGCTGTCAAAAGCCATCGAATCTGTGCAGAAGCAGTGTCTAAGCCATCCAGTATCTCGGTCACCTTCGAGGTGACAGGTTGCAGCGATCTTTTCAGAGCGCTGGCTCGACTGTACCGTCCCAGCGCGGCCACTTCTGCCCGGCCAGGAGTCAGAGGCACAAGCCCATCACTGTTTGAGACTCATCCAGACGTCACTCAACAGTCAGGTGGGTGTTCTTGTTTGCTGTGTTGCCTTGGAGCCAATAGGTGCACAAGCCTCATGATCAAATGTGGATTGAGTTCACAAAATATAGTACCTGTTGTGCTCACAGAAGTGCCATCACAGAAGCAGGTCCACTACCTTACAAACACCTTTTGGCATTAGTTCAAGCTGCATGAACCTCAGCGAGGCAGTGTGTGCTCCCAAGATGAGCCCGGCAAATTTGTTTAAACATATTTCCACCAGTGCATCTTTGAAATCACTTTGCCCTTGAACTCAAGGCATTTTGGCTCTTCCCTGCAGAAGGCAAACTGGATACATCTTTCCCAGTCTCAGCCATGCCAGAAACCAGCAGCGCAGAGATTCTGCCTGATTTCAATCTGCCGGTAAGACTCTTCCACAACGACTAGGTGTCACCAGCAGCAGCGGCAGAATACTCGTGTATATAGCTACTGCTGGCCTGCAATTCTTTCAACATGATACAGAACTTGACCTACAAAACGTTGCACTGACACCAGCAGAACACTGGCAGGCACGCACATGCGTGCCTGCAGTGGTGACTAAGGGACGTGTACGTAAGGTACCTATGCGTACCTTAGTCACTGCTGCAGGCACGCATGACACCTGCAGTACATGCAAAGTAGGGGGTACATGCAAACAAGTGGGAATCATGCCACTTGTTTGCAGTACATGTTTGTATGTGCCTTTCTCAAATGCCCAAAGGGGCAAAGTCGCCTGCCATGCTGCACTCTGGCAGCAACTATTAGCAAGGTGTGCCATTTTCAGAATAAGACGTATCAGCATGTACGAAGATCTGCTGATTCAATTTGCCATGCTTCAACATGAAACCCAGCCCTGACCTCTGAAGCCTAAGCTGTGTGATTTCTTTGCTGCAGACACATGCAAAGGAACCTGGAAGGACTTTATGTGAACAGCTCAAAGAGGAGTCTCAGGCATTGTCCTCCAGGGACAACAGTACGATGCCCCATACTGAGCGTTATTTCAAGCAGAGTCATTCAGCATTGCAGAATGTGAGGGCTTCGCCTAAGGTCAGTATTTGCTGCCTTGATACATTGCGCTGCCAACACATATACTTGCAACAAGTAAACTGCTGTCGACGCTGATGGCTGAGGCCCGTCTTTGTTGCATACACCTTGATTCTTGACGATGCCAAGCTTCTCTGCTGTGCTGAGTTGTTGCTGCAAGTCTGTGCTGTATGAGTCAGGCACGGCAGCTATCTACACCTTGCATTCACCAAAGGTAGACACCAAAGGTAGACATTGTGAGTAGACACTGAAGGTAGACACCAACGGTAGACATCTCAAGGTAGACACCAATGGTAGACACCAAAGGTAGTTCCCAATAGTAAACACCTTGAGTAGACACCAAAGGTAGACACCACTGGTAGACACCAAAGGTAGACACTGTGAGTATACACTGAAGGTAGCTACCAAAGGTAGACACCGACGGTAGACACCAAAGACAGACACCAAAGGTAGACACTGTGAGTAAACACTGAAGGTGGTTACCAAAGGTAGACAGCGTGAGTAGACACCAAAGGTAGACACCATGAGTAGACACCAAAGGTAGACACTGTGAGTAGACACTGAAGGTAGTTATCAAAGGTAGACAGCATGAGTAGACACCGTCAGTAGACACTGAAGGTAGTGTTTACAGGTAGACACGGAAGGTAGTTACAAAAGGTAGACACATGAGTAGACCCCATGTGTAGACAGACAAACTCCCTGCAGCAAGGAACGTGTTGCGACAACACGGTAGACATGGCTATTCTACATACATCATGTGTATGTGTGTCTGTGTGTGTGTGTGCAGGCTGTACAGCTGGAAGGAGAAAGGGCATCTGCGCCTCAGGCACTGCTGAAAGGCTCACAAGATGCCAACCATCTCAAAGCTCAGAGCACTGCATGGGAGTCTGCGCTTACTGCCGAGTCACGTCACATGAGTGAGCCAGGCTGCTTCACTCAGACCATCACTGACCAGCATCAAAGCACGCTTGCAGAGCTTAGGCACCAGCATGAGATCCAGCTCAGCGAGGCCAAGGATCAGCTCAGCAGACGGATGACTCAGCATCAGAGCGATCTCAGTGAGCTCAGTGACAACATGACTCAGACACTCAGCACACTCAATGCACAGCACCAGGTTGAGCTGAGCGAGCTGAGGGCCCAGCTACAGACAGCTCACACAGACAAGCTCAGCATCGCCACAGAGCTCGACTCTCTGCTCAGTGAGCATGAGAGCCTCATGACTAAGGAGGAGCACACCCACGCTGACTTGGCACAGCTTCGGCAGCAGCATCAGCAGCTGGTTAGTCGAGACAAGCAGCAGCAGCTGCAGCTGCAGCTGGCCTCTGAGGCCAATCAGTACAACCTGGCCTGCCTGCAAGCTGCAATAGGGCACAAAGCTGAGCTAGATCACAAGCTGATGACAGTGACAGAAGCCCAAAGTCAGGCTGCACAGCACACAGCAGCGCTCTCTCATGAGCTATGCCGTCTGAAAAAGGACTCCACTACTGCTGCCAGTAAGCTAGAGGAGCTTTGCATACAGCTGCAGCAAGCAGAGGAGGCACTCGAGCGTGAGCTCAAGGCTCACAAGCTTCAGCGCGCAGCTCATTGGGATGAGACCAACGCCCATGTGCAGACCAGGACTGCTGCAGAGCGCTCAGAGGCTCAGCTGCAGTGCATTGAGCGCGCTCACGAGCGCGAGCTCAAGGCTCATGAGCAGACCAGATGTGCAGCTCAGCGCACAGAAGCGCAGCTGATGGACCTTGGAGACTTCTACAGGCAGCAGGCCCAAGCGCAAGCAGATGCCAAGGCTGACACTCTGTACCTGCTCCATGATGAGTCACAGCATGACCTCTACACTGACTTCCAAAGCATGGAGCGACAGCTGGTTGCATTGCAGGCTAAGTGTCAGCTGCAGAGGCAGCAGGTCAGGGACAGCACAGAGGATCAGAAGCGCTTGACTGCTGCCCTTGACAGAGCTACAGCCGAGAAGACCGAAGATTGGCGCCTCAACAAGGAAGGCATTGTGTCAAAGCAGAGGCAGATCTCAGAGTTGCAGGAGCAGCTGGCCTTTGCTGAGAAGCTTACAGTTTCTGCTCAGGAGCTTACAGATTCTGCTCAGGAGCATGCGGTTTCTGCTCAGGAGAAGGCAGCTTCTGCTCAGGAGCAGTTGTCTGTCCAAGATGAGAGGCACAGGCGTACAACAGATTCCCATCAGGCTGAACAGGCAGCTCTGACTGAGGACCTGCACAGGCTTGAGGATGAGATACTCCGGCTTGAAGATTTGGTGGAGGCCACAGAGCAGGCAAGACTGCAGCAGCAGCAGCAGCATGAGCATCAGATGTTTGAAAGCCACGCTGCCAATGCAGAGCTAGCGCACCAGCTCCACCAGGCACGCTCAGTGTTTGACCAGCATGTGAGCCAGTCATGTGAAGATCATGTTTTGCATACAGAAAACCTTGGCAGTCTGATGTTCAAACTAAGATATGCAGAAGAGAAGCTGAGGCTAGCTCAACAGCAGCATCAGCAGCAGCTGCAGCAGCAGCTTCAGCAGCAGTCAGACCAAAGCAGCAGGACTGAGGAAGAGCTGGAGCGCAACCTCAGTGAGTCTGACTCACAGCTCTCACAGCTGAAGGCTGAGCAAGACTCTTTGCATGCTCACCTTGGGAGGTTGCGCCAGCTGGCAGTCAAAAATCAGATCACCCCTGAAGCAATCTTCAGCATGTTTGCTGATCCAGTGGCCCCAGCTGTGGCCAGCGGTGGCCTCATTGCTGATGCTCCTACCACCACCGCTGTCAACTCCCCGCTTCCGTCTGCTACCACCGCCGGCGCCCCTCAAGGCGGCTTGCCTGCCACAGCCAGCACCCCTCAGGCCACTGCCAGCTCCCCTCCTGCCACAGCAAGCACCCTTCCCGCCACAGCCAGGACCCCGCCTGAACCTGCTATCCCCTTGACTAGCAAGTCTATGACTGACTCAGCTGCCACTGCCGGGGCTGCTGTCAGTACACTTGCAGCCACAGCCAGCATGCCAGTCCCCACTGCTGGGCAGAAGCAGGCTCTCACCACACTGGACTCAGAGGGACTGGGATCAGGTGCGGCTTCTGTCCATGAGTCAGTGCTGAGGCTGCCCACCGCTGAGCCTAGCATCTTTCTGGAAAGTGGCAGTGACTTTCAGACTGACATCATGAAGAGGTCAGAGGAGTTGCAAGGTATACATGATGCATGTGCCATATGGGGTTGCATGCAGTCAACCACCACCTTTGCATGCCCTGATACCATACATGCTGCTCACTTTTCACATGCTTGCTGCAGATGACTGCTGCAGATGACTACTGCAGCTTCCTTCATATTCATGTGCTATGCTGATTGTATCTGTGCATGACACACCATTTGAGCTGCTGTTCAAAGCGTGTGGATGCACAGCTTCATATTCTGTTCCCCAATGCTTGTGCAAGACAGCAAGATTTTTAGGGTTAAACCTGAACCCCAACTGCAGCTGCTCATCAGCTGCCGCTGGTGACACATGCTCATGCAGTGCAAAGGATTCTCAGTATCTGGCTCATGCACCTCCATCTTGGCAGCGCTGTACATCTTGCGCAGAGAACCTGGGCAGCCCGGTATAATACTTGGTTTTTTAAAAAATTGACGCCGAGAGGCACACTCTTTTATTTTCTTTTTCTTTTCTTGCGCAGAGGGCAGCACAACATGGCTGCTACTCTTCATGGGTCAGAAACGAAACTATGATGCTGCCTGCCTAGGTCTGAGATGGCTCTCTGCCTGAGTGAGACAGCGTTACAGAGCCCAACTTGCATGTGCGCAAACATTAGGTTCAGTCATCACGGCGTCGTATGTCAAGTACTGCTGCTGTCTCAAAAGTCCTCTTGGTCAATCGCAGGTGCTCTTGCAGAGGAGGACGCAGCAGAAGGGGTTCAAGGTGAAGAAGAGGACGACAGCCAGCACAGAGCTGCACGTCTGCAGAGGGGAATGTTCATGCACCCCAATCTGACCCTAGCTGCAGCGTTGGGTAAGCCTGTGTAGCTATGCAGAGTCTGGCCAGCATCATTGTTATGTAGAGTCTGGCCACCGTAGCTATAATTAGCTACAACAGGCTCTGTAATTACTCGTTTTTCTGAGTCATCATAACGAACTTCCACGTAACCACTTAAAGGAAAATCTTTACACATAGGATGTCCTTGAAATCCATAATCAGTCAAAATTCTGCGTAAATCTGGGTGGTTTGAGAAGAAAATTCCAAACATATCCCAAACTTCACGCTCCCACCAACCAGCAGAAGAATAAAGAGATGTTACAGAGGACAATTAGCTATAATAAGCCATAAAAAGCTATAAACCGCTAATCAATATATGTTATCATAAATATGAATTGCTTCCGCACTGGTCATTTTCACTAACATCACTTTCATGCATGCCATTTTTGTGCATGTCATTCCATGCAAATGTTGCTTGACATGTATACAAGTGACATGGACGCATGCAAATGACAAGCATGAGAAAGTGGCATGCGTGTCAATTCATGTCACCTGATGCTAGGCTTGCGCTTGTCTCACCAGTGTAGAACGTCATGGTCCTGCTGTACAAACTCTCTAGTGTAGGCTATATGCTGTCTCTTACCTGCTTTCTCAAGACTAGTAGAGTCCAGCATTGCTGCTGGTGATGAGGGGCCGTTTGACCCTTTACAGACTTGCAGACCAGCTCGAAGTTTTCCTTGAAAGGCTGTTGATCTCAGTGCTACTGTTGTTGTTATTGTTAACAATCAATTCCTGGAATTTGTTGTTGTTGTTCCTTTCTTCTCGACTATGTGCCACAGCCACTGCGTCTTTGTTGCAGACATTGGAGCAGCAGCATATGCAGAGAGTATGCAAGACTGCAGCTTCTCAACACAGGAGGTGATTGATTCAATGCTGGAGCACGACAAAAGCTTCCAAGCGCTACTTGAGGAAGCCAGTACAGATTTCGAGATTGACATTTGGGAGCTGCGATTCGCTGTTGTTGATGCGTACCGCTACTGTAAGGAGTATGAGGAGATTATGATCAGCAAGGGGAAGGTAAAGCAAAGGTGGGCGACAGAGGCACCTGAAAATGCTGTTGTCTGGTCATCTGGTGCTGCCGGAGGGCTGGCAGGATTGGAAGATACCAGAAGCATCCATATGGTCATTCCTGGTGCATGGACATCAAAAGAGAATGTTGCATTGCAGCTGTTGTACACCTATTGGGGAATTCCTCTCAGGAATGAGATGTACAGTTGGTAAGGTTACTCCATCAAGACAATGCGAGTTTCTTGTTCAACCAGATGTACATGACGCATCCGATGTATGTACACAAAAGGGTACAGCAAATAGCAATGGCTCCTGTATATGCCGAAAAGCTAAGGTCAGTGTAGATTATGCAGCGCACTTGTCTCCTGCGGTGTTCAGGGCTTCAGTTGACATGTGCATGGCTAACCGCTTCTGCTGCAGTACTATATGGTGTTTGTGCTCATTCTTTGTAGCACATATGACCATTCAGTGGCCGGTTTCTAGATTGTAAAATTGCTTGTGGCTGGTCCAAACCCTGACTGCTCCTTTAAGGTGCATATGCATTGCGCATTGGCCAGCTGGTGCAAACAACAATGACTGCTCCTACCTGCAAGACCTGTGTTTGAGCCAAACACAGTAGCAGAGACTGAGCAGTAACTGGGAAGCAAATTCTGCATCTTCTACCATTCATGAAGTTTGACTCTGCTGAGCAATTACCTCAGTCAAAGGGCGATGCCTGTGCTGATCGACGCGAAAGTATTTGCGCTGTACTCTGCCTGAAAATTGGGGTGCTGTCACAGCTGCGGCAACTCCTTTTCCGACCGGAACTTGCGTGTCAGCTGTACATGGACCGACATGACAAGATCGCTGCCTTGAACGAATGCACCTGCCCTGATACATGGAGCGAGGGCTTTCGTCAGTGAGCCTTGGCAGAAGAGGTGATTTTGGCAGGCTAGTCACACATGATATCGATAAGCACGACGCAGGATACGTAGCAGGCTGACCTAGACTGCATGCACAGCGAGTAGAGCCATGTTGAACGATGAGGCCTTGAGTCTTCGCATATCCGGATCTCCAGTTCACAGAAGAGTCAGCAAACCTAATTTGCTTGATTTCAACCCTTCTCTAGCCACTCTTGCAAAGTAAGTCCTGCTGACCCGTATGCTAAACTCAACGCTGATGCAAACTTGTGCTTCCCCGTGTATGCCTTTGTAGTGGCGCAATTTGTAACAGAAGCGAATGTCTACTCTGGACTACCACAGGAAGTATGCATGGGACTGGCTTGCAATTCTTTTGCTTATGGTGGTGCTGGTCATCACTGAAGAGCTGAAACCTTTTGAGAAATCCATATACAATGAAACTGATCAGGTGAGCTGCAACTGCCCTTGCAGTGCAAGCAGCAGGGTGTCAAGAGCTTTGCTCTCCATCGGACCTAGCCTTCACAGAGAAAGCAACTCAGTTCTGCAATACCTGCCATGGTGCATGACTAGCAGTATTACTCTCAGCATGAAGCTGATTCTGATGCAAGACATATCAGATGAGCACCTGCCAACCGCAGGACTCACCCACATTCAGTGTAAAGTATCAGTTCTCGCAACAGCAGGACTCATCTACGTTCAGTTTAAAGCATCATGTTCTCGCTAGTGACGTCACGCATGTCCTTGTGATATAGGAAACATGGAGGTATAGCTACCCACTGCACACAAAGAACACAGTACCAGCTTGGGCTGTGCCTGTGCTATCAACATGTGGCCCTGCTAGCGTCTTCATTGCATGGTATATCATTTGGCGACCAAGCAGATGGGAGATGCACAATCTCATTCTGGGCCTCATGGCTAGCGTGTTTGCATGCGCTCTGATCACCAACATGATCAAGATCACGGTAGGTGTAATTATGCATGCTGCCGTGCCCTTGCTTGAACGCCTTGTTGCGCATTGCTTATTTTCTGTTGCAGCCTTCAAATTTGCGCTACATTTGCTGCTGTGTGTGTTTTTGACTCCAGCACGGAGCATGTATGGTGTGACTGCATTTGATTTACACAAGCATCATCTTGGCAATGCGAGTATTGCTTACACAGCTGGCGTGTCAACCCAAACACATTGTCTACTGGCATGTCTGCTGGCACAGGCCTGATCAGCCATA
>JAABUK010013466.1_pt1 | contig 10200 bp, 9 predicted proteins | sample 5559141 | NCBI WGS metagenome assembly JAABUK01 (sample SAMN10711869, study PRJNA513367) | rock metagenome | isolation source: Antarctica rocks | place: Antarctica: Victoria Land, Pudding Butte nord | collected 2016-01-03 | reverse complement strand
GCGCTCATCGAGCACGCGCTGCGCACTCAACAGCCGATACCGCTCAGCGATCGCGCGCTCATCCACCACCACGAGACGTTTCTACATAACTACCCCAACTCCTCCACACGCTCCGTCGTGAGCCCTAAAGCGCGACGAGAGCATGTGGTCCACGACAGCCACGGCGTTAGCTGCGCACTCGTCCGCAGGCCAGTACACGCCAGAATCAACCAAGGCGCAGAGCCGGAAGGGATCAACATCGGTGATGCGCCTCAGCAGCTCTTGGACTTGGGTGCGACCCATGGCGGAGAAGACACCGAGCTGGACGCCCACTTGCCACCATCGCGGTTCGTCGCCGGAATTCGTTGACGGCTCCGCGGCCAGCCACCGCATGGCCAGATCGGTCGGGGAGGCGTTGATCGTAAGCGCCCGGGCAATCGCTTGAAGGCGGCCTCCTCGTGTTGCTGGTCGCGCAGCTGCGGTGAACAGCGCATCCGCTAGATCCGCGCCGCCGCTACTCGCGGGAAGAGCGAACGGACGATCGCTCGGACCCGGACTATCCTGATTATCGCCCGACGCAGCATGGCGCGTCCCCAGATCGCGCAGCATCACGTCGAGCGCGCGTCGCTGTGCGCGCGGATCCTGCGTAAGGGCCCAGTCGGCGAGGAATTGGGCGGTTACCGTCCTCGGCAGCGCAGTCCATTGAAGGTCTTCGTCTTCCGCCATCCTCTCGAGTCTGCCCGCGAGCGATTCGAGCTCACCGACGCTGTAGTACCCCACGTAGAACCGGGCGACATTCAGCCAAAACCGATGTGGCAGCATCGCGTCTAGCCGCTCCGGCCGTGTGCCGCTCCGCTCACTGCCTCCCCGCGAGTACGGTGCTGTCTCATAGAGGTAGAACCCGGCGAAATACTCGCGCAGCGGCTGCACCTCGAACTCGAATGTGTCCTGCACGCGGGAAACGAGCGCTCCAACGCGGTCGAACACGCCGCCAAATAGGTCTTTGAACAGGTCCCTCGGATGCCCGCGCGAGGCCACAAAGTCCTCTGCGGTTTGCACCAGCTTCTCCGTAGAGATGCGACCAGCGCCGCGAGACGACTGCTCAGCCTCGACGTGGAGGAGATACGCGATGTGCCCGTGCAGTAGCAATAGCAGCTTGCGGTGGTCCCGAACCGCGGTGCTCTTGGCGGCTTCCCGATCCAGGAAGTACTCCATGTAGCTGTGGTATAGATCGGTCCGCTGCTCGGGGAGAGCCGGCCCCTTACGATGCAGCAGGCTCAGTACGATCGTGAGCTGCATTGGGTTGCGGCAGAGGTCGCGAAAATGCGGCTGGGAAAGCTTCGCCTCGAGCGTCGCTGCGAGCTCCTGACGCTCGCGGTCATCGAGCTGGCGCGCGTCAAACCAGCGGTCGCGGTACACGACGATTAGACGCCGCGTCAGGCTGGCGAGCATCAGATAGTCGAATGGGCGCGCGAAGCGACCCGCCGTTGTGAATGATGCAGGACGGCTGGTCACCACAACCTGCAGGGATTCAGCTATCGCATCGAGCCGGTTGATCGCGCTGCTGACCTCCTCAACGATCTGGCTTCTATTGCCGACATCAACAACCTCGTCCAACCCGTCCAGGGCTAGCAAGATGGGACTTACCGCTGCAACGGCTTGAAGGTCCGCGACATCGAAGTCGGCCCCCCCGGACGAGGCCCGGATCAAGGCGGCAACGAATCCCTCCAGCGAGCGCTCTTCTCGTACGGGTAGCTCGACGCCGTTGCGGAACGGATCGACGCCGGCCAGCCATTGAGCCAGCTCGCGCAGCTCGACCCTGATTGGGATTCGCACGCCACTCTCGCGGTGTTCCTGCGGAAGCCGGCCGAGATCGGCCTCCTTGGCGAGCAGCCTCATGCGGTGTACCTGGCAAACGTACTGCACCATCGTCGACTTGCCCTGTCCAGGCGCTCCCTCGACGACAACCTTCAGCGCGGCATTCTGCACCCACGTGTCGAGCAGCAGAGATCCGGCACCGTAGGCGCTGCGGGCTGAGGCTGGCCATTCGTCCACGTCCAGGTCATCGTGGCGCGCTAGGGACTGTAGTCGTGCGGCGAGCGCGGTGGGCGCGGCACTGCGTTCGCGCTGGGCTCTGGCTGGGACGTCGATGAAGACGTCCAACAGTTCATTTCGTAGATCGGCCTGGAGGAACCTTACTTCCCGGTCCGCGCGGTACTGCTCGGCCAGGAACGTCTGGAGGACTCGGCCTCGACGTTCTCCACTCTCGGAGAGTCGCCCCTCGACGAGCGCGCGGATAAGGTCGGCGCCGGTCATGAGGTCCGGGTATGACCACTTGAGATCCCAGCGACCCTCGAGACGACGGTCCAGATCCTCTCGCCACAGGCATTGCGCGGGGATCGGCAACGCGTTCGCGAGCACAGAGCGCACTTTGTCGACGCTCCCGTGGTCCAAGTGCGAGCTCGCGGGGGCGTTAGTCATAAGCACGTAGCGTGTGGCGCCACGGGCGACAAGCGCGTCGATCTTCGCCCTTTCTTTCTGCACGACATCGCGCGCCCACTCGGTCGGATCCTCCAGGAAGCCGGGACGCTCGACGTACTTGACCTGAAACACAAGCATCTCGGGGTTCTCGGAGCCGCTCGACCTGCGCTCGACAAATCCGTCTCGGCCGCCGTCCTTCATCCCCACGGGAAGACAAACGAGTTCGGGGTACTCAGCAAGGAGAAGTGCTTGGCAAAACTGCTGGAAACGTCGGTCGCCGAGTTGCTCGTAGTCGTGCTTCACGATGCTGACCCTAGCCCGAAGCTGACGGGCCTGTCGGCCGCTCAGCAAGGACACGACCGCGCCCGCGGCACACCGACCGGTGAGTCGATAAGCGCCCTCGGTGCCGTTGGTCGACGATGCCGGCTGCCCACGGCACCCGGATGAGCTTCCGTACGGATCGCGTGGCATCGGCGTCGGCGATGGAGACCGCGCTGAATCGCGGTCTGAGTAGTCCTGCAATCGACGAAAGGCAGCAGCCTTCAGCGTCCCGCAAGGGGATCCCCTTGCGCGATGACGGCTTGCGCCTTACCCCTCGCCTCGCCGTGCACGCTCGAGCACCGCCGTCAGACCCCTCACCGGGCCGAGGTGCGCGAGCTTGTCGGGGTTGACGATCGAGCGGACGGACTGGATCCGGTCCTCGGCGATGCCTAGCGACCAGACGCCGATCAGGCCGCTGTTCGCGTCGGTGATCACCGCGCCGGGCTCCCCGTTGACCTCGACCCGCCGGACCTCGAGGCCGCCTGCACGGTGGCCGAGTCTGATCCAACTGTTTAGCGTGCGGGCAACGCGGCGCCGGCCATGCAGGGGACGGGCGAGCGCGGGCACGCGACCGCCGCCGTCACCGTGGAGCTCGACGTCCTCTGCGAGCAGGGACTCGAGCGTCTGAAGGTCGCCGTCGCCGGCGGCCGCGAAGAAGCGCTCGGCCAGCTCCTCACGGCGCCGCCGGGAGGCCTCGTAGCGCGGCCTGCGGTCGTCCACGTGCCGGCGCGCGCGTGTGGCGATCTGGCGCGTGGCCGGCTCGCTCTTGCCAACGATCGCCGCGATCCGGTCGTATGGGTAGTCGAACACGTCGCGCAGCAGGAACACCGCCCGCTGCTCCGGCGAGAGGCTCTCCAGGAGGACGAGGAAGGCGAGCGACAGGGAGTCGGCTATCTCCGCGTGGTGCGCGGGGGCGTCCTCGTCGGAGGTGATGAGCGGCTCGGGCAGCCACTCCCCGACGTAAGTCTCGCGGCGCGCGCGAGCCGAGCGCAGCTCGTCGATCGCCAGGCGGGTGACGATCGTGGACAGGTATGCCTTCGGGGACTCCAGCGGCTCGCCGTCTTCGAGCGCTCGGTGCAGGCGCAGGAGCCCCTCCTGAACGAGGTCCTCGGCCTCGCTCACGCTGCCGAGCATGCGGTAGGCGATCGCGAAGGCCCCGGGCCGCAGCTCCTGGTAGAGCCCCTGCGCCGCCACGGTCACTTCATCCCCGTCGCGAAGCCGTCGCGCCAGCTCGCGTGGCGGGGCGTCCAGGCCAGCTCGAGCTTGGCTTTGGCGTTCGACGCGCCGCGCGCCTCGGTCATCATCACCGTCGCGAACTCGCCCGCGAACAGGCGGCCCAGCCAGCGGGGCACGCGCCGCGGGGCGGACCCGCCCCACGCCGCCGCGGCGGCGGGCAGCCACTCGGCGACGGCTGCCGGCTCGTCATCCACGACGTTGTAGACGCCGCGTCCGCGGCCCTCTATTGCGTTTGCCGTCGCCTCGGCGGCGTCCGCGATGTGGATGAACGACCAGACCCCGCCGGCGTCCCCGACGAGCGGGAGCTTGCGCTTGCGGATGGCCTCCACCATCGTGCCCTCGGGCCCGAAGCTGATGTTGGTGCCGGGGCCGTAGAAGCCACCGTAGCGGAGCACGACGCCCTCGGTCCACGTCGCCCCGGTCACCGCCCGCTCGAGATGCATGATGGCCTCGAGCGTCGTGCGGACCTCTTTCGGAGGGCTCGCATCCACGGGGTCCTGCTCGGCCTTCACCGGGCCGCCGACGCGGGCGAAGACCGCCGGGGCGTAGCTCTGCGCCACGAACCGGCGCACGCCCACGGCGCGGCCGGCGGCCAGCAGGTGATCCGTGCCTTCGGTGCGCAACCGGTTGGTCTGGGCGAAGTCACGCGCGAAGTGACGCATGTCGAGCGCGTGCGGGATAGCGGTCAGCTGGTGCACGATCACGTCGGGCTCGGCCCGAGCCACGGCGTCGGCCACCGACTCGGGGTCGAGCGCGTCGGCGACCACCGGCCGCCCGCCCAGCTCCTGAACCAGCTGCTGCTTGGCCTCGGTGCGGGTCATGCCGGTGACGTCGTGGCCGCGCTGCACGAGCAGGGGGAGCAGCTGGCGGCCAAGTGCGCCTGTTGCTCCTGCGAGGAAGATCTTCATGGTCGTCTCCTTTCGGGTCTCCTACCAGAACAGACGAGATGGCTCACCGTGCTGTGACAGCCGCCGTGCGCCGCCTCAGACCCATACAAGGAAAAACACCCACACCGCACCGGCTCGAGCAGTTCGCCCCGCCGCGGCGACGGCTCGGCGATGAGGCGACCCCGATGCCCGGGAGGAGTGGTCCCGGCTCTGAGAACGGGCGCACGCTGTCGACACCGTGCCCATCCGACACCAAAGAGCCAGGCCCGCCCCGCGATGGCCCGCCTTGCGTGGGGCGCTCCCCCTACAGGGGCCTTCCGATTCACCTACTCGGTATTGCGGTAGAGGATCCGCTGGTGAGACGCCAGCCTGGCCGTCGGTCAGGTCAGCGTCTTGGCTTGTGCGAGCAGTTCGCATTGTGTGCGCCAGTCATCGCCGATGAGTCCGAGGACGAGGTGGGTGGCTCCCGCCTCGGCATAGGCGGACAGGTGCTCGGTCACCTGCTGCGGCGGGCCGGTGAGGGGTAGGGTCGACGCCATCGCGGGCGCCGTAGCCGTCGACGAGCCCGGCGACGTGCTCGTCGAGGGCCGGGCGCGAGAGGGCCTCGCCGAGCAGCGCGCTGCCGCCGATCGCGATCGTCGGGACCTGCTGCCGGCCGTTATCGGCGCACATCTCGGCGATGTGCGCGGCGCCGGCCGCAAGCTCTGCAGGGGCGAGCATCGAAGGGAACCCACGCGTCGCCGTGTGCGACGGCGCGCCGGCGTGCGGCCGCGGTCCCGCCTCCGATCCAGATCGGCGGCGGGACCCCGGGGGCCAGCGTCAGCTCGGCCTTGTTGTCCAGCGCGGTCGGCGCCCCGGCGATCAGTGCCCGGAGCACGCGCAGGGCGGCGTCGGTGCGGGCGGCGCGCTCGCGGTAGGGCACGCTGACGGCATCCCAGGCCGCGGTCCCGTGCATCTGACCGCCGAGGCCGACGCCGAGGATCACGCGCCCGCCGGAGAGCTGCTGCAGCGTCGCCACGTGCTTGGCCGCCCAGGCTGGGTGGCGCAGCGCGAGGACCATCACGCCGAAGCCGACGTGTATGCGTGCCGTGGCCGCGGCGGCCGTGGCCAGCACGAGCGTGCTCTCGGCCAGCGGGACCGTCGCGGCGAGGTGGTCGCCGACGAACACGCCGTCCAGGCCGACATCCTCCACGTGCCGCGCGACCGCGGCGAGGTCCGCCGCGGAGAAGCGCATCGCGTGCGGGACGATCACCGAGCCTGCGGTGCTGTCGTCATCGCACGACCAGCAGCGTCTTGCCGAGCGTCGCGCGCGCCTCGATGGCCGCGTGCGCCGCGGCCGCGTCGGCCAGCGCGAACTCCTGCCCGATGAGCGGGCGCAGGCGTCCGGCGGCGGCCTCGTCCAGCGCGTTACGCGTCAGCGCCAGGAGCTCGTCCGGGGTCGGGACAGCGCCGTGGAGCACCGCGACGCCGCGGGCTTCGGCGTCCTCGGCGTCGATCGCCGTAAAGGTGCCGCTCGCCATGCCGAAGGGGCAGAACCGCCCGCCCGCGCTCAGCAGGCCGAACGCGGCCGCCCCGATGCTCCCGCCGACGCCGTCGAAGGCCACGTCCACCGCGCCGACGACGTCGCGGACGCGCTGCGACCAGCCGTCGTCGCGGTAGTCGACGGTCACGTCGGCGCCGAGCTCTCGGGCGAGCGCCAGCTTGGGCTCGCCGCCGGCCACGGCCACGACCCGCGCGCCGGCGTTGCGCGCGAGCTGCACGAGCAGCGTGCCGACGCCGCCGGCGGCCGCCTCGACGAGCACGGTCTCCCCTGCGCGCGGCTGCGCGAGGCCGACGAGCGAGAGCGCGGTGCGCCCGTCGGCTAGCAGCGCAACGGCGTCGCGCATCGTCACGCCGCCGGGGACCTCGACGAGTCGCTGGGCGGCCCCCACCGCGCGCTCGGCGTAGCCGCCCGAGCCACCGAGGCTGGTGACCACCCGCCGGCCCACCGTGTCTTCTCCGACGCCCGGACCGATCGCGGCGACCACGCCGCCGACGCCGTTGCCGAGGATTGCTGGGAGCGCCGGCAGCATCGAGGGATGCGGCGGCCGCCCGGCGCGCACCTGCGTTTCGACGAACGTGATGTTCGCCAGCTCGACGTCGACGACGACTTGATCGTCCCCGGTCGCCGGCTCGGGCGCCTCGCCCGGCTCAAGCACCTCCGGCGGTCCGAACTCCCGCATGATCACCGCACGCACGGCGCCCTCCTGTAGTCGGAGCAGAGCATTCCGCTAGAGACCATAGCGGAGCGAAACGCTCCGCAAGGAAGTACCCTCTTGACGTGCCGTCGCGAGCGCCAAGAACCGCTTCGACCCGTGGCCGGCAGGCGGAGGCGCGCCGCAACGACCTCGCGGTGCTCGAAGCCGCGCGCGACGTTTTCGCCACCCAGGGCGCGGACGCGCCGATCGCGGCCGTCGCCGAGCGCGCCGGGGTCGGGATAGGCAGCCTCTACCGCCGCTATGGCAGCAAGGCCGAGCTCCTGCAGCGACTGTGCGTCGCCGCCATGGAGCAGGCGCACGCCGCCGCTGACGAGGCGCTCGCCAGCGCGGACTCATGGACCGGGCTCGCGAGCTACGTTCGCGCGTGCGCCGAGCTGCGATCGGGCGCGCTCGCGCCGCTAGCCGGCCAGATCGAGACGACACCCGAGATGCTGCGCGTGTACCGCCAGGGCCGCGGCCTGGTCGAGGAGATCGTCGCCCGCGCGCACCGCAACAGCAGCCTCCGCGCCGACGCGACCGCCCTCGACATCGCCTGGCTGATCGAGCAGTTCAGCCGCCGCGCCCCCGACGCCATCGACGCCAGCGAGGAAGCCCGCATCCGCGCCCGACTGCTGACCATCGCCCTCGACGGCCTCCGCGCACCCGGCACCCAGCCGCTCCCCGGCCGGCCACCCAGCCGCACGCACTATGAAGGGCGCTGGCGACCGCCCTCGTAGACCGGCCACGGACGCCCCATGCGCGACTCGGGCGGCTCAAAGGGGCGGGTCCCGAGCAAGCCTAAGGCCCGTCCCGCAACGGGATCGGCTTGCGAAGCAAGGTGGGTCAACGGTCGGGTCCGGGCAGTCTCGCGCGGGGTGCGCGCGGCTTGCTGCTTCTTACTGGTCTGAGTCGTTTACGTCGCGCTGGGCGACGTGCCTGGCGAGCGCGGTGATCGCCGCGACGATCTGCTCGCGGATCTGCAGGTCGGCGATCGTCCCATCCGGGCCGACGGCATTGCGGGTGACCGGGACCCGCAGACAGGCCGCGTCGACGATGTCGGCGTGGACGTAGCCCAGCACCTTGCACAGGGAGTGATGAGCGTCCGCTCCGCCGGTCGGCGCCGCGCCGCCTGACGCGTTGATCCACGCCACGGGCTTGCGATAGGTGCCGGCGTCACCGACCGTCCATTCCAGCAGGTTCTTCAGCGCCCCGGGTAGCGCCCCGGCGTACTCGGGTGTGCAGATCAGCAGCCCGTCCGCCGCCGCGACCTGCGCTCGCAACTCCGCGACGGCGTCATGCACCGGCTCGCCCTCGCGATCATCGTCGGGATTGAAGTGCGGCAACCCGCCCATGCCGCTGCAGAGCACTGTCGCGACGCCGTCGGGCGCGAGGACCCGCGCGGTCTGGAGCACCGCCGTGTTAGTCGAGTCCGACCGCAGGCTTCCCGAGACCAACAGCAGCTGAAGCGGCCAGTCCATGCCGCGAAGCTAACTGTGCTGCCGGATGAAACGTCGTGAGCCGGCCGCGGAAGGTGGCCCCGTACCTCGATCCCTTGCGAGACGCCGCCGCGAGCGTGTCCGGGAAGGGAAGTTCTCGGACGTGTCCGGGCGCTCGGACATGCTCCACGTCATGGCCCAGGAACTGCAGCCTGTCAGTAGGGCGCTCACCACGACGGTCGCCGGCGAGATCGTCGACCCGGCCGGCCTGCCGCCCGCGCGGCCGAGGTCGCGGCGCGGCAGCGCTCGCCGGAAACGCGGCGTACCTACGCCGCCGTCTACCGGACCTTCTGCGCGTTCCTCGGGCCCGACGCGGCTGCGGAGGACCTGACGCCAGCCACGGTGCGCGCCTACCGCGACGCGCTCGAGCGCGCCGGCCGCTCGCCGGCCACGGTCGCCAAGCACCTGTCCGCGCTACGCGGCCTGGCCTCTGCCGTTGGCGCCCACGCCGACGTCCGGACGGTGCGTTCGGCCAGCGTGGCGCGCGGCGAGCCGCGCGCCCTCTCGCACGACGAGTTCGCGCGGCTGCTGCGCATGCCCGACCGCCGCACCCGCCAGGGCAAGCGCGACCTCGCGCTGCTGCACCTGCTCGGCTCCGTTGGGCTACGTCGCTCGGAGGCGGCCAAGCTGCTGATCTCAGATGTCGATGAGCGCCGCCGCGCCGGCGACCCGCGGCTGCGGCAAGCCATCAGGTCCTCGACCGCCTGGTGGGTGGCGGTCCGGTACGCCAAGCGTGGCCGCAGCCGCGCAGTCCCGCTTGACGAGGACGCCCTGGAGGCGATCATCGCGTGGGTCAAGAGCCGACCGCCAGCCCCGACCGAACACCTGCTGCTGTCGCTGCCGCGCGGCGGACCGCCCGGACCGCTGAGCACCCGCGACATCGCGCGGATCGTCGCCCGCCACGCCGCGGCGGCCGACCTGCCCGACGACCGCCGCTCACCGCACGTGCTGCGCCACACCTTCTGCACGCACCTCGCCGACGCCGGCACCGACACCGCGGTCATCCGCGAGCTCGCCGGCCACGCCGACATTCGCACCACCACCGTCTACACCGCGGTCAACCCCGCGCGCCTCGAAGAGGCGGTCACCGAGCGCCACCGCCAACGCAACGGCGCTCGACGCGCCGCCCGGTAGCGCAGGAACCACCTTTCCCCCACCCACCCGCCGGGGCGCGCCGCTACCGATCGCCCGCCCCGCCGCAAGCCCCCGGGGAAACGTAAGCGCGCAAACCGAGGTACCGGCGGCAGTCCACTGCAGCGAGTGTCCGGGCTACAGCCGCACGGTGATCCCATCATTGCTCGGAACGGGCCGTTGAGGACTTTCTCCGGGGCAAGTAGTAAGCGCGGCGGAACGGCGTAGAGCGCGGCGCAGCCGAACCGGCGCGGCGGACCCGCGAGCGGCGCGAGCACGCGGGCCAGGTCGATGTCGCGACACCCCGTGAGCACCCAGCGGGCCCCCGACCGGCGCACCAGCCCCCGGGCGGCGGCCGGGGCGAGCACCCCGGTGGTCAGCTCCCGCGCGGCGGGCACCCGGTGGAAGTAGTCCGGCGTCCACGACACCGCG
>JAABUK010013465.1_pt1 | contig 10202 bp, 8 predicted proteins | sample 5559141 | NCBI WGS metagenome assembly JAABUK01 (sample SAMN10711869, study PRJNA513367) | rock metagenome | isolation source: Antarctica rocks | place: Antarctica: Victoria Land, Pudding Butte nord | collected 2016-01-03 | reverse complement strand
CTTTGGCCGAGCGGATACTTAGCGCATCGCGTGCTCCTAGCCGAGCACGACCTGGGTCTGCTGCTCCCCTGCAACGTCATCGTCCACGAGCACGCGGGCCAGAGCGTAGTGGCGATCGTCGACCCGGCGGTGATGCTCGGCGTGGTCGACAATCCCGCCCTCCGAGCGGTGGCCGCCGAGGCGAAGGAACGCTTGGAACGGGTGGCAGCGGCGCTTGCCAGCGGGCAGGGTTAACGGTAGTTCACGAGAGAAATGACGATGCCGCCACTGTGGCGAGCGCCTCGTTCGCCGCATCACGAGCGCGGAAATTGTGTACCCGCGCTGCCACACCGCCGAGATTGGCCTGACCGAAGCGGTGGACAAACGTGACCGGGCGAACTTGCAGAACTGGTTCAGGTGAAATGGTGGCGTGCTGCCGGAGGCAGTGCTTATCGCCCTCTTCCAAGACGTGGGGTGGTAGTGGAAGTCGTGCGCCGCGAGCGCAACGCCCGTACAGGCAGCCTCGCCGCGACGGTGATAACGATTCATGCGTGTGAACCAGCGACAGGCGAGGCCGCGTTCTTTAGAGCGGGAGCGAGCAAACACGTCGGGGGCGGATAAGCTAGGGATCGTTATCGGGTCCGTGGCTGCACCGTGACCCAACGTGGATTGCCGGGGTGTACCTGCTGCTCGTGCTGTTTACCCTGGTGGCGGTTGTCGCCTGGGCGGTCCGTCAACCTGCTTGACCCGCCCGCTGCACAAGACTGAGCAGCGCCACCCGCAGGTGGAGGCCCGCTCCACGCGAGCGCTTCCAGACAGAAAGAGGATATGAACATGGCAAAACTGCGTGCATTTACCACGACGAACCTCAATGAGCAAGGCTTTGGCGCGCTCGATGCGGCGGCGCAAGCCCATTACGCGTGGCCCTTGCGGTTCACGCCCGGCGTCGGCACCACCTTGGTGGTGATCGGACTGGCCCGGCGAGCCCCCCTTTGGCTCGGGGCAACGGCACTCGTGGCCTTGAGCGGTGCCCTCCTCCCCAACGGCATGCCGATCGATCTGGTGTACAACCTCGGTGTGCGCCGTGTCTTCCGTGCGCCACCATTGCCACCGACACCAAAGCCACGACAATTTTCCTACCTGCTTTCCACCGGCTTTCTGGCGGGTTCGGCCTTGTCCTTCCATTACAAGCGCCCAGCCTTGGGGTTTCTCTTGGGCGGCATGGTGGTCATCGGGGGCACGATCCTCACGACGACGCTCTGGTGTCTTGGATCGTGGTGGTACCGGCTGATTTTCGGGTCGGCAGCGGCAGAATAGTGGAACCCACCGAGAAAGCGTCGTAAGAGGTCAGGGGGGGATGTTCTCGCCCGCACCGGCATCCCACCACGGAACCATCTTCACCGGGATGGCACGCCGGTGGTCGTGCCCGTGAAGTGGTGCAGTTATACGCAGAAATGCGGGGTGACGGGGCAACGACCCGCCGTGCAGATGGTGACCACCGTACCCGCTCTCCGCATCGTGCGCCACCCTCGTCCCCGTTTCCCTGCTCGGTGGATAGCGATCCGATGAGCGCGCGCAGCGAACGCGAGCAGAAGAGGCACCGAGGCACCGCAGACCGCGCCGGGATCGGGGCGTCGCGAACAGCCTGAAGCCGTGTGCCAGATGAGGCGCAATACCATGGCAGGCCAGAGTATTGTCGGCGTCTACGAGACATGAGCCAGGCGGAAGCGGCCGTGCGCGCCCTGGACCAGGGTCGCTACCCGGTCAAGCAGATCGCGATCGTGACCCAGAATATCGAGACCGAGAAGGAAATGTGCGGGTTCATTAACGTGGGGAATGGGGCCAAAGGGAGCGCGGGTGCCGGTGCCTGGTTCGGCGGGATCTTCGGCCTGCTGATGGGCGGAGCCTTCCTCCTGGTACCGGGCTTCGGGCCGGTGATTGTGGCCGGGTCGCTGGCGGCGGCGCTGCTAGGCGCGCTGACGGGCTGGAGAGTTTCCCAGGAACATATCTTAAGTACGAAGGACCATGTGAAGAGTGGTCAGTCCTTGCTGATCGCCCACGGCAGTGCCGTAGAGGCCGCATGGGTCCGGTCCATCTGCAAAAGGGGCCGGTCGCCGAACTGCGCCACCACGCCACAGCGGAGGCCAGTACTGTCCCTGCCACGCGGGCATTGATGCCTGCGCCCCGACATCACGGCCCTGTGGAGCACTAGCGGCATGTGGGAATAACGGCCGCAGCCAACGACGGCAACGGCCATGTTGGTAATGCCCCAAGGCCACGGGCGAGGAACATCACCGGACTACCGAGCGGCGATCCGCCTTGGCCGCCCGCCCGCCACGTAGGGCAAGGCAGGCACAGCACTCCACGACGCGAGAAACGAAGGGACCGCGGCAAATCGTACCCACCGAACGCTGGATGCTCTATGACCAGCACAAGATCCTTGCCACACTCTACTCCGATTCTGGTGCCCCGGCAGAGGTCCTGCTGCCCGGCGACGAAGGAGCAATATATGGACGTTTCCCCTGCTGGACATGCCGGTTTCGCGCGCAACACGGCCCGCTCACTGCGTATCGGTTGGCTGGCGCTTCGCCACTATCGGGCGCTGCGCGCGTTCCGTGCACTCGCGACCGGGGAGCGACAACGCCACCTCGATGTTCCCCGACAGTTGACGCAGTCGCTGCTGGAACTGGGGCCGCTCTTCGTCAAACTCGGACAAATCTTGAGCACGCGCCCGGATGTGCTGCCCGAGGAGTACATCACGGAGCTGGCGCGGTTACAGGAGCAGGTGCCGCCCTTCCCCTTCACCCAAGTGCGCAGGCTGATCAACGAGCAGTTCGGGCAGGAGGTCGAGCGCCTCTACCGCTCGTTCGATCGCGACCCGATCGCCGCCGCGTCGCTCGCGCAGGTCCATCTGGCCGTGCTCCACGACGGCACGCCGGTCGCGGTGAAAGTGCAGCGGCCCTTCGCGCGGGAACGGGTCGGCGCCGACCTCGAGCTCCTCTCCGCGCTGGTCGCGATCGTCGGGCGGCTCTTCCCCGGGCAGGCGCGGCGGTTCAACCTGGTCGCCGGTTTCGACGAGTTCAAGCGCTATACCCTCCAGGAACTCGATTTCTCGCTCGAAGCCCGGACGATCGAGCGATTCCGGCACAATTTCTCCGCGTGGCCCGATGTGGTCATCCCCCGCGTCTACCGGGATCTCGTCGCCCCCAAGGTCCTGACGATGGGGCGCGTCGCGGGACGCGGGCTCCGCGAGATTATCCCGACGCTCTCGGCGCTCCAGCGCACGCGTCTGAGTCACCGCCTGCTGGAGATGGAGATGCAGATGTTCATCGCGGACGGCTTCTTCCACGCGGACCTGCATCCCGGCAACATCCGCTTCACCCCGGAGGGGCACATCGCCCTCCTCGACTTCGGCATGTACGGCGAACTCAGCGCCGCGCACCGGGATCACTTCATCCTCTACTGGTACGCGGGGCTGCGGCGGCAACCCAAGCGCGCGTTCTATCACCTCATCCAGCAGACCACGCGGCTCAAACACGCGGACGAGGACGCCTATTTCGCGACGTTCAGGGCGCTGGCGGAGCGCTTCTATGGCGCCACGATCGCGGAACGCAGCCTCACCCAGACCTACCTCGCCATCATCACGAGTGGTGCGAAATTCGGCTTTGTCTTCCCCAGCGACCTGCTGTTGCAGGCGAAGGCGCTGACGACCGCGGAAGCGCTCGCCCTCGCCTTGACGCCCGACCTGAAGTTCGAAACGGCGATGGCCCCGATCATCGCGCAGCTCCTCGCCAGGCGGGCCACGGACCTGGGTCGGCTGAAAGGGCTGGCCGAGCAGGTCTTGCCGGAGTTGCTGCTCACCGGGGAACTGCCCCCGGCCTCCATACGCGAACCGGCCGGCCCTGACGCCGCGTTTCAGCCCGACTGGGGGGACGCCCTCGCCGTGCTGGGCGAACAGGTGCAGGCGCTCCGACCGGCTATCGCCAGCCTCCGGCCGCTCCTCGACCCGAGCGCCCGGAGCGCGCTGAGGCATGTCTATTCCGACCGAGAAATCGACGGCCTGCTCGAGCGCACCTGGGCGAAACACGCCGAGCTCGCGCCCGCAGCCCCCGCGCAGGAGACGCTCGGGGCACGCCTCATGGTGCAGCTGAGCGCCCTGACGATCGCCCTGTATGAGACGCTGCGGTCGGCGGGGCAGTCGGTGGACGGTGCCACCGCCCTCGTCTACGACATGGCGTGGCTCGTCTATACGAAGATGGGGGCGGTGCCGTGGACGCTGGCGGGTGCGCTGGGCACCGCTGGCGTCGAGAAGCTGCGCTTCGCCACGACGATGTTTCGCACCTTCCCCTTCGATTCGCCCTCGTATCGCTGGCGGGATGTGGCCGCCGCGCCGGGCGTGGTCGCGTTCGATTGCCTCAAGTGCCCCGTCGCGGAGTATTTTCGCGCGCACAACCTGTCGGAGCTGTGCGTGAACACCTGGTGCAAGCTCGACTATCCCCTGGCAAGACAATGGGGGGCCGAACTCGCGCGCACCGGGACGATCGCGAGCGGGGCACCGCGCTGTGATTTCAGGTGGCACGCGACCGAAGGGAACGCCGACGAGGGCTGAGGGACGCGAGGGACCTCCCCAACCAACGACATCCCGGACCTGCCACCTCCTGCCCCTGCGTTGTAGATAGAGGAGTCATGTGGCTTGAACAGGAGCAGGCATGCAAACCCGTCAATACTCCTCCATCGGGTACTGTCAGGTAAAGTCGGGCTGGCAGGATTGCCGGGGAACGCGGGCGTGGTGAAGGGGGGTGGCGGCGCTGGTCAGGCCAACGCCGGGGTGCCGGTGAGCGCCCGCCACGGCGTGAAGCGCGCGGCCCGCGTCTGGGGGTAGGCGGCGGCGGTCGGGCGGTGGCGGCGCGGGCGGCGGTGCGCGGCGCTCGGGCCGGAGGCGGCGAGGAACCGCTGGGCGTGGCCCGGGTCCTTGCAGCACCGCCTCCGGCGCGCGCGCTCCCGCGTGGGCTGGTGGGCAGGCTCGGCGCGGTTATTCGATCGCTGGTGCTGGCGATGCTCGACGCGCGGCAGCGCGGCGCGCCGCGCCGCGCCGTCGCTGGCGCGCGTGTCCGCGAGCACCACCCGCGGCACGTAGGCGCGGCCCTTGAGCAACGTGTGCAGGAACTGCGCCGCCGCCGCCTTTCGCGGCGGGCCTGCACCGGGATAGCGCGCACCGCGCCGTCCTGATCGACCGCGCCAGCGGTACCGCTGCGCGCCGTTGCTCCTGACGAACACCGCGTCCGGGTGCCACGGATCACCAGGGCGCGGGCGCCGTCGTCGCGCTTCGTTCGCGTCGGTCCGACCGAACTGCTGGCACCACCGGCGCACCGTCTCGTCGGTACGGACAACGAGCCGGGCCGTCTTCCTGGCGCACGTGCGATGCATGACGCAGTTTCGCCGCCCTGTTCTCGCAGGTGAGAGAATCCACATCTCCGTACCGAGTAGATGCTCGTGGCCCGCCCTAACGATCCGACCATTCGTGGCGCATAACTGCATGTCAGGAGATGTGCATCGCTACGGGACTGTTGCCCTGGCCCGAAATGAACGGCGTCGGCCCCCGTGGCGTGGCACACAGGGTGGTCAAGTGGTGCAGCTCACGCAATCGGCGCGCAGCGCGCGGAGCCGCGACCAGGCTGCGACGCCGAGGAGCACGAGTGAAGCGCCGCCGAGGAGCGGCTGGATCGGCGCGAACCAGCGCAGCGCCCCGCCGATTCCTAGGGCGAGCACCACCAGTTTGTTGCAGATCGGGCAGCCGATCGCGAGGAAGGAGAGGAGCCCGCCACTGGTGAGCCGCCCCTCCCCTCCCGGCAGCAGCGGCCCCTGCGGCGCGACGTAGGTCGCCGCGATCAGGCCGACCAGGAGCGCGGTCAGCGCCAGGAAGAGGTAATCCTGCGGTCTGGTCGGGGTCATCCGCACGAAGAAGCGGTTCGGCACCACCGCCGTCGGCAGCCCAATCAACGGCACGGTAAAGAGCGCAACGGCCAGCCCCGTGGCGATGCCGCGCACGCCGAGCAACCGGGGCAGCGAGGGATTTGGCATAATGAGCTCCTTGTACCCGCCAGATAGGCACGCGGCCTGCGGCCGACAGATCTGGCCGCAGGCCGCGCGCCCGCCCTCCGGCACGTAGCGCATCAGCACCCGGGGCGACACCACCGCTGACACAGGCCCGCCGGACCGACCAGATATTGCTTCCGCGACACGCGCCGATGCCCGAATCGTACAGAAGCACCGGTATTCGGCAGATCGGCGGGGATTTACGCTGGTATCAGGCCGACGCTCGGGCGCGTCTCGGACCCTAGCCCGGGAACCACTGGGCGCGCCACGCCTTCATCTGATCGAGTTCCTTCTGCTGGGACGCGATGATCTGCCCGGCGAGATCCTTGATCTCCTGGTGCGTCGCCTTCGTCTGGGCCTCCTTGGCCATCGCGATCGCGCTCTGATGATGTGGGGTCATCGCATCGATGAACGCCTTATCGAAGGGTTGGGCATTCTCCAGTTGCTGCAGGTCGACATTCATGCCGCCCATCCCCGCCATCCCGCCCATGGTGGACGAGGGGATCTGGTCGCTGCCGTACCAGGCCTTGCGCCACGCCTTCATCTTCGTGACCTCGCCATCCTGCGCGCTGACAATGTCGTTGGCGAGGGTCTTGATCTCGGCGTGCTCCCCTTTGCGCTGGGCGATCTTGGCCATGTCGATCGCCGCCAGATGGTGGGTCACCATCTGGTCGATAAAGGTCTGGTCGTACTCCCCGGTGCCCATGCCGCCCATCCCGGCCGTGCCCGTGGCACCGCCTCGCATGGGGGGAGTAGCCATCCCCCCACTGCCAATACCGGGCATCCCGGCCGGGCTAGCACTGCCAGTCGGCACGGTCGCGGTGGGCATGGCCCCGCTGCCCGTGCCATTGCTCCCGTTGCTGTTGCTCCCGCAGGCCGCGAGGAGCACGGCACCGGCGGGCAGGACGATCAGCGTCTTGAGGAACGAGCGTCGTGTCGGATTCACCGTAATTTTCTCCCTCTATTCTCGCATCCGGCACACATGGGCATACCGGTCGGTCCGCCTTCGGCGTTGGCGCGAGATGGGTATCAGATGATGAATACCTGGAGCAGGGCGCGGCGTCGCTGCGGCGACAAGGGCGGGGGAAAGGCGCGATCGAGGAGGCGTAGAGAGCGTGAATCCTCCACAAACACGCCTCGCGGCCCCAACAGCAAGACAAGCCCGAGGAGCAGCGGCACGAGCAAGAGCAAGGGCAATACCGCCTGCTGTGCGGGACAATCACCCAGGAGCGGCATCGGTACCGAGGGCAGCCCCTGCCCGGCGTGCCCGCCCACATTGCGGGCACCCTGCATCGAGGCGACCGGTGCGTGTGCCACGCCCGAACCGCCCTCGTGCAATGCTCCCATGACGATCGCATGTCCCAGCGTGGCCATCAGCAGGTGGTGGACGAGGCAGAGCGCGAGTACGGCCACGCTCAAACGGATGAACGTGCGTCCGCCTCGCTGCGTCGTCGTCTGGATTGTGCCCGGTCGCCCTATCACGTCGGCCCTCACCGCTGTAGCTGCATCGCCCTACTACCGTCTATAGTATACGGCGAGGGTCGCCGGGCAACAATCAGGCGATCGTAAGTGTACGGTGCTCGTCCGGTATCATCGGAGACCGAGAAAGGGAGCGTCAGGATGGGCGGCGATCACCATAGGGCTATGCGGGCGACATGCGGGCGTGCATATCGCCGCGCCGCGGTAGGGACCACGCCGCATCACACGCCGCGCCACAAGTTATCCAGCCCTGACATATGCTATGGTGTCGCTACAGACGTGCTCGGATATCAGCGTGACCGGGGCCCGCAGTCGTGGCACGTCAGGAGCGAGCGTCGATGACACCATTGTGGCAGTACACCATCCTGATCGCCCTGACCGTCGGGACGCTCGCCCTCGTCGCGCTCCTCTACCTGATCGCCCGCTCGTTCGGCGCGACACAGGCCGAGCCGGGGAAGGATGTCCCCTTCACGGGCGGCACCCTGACGCCGAAGCCCGCCTGGGTGCGCTACCATATCCATTACTACGGCCTCGCGCTCCTCTTCCTGGCCTTCGACATGGAGATGGCCTTCATGTATCCCTGGGCGGTCGTCTACCAGGAGCTGGGCCTGCCCGCGTTGCTGGACATGGGCGTCTTCCTGGTGATCCTCTTCCTCGGCCTCCTCTATGGCTGGAGCCAGGGGGCATTCAAATGGCAATGAGCGGTGCCCGGTTCGGCGGAATGACCCGTCTTCGCCGCCTCGCGGCGGTCGTGCTGGCGCGCGACCTGACGACCTATGTGGTCCCCGGGCTGGAGATCGCGCGCGCCCATGGCCTCGATCTGGTCGCCGCCGGGCTACGCCTCGTACCGACCCCCCGGCAGGCCGGTGTGCTCCTCATCATCGGCGACCTACCGCCCGGCCTCGCGCGGGCCGCAGCGGTCGTCTATGCCCAGATGCCGCGTCCCCGCGCGATCCTGGCCGTGGGCGTCGAGGGCGGCGCTCCCCTGCCCACCCCCGACATCGCGGTGCCGCTCGCGCAAGACGCGCTGGAACGTGGTGTCGCTGACCTGCGCCGACGCATCGCCGACGGTGCCTTCAGCCTGACCGCGCTGGCCTTCGCCGCCGACGCGGTGCGGACCGAGACGGAGTACACCTGCCCGATGCATCCCGAGATCGTGCGCGATGGGCCGGGGAAGTGCCCGCTCTGCGGCATGGACCTGGTGAAGCGCGAGCGCCTCGGCGAATCGGCGGCGCATGCCACGCTGGCCGTGGGCCAGGAGGCCCGGGCGGCGGCGGGAGGCCTTGCGGACGGCGTGTATACCTGCCCGATGCACCCCGAGATCGTGCACAGTGCGCCGGGCTCATGCCCGCTGTGCGAGATGGATCTGGTCTTACACGAGGCGGCACCCGCTGGGGCAAGGCATGACGATATCGCGGCACAGGCCGGGGGTAGCGACGCAGGCAACTACAGCTGTCCCATGCACCCCGAGATCATCCGCAGTGCTCCAGGCTCGTGCCCGCTGTGCGGGATGGATCTGGTACCGCGCGAAGGTCAGGATGAGGGCGCGCCTGTGCCTGCGACGAACGCGCCTACGAGCGGTTACACCTGCCCGATGCACCCGGAGATCGTGCGCGACGAGCCCGGGTCTTGCCCGATCTGCGGGATGGATCTGGTACCGCGCGAGGGCACCGGAACGGAATCGGGTCACCGTGCCACTGGCGCGACCACCGCAACGCCGGTAACGGGAGCGGCGCACGATGCCCATACCGCCCACGATACCACCGACCAGGACGTGATGCCGACGCATGGCGTGCCCGGTGAGCAGGCCGGGGGCCGCGGGAACCATACCGCCGAACCGTCGCTGTCGCGCAGTCAGCGGGACCAGCTACGGCCATCCGCGCGGATCACGCCACTTACCGCCCCAGCGGACGACGAGCGCGGTGTTCAGCACGCCGCGATGGCGTCGGCGGGACACGCTGCGGGACACCATGACCAGAGCATCTCCCCGCCCGAGGGCGATACCGCGGTCGATGGCGACGCGATGGCCCAGGCCCGGTCGCGTCCGGCGAAGCACGCGGCGGTGGTCCGTGACCCTCACCCGCCGCACGGCACGACAACCAGCGCGCACGCGATGGGCGGGGCCGAGCGGGCGATGCCCGAGATGGAGCACGGCGCGCACGCGATGGCCGGGATGGAGCACGACGGGCAGGACATGGGCAGCATGGATCATGGCATGCACATGGCGGGTGGGTTCATGTCGATGGTCGCGATGACACAGGACCTCCCGCGCAGCCGGGATGGCCTGCCGATGGAATGGATCGAGGTGCCGTTCGGCCCGCTGTTCCCCGGCCTGCCCGGTGGTCTGGCCCTCGTCCTCACCCTCGATGGCGACGTCGTGGCGCGTGCCGCACTGGCCCCAGGTGCGGTCGCGCGGGGGTTGGCGGCCACCTTCCCCGGCCCGGTCGCGACCTTCCCCGACCGGCTCGCCCGACTCGATCCCCTCACCCCGATCGCCTATCGCCTGCTGGGCTGGCGGGCCCTGGAATCGGCCGCGGGCGGGCCGGGCGACGCGGATACGGCGCGAGCATGGGTGGGCGCGCTCGAACGGGAGCGGGCGGGCGGCCACCTCGGCTGGTTGGCGAGCTTCGCCGAGCTGCTCGGCGACC